>Ga0268256_1001440_pt1 | contig 14333 bp, 14 predicted proteins | sample AgamicAtAmrz_FD_200247 | JGI IMG/M metagenome (GOLD analysis project Ga0268256, IMG submission 200247) | Agave microbial communities from Guanajuato, Mexico - At.Am.rz (v2) (version 3) | ecosystem: Host-associated > Plants > Roots > Rhizosphere | place: Guanajato, Mexico | collected 2012-06-07
GCTCTTGTCGACATTGTCGGCCTACTCGGAGATAGCCGACTGGAGGCTTATTTCTCATTCCTGTCGGATTCGTCAGACAACAAGAAGTTTCGTCAGCGAGGTTATGCTGAGAATTTCCAGGCCGAGGTTTCGTGGCAGAGTAAAACGTCCGTTACGAAGCGGCTTAGCGAATCGGTTGATCGCACGAAGCCGGAAGGCGTTCGCTACCTTCCGCAAAACTACTTTGAGCAGCTGACCAATGAAATTCAGATCGATGAATTTAGGCGTGAGATCGAGGATGTGGTCTTTTCTCATGTAGAGGAGACCGAGCGTCTTGGCACGGGGTCTTTTAAGGATCTTCAAGACCTGAAAACGCAACAGAGCCGGAATGAAACGAGTGCACTCAAAGTACGACTTCGCCAGCTCAATATCGAGCTTCTGGAGCTTGAGGAACGCGCAAATCCACAATTCCGAAAGACCCTTGCTGCTGAACTTGATGCGAAGAAAGAGGAACTGAGGGCGCTTGATGCTGCCAAGCCTGCCGAAGTAACTGCACCCGATTCTCAGTCTGACGAACAACGTAAGCTATCGGAGCGCCTTCAGGAGCTTGGCAATCAGTTGGAGGAGCTTCGCAAGGCCGAGCAGGGGGCGGTTGATACGATAGGTCAATTGAAGAATCGTCAGCAGCGGTTGCTTTCGTTGAAGGGTTCCATTGAAAGCCTGAACAGCAGAGTGCGGGAAGGGAAAGATGCCCTCCGTCCGATAGCCTTAGATTTTGAGTTGGATATTGAAAAAATTGTTCAGATTCAGGTCGATCTTACGGAGGTTGAAGCACAACGGTCGTCTGTTGGGGATCGCATCTCCACTCTTGAGAAAGACAATGCGCTTTCGTTTGAACCCGGTCATGATTTCCGAGTGCTTGCCAGCCTTCCCGATATCCGTGGCGCAATAACCTACCACATGACGACAATAGACTCTCTCAAGGAGCAGTTGAATACCCCACAGAGGAAGTATCAGACGTACCTCGACAAGCTAACCCAATGGAATACTCAACGGGCAGGCCTCTTAGGCAATGACGTTGACCCACAGGCAGGTACGATTCGAGCGCTGGAGGCCCAGATCATTTTCATCGATACAGATTTGGCCGCCCAGATTAGTGAGAAGCGCGCCGTGCGTTCCGGCCTCGCGCGCCAAATATTTGAAAGCAAACAAAAGGTCTTGAATTTTTACGCCGACATCAAGACGAGCGTGGATCAGAGACTCAAGGTGGTGAGGACCGATAACTTTTCGGTCGAAATCACGGCCTCTTTTGTTCTTGAACGTGATTTTTCCGAAAGTTTCCTAAACCTCGTCAAGAAAAATCGTCGAGGACCTTTCCATGGTGCAAATGATCCAGAGCGCAAATTGAAAGGGCTGGTCAGCGAGGTTGATTGGGACAATTTTGATTCTGTCGAAGGCTTTATCGGAAGAGTACTTGCCCAAATGACGTCGGATGAGGGCGGCGCGTCCCTGCGTCTCGAAGAGCAGGTTGTACATGTCAAAGACTTCTACGACTTTTTGTACTCATTGGAGTATTTCGCTGCGTCGTATGAGCTCCGGCTTGGCGGTAAAAATCTGAACGAGCTTTCTCCAGGCGAAAAAGGCCTACTCCTCCTCGTCTTCTACTTGCAGCTCGATAAAGACAACATCCCTCTCGTCATCGATCAGCCAGAAGATAACCTGGATAACGAGAGTATTTTTGCAATTTTGGCGAACTGCATTCGGGAAGCCAAGAAACACAGGCAGGTCATTCTGGTTACCCATAATCCAAACCTAGCTGTGGGCGCTGACGCGGAGCAGATCGTTTACGTCAAGCTTGATAAGGCTGACGGCTATCGCTTCAGCTACGAAAGTGGAGCTATCGAGAACCCCCGCATTAATCAGCGGATTATTGATATTCTAGAAGGTTCTCAGCCTGCGTTCGTAAAACGTCGGTTGAAGTATCATATCGCGTAGGGAGTGCAATTAGATGCAGTTTTTATTTAATAGCCGAGGGCGGCACATAGCTAATCTTGTGAATGGTCAGCTCCACGCGCCCACGGGCGCTAATATCGGCCATTTTTTGAACGATTATCGCATCTTCATTGATATGGCTGGCCGTTATCTTGGTGAAGTCGTGCAGGAAAACCGATTACTCTATCGCACGGCTTCACCCTATCGATCTGTAAGCTATGGCAATTACGGCAATTATGGGAATGTCGGGAATTATGGGAACCCAGGTAATCACGGTTCAATCGGTATTGTTGGAGGATTTCGTGACGTTGAAACGCCGTGGTTGTGAAGCCATAATGTGCCTATTTCAAATGCCACTCACTGGTAGCAGGGTATGGGCTGAGACGCGGTAACGATCGCTGGTTTTCAGCGTAGAGATAGGCGTTCGCGCGCGACCTCGGCATGATTGGCTTCAAGTTCAATGCCAAGATAGCGTCGCCCGCAGGTTTCTGCGGCGACCAGCGTCGAACCCGACCCGCAGAACGGGTCCAGCACCAGCCCGCCCTGCGGGCAGTACGTGCGGATGAGAGGCTCCAGCACCTCGACCGGCTTTTGCGTAGGGTGCAGCTTGTTGCCCGTGTAAACCCAGCCGGACACGTCCGACAGCGGCGTAGCCGGCAACTGCGGGCGGCCTTTGGCCAGCACGTAGGCACATTCGTGACGTGCCTCGAAGAGCCCCTTGCGGGAGGGGTAGTCCTTGCAGAACACAATGTGCCCAACACGCCGGAATCCTGCGGCGGCCCACGCCGCCAGGAACGTTTCGGTCGCGGTCCAGCCGTAGAAGCTGATGCAGAGCGTGTCGGGCTTCATGAGGCGATAGATTTCGCGGAAAGCAGGCTCCAGCCAGTCACCATGGATATCGTTGGCAATGGTGCGGCCCTGCCGGTCACGGTAGTTGCAGATGTACGGCGGGTCGGTCAGCACGAAGTCTACACTCTCGGCGGGCATTCCCGCCATGACGGGAATGCAGTCACCATGGATGACCGTATTTTCGGGAACGGCCACCGCGTCAAAGACGAGATGGCCATTACGGACGGAGTAGGCGGGGCGCATTATTTGCGCCCCTTGCCGGTACGTTCTTCAGCGGCCTTGACGCTGCGAACGACCACGCGACCGTCAAGCGGGATCGCGTTGAGGGTCATGTTGAACCCTTTGCCGTCGGCATGCTGCCATGCGGCTCCGATTTTGGTCCAGAAGGCGTTGGCGCCTTCGCCGTCCACCACGAAGACGTGATGGGTGGGGATGGTGGTAGGTGTGCTCATGTCGGGTTCTCCCGTTGGGTTACTCCGGTCACGCCCTTCGCGACCGGTCGGGGTGGCCCAAGGCCCTGATGAGGAGAGAACCGCAAGGAGGCTCCGGCCGAGGTTCCCTCGGGATACGGCTGGATGCCTTGCGGTGCGACCCGCAGGGACTAACCACGACCTCTGCCGGTCGCGGGCGTGACCGTACCAACGGGCACCGACGCACACGTCCCATCGAACCACCTCACCGACGAGACGACGCCGAAGGCTCCGCATCGGGCGTTCGTCGCCCGTGCTCCCGCGTGAGCGGAGCAGGGGCTGGACGTGCCGTGAGAAGGGTCGGCAGATGGCCCCCGTCCGCCCTGTCATACCCGGCGTTCCGCCAGCCTGTGCTCGGGAGACCGCTCGCGGCGGCACACGGCTTGCGGGTTGGCGGAGACAGGGCAGGGTGCCATCGTCTGCCGACTTTTTTTCATGGCACGATCGCGCCACGCGGAGTGATTAAGCGGGATAGGTTGGATGTCCCACATCCGACCGTGCGGGCGACGGCGGTCCGTCACTCCCTTATTGATTAGGGAGTGACGGACCGCCACCAAACCCAGAGCCGCAGCCACCTGCACGCAAAGGATGCCACATGACACCGCAATGACGTGCGTGCCAACGCTCCGCTTCGCTGGTCATTTTCAGCGCAGGCCGCTGGAAATTACGAACCGGCGGCGTTCATTATCTCGCCAGATCACGCCTAACGCTGATCCATCTATCTCACCGTTTTCCCAGCCAAAGGAGGGCTTTCATGCCTGCTTCATATATTCGCGCGCCGCCGCAGCGGCATCCGTTCCCGACACCTGTTCCTCATACGAACCCGTGCCGGTGCCCAACAGGGCACACCACACAGGCCAGCCACCCGGCTGGCTCGGGAGGCTTTTACCACGAAAGGACCACTGACTGACGCATTCCGGCGCTCGCCGCGAATGACCTTCGCGGGGTGACCTGATCCAAGGACAGGCCATCAGCCATCAACACTCACCGCTCAACGGAAGAGAACATGATGGACAACCTGACCATGGACCTCGTACGCCTAACGCAACGTAACAAAGATGGCTCGTTCGGCACCCAGACCAACCGCAAGCGCGGCCTGACCGCTATGGCGAACGATCTCAGCGATCTCGGCTACAAATTGCCGTCCGCTGCCTCCCTCAAACCCAAACATATCGACGCTCTGGTAGAGAAGTGGCTTGATGCCGACACCACCGACGCCAGCATCCGCAACCGGCTGACCTGGCTGCGCTGGTGGGCCGAGAAGGTCAACAAGCCCAATGTCGTCAACCGCGACAACGCCCATTATGGCGTAGCCGAACACGGTGAGATAACTCGTAACCGCGCCCAGACTCTCGATCCCGCCAAGTTCAAAGCGATCGAATGCCCGTACATCCAAGCTTCTCTGCTGCTGCAAGCGGCCTTCGGCCTGCGCCGCGAGGAGGCGATGAAGTTCCAGCCGCAGGCCGCGATACGCGGCGACCATATCTCTTTGCAAGCAAGCTGGACCAAAGGCGGTAGGGCGCGTACCGTGCCAATTACGACACTGGAACAGCGCCACGTGCTTCAGCATGTCATGAAGCTTGTACCCGGCCGCGGCTCCCTGATCCCTGCCGAACTCAGCTATGTCGAACATCTCAAACGGTTCGAATACAAGACTCTCAAGGTGAACCTCCGCAATACGCACGGATTCCGGCACGCCTATGCCCAGAAACGCTACAGGGTTCTGACCGGACAAGCCTGCCCACTCAACGGCGGCAAGGACTGGGCCACCATGACGCAACAGGAGCGTGAGGCCGACCGGGCCGCACGGCGGCAGATTTCCGCTGAACTCGGCCATGGCCGCCTTAAGATCACGGACATCTATCTGGGGAGCGCCTTCCAGTGAAAAGGTCAGAGGGCAATCATCTTATGGCCATGAACCGCCGCGCTCAATACGCCAAAACACTGTTCAATCCCGCCACCATCGCCACGGCTATCGATGCCGTGGCGTTTGAGGGCCATCGACAGTATCGGGTGGTGCAGGAGCTACCGTTCGATTTGTCGGAGACGGAGGCGGCACGCGCGCTGGAAGAATGGCTGGAGCAGGAGAAGTTCGCCTATACGTGGCGACCTCGATACCTAGAACAGGACGGGTTCAGGCCGTCGATTGCGACCGAGCATGCTGAACTGGTGATTTCTTGGTGATTATAGAAACTGAAAGATATTTGATGCTTCTTGAAAACGAATGTCTACCTGTGGCTGATATCCGGTCACCATCTGTGCGAGCGGTAAAAACTGCTCTGTCGCGCATTGCTGGGTCGCTTATCTGGAGGTGAAGTCGTACGGAGCCGCTGGGGTAGGAATGAAAAACAAAATAAATGTGATAAATCATATGCTTGGTATTGATTGCGCATTTTGTGGACTGTTGCCTTAATGTTACGCTAATAGGTTGGGCAATATGGTACCAATCGCGCAACCTATCACTCAAGGGCGTCTATCGATGAGCAATGACTATAGTCGGGAGCAGATTCTCGGCGCGGTACGATCGAATATCGTCACTTTCGCGGACTTCATCGCCGATATGGAAGCGAATGTGGAGGACCAGCGGCTCTTCATGTACATCGACCGCTTGTTAATGAATATCTACGTTCGTCATCTTGAAGGAAAGTCCGTATCCCGATCAGAGGCATGCCGAATGGTCCCTGCTGACCACATTGATACCTGTAAAAAATATGTAGCAGAGGCTGAACGCCTCGGCTTGGTTGCTTTTGAGGACGATCCAAAAGATCGGCGGCGAAAAAACGTTAAACCAACCCCACAGTTGATTTCATATATTGAAGATCGCGCTCGCACGACCTTGGATACAGCATATGCGATTGTCCAAGGTAAGCCCCTTCCGCGCCCGTTGCACATGGATCGACTAAAGAGTCACGTGATTAGTCATTGACAATTGGTGCTAATTTTTGGTACCAGTTTTCCGTCAGCAACGGAGATTGGTTCCATGTACGGCATTCCCTTCGATCCTAGCAAGCTTATTCTGATAATGAAAGCAACGCTCGGCACCATCACGGTCCTTGCGATGGTTGCTTGCGGTGCATGCTCTGTAATACATCCAACGGGCTTCTAACCGCTGTGCGGGATATTCTTGCTTTTTTTAGACCAGGCGTCCCGTACTTCGTGTTCGGGGCGTCATTCTTTGTTTTTCAGGTTCTGATGAGCATCCTGCCAATACCGGATTTTCCAACGATCTTGCTCTATTTGCGTGGGATGCTGAACAGTTATGGTTTTTGGGCCGTTGGCATAGCGTATTTTATCGAAGGGCTTTTTCTGATTAGCTTTTACTGGCCAGGATCATTTGTCCTATTTCTTGCTGTAGCAGCGGCTAGTGGTTCAACACCCTTGCTTCTCCAGCTTTGGGTAGTGGTAAACGTCGCTGGATTTGCCGCACTCGTTATAAACGCGGTCATCGGACGATACGGTTTTCACCACGTGTTCTTGCGTTTGTTTGGTTCTGAGCTTTATAGGAATGCCACCGCTGTAGCTGATAGACGCGGTACATTGGCGCTCGTTATTCTAGGTTTTCATATCAATTGGTTGGCGATGGCTGTCGTTTATTTTGCCTCTTTGAGAAAACCGAGCGTCAGCCGTTTGTTAGGCGTTGCTTGCACAGCACATTTATGCGGTAGTGCCATCTTGATAGTTTTGTGTTCTCTGTTTGATCTTACTAATGAAAGCACCAATGCCAACATTGTTGTAATGTTGATTGCTGCAAGTTTTGTAGTCGGCATTGTTAGTTGCGTAAGACATAGAGCGCGGTCATTGACGGTTTGAACGCCGATTTCAGCCAAGGTATCGTTGAGGCTACACCTGTAGCGTAGCTTATGGAAATAATGCGATGTCATTTGGGTTGTGCGCTATGCCCCGAAAGTCTTCCATTGAGTTGATCAGCTTGCAGGTGGGCGAAATCTCGGTCCAGACACATAATTGGAATCGCGTCAAAGCGTAAATATCAGTTGTATGTCACCTTCTGATTGATATTCTGCATCTATTGGCTGGGGGCAGTCACATGAGCAAGTTCGATCCCTTTGGCGATCTGGAGCGCGGCTTCGGTCTCGCTTTTAAATCCGCAACCTTTGGCTTCAAGGTTGGGCGCAATCTCAAAGCCCGTTCCGCACGGCAACAGGTGGAAGAGCGTTACGGCCCTGAAGTGGCCGACGCGGTAGAAGCCGATATCCGCGCGGGCCGCGATCCGCGCCCACGACTTGAACGGGCTGAACGCGACCGACTCGCTCGCGAAGAACGCAATCGGCAGCTTGCCGATCCGCCGACACTTTACGGCTCCGCCCGCTGGCCGACTTCCGCCGACTTGCAATCCTACCTGTGGGACAAAGCCGCGTTCGATGATCCCCGTTCCATCCTGCTCGGCACCTTTAACGACGAGAACAACCCTCATCCCGCCGGCTTCGTGCATTGGAACGGTGACGGCCATCTGCTGACCATCGCGCCAACCCGCTCCGGCAAAGCCCTCACCACCATCATTCCGAACCTGCTGCGTTATCAGGGCAGTTGCGTGGTACTCGACCCCAAGGGTGAACTGTTCGAAGCTACCTCAAAGTGGCGTAGCACGCTTGGCCCCGTCTACCGTATCTCGCCGTTCAACAAAGATGCGAACAAACCCGTCCACCGTTTCGATCCGGTCAGTCAGGTGCAAAATGAAGCTGACGCCCGCGCCATCGCCCAGCAGATATTCCCGCGCGATGCCCATGCGTCGTCGTATTTCATGGACGATGCCGAAGGATTCCTCACAGCCGTCATTCTCTATGTTCGCCGCAAGGCACCTCCCAACCGCCAGACGCTGGCGACGGTCTGCCAGATGGCGTCACTCAAGGGGCAAAGCCTTCTGAGGGCGGTCCAGCAGATGGAGGCGTTTCCACCAACGGCGACAACCGCTCGCGCCATTCTGGAAAAAGACCCGCAGCGTGGCCTGAAGGTTTTGCAGGAGACCTTGACCAGCAAACTCAACCGTTGGCTGGATGCGGAGATACAGGCGAGCACGGCCGGAAACGATCTCGACTTCAAAACGCTGAAGGACCGCACCGCGACAGTCTATATCGAGATCCCGTTCCATATGATGAAGACGTATGCGGGCTGGTTACGCGTGGTCCTCAAAGCCGCACTCGATGCCATGCTCGTAAACCCGCGCGTACCTAACATCCCCGTGCTGTTCGTCCTTGATGAATTCCTCAACATCGGCCCGTTCCCTGACTATCGCGATGCTATCCGCACCCACGCGGGGGCAGGGGTGCGCCTGTGGTTCTTCCTGCAAGACATCTATTCCATCGAGGAACACTATCCCGGCAACAGCTGGCGTCCGTTCCTCAACTGCGCGGTCAAGCAGTTCTTCGGGGTCAATGACGATGAGACCGCCAAGATGATCGGCGGTTATCTCGGACACAAAACCCATGCCATTCGTACCACCAGCTCCAGCGCCAATGTGTCCTCGCACCATGGCGGTTGGACGGGTGACGCCTCGACCAACAGCGGGTTTTCGATGACCGAGGGCATCCAGTTCCTCGGGCGTCCGCTGATGACCCACGACGAAGTCAAGGAACTGCTCGGAGGCTGGCAGGCTGACGGCTGGCGCTACGGCATCACCGACATTGCCGGCCTACGCCCGTTCAAGACGCAGCTGGTGGTGCACCAGAAAAGTGAGATTTGCAGACAACGTATCGGCATGATGGACAAGGGGGAATGAAATGGCAGACCAGACACCTCTCAAGCATGGCACGTTTCCGACATGGCTCGGCCTTGTCGTCGGCAGTTGGGCGGGCCTCGCGTGGGGCAGCCTGATTTCCCTGCCGATCGGCATCGGCGTCGGTGTGGCGGCGGGGAGCGTCTTTGGCGGATTCCTCGCCGTGCCGCTGTGGGGTACGGTCTGGGGCCTGATCGGCTTAGGACGCCAGCGGGACATGGCCGTGCGCGAGCATGGCATCACCCTTCTGAACGAAACCGACCCGCTGGCCCAGCGGGTCTACATCCTTGCCGCCCGCCTCGGCCTGCGCACCCGTCCATGGGTTGGCACTATGCCGCACAACAACGCCTATGCCATCGGTTCTAATGCCGACAATGCGATGGTGGTGGTGGGGCAGCCGTTGCTCGACACCCTGAGTGAAGCCGAAGTGGATGCGATCGTCGGCCACGAACTCGGCCACATCGCCAACAATGACATGCGGCGCATGGGACTGGCGCGCTCGTTCCAGAATGCGCTGGTGTGGTATCTCGGGTTTTCCGAAACCCTCCAGCGTTGGGGCCGCTGGCTCCTCACGTGGGTATCAGAGCTGTATGTGCTCCGCCTGTCGCGCAAACGCGAATATTGGGCCGACGCTTTTGGCGCGGCGCTGACCAGCAAGGCACATATGATCGCCGCACTGGACAAGTTGCACAACGGGCCAGACCTGAGCGACTTTGAACGCAAGGAAGCGCGGCTGATGTTCCGGGGCATAGCCGCAGGCTCCTTGCTCTCGACCCATCCGACGCTGGAGGAGCGGCGTGCGGCGCTGGAAGCCGAGACGTATCTGGGGCGAATACCGACGTTGAAGGCGCAGGGTGGGGTGGGGACAGCTCCTCGGGGTCTGCCGAAGGTGGAGGATATTGCGTATGCGAAGCGCTAACGTTGAAGGAAAGACGAGCATGCTCTTGAAGGAACAGTAATGTGAATTTGAAGAATTGGTGGAACGCAAAAGCAGAAAACTGGAGGTATAGATACCTCCCTTTTTGGGCAGATAGGCTCGTCGCTTTATCGACCATTCAAGCGCAAAGGCGGCTGAAAAATCAAACTTTACGCATACTCCTAGACAACAGTGTACTTGGCCACAGTGTTACCCACGAAACGGCTTGGATATCAACGGGAATAGAGAAATGGGGCGATATCGATGTTGATGCTGGCTACGCCGCTCGGATAGGGGTCTACGGGCCTGATAGCGACTCTGAGATATATGAAAACGTCCGATTTCTACCCGGTCTAGCTCACCTCGTCAAAAAAGGTAGCTTGATGTTCTGTACCTCTGCCGAATTGCAAGAAGAGCTTTTCCGCCAACCCTCTGGTCGGTTTAGCGGCTATGGCATGTTCGACCATAGTTTGCTTTCGCACATCAGTATGGAAAGTATCGACGGTTATACGTTTTCAGCGATAGGACCTCGGTGGATGGGATTATCCACGCCCAAGGAGCAGCAGCAAGCGAGGTTAGCAAATTCAAATGATCCGCTTTACTTAGCTTTGCTCCAGCAGCTTGGTATGAAAAACAACTTGGATGCGTGGCATATTTTTACCGCCGAACGACATCAAATGCATTGTTTCCTTACAATGGATTTTAAATTGAAAAGGTTGGTGGAAGCGAAGCGAAAGCAGGAGCCTTTTTCCACCTTGAAAACCCGTGTCATGACTCCTGTGGATTTGGGTGCAGAACTGGGTCTGATGCCGATCAATCCCGTATTATTTAGTTATCATGAGGCGAGTTGGGCTGTGCGCTCAGATCTTCATTGGCCGGAGAATATGCGCAGACGCCGAAATCGCGTCGAAACAAGATAGGGGAGTAAGATCTTTTCTAGGGCTGCCGCCAATCCAGATAATCCTGCGGTTCGCGCCCCTCGCGCTGCATGTCCTCAAGCATGCGCTCCTCACCCTCATGATGTAGATGCCGCTCATCCTGAACCGGCTCCGCAGCGCGTGCTGCAATCAGCGGACGCAGCCAGTCCAGATGGTCTTCGGTCGCTGGCGACCGTTTCTCCCATCCCTCCACGACGCCTTGCTCACGGGAGCGCTCGTCCTGCTCAATCATGCGCTGTTCAAGATCCTCAATCTGGGCCGTCACCTTGCCGAGATCGAACATCAGCCCCAACTGAGCATTGTGCCGTTCGGTAAGAACGGTCATCGCATGCCCGACATCATCTGTACCAGCGGCTACGGCATGCATGGCCCGCTCCATCTGGTAGTCCATATCCTGAATAGTGTCTCCTAGCGTCGCGGCACGTTCGCGTAACCGGTCTAATTCGGCCTGTAAGTCCATCGGGGCCTCCGCAAAGGGACGTTAGTGGGCGTGGTGGTAGGCGGGCAGGTGCTCGGGTTGCTCTTGCAGTTCAATCACCAGATAAGCCCTCAGTCGTTCGCCTGAGTTCACGAGGTCTCGTGCACGGGCGTAGAAATGAAATGCACCTTCCCGCAAATCTTCAGGAATATCCGGCAGGGTTTCCGCCTGATGCTTACGCCGTGTCCAATAGGCGAGGCGTTTGCGCCGCCGGATCAGGTCATTCTCAAGCCACGCCAGCTCTTCACGGGCTTTGGCGCGCTGCTCTTCGGACATCTCGCGGACGCCCAATACCGAACCTGTGTAAACCGTTGTCATGACAGCATGATGGGACGGGTTGTGCCCTTATGCAAGTGTTACGTCCGATCATGTTCGGGCTCGTGAAAGGGGCGTTCTTCTGGTGAGGCGGGCGGTGTACGAGGGGATGGCTCCAGCCAGTCAAGGTGGTTTTCCCAGCGCTCTAACGTGGCTTCGTCCTGGAGAGCAACAGGGGTATTGAGCCAGTCGAGCGTATCATCCGGCGCAAGCCGGTAAGCTGCGGCATCATTCTCATTCATTTCACGGCTGTTCAGCCGCTCAAGCGTATCTCCGGCTTGCCGAGGATCGCCGTGCGGCTCATGAAAAACGGGAGGTTCCTCCCGTTGCACTTCGTTCAGCATCCGCCGTTCGGCGGCTGCAAGCTCGCGGGGATGTATAGGATTCCCATCGGGATCGGGGACGGGCAGGTCACGGTCATTATGTGTAGGAACCATTTTTTCCCTCTCGCGCTGGCGTTGCCTGCGGGCACGCCGTTCCAGTTTGTCCGGGCCACGATGCTGGCTAGGTTGCCGATCAAGTTTGCGTTTCGCATAGCTACGACTGTCGATGGCGGCGGCCACGCCCGCCTTCTTCAAGGCGGCGTTGGCAATACGCTCCCAGGTGACCCGCGCCTCGCTGATAAACTGCCGTCCATCGGCGCTGCGGATTTTGGGGCCGAACCCGTCCGGCGTGATGACACGCGTGGTAAGCAGGATATGGACATGCGGATTATGCTGGGTGCCGTCGTCGTGGATGGCGAAGTCCGCGACGAAGCCCTGCGCGGTGTACGCGTCGGCCATTGCATGCGCCACGGCCAGCCATCCAGTACGCGGCAGCTCACGGGGCAGGGCGAATTCAATCTCTTTGGCCAAACGGGCATCATGGCGTTTTTCGGCCAGTTCGACCGCATTCCACAAAGTGGTACGGTCAGCCATCCACTCCGGAGTACCGACAGGCAGACGGATGCCGCTGGTGATCACATCACGCCGCCCGCCAAAGTCCGACAGTTTTTCCTCGGCATCATTTGGCAAAACCTCGCCTGCGCGATACGCGGCAGCCGCGACCACGGAGCGCCCATCTCCACGGCTGATGTTCTTGACGTTCAGGTGATAGATAGCCATTCACCTTGCTCCGGCACGGACGGGGTTCAGGGGTGTCCCCTGACGCACTTGCCGGTTTTCTCCAGACGCCGTGCGGCTGGTTAGAAAAGCGAGCAAAGCATCACCACCTCTTCAATGCGTACACATTGGTGATGCGTAGGTGCGCTGTTACGCATTGATACACGCAGTCCGGGAATGTTCAAGATGGTCTAAGCCTCGGCGGCCAACAACTTCTTCACCTTTTTCTTCACGTTGATGGCCTTGGCATCCAGCGTGTTTTTCAGATGCACGGCATAATGCTTCTCGATCATCTCCACGCTCGTGCGGCAGTTCTTGGCGATTTGGTAGATATCTGCACCCTCCAGCAGTCGCAGGCAGATATAGGTATGGCGGAGGCTGTAAGCCGAACGCTTGTTACCCTCACGGTCAGTCTTGAGGTCGCAGTCGGTCAGAACGCGGTTGAACTGCTTTTTATGATCCTGCGGAAAGACCAGATCGGTGGGCTTGGGTTTATTCCGCTTCACCAGCCGCTCAAACGGGTGCACAGCGCCCGTGGTGCTCTTGCAATAGCCAAAGCCGCGCTTACCCCGCACTTCGATCAACAGGATACGCTCGCCGCTCTCCTCGTCTTTCTCGATGGTCACATCACGATATTGCAGACGGTTGGCCTCATCTGGCCGCAGGCCGGTGTTGGCCATGAACAGGATGTAGTCGTGCATTTGCTCTAGCGGGTATTCCCACGGCAAGCCTTCGGCGGCTTTGATGCGCTCGCGGGTATAGGTGTAGAGCTTCTTATACTCCTCCGGAGAGAACCACCCACGGTGCGTGACCTTGCTAGAGGCTTTATATGGCGCGGAGAAGTCCGGGAGGTGGCTGATCCAGCCATGGCGCAGCGCGGTTTTCATGACCTGCCGCAGCGTGACGGTCTCATGGTGCAAGGTGCTGCGCGAGGGTACTTTGCCCGTCTCAGGATGCGGCTGGAGCCGCGTGACGCGAAACTCCTGCACCTTGCCCGCCGTGACAGTGCTGAGGCCCATCTTGCCGAAGTACGGCAGCAGGTGGTTGTCCAGCCGTGCTTCGTGGTCTTTGACGTATTTGGGATTACGCTCGCCGTCGGTGAGGGCAACGTACTCCTTCACGAACTGCTTGGCTGCATCCGCAAAGGTTCGCTCGGTCTTCAACTGGCCAATGCGGCTTTTACCGCGAAGCTCCAGATACCAGTCTTCGGCAAACTCCTTGGCGAGCGCCAGACTGTCGGTCTTGCTGCTGACGCGCCATTCCTTGCCATCGAGATAAGTGGAGCATTGCCACAGGGAGCTATTGGCGCGCCGGTAGACGCGAACCTTATCACCGAGAACGGAATGTGAGGTCATTTTATCCTCTCAGACTGTGCGAGACATGTGTGAGAGAGATTCTAGCCGCTTTGCGGCTAAATTCAATGCTAAGTGCTTGGAAAGATTGGTGGGTGATGTAGGGCTCGAACCTACGACCCGCTGATTAAGAGTCAGCTGCTCTACCAACTGAGCTAATCACCCGACCGGCACCGTGTGGCGGTGTGAGGGGGCGTATAAAGGGGAAGTTTG
>Ga0268256_1001445_pt1 | contig 14306 bp, 21 predicted proteins | sample AgamicAtAmrz_FD_200247 | JGI IMG/M metagenome (GOLD analysis project Ga0268256, IMG submission 200247) | Agave microbial communities from Guanajuato, Mexico - At.Am.rz (v2) (version 3) | ecosystem: Host-associated > Plants > Roots > Rhizosphere | place: Guanajato, Mexico | collected 2012-06-07
CATCGATTGCCCGGCATGACGGCCCCTTAGCTCAACTGGATAGAGCAACTGCCTTCTAAGCAGTAGGTCGCAGGTTCGAGTCCTGCAGGGGTCGCCAATATTTTCAAGCGCTTAGCGGCATTTCCTGAATCGCCAGTTTGCAGTTTTCTGGCACAGTTTGCAGAATTCGTTCTGGGGGCGTTCTGGTGATGCAACCTATGCGGAGCATAGGAAAACCCCGCCGTGGTTAGTGGCGGGGTTTTGGTGGTTAGGAGAAGCTCACGTACATGAGGCCGTCGCCCTTGTGCCTTGTTGGCTCTGAGTGGATCGACATCTCGCCATTTTCATTGAAGACGATTCGAGATCGACCAAGATGCGCAATCCCTATTCTCATAACGAATCCTCCAGTCGCCCGGCATTCCTTTTCTCTTTCGGTGTCGAGTTCTAGCCACGGGTTGAATTCGCCATCGTGGTCGACGGTCCCGTCTGCGTTTCGGACGATCACGCGGCCACCTTCAATCGCTCAACAGCATCGCTGGCCGACGCGCACTTCGGACGATCGTCGATCAGCGTACCTGCCGCTCTCGCGTCCAGCAGGATACCCATACAGGCCCGAACATGTGCCAGGTGGGAAGCACCACTCTCCGGATCGATGTCCTCACCTGAGAACCATTGCAGCAAGTGGCGGATAGCTGCGCTGTAATAGGTGGTGGCATCAACAGGATCATCCTGCCAATTGAATGGGCCATACTTTGCAGCGCCCAGAGCCATTACAACGCTTTCCTCGATGATGGCGACAGGCGGGATAAACTGCGCCGACGGCTTCTTCACTCCAAAAGCGCGCTTCGGATTGGATGATGGCAGCTTGCCTATGGCTTCAGCCAGCGGCACAAGCTCTGTCGGCACCTTGGCGTTATCATTCGCTGGTACGGCCGTGAGGCAGCCGGTGTCTTTGGATGTGATGGTCTCGCCGAGCGTGAAGGACGTTCGGAAGTCTGCCAAAGCTGAAACATAGGCGGCGCGGTTCTTTTCAGCGAGTTCGTCAAGCTTGTCCAGAAAGTTGCTCATACTGCAGTCTCCTCGATGATCGCCATGGCCTTGCGGTATTTCGCCAAGCGCGCCCTGTTCTTTTCGTCGTCAGGGAGCGCCCGCGAAACATCCATGTTGTCGCGAAGGTCAGCGATCTTCACCTGTCGCGCGATCGGGTTGGAAATCGCCCGGCGCACAAAATCGAAGTAGTCCTCACCTTCCTGACGAGAGATAGCGAAAACCGCCGCGTGCACCTCTTCGCCGAAGATCGCCAAGATGTCGGCGTGGCTGACACCACTGTCCTCAACGACGTCATGAAGAACTCCGACAATGCGAGCCACTTCATTGTCTTGCGCGAGCATGACGCGCAACGGATGCAGGATGTATGGCTGTCCTGCCTTATCGGTCTGCCCCTCATGGGCATCAACCGCGAACTTGATTGCTGTATCCAAGTCGCTCATACCGTCTCCTCAATCCTCTTCTCTTCCTCAACACAAGGCTTCACCACCGGCTTAAACCGGCGCAGCGCGAACGGTGGGTCCTCTTCGCCAAACTGCGGGCAGACGCCGCGGTTCACGCCCGCCAGGCGAATGCCAGCGTAGTCGCCGGCGAGATACGTGCGGCACATGCCAACCCACGTTACTGTGTAGGTCTCCCCGGCACGAATGCCGAGGTACTGCTCTGGGAGGGTGGTGTCGTCGATGCAGACGACTTCGTCGCCGGGTTTGATGGTCATGGCAACTGCTCCAAACTCGTCAGGCCGGATTCTGTGAGCACATACCCCGCCCCAACCATGGCCCCATCGTATTCGTCGAAGAGGGTTCTCTGGAATTCTAGGGCACCCTTCCTCGCTAATGACCGCACAGCCCTGCGGATCTGATGGCTGGGAACGCCAGAGCGCTCGGCTGCAACCTTAAATCCAAAGCCAAACCCAACTTCGCAGTTAGCCCAAGCCTTGAGCGCTTTCCCTTCTGTCTCCGACAGCTTCATGCGCACCCCCGCAAAAACGGCGCGATCACAAAAACAATGATGGCGAGGGAGCAGACGATGATCTCCTCTTCTCGGAACATCACGCCCTCCCCGCCATCAGCGCATCAAACGTAGCTAGGAACTCTTGTTTCGCTTTGTGTGGAGACCAGAGCCGGATGCGAACACCCAACGGCTTGTTGTATTTTGCATGCCACTCCATTGGGGCAAGGTTTGCCGCTACCTCATCGGCTGTAATTCTGGTGTCAGCCTCATGGACAACATCTGGAATAGTTGCAGGAAGACCAAATTTCGGCGCTACAGCAAGACGGTAGATGCTGTCCTCAGTCTGCCCGATGATCGGAGCACTCCCCTTTACCGGCCGTCCTACATCCCCAAAGCCAGACAGCGCCTCGGGCGCATCGTGTAAAAGGCCAGCCAAGGCAACTTCGGCTCCGTACCGAATGACAAGCCACCTAGCTATCAGCACTGAGTGCTCAGCGACGCTGTAATTCTCCTCAACGGCACCTGAGTATCGGCATATATTGGCGAGGCCGTGCGCTATCGCCTCAATGGTCAAATCTTCCGGCCTTGGATCAAATGGATAGAATTTTCGGTCTGGCCAGATTTGAATGAAGTCGCCGACGCGGGGTGGTTCGGTTGGATCGTTGCGCGTTAAGCCAATGTAATGTCCGTTGTCCCGGGGCAGAGGACGGTTGTCATTCGCGGCCACGTACTTGCCGAGCGGGCCGAAGGTGGCGGTGGCGATTTCATCGGCTGGCGCTGGCCCGACCTGTCTGGCGCCATACATATGTACGTAACCGTTCATCAAAACGCCTTCCCACCAGCCTTGAGCCGGTTTTCGATCTTGTGGTCAGGACGGTTGGCATTGAATGCCATCTTCTCGACGATCGCTCCGCCGAGGTCGTAGCCAAGGAAAGCCGCCAGATCACCGATCCGGATCATGGCGTCGGCAAGCTCGACCTCAGCCATAGGACGGTGCTGCAGCTTGTCGTCCATCAGCACCTTGCCTGACTTGGACTTGCGATAGCCTTCCATCGCTTCGCTGATCTCGCTGTGGATCAGGCAAAGCATCTCAGGCACGTTGCGGTCCAGCGCCTTGCCGGCGGTAAGATCGGTGTACCAGCCCGCTCTGCGGCTTGCTGCGTGGCAGTCGGCGGCAAATAGGTTGATGGCAGCGGCGTGGTTGTGGGGTTTGTTGTCGTTGGCAGCAATAGGACCGTGGCCTTCCGCCCACGTCTCAACCTTGTAAGCGCTGAACCGAGTCTGAAACTCGTCCCCATCCTCGCCCATGATGGTGCTGGTAGTGATCCAGTCTCCATCATGGAACCGGCCTTTTGTGTCGCCGTAAACTTGCCCGTAAAGGCAAGGTGCACGATGATCCTGGCTCTTCGACAATCTCTGCGCGTTTCGCAGTGTTCCTACGATTTCCATTTCTGTCTCCTCAGTGGTGTGGTGGTTGACCGCCAGTTGGTGGCTGGCGGTGGGGAAAGCACTGTATAAATTGTCCTGACGTCGCAATTTCCCAGTTATTCCGTGTTTAGTTTTTCGACTGCAATTGACCTTCGGCCCGTAGGGAGTCCTTATTGTCATTGTGGTGCCAGCGATTCTATTTCCGGGGCACCACATGAAGACTTTCCTTAAGTTCAGACACGGCAAGACCGAGGGTGAAGCAAACAACACTCTTGGAATGTTGCTGCTTACAATCATCGCAGTGACATACAGACTTGCGCCGTTCATTGCGTTGGGCGCTGGCGGATACTGGTATGTCCACTAGTGGATCACGACACCGCCCTCACCGGCTCGTTATCATTCGCCGCCGCATACCGCCCCGCGACCATCTCCGGTCGCAGCGTGGCGCGAGCCACTTCACCATATCGGCGCGAGTATGTGATGACCTTGGCAGACCGACCAGACAGCCACCCGCCGCCAGCAGCATAAGCATCAGGCGCGGCAAGCGTCTCGTGTCGCTCGACATACATCAGTGCCGATTTGCGGCCCTCATCGCTGTGCAGGTGGCCGACGTGGGCGAAAGCGTATTTCGAGGCGCCGAACATCTCGCGGAACATGCCTGCCAATGTCGCGTCAACCTGGGCCACACCGCGCTTATGTCCGTGGTGATAGAAGAGCGCCGTCTCGCCCCACTTGTAAGCGTAATAGAGCATCGGGCTGGTATCGACCGACACGCGCGGCTCGTTCTCATAGATCGTCGCCAGCAGTTCGCGCACCCAGACAGATGAGGCCGGATCATGGTTGCCCGACGCCATAACGACATGCACATGCTTATGCTTTTGCAGCAGCATGTCGACGACACGACGCAGCGTGCGGATGACGACGCGGACCACTTTGTGAAGGCGAGAATCGGCATCAAGAACATGCTTGTGTGCCGGCGTCACGCTCTCAAGGGCGTCATGGTGCAAGAGGTCGCCGAGCTGCGCGAGAACAGCTGTGTGCGCCTGCGGAGCGCCTTCCACAGCGGCGGCGAACCAATCCAGCAGCAACTGCTCGGCCAGCCTCAGATCGTAGTCAGCGCCCGTTTCCTCGCGGTGCGCGAGCATGCCGAAGTGGCTGTCGGTCACAACGAACTGGTTGAGTAGGTCTTCCTCGACATGCTGCGGCGCTGGCATGATAGTGATGCGAGGCAGGTCTTCCTTGAGGCCGTCGACCACAGCGCGGAACGCGGCCAGTTGCCCTTCCGCATCCACAGCCGTCTTCTGCCACTGCTGGATAACGCGCCCCTCAGCATCGACGAGCGCGGACACACCTTTGACAACGTGACCGACAGGCACTTCAAAGCGCTCGCCTCGCTCCTGCGTCTGCTGAATGAAAGTACCGCTCGGCGTGTTGCTGATCTTGCTGATGCGAAATCCAGGCAAGACAGGCTCTGTGCCGAGAAGGCCAGCCTCAGCGGCGCGGCGCAGGCTTTCGGAGAGCGCGGACTTCTTGATTCCGAGTGCGGCAGCAGCCTTTCTCAATGTGCCGTGCTCTTTGTAGGCGTCGGCTCTTCGACGTAGTTCTTCGATGGGTAGAGGCATGCAGTCTCCTCGATGTGGTGGTGAAGGCCGCTTGGTGGGCGGCCTGATGATTTCACTTCCGCGCCAACAACTCACAAACCGCAGTTGACGGCACGACATATCCATAGCCAACCAGCGAGCCTGAGAACCCAATAGGCGCGGCCATGACGCCGACGGTAATGCCGATCAAATCGCCGTTGTCGCCATAGACAGGCCCGCCTGATTGCCCCATTACAGTCGTGATGTCGGTCACGTAGACAGACTTCCACGGACCTGTTTCGCGCGGCTCGCCGGCGATCTTGCCGTATGCGGCAACGAATTCGATTTTCAGGGGATTGCCGTAAGCAACGATAGGGTCGCCCACCTTCACCGCGTGGCAGGCCAGTTTCGCGACGCCGAGGCCGTCCGACGACGTGCGCAGCAGTGCAATGTCATTGGCTTTGTTGACCCAAAGGACATCGGTCTTGCGAAGAGCGCCGCCCTTCGCTTTCAACTGAACTTCCATCGCATCGCCGACGACGTGCGCAGCAGTGACGATAAATCCGTCGCCAATGTGGACTCCGGAACCGTGGCCGTTTTCGAGCTGGATCTTAACGGTGGCCGTTTCGGTCGCTGCAGATGGTGGTGGAGGCAGGAGCGCATATGCGGCCGCAGAGGTCGCGGCGATGACGAGGAATAAAGCAACGAGGAATGCGCGTGGCGACACAATACGCCGCAGGAATCGTCTGAGCATGATTATCCCCTCTTTCTGGCGACCGTGCGCCAATGTGGTGGTCCCGGTTGGTTCCCGAGCGGCTGGTGAGGCCGACAATCAAGCTATACTGTTTTTACAAATTTGTCAAGATTTGCGCGCGCCACAGAATCCTGATTGACTCTTTCGCGCACGAGAACATAATAAGAACATCGTGCCCCACAAGATGCAAACACATACAATGAAACAATACAGATTTCAGGCTGGGCGTTGGATTGTGACAGTGCGAGCACCCACCGTCGCCCACGCGAAAATTGCTGCGGCGGCGAAGCTCGACCAACGTGCAGCAAAGTTCCTCGCCAGTCCGCCGTCGTGCGGCTGGAAGCTTGAAAGACTAGTAAGCACCACAAGAGGATAGCCCCGTGCGCCCACAACCGAAAGAACCCCAAGCCGATCCGGTCGACCACATCATTGCATGGCACGACGGCGACAGCCGCGCCGCGATCGAAACGCTGATGGAAGACATTCAGCATTTGCGGCTTCAGCTTGCGCTGGCGACTGCGGCCATGGGAACCGGTTTTACGCGGGGATGGAAGCCGGACGCCGACCGAAATGCCGGGTGAAGGAGCTTATCTGCTTTCGGACTACGGCGGCGAGCCTGTCGGTGTCATATGTGAGGAATGCGAGCTCCTGAAATTCATAAGCTCTGGCGAACTCATGATTGAATTCGGCGATCTGTCGATGCCCACGATGCTGCGACACATCTCTCAGGAAGTCATCAAATGCGCAAAGCCAATGGAGGGCTATTCGGGCCGCTGCATGCTTCATTACCACGCGCGCTCCGGCAGCCAGATCGAGGCGATGAAACAAGCAAAGCCGCCGGCCGTTAGAGTGACGGAAATTCGGAATTGGGAGATTGTCGTTGCCAAGTGCAACTACTGCGGCCACGTTTCAAATATCCCGCACTGGCAACTGAACCGCGTGGCGAAGACCAACACGACGGTAGACGAGATTGCGAAGCGGCTGAAATGCAAAAGATGCAGCGTGAAGGGTGATGTGAAGATCACAATAGCCAAGATGCCGAGGTGAGCATGAGCGACCAGACCAACAAGGCCGGCGACGGCATCCACGAGAATCACTGGTGCGAGCATCCGGGCTGTCGTAAATGGGGAGGATTTGGCTTTAGCCGCAACAAAATTGAGAAGTCATCCTGGCATTGCTGGGAGCATTATCCGCACAAGGAGCCGCCCCGATGATAACCCGCATCACCAGACAGAAGAACGCGGAGCAGCGGCTGGCCATGGCGCTTCGCCAAATGAATGATGCCATAAAAGAAATACACAAGACTGGCCTTGATGTAGAAGTCTCCACCCTTCAGATGATGACGTCGCGCGGGCCGTTGACGCAGGTGGACATCAAGACATTTAGAGCCGAAGGCGCGCCACCGGTCTTGAAAGTGGTGGGAGACTGAGGCCCGATAAACCGGCCTTCCTTCACAAGTCGAGCTCGTCATCATCCGGAGAAACCGACAGCCCTGCCTCATGAACGGCTTCGACAAAAGCGAGACGCGCATCCTCAGGTCGGTCATCCAACCCATTTTCAAGAACGGCTGAGCAGACCATAAGAGCGGTAACGTATGCCTGCGCTTCTGTGCCGCCTGGCCATTTGTGAAGGAGAACCCGCGCGAGGTCTGTGACAGTTCCAAGGGTTTCAAAATCACCCCAAAGGACCGTAATCGGCTCTATTCTGAATTCGCTCATGGGGCGAACTTACACTAAAACCGGCGACGTTTAATCAAGCCGGTACACATCCGCGTTATCCTGCCGCTCTCTCAGGCCTTTGTAGGCCGCGTGACGAAGCTTGCGATCGGGCGTCATCTGGCGGAACTCAATCTCTGCAATCAGCGTAGGCTGAACCCAAACGACCTCACGCCGGCCCGAGTAGGACACAGGGGGTTTTTTCTTCCGCCATGGAAGTTTACCCAACATCCGCCGAAGCTCGCTTGCAGTGCGCTCCTTAAATCCCGTGCCGACGCTTCCAACATAGCGCAGCTCGGCGCCGTCATAGGCGGCCAGCAACAGCGATGCAAATCCGCCGCTTGCCGACATGGAGGGTTCATATCCGACGATCATGAACGGTTCGGACTGGACGCATTTTATCTTGATCCAGTCGCCAGTCCTTCCGCTCCGGTACGGGCTGTTTCGATCCTTGCCGATGATCCCTTCTAGCCCGAGGCGACAGGCGTGCTCCAGCATCAAGCCGGGATTGTCGGTTTCAACTTCTTCCGAAATCCTTATAGCACCTTCGAACCCTATCAGCATTTCCTCTAGGAGGTGCCGGCGACTTCTGTAGGGAAGTTCACGCAGATCGTGGCCGTCGAGATACAGAAGGTCGAACACATAGAGGATGGCGTTTCCTGCTACCTTCTTGCCACTACGCGAACCAACGGCACCCAAACTGTTTTGCAGCGCACTGAAGTCAGAGCGCCCCTGTTCGTCCAGGACAACCGCCTCGCCATCGATAATGAATGATGCTGGCCCGAGGGCTCGAGCCGCGTTCTCGATGGCGGGAAAGCGCGCCGCCCAGTCGTAACCGCCTCGTGTCAGTATTCGAACACCACTCGCATCGGCGTGGACCGCAAGACGGTAGCCGTCCCATTTGATTTCCCATCCCCACTTGTCGCCCGAAGGCGGCTTTTGTTTCAGCAGCGCAAGGGCAGGTTCAATGCGCGCCGGCATTGGCTCCAGTGGCAACGCCGGCTGAGCAGGGTCCCGACGACGTCGTGGCCGAGAGCGGAGGGGTTCGTCGTGCCTCAGAAGAGGCTTGGAGGTTTTCGGCTTCTTCATGCGGGAAGCCTACAGGCGAACCGTTTACAAAATGTTCGATGGATGAGCAGTGATTCTTATTACGAAACGGCACAGGCATATTGCCCACCGATTCCCCCAGGCAGCTTCCCGGCGAGACCAGACTTCCGCCGAACTTCTTGAATTTCCTAATGAGACCTTAACGTTTTCAACAGGGCAAACAGGATTCTGTTACTTATTGGACACACCTTCTGCGCTTCATCTCCATTCAATCACACTAAAACAGCAAATCCCGATTGCGGAATGGGGCGACTTTCTGTCTTTTGTGAATCAACGCAGGGCCAATGAGGCGGGGACAACCGGTTTCGGGACTTCTGCGTTGGTGGATAAAAACTTTGACTGGAGGTCAACCCATGAACATCAAGAGCCTTCTGATCGGCTCCGCTGCGGCTCTCGCAGCAGTATCCGGCGCTCACGCTGCCGACGCTATCGTCGCTGCTGAGCCTGAGCCCCTGGAATATGTTCGCGTTTGCGACGCTTTCGGCACCGGCTTCTTCTACATCCCCGGCACCGAAACCTGCCTGAAGTTCGACGGTTACATCCGTTTCCAGACCGACTTCGGCCGTAACCAGTCCGGTACGTCTGACTGGGATTCCTTCACCCGCGCTCAGTTCAACATCGACACCCGCACCGACACCGAGCTCGGCGCTCTGCGTGGCTACATCGGCTTCCGCGGTCAGGCTGACAGCGACTCCAGCCGTGGCGTTGTTGTTGACCAGGCGTTCATCGAACTCGGCGGCCTGAAGGTTGGTTACTACTACAACTGGTGGGATGATGGTCTCTCTGGCGAAGTCGATGTGCTGTCTTCGAACACCACCCGTCTGAACGCTATTCGTTACACCTACGACGCTGGCTCCTTCTACGCTGGCGTAGCTGTTGAAGAACTCGAAGACATCGTTGCTGGCGGTTCTACCACCAACATCTTCGGCGTGAACAACCTCGGCGTTTCCAACGTCGTCGCTAACGAGCCGAACAACAACGTTGGTATCTCGGCAATCATCGGCGCCAAGTTCGGCGGCGTAAACGCTAACCTGCTTGGCGGTTACGACACCGACGCTGAAAACGGTGCAATCCGTGCAATCGTCACGGCTGACATCGGCCCGGGCACCCTCGGCCTCTCCGGCGTATGGGCATCTGGCGCTAACGCTTACTACGAAGAGTCTGAGTGGACTGTTGCCGCTGAATACGCAATCAAGGCAACCGACAAGCTGACCATCACCCCCGGCGTTCAGTACTTCAGCACGCTCGATCTGGACGTTGATGGTGACTGGGTTGGCGATCGCGACGCATGGCGCGCTGGTGTAGCTGTTGGCTACAAGATCACCCAGGGCCTCTCCACGCTCGTTTCGGTTAACTACCAGGACGTCGATGGCACCGAAGGTGTAAACGGCGGTGGCGACCAGTGGACCGGTTTCGTTCGCCTTCAGCGCACGTTCTAATCTGATCTGACATCGTCAGTGATGGAAGCCTCGGCAGAAATGCCGGGGCTTTTTTCTTTGTATAAAATCCACGAGACAGATGCGTTGAAACATTGTAATATTCACTTGATGTTCTGGCGAAGATCCACAGCCGCAAGGCTTTCGCCAGTTGATCCCAGTCAATCTCCTCGGCCCATCCCAGGGTCGAGGAGGCGGGATTAAAGCAACAAAAAAATCCTGCCGCTAACGTATAACAAAAAACCCGCCCACCTCTCGGCAAGCGGGCTAGTTTAAGAAGACCGCGTCGTCCGCGGTTTAGACTGATTCTCAACGATCCGATCTACGCGCATCGTCATCTTGTCGACGGCGTCTTTCACGGCACCGATCGCGCCCATGATCTGCTCCGTCTGCTCGCGCAGGCCAGACTTGGAAACGTACGTTTCGGCCACGTGGAGCCTATGGGCTGCAAGCTCCTCTCGTGCCAGAGACGCCATGGCCGACGCCGCTGAGGCTGCCGCAGATGCTTCGGTCTTTGCCGCGCTGATCTTCGCGTCGACGTACTTCCACAGGCCGAAGAAGAAGCCGAAGAGCATCACGAAAAAACCGGCAACCGCCATGATCTCCGCGCCGGTCACGGCTTCACCCCGCACAGCTTCTGCAGCTTCTCGTTTTCAGCGAGGATTTGCCGCTTCGTTTCGCTCGTCAGGCTATCCTCAAAGGAGGGGCGCACCGGCCTGGCGATATCGCAGTAGCTACCGCTTGTCGCGCATCCACTTGCCAAGAGCATCATCAACGCCAGCGTCATCCAAATTCCTGATTTCATTTTCAACATCCCCGGCCTTCTTGATGGCCTTGGCATTCGCTGCGGCCTGTTCGTCTTTTGCCGCGGAGCGCCCTGCCCTCTGGCCATACAAAAAGACGCCCGCGAGGATCGCGAGCGCCGTACCGATTGCGGCTAGGTAGCCCTTGAGTTTTGCCCACAATAGGATCAAACCACCACCTCCCTGCCACCCCAGCTATTCCACCGGCGGGCGATCACATCGCGGTTGCGGTAAGCGACGTAGGCAACAGCTGCCACCGCGACGCCGGCCACAATCCACCCCCAAGGAAGGCCAGCCACGAAAGCAAGCAAGCCTGAGCTCGCAGCCGAGCCGACACCCTTCGTTACGGCTTCCCTTGCTACCGAGGCGTCGCGCCGCAGCTGAGCGAGCGTGGCAGGACCGATGATGCCATCGGCGACCAGGTGTGGGTGGGCCTTCTGATAGGCAATCACAGCCGCCTTGGTTTTCTCGCCCATCCAGCCGTCGATGGCGCCAGGATTGAGGCCAGCCGCCGTCAGGAGCTCCTGTGCTTCCTTCACGACCGGATCCGGCTGGGCGGGCGGCTCGGCGGTGGCTTCCTTCGTCGCGCTCGCTACCCCCGTGTAGATGCCCTTCTCAAAAAGCAGGGCCTCTTCCTTGCGGCGGCGCACGAGGCCAGGCAGCTTCTTGCCTTTCGCCGTGTTGTAGTTGGCGGCGAGATGAGCGGCGGCCTTTCTGATCTGCCCTTTGCGCCAATATTCGGCCCACGTCCAATCCATGGCGCCAACACCGAGATTGAACGTCACGGAGGCCGCCGCATCGAGCTCGTGCTGCTTGCGGTCGGCGGGAGAACCGGCAACGACCGCTGGCACGTATTCAGCAGCAAGCACGGCATCGAGAATGGCATCGCTCTGCGCGGCCGTGATCTTGGTCTTGCCTGGCACGAGCTTAGTGATGCCGATCTTGGCCAGCTCGCGGCGCACGGAATCGCTGCGCATCGTGAAACCGGTTCCGATCGTAGGCACCCCGACGGGATCGAGATAGGCGGTGAGCGGATTGCCCTCGTGCAGGCGCACGAAAGCTCTCCCCTGTGTGGAGATTTTGGTGATTGGCATTGAGATGTCCTAATTGGGAAAGCGTTGGGAACCTTTAGGCGGCCGGCGTGTTAAGAACGCGCCATGTCCCCAATCCATGGTTTAAAGACCCGCGCACAACCGCCCCCGTTGCGCGGGTCTTTTGTTTTTAGTTTCCTGCCATTATGAGGGAGCGCCGCACGTCCCCTGAAACAGGCTGCGGTATTGAGGCCCAGGCGTTTGCGAGGAGCGACGGGCCTCTTTTGTTTTGTGGGTGTCCCGAGGAGCGAAAACCCGCTCATAAAATTGATCAACGTTAGGTCGTTCAGAAGTTTCGCGCGTCTATTAGGATATTCTCACTTGCGCCGGTCCACAGGCTACGCAATAACTCTCAGCCATAGGAAATCAACCGGACGTTGACGATCCGGCAGCATGCCTGAGGGGGGACACATGCCAAGCCTAAAGCAACTGAAACACGCAATCCGAAACATGGCGAAGATTGACGTGAACAGCCTTTCGAGAATTGACGGCATATCGAATTCGCTTCGAGCGATCGAGCGCGGCCAAGCTTCGATTGCTGGTGACATCGCTCTCCTGCATGGCGGAGTTACTGAGTTAGCCGAAGTTGCGAAGGCTCAGGAGATGGAACGGGAGCAAGAGCAGCCGGTGACATCATCAGTCTTGGACGGCAAGTTAGTGTTTGAATACACTTATACGCCGGCCGTCCGCGATTTGAAGGCAGGACCTGCTGGTAAGCGGCTGATGGCTATGCTCGATGAGCGAGTTGACGCGTATCGAGGCCATCTCGCCGGCATCAACGCCCTGTCTGATTCGCTTGAGAAAATACCTGTCCAGGGCTCACACGAGGGTTTGGAGCCCTACTGGGCAAACCATTGGTTTGAGGGCCAGGACGCTGCATCGCTATACTACTTCCTCGTGAAGAATAACCCCTCCGTTTACATGGAAGTGGGGTCTGGAAACTCCACTAAATTCGCCCGGAAAGCCATTAATGACCACGGATTGAAGACAAAAATCATTTCCATAGACCCGCAACCACGCGCTGACATCGACAGGCTGTGTGACCACGTCATCCGTCAGAAGTGTGAGGACGTCGAACCTTCAGTTTTTACCAGCCTTTCGTCATCTGACATCTTATTCATTGATAATGGACACCGCAGTTTTCAGGGCTCCGACGTCACCGTTTTTTTCACCGAAATACTTCCAGTGCTCCCTAAGGAAATGCTGTTCGGCATCCACGATATTTTCCTTCCGTTCGACTATCCTGCCAGCTGGTTGGACAGGTTCTATAACGAACAATATCTCCTGATGGCGTACCTCTTTGGCGGCATGGATGGAGGCTCGATCGAGCTTCCTGTCCGGCACATAAATCTAAACGGCGAAACGCGAAGCGTTCTCAATCCAGAACTTCTAGACAAGATGATGATTAAGGGCGGCGCATTCTGGATGCGCCGCTAAACTCAGACATATTGACCGCCGGTCGCTACGCTGCCAGCCGCCGTTCCTGGGAAGTACGTTTCCCCCGACCCTTCAACGATGATTGTCCCGTTGCGATGCACAAGGTATCTGGCTCCCGTAACGTTAGCTTTTCCCGTGAATGTGCAGCCGGTTGAGGTCAGCAGCGCGGTCGCAACACCGCACCACCTCGTCATAGTAACTGCGTTAACAATGGTGATGGTAACGCCTTGGCAGATAATTTGGCCTCCGCCGAAAACGTGCCAGTGGTTTACCGTACTGCCGATAACCGAGTAATTGGCAGAGATTATCAGAAGGCCACCGTTGATAGCCCTCAAATGGTCTCCAACTGGCATTGAGGAAAAGACGCAGTTGCCGTCAACCTCGATATTTCCCCCATCGGCCCAGACGCCCCACCCAGATGTGGTGCCTAGGAACTGGAACCCTGAAACCCGCAGCGTCATGCCTTTGCATTTGTTCCGAACGCATATCGAGTTCGTCACATTGATCACGCAGTTCGCTGGCGTCGTTGCGTTGCCGCGTAGTGAGATTATCCCACTGCCAACACAAGGCAGGATCATGTCCAAGCCAGACGTGTGAGTCCCATCTGCAGCTTGAATGGTCACGTCGAAGCCATTCAAATCGATCTTCTTTGCGATGAAGTCGTAGGCAAACTGCAAAGTTGCGAAGGCACCGGCATCCGTATTGACTAGACCAGTGTTCGAATTACTGCCCCCCACTCGAACGTAGTACGTCCGGTTCGCGGTCAAAACCTCACGCACTCCGGCAGCACCTTGCGCTTGAACGGGCGTTAGCTGCTTTAACAGTTTTCCTGTTGTTCCGCCGTAGCCCGCGATAGCACCGTCTGCCGCGCCGGCGGGTCCGACGACATCCCCCGTCCCTGTACCATCCGTACCCTTGCGCGCCAACAGTCGCCAGTATGCATTGCTTTCCGTGGGTAGGACAGGTGGAGCATTT
>Ga0268256_1001475_pt1 | contig 14004 bp, 10 predicted proteins | sample AgamicAtAmrz_FD_200247 | JGI IMG/M metagenome (GOLD analysis project Ga0268256, IMG submission 200247) | Agave microbial communities from Guanajuato, Mexico - At.Am.rz (v2) (version 3) | ecosystem: Host-associated > Plants > Roots > Rhizosphere | place: Guanajato, Mexico | collected 2012-06-07
CAGGTGTCAGGTGTCAGGTGTCAGGTGTCAGGTGTCAGGTGTCAGGTGTCAGGTGTCAGGTGTCAGGTGTCAGGTGTCAGGTGTCAGGTGTCAGGTGTCAGGCCAGCATTTTCAGCGCGCTGCGATCCTGAGGCCAATTATAAATCATTAAAAAGTCGCTAATTTATCTTCAATGCGTTGACCAGAAAGCCTCTACGAAAGTGCTTCCGTCATAAAGCACACTTCTTGCCGGCCCGGTTGGCATTAGCCTTAATCTTAAAGCCAGACGCTGCAACAAAACTGTCATCTTCTTGACATAGGCTGACCCTACACTTTTTGAGGCAGTAACAGGTAACCCAATGGCAATCATTAAGGCAAGAAATTACAGGGACGCTGAAGAGATGCTGCAGTCCGGTATCAGCAAGGTTGAACTGGCCTATGATATTGACAGCGATGATTTTTTTCGAGTCGCCAGCCACTGGTGCGATCGCGGCGCGAAGATTTCCCGCGGCAATAAGCACTTTGTCGTTTCACTGAAAGGGCTGCACATTCCTCCCAACAAGTAACCTGCGCCGCGCTTTACTCTCGGTACGCTAACCTGCTTAAATCCTCCTTTTGATTAACAGGCAGAAGAAATGCGTTCTGATTGGCTCAACAGACCGGCACAGAGCGAACCGGCGTTTTTGTCGGGCGCCACCTTACCCAAAGATCGGTTTTTAACCACGCCCGTCAGTTCCCGACTGGCAGAACATCCTGATGTTCTGCTGGTACAGGCCCGCTACGATCTGGCTTATTACAGCGACCAACTGTTCACCGACTATCGCCTGCCCTTCCCTGCTCACCTGAATAAAGCCGTGGCGAAACGCCGGGCGGAATACCTTGCCAGCCGCTTGTGCGTGCGTGCAGCGCTGCGTCAGTTTGGCTTTGACGACTTCCTGTTGACTAACGATGCCGACCGCGCGCCGGTCTGGCCAGAAGGAATAGCGGGTTCCCTTTCGCATACCCGCGCCTGCATCAGCCTCCTGCTGGCCGATAAGGTGACGGGAAAGCAGCCCGGCGTGGATTGCGAAGAGATTATGCGGCCCGAAGCGGCGGAAGAGATGCGTGAGATGATTATTAACGAGCGCGAACACGGCATTTTACAGAGCAGCGGCGTGCCGTTCGCGACCGCGCTCACCGCCGCTTTTTCCCTCAAGGAGAGTCTGTATAAGGCGCTGTTCCCGCTTTTCCGCCAGTTTATGCATTTCAACGAGGCGGAAATCATCGCTTGCCGGGCCGGACTGACCAACGTCACGCTGCGGTTGAACCGGGCCTTATCGCCAGGCTTTCCCGTCGGCACGCTGTTTACCGGCCGCGTGGCGCTGGCTGAAGGGCAGCTGACCAGCTGGGTCATCGTCACGCAGGCGGCCGATACGCCCACTGGCCCTTATTAAGCCATAGCCTCAGGCTGGCTTATCCATTTTTTAGCCAGCCTGAGTGACGGCAAGCCGGCGTCGGCAGGTTAGTCGGTGCCGGTGCGTTTTACCGCATCCAGCGTAGCCTGATCGCGCGCTTCGCCGATCAGCTCGCTTAGTTTGCCTTCACGCATTTCCAGCAGCCTGTCGGCGTGCAGAAAATAGTGGTCGTCATGGCTGATGGCAACAACGGTTTTGCCCATCTCTTTCAGCCACGGCAGCAGCTCGCGGTAGAAGATGCGGCGGAAATGCGGATCCTGATCGGCGGCCCATTCGTCCAGCAGCAGAATGTCGCGCTGCTCCGCCGTAGCAAGCAGCATCGCCAGACGCTTGCTCTGCCCTTTCGACAGTTTAAGGTTCAGCACCCGGTTGCCTTCCAGCTTGAGTTTATCCTGCATATGCAGGCGCTCCAGCCACAGCTGTACCTGAGCCGGATCGGCCGGCTCGCCGCTGGCGTCGATCAGGCGGTCAAACAGGTGAACATCGGTAAAGACGGCGGAGAAAAGGCGTCGATAGTCCGCCATCTCCGTTGCCGCCACCGGCACGCCGTCCAGCAGGATCTGCCCGGATACCGGCTGATAAAGGCCGGTCAGCAGCATCGCCAGCGTGGATTTACCGCTGCCGTTGCCGCCGATCAGAAAGACCAGCTCGCCGCGTTTCAGCGTCATGTCGATCGGGCCGACGGCAAAGCCGCCGTCGCCATAATGAAACACCACGTCACGCAGCTCCAGCGTTTGCCACGCACGCGCGGCGGCGGGCTGCGCAAAGCTTTCCTGGTAAGCCGCCAGCCTGAAGGTGTGGAGCTTGTTAAAGGCAACCTGGGCGCTCAGCAGCGTAGGCAGCGCGCCGACGGCGGAAAGCAGCGGCGTGCGCAGGAACAGCAGCGTCAGCGAATAGGTCGCCGCTACCGCCGTATTCGCCCAGCCCAGACCGTTAGCCATAAAGAAGACCAGCCCGATGGCGCCCAGCATCATGATATTCGACCAGTTCACCGCGCTGAGATGGAAAGTATCGGCGCGCACAATATGGTGACGATATGCTCGAGCGTCTTCCTGATAAACCGTCTCGTAAATTTGCTGCGCGCGCTGGCGGTTAAGCGCCAGCTCTTTGCGCCCTTCGATAATGGTTTGATAGTCGGCGTAAAGCGCGTCTTCAAGCTCGCGCAGCTTCGCCAGATGGCGATAGACTCTGGAGACCAGCAGCCAGCCGCCGACGATGGTGATGGTCAGCCAGAGGGTAGTGATCAGCAGCATTTTCGGCGACAGCCACGCCAGGTAAGCGGCCGAACCTAAAGTCAGGATCACGCCCTGGATCAGCTCGGGCAGGCGCACAAAGGCAAGGGTAATGCTGCGGACGTCGCTGGTCAGCGCGGCCAGCAGCTGGGCGCTGCCGATCTGTTCGATACGTTCGATCTGCGTATCCAGAATGCGTCGAATAAACTCACCGCGCAGCCGATAAACAAAATGGTGGCCAAGCAGCGTCAGCGCCAGCTGCGAGGCCAGGGTCACCGCCATCAGCAGCAGCAGCAGCCCAAGGAAAGACGGCAGCAGCCAGGTACCGGCGTTCAGCGAAACAATCAGCTCGCGGTTGATAAAAGCGATCAGCCCGATACCGAGCGCGGCGCTCAGCAAACTGAGGCCAATAACCAGCACAAAAGGCCAGCGATACTGGCGGTAAACGACGCGAAGCAACTCCATGACACTATCCCATTATTCTGAGCAGCCTGCAGTTTAATGAGAAGCGGGACGATAGCAATAATAATTCTCGTTTACCGAAAAGCGCGCCGGAAGGTCAGATTATAGCGAAATGCGCCGGTGGCCGGATGGCTGCCCGCTTTTAACGGCAGGATGCCGTGATAGCGCAGGCGCGACGGCCCGCCCCATACCACCACGTCGCCATGCTCCAGCAGCACGCGCTGCACCGCGTCGCCTCGCTCGAAGCCGCCAAACTGAAACACGGCGGGCAGGCCCAGCGAAACAGAGACGATAGGCTGGCGCATATCCTGTTCGTCCTTGTCCTGATGCAGGCTGAGCTTCGCCTCCGGCGCATAGCGGTTAATCAGGCAGGCATCGGGCTGAAAATGGGGAAAACCGGCCTCTTCCGCGCAGGCCACCGCCAGCTGATGGAAGCGATCCGGCATCGCCGGCCAGCGCTGGCCGCTAACGCTGTCGTATTCGCTGTACTGATAGCCGCGCGCGTCCGTCGACCAGCCGAAATCGCCGCAGTTGGTCATCGCCACCGACATGCGGTGTCCGCCCGGCGTAATGCGGTGATGAAAAGGATTCTGCGCGGCGATATCGTCAACCAGCGCCAGCAGCGCTGCCGCCTCGTCCCGCGCGCGTCGACGCAGGATAGCCGCGCCTTCCGCCAGCGGCTCCAGCCAGGGCGCTTCTTCACTAAATAAGTCCAGCATAATGGCTCCTTAGCGGGCCGTTGCCCGTGAGTAAATGCCGCTACTGCGCTTCCGGCAGCAGAAAGGCGCTGAACTGCGGCGACATCCAGCTGCTAAAGCCGTTGCCCTGCTTCACGATCAGATAAACCGCCAGCTGTTCGCGCAGCGCCAGCGCCTTCGCCTGCTCTTCGCCAAGCACCATCAGGCCGGTATCCCAACCGTCTGCTTCCAGCGCGGTGGTCGCGATCACCGTTGCGGAAACCAGCTTGTGCTGGATCGGCTCGCCGGTGGTCGGATCGATCACATGCGAAATGCGTTTGCCGTTCAGCTCATAATAGTTGCGATAGCTGCCGGAGGTGCTGATACCGTGCCCCTGCAGATCCACTACCGCCTGCACCGCGTTTTCTTTATCGGTAGGCTTCTGGATCGCTACTTTCCACGCCTTGCCCTCGGCGTTTTTGCCGCGCGTCAGCACCGCGCCGCCGACGGAAACCAGATAGTTGTTAATCCCTTCTTTTTCCAGCAGGCGAGCCAGATGATCGGTGGCGAACCCTTCCCCCATAGTGGAAAGATCGACATAAAGATCCGGCAGATCCTTTTGCAGATAAGCCCCTTCGCTGCGCTGGATAACGCGCAGATGTTGCAGGCCGGTCAGCGCGCGCGCCGCCGCAATCTGCGCCTGCGTCGGCACGGTGGCAGGCTGCTTAACCGGCCCAAATCCCCACAGATTGACCAGCGGCCCGACGGTGATATCCATTTTGCCGTGCGTTTTCTGGCCGATGCGCAGCGCCAGAGTGACGATGTCCGCCATGTTGTCGCTGACCGGCTGCGGGTCGCTGCCGCGATACTGATTAAAGCGCGAAAGCACCGAATCGGCTTTCCAGGTCGACAGCTCCCGATCGTCATTGTCCAGCTGCTGCTGTACCGCTTTTTGCAGATTTTCTTTCAGGCCGGGGTCAACGTTGGCGAGGCTAACCCTCCAGAATGTTCCCATAGTGCGTCCTTCCAGCACCATGGCTGACGCACCAACGGTTTCACGATGACGGTCACAGCCGGAAAGCAGGATAAATGCTGCCATAACAGGATAGTACAGCCATTTCTTCTTCATATTACGCAAATTTCCCTGCAATAGTTTTGGTCCTGAAAGCGTGAAAATGCAGCATGGCGCCGGACCAGGCGGGGTTGATCTTCTGACGGATGCTACTCAGTATACCCATTGAACCCACTTTACCGCGGCGCTTTGCCGCAATAATGGAGGTCTTTATGATCTACTTTCTGCTGCCTTTCGTCTGTCTCGCGCTGATTATCTTTTCAGGCTACAAGCATTACAAGCAGACGCATACCAGACAGCTCAATCGTCCACGTTTTCGCTGAGAAAGTGGTCAGGGAGGTACGCTAAGCGCAGGGAAACGGCGAAGAGTTAAGAAGCGGGAGCGCATGGCGCGCTCCCGCGTAAATCAGAACTGGTATACTAAGCCCAGCGCCACTACGTCATCGGTGTTGATGCCGGCAGCGTCGGTAAAGTTGTTGTCATCAAGCAGGTTGATCTGGTAGTCAACGTAGGTAGACATGTTTTTGTTAAAGTAGTAAGTCGCGCCTACATCCACATATTTTTTCAGGTTCTGCGTGCCGTATCCTTCGATATCGGAGCCGCGAGAGCTGACGAACGCCAGAGACGGACGCAGGCCGAAGTCGAACTGATACTGCGCCACCACTTCCCAGTTATCCGCCGTGTTGGCGTAACCGTAGATGCTGTCGTCGCTTCTGCTGTCGCCAAAGCGGGTTGCGTTGTAAGAACGGGTATACATCGCCGCCAGGTAGATGTTGTTAGCATCATATTTCAGACCGCCGGTATAGGCTGTTGCCTTGTCGCCGTTACCCAGAATGCCGTTGGTGTTATTGTTCTGTTCGTTGGTGCGGTCAGAGCTGAACATCGCCGCGCCGATACCGAAGCCGGAACCCAGATCGTAAGTGGTGGACAAACCCCAGCCGTCGCCGTTGCGCGCCAGCACGTCACGTCCGTCCAGCTCGGTGCCGCTGTTGTTTTTGCCCTGATACTGGATAGCGAAGTTCAGGCCTTCAACCGCACCGAAGAAGTTGTTGTTGCGGTAGGTCGCCAGGCCGCTGGAGCGCTGGAACATAAAGTTGTCCGCGCCGTAGGTGTCGCCGCCGAACTCCGGCAGCACGTCGGTCCATGCGCCGATATCGTAAGCCACGCCGTAATTACGACCATAGTCCAGAGAGCCCGCATCGCCGAATTTCAGACCGGCAAAGCCAACACGCGTGTAGCTGTCTGCGGTGCCTTCATTTTCCGTGGTGTTCAGCGCCGCCTGGTATTCCCACTGGCCGTAACCGGTCAGCTCGTTGCTGATTTGGGTTTCGCCCTTGAAGCCGAAGCGCAGATAAGACTGGTCGCCATCGGAGCCATCGTTATCAGAGAAATAGTGCAGGCCGTCTACTTTGCCAAACAGGTCGAGCTTGTTCCCGTCTTTATTGTAGATTTCTGCCGCGCCGGCAGAACCTGCGATCAGCATGGCCGGAACGACCAGGGAGAGAACGCGAAGTTTCATTTTGTATTACCCTCTTGTTATATGCCTTATTTACCACTGCGTGCTGAACGTCGAAAATTCAGCCGGCACCCTCATGGTAGAGCGCGGACAGTAATAATCTATAAAGAAAATGCTACTAAATTTCCGAATGTGTTTCATTTTGTAATTCAAATATTACAAAATGATAATAACCGGGAACTTTATGGCCGCACGCAGTGATAAAAAATAACGCACGTAATGTCAAGTAATAGCTAATCTTTGAAGATTCATATGGTTATGTAATGTTACTTGTGTGAGCACTGAATGATAAAAAGGCGTAGCATTTTGGTTTATAATAACCGGGCTATCATCATTTTATTTCATTATTACCTTCATTCACCCCGAATGTTTTGTTTTACCCTATTTTTCGGCCGAACCTTGTGTTCGGCTTTTTTTATGGCCGCTATCTGCAGAACGCCTCGCTGTTTCTACGGTTATAATTAAGGCCAAAAAAAACCGCTGAACGGCGAATGATAAAAGTTTATTTCATTCACTATTCAGCGGCGTAAGTAATTATCTTTCGCGCAGCGACTCTTTAACCTTATTCAGCGGCTTAACCAGGTAATCCATGACGGATTTCTGGCCGGTTTTAATTTCAACGTTTGCCACCATGCCGGGCACGATAGGGAATTTTCTGCCGGCCTTATTGACCAGCTCCGCTTTCTGCGTACGTACGTAAACGCGATAGTAATACTGGTCGCGTTTAACCTCGTCCTGCAGCGTATCCGGCGAAACCGTCTCCACTTCGCCATCCAGATTGCCGTAGATAGAAGAGTCGTAGGCGGTGATTTTGACCACCGCAGGCAATCCCGGACGGATATAGGCGATATCGCGCGGGTTGATGCGGGTTTCAATCAGCAGCTGATCCTCCAGCGGAACAATCTCCATCAGCTTACCGCCCGGTTGCAGCACCCCGCCGACGGTGGTGACCTGGATATCTTTGACGATGCCGCGCACCGGCGAATAGAGCGTGGCGCGCGTCAGCTGATCCTCTTTACCGGTCAGTACCTGGAGCTGAGCATCCAGATCGGCATTGTTTTTAACCTGTTCCTCGCGCGCGCGTACCGCGTAATCATTTTTTGCCTCGTCGATCTTACCGCGCAGATCGCTAATCTGCCGACGCAGCCGGATCACCTCCACCTGCCCCGCCGCGCCTTTCGCCACCAGCGGCTCGGTCATGCGCAGCTCGTCCTGCACCAGCTTCATCGACTGGGTAAGGTTGCTGACCGTTTCCGTGAGGTTGCGCCGACGCGACTGGAAAAGCTGCGTCTCGCGCGCCACCAGCTCCGGCTCCTTGAGCGTTTCAGCGCTGAACGCCAGCGGCGCGCCGGTCAGTTCAGCACGCAGTCGTTCCGCCGAGGCGCGCAGCGTACGGGCTTTAGCTGCCGCCTCGCCAAAATTGGACTGAAAGCGCGTGGGGTCGAGACGGCCCAGCACCTGGCCCTTTTCGACGATATCGCCTTCATGCACGTTCAGCTGATTGACGATGCCGCCGTCCAGGCTGTCGATAATCTGCGCGCGGCTGGACGGCGTGACTTTACCGGTGCCGACCGTGACCTCGTCCAGAATGGCGAAGTGCGCCCAGACAAAAAAGATCACCAGCGCGGCGGTACAGAGCCAGATAATAGCCGAGGTGCGCTTTTCGTTACGTTTCAGGCTGCGGTCGATCAGTATCAGGCTCATGCTGCGTCCCCCTGTCCGCCGGTTTGCTTCGCCGTCTGCGCGGCGGCGGCGCGTAAAATATCATCGCGCGGGCCGTCCGCCACGATGCGCCCGTTATCCATAACGATAATTCTGTCCACCAGCTTCAGCAGCGCCGGACGGTGCGTGACCAGCACCAGCGTGCGGCCCGACAGCCAGCCCTGCATCTGCCGGATCACATACTCTTCCAGCGCTTCATCCATCGAGGCGGTCGGCTCGTCCATCAGCACCACCTGCGGCTGCCGCAGGATCATGCGGCTGAGCATCACCATCTGCCGCTGCCCGCCGGACAGGCCGCGCCCGCCCTCGTTGATAATACGGTCAAGGCTGGACGCATCCTGCTGCACCAGGCTCAGCGCGCCGCTGACCTTCAGGGCCTGGAGCATTTCCTGCTCGCTGGCGTGCGGATTGCCCAGCATCAGGTTTTGCCGCAGCGTGCCGAAAAACAGGCGCGAGTCCTGCGACAGCCAGCCCAGCTGACGACGCAGATCTACCGGATCGATGCGCTGAACGTCCACGCCGTCGACGATCACTTTGCCCTGCGTTGCCCGCGCCTGCCCGGCCAGCAGCTTCAGCAGCGTGGATTTCCCCGCGCCGACCTTGCCGAGGATCGCCACGCGCTCGCCCGGCTTGATTTGCAGCTGGTTGATGGTCACCACGTTTTTAACGTTTTCCTCATCGTAGCTGTACTGCACGCCGCGCAGATCGTAATGGCCGGTCAGCGTCGGACAGTGCGCCATTTCGCCCTCTTCCGGCTGATCCAGCGGTTTTTTCAGCAGCTCATCCAGACCCGCCATCGCGGTTTTGGCATGTTGCCAGCGCGAAAACACCATGGTCAGCTGCATCAGCGGCGCGATGGTGCGCGATGAGAGCAGACTGCTGGCGACCAGCGTCCCGGTGGTGATATCGCCGTTCAGCACCAGGTAAACGCCGAACACCAACATGCTGGCATAGGTCAGCTGCTGCACCGTCGAGGCCCAGCCGGTCAGCCTCGCGCCCCACAGCCTTTGCTGCATGCCGATAGTGGCGCTGACCTCATGCGTCTGCTCCCACTGCCGCTGGAAATAGGGTTCCGCCTGTAAGGATTTGATGTCCTCGATGCCTTCGATGGTTTCCACCAGCACCGCGTTGCGCAGCGCGCCCTCGCGTAGCCCCTCTTTCGCCAGCTTCGCCATCGGGAACTGTACCAGCAGCCCCGGAATAACGATCAGCGGGATCGCCAGCAGAGGAATAATCACCAGCGGGCCGCCGATAAAGCCCATCAGGCATAAAAACAGGATCACAAAAGGCATATCCGCCGCCGCGCCCACGGTAGTCGAGGTCAGCAGCTCGCGAACCTGATCGATTTCACGCAGCTGCGAGATAAAAGACCCGGTGGATTTTGGCCGCGCTTCGTTGCGAATATTCATCGCACGCGCGAACAGCATGGAGGAAACTTTCAGATCGATGCGCTTTCCCATCAGATCCGAAACCTGGGTGCGCATCAAACGAATCACATATTCGATGGCGGCGGCAATCAGCACGCCGGCGAACAGTACCCACAGCGTCGGCTCCGACTGCGCCGGGATCACGCGGTCATAAACCTGCATGGAGAAAAGGATGCCGGCCAGCGCCAGCACGTTGCCGACCACCGAAGCCAGCGAAATCTCCATGATGCGGCGGCCCATGCCGCGAAAGTTTTCCCAGAACCAGTGCTTTTTGTACGGCTGCACAAATTCGTCGATGCGCGCGTCGCGTCCGCGCGCCGCCACGCCGACAATGCCGACCTGCTCCTGGCTTTGCGCCAGCAGCAGCGCCAGCTCGCTTTCCCGCACCACGTCGCCGCCGTCGCTCAGCCAGTAGCGCGCTTTGCCCTCCGTATCGATGGTTTCCACCACCACCACGCTGCCGTTTTCCATAATCAGCACCACCGGCGTCACCTCCTGCCGCCAGCGAATTTTATCGCGCGGCATCATGGTCAGATGCAGGCCCAGCAGGCCCGCCAGCCGTTCCAGCTGCTGCGCGGGCGTCAGATGCTCGAACCAGCGCATCTGCTGACGCAGCGTGGAGCCATCCGCCGGTTTGCCAAAGCGCGCCGCCACGCGCAGCATCGCGTCAATCCAGTTTTCAGTACTAGCGGTTTTGGTCATAAGTACGGCCTTATCTTGTTTGGCATCAGAGCGATGGCAGGGTTTGTCCGCTGGTGGCTTCACGATCGATGCCCATAATATCCAGCAGGTTGTCGACGGCGGAAGCGTAGCGCACGGTGGCGTCCCAGCCGTCGTAAAGCGCGGTCAGACGGCTGCTGTCAGCCTGAAAGACATCCTGCTCAACGCTCAGTAAATCGTTGAGGCTGCGCTTATTTAATTTGTATTCGTCGGCGTAAACCGAGCGGGTGTGAGCGGCGCTGCTCAGCTGCTGCTCGCCTGCCGTCTGGCGCTGCTGCGCGCCAATCATGTCGGCATAGGCGGTGGAGGCGCTCTGATTGATATCCAACTTGGACTGTTCGACGGCGGCCTGGGCCGCTTCGCGGTCGCCTTCCGCCGCGCGGGTTCTGGCGTTGACCAGACCGCCCTGATAAAGCGGCGCTTCTACCTGAAGCTGTAGCTCATCGTCCCAATAGGATCGGGTGGCGTTTTCATAACGCGTGCGGCCCGCCTGCACTTTGATGGTCGGCCAGTGGTTAGAGGACGCCTGGCGAACGCGTTCGATCGCCGCTTCCTGTTTGGCCTGCGCGCTGCGCACCGCCGCGCTTTTTTCGTAGGCGATCCTGTCCAGCGTGATCTGCTGATTCAACAGCGACTGCGGCAGCTCCGGCAGCGCGCTGGGCACCACGCCGGTCAGCACCGTCAGCTGCGCCAGCGCAGAGCGTTCTGAAGCGCGGTACTGCTCCATCGTCGCGTGCATCCCGGCGATGCGGGTTTCCGCCTGTAGCACGTCCGACTGCGAGCTTAACCCCGCGTCGGCGCGCATATGGGCGATGTCCTTGACATGTTCCAGCGAGGCGACGTTGTTTTTGGCCGCCTCCACCAGCGCCCGGTAGCGTTTGACCTGCAAATAGGCCTGTAGCGTATCCTGCGCCACCGTGGTCATGGTGTCGTAAAGGGCGAAGCGATAGGCTTCAGAGAGGTGATGCTGTTCGTCAATAGCGCCGCCGGTGCGGCCAAAGTCATACAGCAGCTGGCTGAGGGTAATGCCGCCAGAGCCGTTGTTGTTGAGGCTGCCGGAGGAGTCGGTGGTGTGCGATCGTCCACCGGTCGCCGCCAGGGAAATTTGCGGATACCAGGCGCTTTCGGCGGCATCCAGATCGGCCTCGCCCACGCGGATTTGCGCGGCGGCCTCGGAGATTTTTGGGTTGCGGGCAAAGGCCCGGAGGATAGCTTCACGTAGCGTCAGCGTTGAGATTTGCTCCTCGGTGGGAGCGGCACGCCAGTTAAATTCCACTTTCTGCTGCTTTGCTGCCAGCGCATTCTGTCCCACGGTGCCGCACAGCGCGGCCAGGCACAAAGATACCCACACTTTCTTCATCCTGGTCCTCTCTTCCTTCTTCCTTTTTGGTGAAAAAACGGCCGGTGCGGCAACCCCGCGCCGGCCTGTTACGTCAGGCAGTCTGTACCTGTAGATTATGTTGAATTAAGACATCCGCCAGCGTGCCTTCATGGCTTGCGGAGGAATTGTGATAGAGATCAAACTGCTGACCGGCGATCGTCTGCATACCGGCCTCGTTCCAGACGCCGCCTTCGGCGGTGCTCAGCGTCACCGCGCTGCCGTCCGCGCCTTTGATGGTCAGCGCCTCGCTGGCGTTGTCGGTCAGCGCCTCGCTGGCGTTGTCGGTCAGCGCCAGCAGATCCTGTTGCCCCAGCGTAAGGCTGTTGCTGCCGGAGGTGCCGAGGTCGATCGTTTCAACGCTGCCAATCTTCAGGCCCAGCGAGGCGAAATCCAGCGCTTCGTGCGCGCCGTTCAGCACCAGCGTGTCGTGACCGGCGCCGCCGTTCAGATTGCTGAGCAGATTCAACGTGGAGAGCGTAAAGGTGTCATTGCCCTCGGTGCCAGCGGTGGGAGCAACGCTTTCGACGTGGCTGGCTACGGCCGGTTCGCCGCCGGTAGCGCCGCTTTCCGTTACGGCTGCCGCGCTGCTCTCGTGCGCATCCGTGGCGCTGGCGTGACTAATGTCATCCAGGGGATTAGCCTCCGCAAGCAGGCTAAACGTACTTTGATCGGCCGTTTCTACTGTGGCTGGCGCATCCGGCAGAGTGACGCTATCCCGCGTCTCATACCAATGGCCCGCCGCGTCCTGATAGGAGACGTAGAAGCCAGGCGTAGAAGAAATGGAGGTGTATTCGCTTACCGGCACCTCGGATGTGAAAGTGCCGTCCGCCGCCACGTTGATATCATAGTAATTAAGCAGCTCGCCGCCATAAAACGACAGCTTGTCTACGGGGAGCGGTTCGGTCACCGTGCCGCTGATAAGGTAGTAAGCATTATCGTCGTGATAAACAACATCTTCTGGCGTCAGCGCGTTAAACGTCAGCACGGGATCGCTACTGTGAAAATGCGACAGCAGCAGGACGTCGCGGCTGGCGCTGGCATTGCCGCCCGCGCTTTCAACGCTGACCTTAAGGTTATAGTAGCCGTCCGCCGTCGCCTCTATATCCGCTGAAGGGATCGTGGCCATCCAGTGATTGGCGTAGACATAGCCAGTATAGGTTTTGTCGGCCAGGGTAATGGTAACTTCGGTGTCCGTATGCAGACCCCAGCTGTCGCCGTGCAGCTGGACATCATTCTGATAGTTGGCGTAATCAACGATATCGTTGATTTCCACCGTATCCATGGTCAGCGTTGGCTGCACGTCCGCCGCATAAAGCTCCACACTTAGCGACGCGCTGTGTTCATGCCCGGCCGAATCCTGCACGCTGGCGAGTATCGTGGTATTACCGGCGGTCAGCTGCTTAGCGTCGTTCTCGTACAGCCAGGTTGTCCATTCGCCGTTCTGCCCTACGATAACCGAGCCGAGTGCAAGCGAGCCGATGGACACGGTAACCCTGGCCCCCACCTCGCCGGTTCCCCTGATGGCGTAATCATCGGTAAGGGTGTTGAGATTGACGCGGTTGTCGTCGGAGAGGCTGTTAATGGTGACGGTCGGCGACGTGCTGCCGCTGTAAAAGTCCAGCGCCAGCGAACTGGAGCCAACGTTTTTCGCCATGTCCGAAATCGTGGCCTGTAGCGTGTAGTCGCCCGCGGTCAGCTGCTGCGCCTGCTGCGGCGTCAGCGCCGCCTGCCAGGTTCCGTCAAAGCCGACCGTGGTGTGCCAGGTCAGCGCGCCCAGCGTCAGGGTCAGCGCATCGCCCGCATCGCCCGTGCCGGTAAAGAGATAATTTTCGGCGATCTGGTTGAGATTGATGTGCGTCCCGTCAGCAGGGGTGTCGATAGCCGTTTGCGGCGTGCTGACGTCGGTAAAGAAGTAAGCCTGGGTGCTACCCGTTTCGCCTTCCGCGTTGCTGGCGGTCACGGTGATCCAGCGCTTGCCGGTATTAAATTCGCTGTGCAGCAGCGTTTCGGTATTCAGATCCAGACGCCAGTTCCCATCGTTGGTCACCGCGGCCTGGTAGTCCACGCCGTTGATATTCACCGTAACCGTCTGGCCGCTGCCGATCGCGCCGGTCGTGCCGACCAGGGCCTGACCGTCAAGCTTTTCACTGCGATTCAGCCAGCCATCGCCAAAAGGCGTATTGATAGTGGGATGCGGCACGGCGGTGGCGGCCAGCAGCACGCCGCTACTGTCTGCTTCAGGCTGGGCAGCGGGGATCGCCTGCCCGGCGGTCGCGGCTGCGGCTGCGGCGGCATCGTCGGCGGAAACACTGTCAACAGCCGCAGCGGGCGTCACCGCGCCGTTGTAAAACGTAATATCCTG
>Ga0268256_1001478_pt1 | contig 13997 bp, 12 predicted proteins | sample AgamicAtAmrz_FD_200247 | JGI IMG/M metagenome (GOLD analysis project Ga0268256, IMG submission 200247) | Agave microbial communities from Guanajuato, Mexico - At.Am.rz (v2) (version 3) | ecosystem: Host-associated > Plants > Roots > Rhizosphere | place: Guanajato, Mexico | collected 2012-06-07
CCGTATCTGCCATCATACTCGCTGGCAAGGCCATCGATCAGCGGTTCCGCCGCCGGGTCCAGCAATGACGACCGGACAATGATATCGTTCATGCATATGCCTCCAAACAATGTTCTGAAGGCTGCCCGGGGACGGTCGTCAGGATCGCCGATCTTGCCGACCACTCCGCAAACTCCGCTCAGCGCTTCGCAGGCAGAGCATGCATGATCGATGGTGCGCTTCGCACGGCACGATCTTTCATTGTGCGGTCGATGATTGAAACATCGTTGCCCGATTTGTTTGTCTATTAAAATTATAGATTATATCATCAAATCTATGTAACCAGAGGGCGTCACAAGTGCACCAACTCGCCGCCCTGTTTCGAGGGATACAAGAGCATCGGGAGATCGACGCACAAACGCCTGGATATGCGCGACCTGTTTATTCGCACCAAACCTAGTCGGCAGAAGATTGCACCCACCTCGAAAATGAAGTCACCGATGAAGAATAGCGATGCCCCGGCATGTAGGCATATTCGCTCTGAATATAATGAATTAGTGGCTCTCGCGCGGAACCTTGGCGCCGCGTCCGCCGACCAGGAAATCGAGGTCGGCGCCGGTATTGGCCTGCATGACCGTTCGAACGTAAAGGCCTTGGTATCCTGAGGTCATTTCCGGCACCGGTTCCTTCCAGGCCGCGCGCCGCCGCTCAAGCTCATCGTCCGGAACGTCGAGAACCAATGTGCGGGCCTCGACGTCGAGTGCGATGAAATCCCCGTGCTCCACGAGTGCCAGCGGACCGCCGGCGGCGGCTTCCGGCGATACATGCAGCACCACGGTTCCGTAGGCCGTGCCGCTCATGCGGCCATCGGAAACGCGCACCATGTCGCGTACGCCCTTTTCCAGCAGCTTGCTTGGCAAAGCCATGTTGCCGACCTCGGCCATGCCGGGATAGCCGCATGGGCCGGCCCCCTTCAGAACGAGAACGGAAGTCTCATCGACATCGAGGTTCGGATCGTCGATCCTGGCATGGAAATCCTCGATAGTCTCGAAGACGACGGCGCGGCCGCGATGACGCATTAGATGCGGCGATGCGGCCGATGGTTTGAGCACCGCCCCATCGGGCGCAAGATTGCCCTTGAGGACCGCAATTCCCCCACTGTCGACGAGCGGATTTGACCGGCTGCGGATGACGTCCGGATTGTGGTTGACGACATCGGCAATATTGTCTCCGACACTCCCCCCCGATACGGTGAGTGCATCGAGATGGAGGAGATCGCAAATTTCCTTCATCACGGCGGGAATGCCGCCGGCATAACAGAAATCCTCCATGAGGTATTTTCCCGACGGCATGAGGTCGACGATCGTCGGCACGTCGCGCCCGAGCCTGTCCCAATCCTCCAGCGACAGGTTGACGCCGATACGCCCGGCGATGGCGAGCAGATGAACGACGGCATTGGTCGATCCGCCGATCGCGCCATTGATCTTGATGGCGTTTTCGAAGGCCTGCCTCGTGAGAACCTTCGAAAGCCGCATATCTTCCTTGACCATCGCAACGGCGCGGCGCCCGGTCATCCGGGCAAGCCTCGCACGCCGGGCATCGACGGCAGGCCATGCCGCATTGGTCGGCAAGGCAACGCCCAGCGCTTCGACCATCGACGCCATGGTCGAGGCCGTTCCCATTGTCATGCAGTGGCCGGGCGAGCGTGACATGGCACTTTCCGCATCCATGAACTCCTGCCGGCTCATGGTGCCTGCCCTCACCTCCTCGGAAAATTTCCAGACATCCGTGCCGGAGCCGATCGGCTTGCCGCGAAAATTACCATTCAACATCGGCCCGCCTGAAATGACGATCGTCGGCAGATCGCAGCTTGCCGCGCCCATCAGCAGCGATGGCGTGGTCTTGTCACAGCCGGCCATCAGGATGACGCCGTCCATGGGATTGCCGCGGATTGCCTCTTCGACATCCATGGAAGCAAGGTTCCTGAAGAGCATCGCAGTCGGCCGCAAATTGGACTCGCCGCAGGAGAAGACCGGAAATTCAAGCGGCAATCCGCCGGCCTCCAAGACACCGGCCTTTATATGCGTGACCAGTTCGCGGAAATGCGCGTTGCACGGCGTAAATTCCGAAAACGTATTGCAGATGCCGATGACGGGGCGGCCGTCGAACACATCATCGGGCAGGCCACCATTCTTCATCCACGAGCGATGGATGAAGCCATCCTTGTCCACTCCGCCGAACCACGCCTGTGACCGCCGCTTTGAATCCTTGGTCATGATTGCCTCTTTTGTATTATAAATCATTTTTTTGTTATACAAATAGGCAATGACGGTCAAGCGCGGTGGCGCTTGTGACAACAGGCTGAAGACGTTAGACATATCTCGATTTTTGGGAAGAGCAGATGGCCGGGATGACTTCGGACGCCGATGATACAAGCCTCGGCACCAACAAGAGATACCACGACGCGATCGTGCATACGCTGGGTGAGCGGATCGTCGGTGGTGCGCTTGCGGCGGGAGCCTCCATCGGAACGGAACAGGAGCTCTGCGATCATTTCGGGACGTCGCGTACCGTCATCCGGGAAGCCATCAAGATCCTGTCGGCCAAGGGCCTTCTCGAAAGCCGCCCGAGGAGCGGCACCAGAGTGACCGATCACTCGGAATGGCTTCTGCTTGATCCGCAGGTCCTCGCATGGAGGCTCGGCGCGGAAAATGGCAGCGAGCGGGCGCGTATCGACCTCTATGAACTCAGGCAATCCTTCGAGCCGGCAGCAGCAGAGCTTGCCGCCGCCCGTGCGACGCCGCAAACGCTGCAGAAAATGAAACATGCCTTGCTCGGTATGACCCTCGCCTCGACCGCGGACGAAAAGATCGAGCACGATCTCGCATTTCACACCGCAATTTTGGCAGCGACCGGCAATGCCTTCTATCTGGCATTGGGGTCGCTGATCTCAGTGGGGCTGAAACATGTGTTCAAAGCGGGACTGCAACGAACGGCGAAGGAAGACGAACGCTGGATACGCCGTCACCAGAATGTCTATGAAGCCATTGCTGGCGCCGATGGTCCGGGCGCTGCCGAGCAGATGAAGAACCTCCTGCGCGAGGCGCTGGAGGTCCAGAAGCTGGAATTGCCGCAATCCGGAAATTAGGAGCAGATCGGCTTCAGAAAGATCCGAGCCTCTTCGCATGCAAGGCGACAAGTTCCTCGCCGAATGGTGTCGAACGCATGGCCGGCGCGCGATCGTGAACCGTAAGCCCCGCCCGCGCAGCAAACAGCCGCTTGCCGTAGCACATCAGATGCTCGATCCCCTGCATGACGGCAACGGCGGATGGGAGCATGGCACGATAGATTTCCTCGGCATGGACCTCATTCCCGTCGCGAAAGGCGGTGTATGCGTCGACCGCATAGTCGATGAGATCGGGAGCGAGAATATAGCCGGCGCAGCCTGCCCGCAGCCCGTCAAGCAATTCCAGCCCACCTCGACCGTTGAAAACGGGCACGCCCTCGCCGATCGCTTCCATCAACGCCTCGACCTCGATGGCCGAGCCCTCCGCCTTCAACACCCTTACATTGGGATGGGCAGCGCGCAATGCCGCGAGATCCGGTCCCGTCAGGCCGCGGCCGAGAAAGGCAGGAGCATTCTGGATCGCCACCGGCAGGTTCGTCGCATCCGCGACACGGCCGAAGAAGCCAATATATTCGCCTGCGCCGAAAGTGCCGACCGGTGGCGGCTGCAGGATCACCCAGTCAGCGCCAACGGCTTCGGCGTGCCGCACCTGCTCGACTTGCTCGGCAACCGAAGTGCCGAAGATGGTGAAGGCGAGCGGCAGACGGCCGGCATTGTCCTCGGCAAGCCATCTCATCACGGTCCGGCGCTCGGCAGCCGTCAATTTGGAGACCTCTGTAGCAAGGCCGAGCGCTGCAAGCCCATGCACGCCTGCCGCCACGCAAATCTCGGTCTGCCGCTTCATCGCCGACCTATCGAGCTTTTCCTCCTTATCGAAGAGTGCGTAGAGGATCGCATGGATACCGTGCAGTTTCTCAGGTTCGAATGCCATCGCGTTTCGCCTTATTGTTTAGAAAGCCGAAGGGCCGGCAGACCTTTGCGGACGATTACGATGCCGAGGAGGCCACCCACGATCAACGCGGCAGCCACCAGCGTCAGCGCCACATCATAGCTTCCGGTCGAATCCTTGATCCAGCCGATCACCGGCGGCAGGGCGAGGCCTGCGACATTCGCCAGCGCATTGATGAGCGCGATCGATACGGCTGCCGCAATTCCCGAGACGAACTCGGTGGTGACAGCCCAGAAGATCGGAATAACCGCCCAGTTGAGTGCCACCGAAAGGACGAGCAGTATGTAGGCCAGGTGTGGATCGCCGGCATGGGTCGCACCGAGAAGACAGACACCGGCCAGGGTGAGCGGAAGCCCGAGATGAAACGCGCGCTCGCCGGTTCGATCGGAATGCCTGCCATTGAAGAACATGAAGATACAGGCAGCCAGAAACGGCACCGCCGAAAGCAGACTTACCGCCAGATTGCCGCCGCCGGACAGGTTCTTGACGATCAGCGGCATGAAAAGCGTGATGCCGATCGTCCCGAAGGCCTGAAGCAGCCAAAAGATGGCAAGCATCCAGACGCGAGTGTTGGAAAAGGCGGCACTCCAGGATGCATGATGCGAGACAGGCGCCCTCTCCTCCTCAGCGGCGATGGTTCGCTCGAGGCCATCCTGCTGCTTGGTAGTGAGCCAGGCCGCGTCTCGCGGGCAATCGGGCAGAAACTTCAACACGACGAAGCCCAAGAGGATGGCGGGTATGCCTTCGATCAGAAACACCCAGCGCCATCCCGATAGGCCGAGAATGCCGTGCGCATTGAGCAGCAGGCCGGAAAGCGGCAAGCCGATGACCGATGCAAGCGCTGCGCCTATATAGAAGAAGGACATGGCGTTCGCCCTGTCGCGCGACGGATACCATTTCGCGAGATAGAAGATGATGCCCGGCGTGAAGCCCGCCTCAGCCGCGCCGAGAATGAGGCGCATTCCATAGAGCTGATGGGCGCTGGAAATGAACGCCATGCCGGCAGCAATGACGCCCCAGCTGATCATGATGCGGGCGATCCAGCGGCGTGCGCCGAACCGGGCCAGCAGCATATTGCTCGGTATTTCGAAGACGATATAGGTCGCGAAGAAGATGCCGGCCGCCAGCCCGTACATCTGGCTCGTCAGGCCTAGTTCCTCATTCATTCCGAGCGCGGCGACCGAGATGTTGGACCGGTCGATATAGGCGACCAGGTAGAGCAGCATCAGGAAAGGCAAAATGCGCAGATTGATGCGGCGAACCGCCTCCCTATTGGTTTCGAAGTTCATTCCCCCTCCACGGCGCTCATTGGCGCCCAACAAACATCATACCTTTAACATATGATGTTTGTTGGGCAAGAAGCTATTTGCTTTTGTCACCGCATTCTGATTGGTCTCGTTGGCGATGGAGGTGAAGGATCGACGAATGACGAAGACAAAGCCGAACAGGACGACTGCCCTCGTGGAGGCTCTCGGCATCCGCATCGCATCCGGGCAGATACTGCCCGGCGCCTATCTTCCCTCGGAAGGCGAACTGGAGCAGGAATTCGGCGTCAGCCGCACGGTCGTGCGCGAAGCGGCGAAGATATTGTCGGCCAAGGGTCTCGTGACCGTCAGACAACGCACGGGCACGCGAGTGGAGCCGCGAGAGCGATGGCAGTGGCTCGATGGCGAACTGATTGCGTGGCTGTCGCGCGGACGGATCTCGCACGATGAGCTCATGGCTTTTGCCGAAGCCCGCCAGATCATCGAGCCCGGAGCCGCCGCACTGGCGGCATTGCGGGCAACCGATCTGGAACGTCAGGCGATCCTCGACACCTACCGCCGCATGGAGCGGGACCAAAAGAACCCCACCGCAGCCGTCGCGGCCGACAAGGCCTTTCACATGTCGATCCTTGCCGCGACGCACAATCCGGTGCTGCAAAGCCTGCGCCAGGCGATCGAATCCATTCTCGATGCTGTTTTCCCACATACGGTCGGGGCATTCGCGGCCAATCTTGAAAACCATGCCGCAGTCGCCGAGGCGATCGCCGCTGGTGACAGTATCGCTGCCAGACACGCCATGGAGGCCGTTCTCGACCGGACGTCAGGCTTCCTTGGACATGCGCGGGAGCAGGCGACATCATAGCCATCAGGATTTGCTCGCCAAAGCGAGGACTATGAGGACATGGATTGACGGGGAAGGACCGGACCGCGAAAGGGGGTTCGCCCCTCGTAAACGGAACGCTCTCACGGCCGGTCCCCTATTTCCTGCAGGCCAGGCCCGCAAGAGGCGGCGCTTTTGCGCGCCCATTGCGGCAATATATTGTCTAACGCTAAAAAATAGGCAGCAAATAAAATCGCGAGATACTAGCTTTTCGTTGCTGCCTCGCGCCAGGATAGTGGTGTCGAATATACTCCCTCACCACTTCTATCGGCATTTTCAATCCGCAGGCGCTCTATAATGACCTCAAGATCGATCCATCGCTCCTCCATCGAAACAGCGCGTCTCCGCCTGCGCCCGACGTCAGCAGCCGACGCAAAACGCGCATTCGAAATTCAGAGTGATTGGACAGTGACGCGGATGCTGAGCAACGCCACCTATCCGCCTCACCAGGAGGATGTCGAGAACTGGTTTTCCAGCCATCGGCGCGAATGGGCCGAAGGCTCCGCCTATCGCTTCGCCATCGAACAAGCCGAAAGAATGATCGGTGTCGTCGATGTCGATGGCATTGTCGGCAGCACGGGCAGTCTTGGATATTGGCTGGAAAGGCAAGCCTGGGGAAAGGGCTATGCCTTCGAGGCGGCGCAGGCGCTGATCGGCTTCGTCTTCCACGAAGTCGGCCTCTCCAGCCTCGAATCCGGTCACGCATCCGACAACCCGGCCTCTGGACGGGTGCTGACCAAACTAAGCTTCCGCCAAGTGGGCAGCAGGGAGCTTTTCTCGCGGGCGCGCAGCGAAACCATCGTTCAATGCTGCTATGTGCTCGAGCGATAAATGCCGTGAACCCACAGCGCGGTGCTAAGCCGCAGCGTCCTCAAAGCTCGATTTCGTAGACCCGCTCATGCGTTGCGACGAAACCCTTGCCTTCCGGCGTCACCCAGCCACGAAACATTCCCGGCGTATTGTAAGGCGCAACGGCAATACCTTGAGCATCTATAGCCACCAGCCCGGCGCCGATCTGATGCGGCGCCAGATCGTGATTGATCAACCCCTCGGTCGCGGTCGCGATATTCTGCTTCAGATAGGCCATGCGGGAGGCAATCTCGTGTCCAACGACATAGCGGATGAAGAACTCGCCCTTACCCGTTCCAGACACCGCGCATATACCATCGCGTGCATAGGTGCCCGCACCGATGACCGGGCTGTCGCCGACGCGTCCGTCAGGCTTGTTGTTGTAGCCACCCGTCGAGGTGGCGGCGGCAAGATGGCCGGCGGCATCGAGCGCCACCGCCCCGACCGTGCCATGCTTTTCGTTCTCGGTTCCTTCGGTGCCGGCAGCGGCATGGCGCTTCATCGCCTCCAGCGCCTCGACTCGCTTCGGTGTGGTAAAATAGGATTGCGGCTCGATCTGCAGCCCCTTGGCTTCGGCAAAGCGATCCGCAGCCGGACCGGTCAGATAGACGGCACGGCCATCCTCCATCAATGCGCGGGCAGCCTTGATCGGATTGCGGATCGCGCGAGAGGCGCTGATGGCGCCCGCCTCCAGCGTCGTCCCGTCCATGATCGAGGCATCGAGTTCGTGCACGCTGTTTTCGTTGAGCGCTGCGCCATGGCCGGCGTTGAAATACGGGCTGTCCTCCATGATCACGACAGCTGCCTCGACGGCATCGACCGCGCTGTCACCGGCCTGCAACCGTGCATAGCCTGCACGCAAAGCGGCAGCCAGGTCGCGGCGCGCGCCCTCCCATTCCTCTGGCGTCATGCTGTCTTCGGGCATGACACCGCAGCCACCGTGAATTGCCAGCGCAATCTTCGTCATTTTCCACTCCGATCCGGCGCCGGTGCAACCTTTATGCCCAACACCGCTCTCCTCACCAACGCCCGATCAGCCTGATCGGAACGCCATTTCAGTTGAAGGCGATATCGCCGATGACCCTTACTCTTATGCGGCGCGCTCCGCCAGGAAGATAGGCGATCGGAATATCCTCGACTTCGAGCGTCTTCACGCTTTCGCGGCTCGCACCGGAAGCAACGGCTGCATCCTGCGCCTCCACTTCCGCCTTGGCGATGGCGTCGTCGCGGCTCAATCCCGAAAACACCTGGTCGACTTCACCCGACACCTGCGCCATCGCCGCACCGAGCGCATTGGCAACGCCGGCATTTTCAACGCGAAGAACTTCGGAAGCTCCCGCGATCTTTTCCGGGATCAGGAAGGCGCCGCCGCCGACGGCGATCAAGGGCACGTCCTCTGCCGACGTCTTCATCTGGTCGAAGCTGTCCGTCACCATATCGCGGATTCGTTCGAGGCTTGCCTTAACGAAGGCCGGATCGAGATCGCGAACGCGATCCCTGTCTCCCATCTCGATCAGACCGGCGGCGACGGCGACGTCCGAAGTCGTCAGCGTGTTGCCGCCAAATACGCGCGCCTCCGTCAGGATGCGATAGCCAACCGAACGCGGGCCGATCTTGCCGGTTTCCGGATCGATGATCGTTCCGCCGCCAAGGGCGATCGGCAGGAGGTCGGGCATGCGGAACAGGGTGCGCACGCCGCCGATGTGGACGATATTGTTGGCCTCGCGCGGAAAACCGCCGACGAGGCAACCGATATCCGAAGTGGTGCCGCCGACATCGACCACCATGGCGTCGCTCAAGCCGGTCAGGAAGGCGGCACCCCGCATCGAATTCGTCGGACCGGAGGCAAAGCTGTGAACCGGATTGGCGGCCGCGGCATCCGCCAGCGCCACCGTACCGTCGTTCTGCGTGAGGTAGAAAGGTGCGGTCACGCCTGCTTCGCGCAGCGCATCCGAGAACGCCTGTACCGTGGTCCTGCCGAGCGACTGCAGCGCCGCATTGAGAAGTGCGACGTTCTCGCGCTCCAGCAGACCGATCCGCCCAAGCGTATGTGACAGCGTGATCCTCGCATCCGGGATCACCGAGCGGACGATCTCGGCAGCCCTGACCTCGCATTCGGTCGTCAGCGGCGAGAAGGTCGCCGAGATGGCGATAGACGTGATGCCGGCATCGCGGATCTTCATCGCGGCTTCGCGGATTTCGTCGGGGATCATCGGCACGAGCGGGCTGCCGTCATATTCGTGACCGCCATGAACCATGAAGATGAGCGGATCGACCGCCGCGTGCAAATCACTAGGCCAGTCGCACATGGGCGGCAAAGAAGCACCGGTCGGCAGCGCAATGCGGATCGCCGCCACCCTTTCCAGTCGCGCCCGTTCGACAACGGCATTGGTAAAGTGCGTGGTGCCGATCATGACGGCGTCGATCGGCCGGCTGGACGCGCCGGCATGGCCGGCCACATGGCTGAGAGCCGCCTTCACGCCCGACATCACGTCCTGTGTCGTGGAAACCTTGATGGAAGCGATGATCGTCTCACCGTCGATCAGAACGGCATCCGTATTGGTGCCGCCAACGTCAATGCCGATGCGTTTCATGCGAATACCGATCTGAAATCAATGTCGTAACCGAAGGCACGAGGACCGACCGCAACGATCCCTGCAGGCGAGGTCAGGAGTTCGGGTGCGGGCAGCGCAATAACGGTTACACGCTGGCCGTAACGCACGGATTCCGTGCCGATGGCGCTACCGGAAATCGTATCGAGCAGGCAAAGGAGGTCCGGCGTCATCGCCACCGGCTCGCCATCGCGGAAGGCGACGGCCCACTCATTCTGGAAGGCCAGTTCCATCCGCGAACCCTTGTCGGCATCGATACCTTCGATCACGGACCGCCCGCGAAGGAAGCCGCCGGTGGTTTCGCGCGCCACATCGATCACCTTGCCGCGAAACAATTGTTTGCCGCCCTCGTGATCGAGAACCGCCTTTACCGGATCGTCATGACGGGCACGCGCCTCGATGACGGCGCGACCAAGTTCCGTAGCCTTCGTTATGGTGTAATGGATGCCCCATTCCTTCACCTCGCGACCGGTGCGCGGCGCCTTGCAGGTGGCGGCAGTCGAGCCAACCTCCGTGCAGACCTTGCGCGAAATTCGCTCCATCCATTTCCAGGATGCGGCCTTCGTGACGATGACCTCATTCTCGCGTACGTCGACGAGGGAAAGCGGATACATCGGCAGATTGCCAATGGCGAAGGAGGTCATCTGCGCCTCGGGATAGGCGCGTCCCATCGCATCGGCATTGACGACCGGCCGGCCCAGCATCGCCGCGGCGAGAAAAGAGGAGAGCGCATTCGAACCACCGATCTCGACGCTCATGATCGCGCGAAAGGGCTTGCCGAGATAATCCTCCATGACCTCGACGGCGCGCGCCAGATGCACGGGATCGCTGAGACGCTCCTGCCCGACCAGCGGCGCGCCCATCTTCGAGACGACCGCGACCATATCGTCGTCATCGAGCGCCATCGGATCCATCACCTGCACTCGACGGTCCTCGGCATAGAGTCTTCGAAGGTTAAGGGTCGAGATATAGGGATTGCCACCGCCGCCGGTTCCCAGAATCCAGGCTCCCGTTGCGAGCGGCTCGATATTGTCTTCGGAAAATTCCTGAAGCATGTTTCACCTTCGGCAATAGCTCCCCCGACCCCGTATGGGGCCGGGTCTATGTCATGTGCAGGCGAAGGTCAGTTCGCCTTGCAGTCCCAATGGAAGTTCGAGAAGTTCAGATCCCAGCTCTGCATCGGGATGAACGCATAGCCCTGAAGGCACTTGTTTGCCGCATAGCGCCGGTTTGGCGATACCGCCCATACGTCGGGTTGCAGGTCGGCGAGCTTGACCTGCAGCTCCTTGTAGGTCGCGTTCTGCTCCTTGATGTCGGTGGTCGACCTCGCCTTGTCGATCAGCGCATCGACCTCGGGATTCTGCAGCCATTCCATCGACATCCACGTGCCGGAAGCCTTGGAGTGATACTGGTTATAGAAAATTGCATCCGGCGACGGATAGTTGGGCGAGATGTTGACCTGTGTCGAGGCCGGCGTGGTCTCGGGTTTGGAGGAGAACTCGACGATACGGTTCCAGGGCTCGGGCTTGATGTCGAGCGTGATACCGATCTGTTCGAGATTGGCCTGCATCAGCAGCGCCACTTCGGATTCGAAAGCGAGCGAGGCGACATAGCTGTTGACCAGCGTGATCTTCTGACCGGCATATTTCGATTTGGCGAGCTCTTCCTTCGCTTTTTCGAGATCGAAGACGCCGGGCTGGATATCGTCATTGTGCGCATCCTTGAAGACGGTCGAGAGCGGGCCGGTCATATCGAAGCCCGGATAGATCGCTTCCTGAATGGTCTTGTAGTCGGTGGCATAGGCGATTGCCCGGCGAACATGCACGTCGTCGGTCGGATAGACCTTGCTGTTCAGCTTGATGACGAAGCCGCCGGCCGTCGTCGACTGGAGCAGCTTGTAGCCCGGCATCTTGCCGATGGTTTCATAGGTGTCGTTACCGAGACCATGCGAGGAGAGACCGAGTTCACCCTTTTCGGCAAGCGCCTTCACGGTGGCGTCATCGCTCGTCTGGACGAAACGCACTTCGTCGATCGGCGTTCCCTTGGTCCAGCCCAGGAAGTAATCGGGATTGCGCGCGATTACCATATCGGCAGAGCGATTGTAGCTGACAAGCTTGTAGGGACCTGAGCCGGCAGAATGGTCGCCCACATAGGCTTCGCCCCACTTGTCGTCCGGCTTGGAATTGGCTTCGATCAGCTTCTCGTTCAGCGCCATCATCAGCGGCGTCACGGCCATGAACGGCGAGAACTGGCGATCGAGCTTGACGACGACGGTCTTGTCATCGGGCGCGGTGACATTGTCGGGCTGCACGAGGCCGACGATGAGGTTCGAGGGGCCCTTGTTGATGCCGATCAGGCGGCGGATCGACCAGACGAAGTCGGATGCCTTGACCGGCGTGCCGTCCTGGAACTTGGCGTCATCGCGAAGATGGAACGTGTAGGCCAGCCCATCCTGGGAGATATCCCAGGATTTTGCCAGATGGGGCACGATCTCGCCCGAAGGGCTGACGGTCGTCAGCGCGTCATACATGTTCACGATCGCCATATAGCCCGTGTAGTCTGTGACCTTGGCCGGATCGAGCGAGCTGAAAATCTGCATCGTGTTGACGGCAATCGACACCTTGTCGGCCGCCGACGCAGCAACCGCAGTCAGCGGCGACGCCATGACGCTCGCGAGCAGAAGCGCCGAAAGACGCCGATTTCTGGAACCCATCTTCATTCTAGTTCTCCTCTTTGATGCGGGAACTGCCCCGCTTATGGTTAGGCTGCCTTCCGGCCCGGAGCCGGCAACGGCGAATAGGTGATGTCCGGATAGCCGAAGGCAGCCGGGCCGACGACATCGAGCGCACGCGCGCTGCGCAACAGCTCGTGGCAGGGAATGGCGACGACGGCGACGCGCTGGCCGTAGCGCAGCATTTCGGTTGTGATCGGATAGCCGGTATCGACATCGAGCAGCACGATCAGATCCGGCACGCAGACCTCGATCGCGCCATCGCGGCGGAAAACCAGGAACTCGTTCTGGATCGCCACGTTCGCCGTCTGGCCGTTGCAATCGTCAAAGCCGGCGAGCTCCATGTCGCCGACAACGAAACCACCACGCAGATGGCGCTTCAGATCGGTGATCTTGCCGTTGAACACCCGCCGCCCGCCTTCCAGCGCGCAGACGGCGGCAATCGGGTCCTCCTGTGCCTTGCGGGCGCGGATCACCGCTTCGCCGAGCGCGATCGCCTTGGTGAAGCTCTTTGGAATGCCATACTGATGGACGTAATGCGCCTGCATCGGCGCCGTCGCCAGCATGGCACCGCCACCCTGCGCCACGACGCAGGCGCGCGCCATCCGCTCGTGCCAGACTTCCGACACGGCATGGCTGAAGATCACGGCATTGCCATGCAGGTCGCACATGACCGAAGGCGTCGAGCTGTGGCCATAGATCGAAAAGGTCGTCATCTGCATTTCGGGGAAGGCACGGCCCATGCCGTCGCAATCGAGGATCGGCAGGCCACCGAGAGCCGCTGTGACGAGCGGGTTCATCGAATTCGCGCCGCCGATCTCTTCGCAGACGATCGCATCGATCGGCGTGCGGATCAGCTCTTCCATGGCGCGCAGGCAACGCAATCCCTCACGCCCCTCGCGGATGCGCTCGACGCCGACGACAGGCGCACCGATGCCACCGATCGACATGCAAAGTGCATCCGGCTCTATGGCGTCGGTCGCGAGAACCTTCATCTCATAACCGGCCTTCATGGCTTCGAGAACGAGGAGCTTGCCCTGGTAGGGGTTGCCGCCACCGCCGGTGCCGAGAATGCCCGCCCCGATTTCCAGCGCATCGAGATCCTCCGGCGTCAGCCGGCGCAGAGCGGCGTCATCATATTTCTGCTTGCGCGTCTCAGGCATGATGGCCTCCCATTTCACCGACGACTTTGACGTGGATGCGCGTGGCATTGCCTGGCAGATAGGCAAGAGGCGTATCCTCGCGCTCGATAACTTCCAGGGTTTCCGCAAGAGCGCCCGCCGCGATCGCCTTTTCGCGCGCCTCCGCTTCGGCTTCCGCAAGCGCGCTCTCGCGCGTGCGGCCATTGACGAGCGAGAAGACGCGATCCGTTTCACCGCTGATCTGGGCGATGGCGGCGCCGACAGCATTTGCCACGGCGAAATTCTCAGGCATGATCACTTCGAGATCACCGATACGGTCGGGCATGAGGATCGAACCGCCGCCAACAGCGATGACCGGTACCGGCGTCGAGGAAATTCGACTGCGCTCGACGCAAGCTTCCAGCATGGCGTTGATCTTTGCCACGGCCGCGTCGACCAGACTCTTGTCGAGATTGGCGACCAG
>Ga0268256_1001496_pt1 | contig 13871 bp, 10 predicted proteins | sample AgamicAtAmrz_FD_200247 | JGI IMG/M metagenome (GOLD analysis project Ga0268256, IMG submission 200247) | Agave microbial communities from Guanajuato, Mexico - At.Am.rz (v2) (version 3) | ecosystem: Host-associated > Plants > Roots > Rhizosphere | place: Guanajato, Mexico | collected 2012-06-07
CACAAACGGATGATCGCGGTGACTGCGCGACAGCGCGCGCACGCCGTGGTCGGAGAGAAACTCGCTTTCGTCGAGCGCACGCCGCAACAGCGCCTTCATCCGATGTCCGCGCAACACGGACAGCAGCAGTGCGTTGCCCTTGCCGGGCTCGTTCCAGCGCGAGACCAGCTTCGCAAGGTCTGGCCGATGCTTAAGGAACCACATGAGCCGATCGCGCAATCCGGGCAATTCGCCATGCAGGCGCTCTTCCAGCACATGCACGGCGAACAGCGGAATGAGCCCGACAATCGAGCGCACGCGCATGGGCACACTGGTGCCGTCGGGCAGGCGCAGCTTGTCGTAGAAGAATTCGTCTTCGCTGTCCCATAGTCCGGTGTCGCAGCCGTCGTCGCAACTCACGGCTTGCGCGATATACAGGAAGTGCTCGAAAAACTTCACGCCGATATCGACGAACACGTGGTTCGCATACGCCAGTTCAAGCGCGATACGCATGAGGTCGAGCGCGTAGGCGGCCATCCACGCTGTACCGTCCGCCTGATCGATATGCCCGCCGGTAGGCAGCGGCGACGAACGATCGAAAATGCCTACGTTGTCGAGGCCGAGAAAGCCGCCCTGGAAAATATTGCGGCCGTCCGCGTCCTTGCGGTTCACCCACCAGGAGAAGTTGAGCAGCAGCTTGTGAAAAATAAGCTCGAGAAAGTCGCGATCAGGCTTGCCGGTGAGTGCGCGGTCGATCTCGTACACGCGCCACGCGGCCCAGGCGTGCACCGGCGGATTGGCGTCGCCGAGCGCCCATTCGTACGCCGGCAATTGCCCATTTGGATGCTGATAGCGGTCCTTCACCAGCAGCAGCAATTGACGTTTCGCAAACGCAGGGTCGATCAATGCGAACGCCGCCGCATGAAACGCGAGATCCCACGACGCGTACCACGGGTACTCCCACTTGTCCGGCATCGACACGATGTCCGCGTTGCACAGGTGCATCCAGTCCGCGTTGCGGCCACGTTTGCGCGCGGCGGGCGGCTCGGGCTGCAACGGGTCGCCTTCTATCCAGCGGTGCACGTCGTACCGGTAGTACTGCTTGGACCATAGCATGCCCGCGAGCGCCTGGCGCTGCACGAGGCGCGCGTCCGGGTCGTCCATGTCGCGTTGCAGTGCGCCGTAGAATTCGTCGGCTTCGGCGATTCGCTTGGCAAAGAGCGCGTCGGCGTCGAGCGGTACTTCGTCGGGACTCGCCTCGGGACGCCAGCGCATGTACACCACCGCGCGTCCATGCGGGCCAAGTTCAATCGCCGCATGCGCGCCCGCCTTCGTGCCGCGGTCGCGACGCACCGCTTGTTCATCGCCATGCACGAGGTAATCGTTAAAGCCGTCCTTGAAGGGCCCTTGCGCTTCCATGCCGTACAGGCGCTTGACGTTCGTGTCGTTCTCGCAGAAAAGCCACGCAACCTGCGGCGCGTCGTTCGACCAGGCCGTCACGACAATCGGCGCATGTCCATGCTGATGTCCGATCAATTGCGCGTTGCCGTCATGGTCGGTACTTGCGACCAGCGACGGCTTGTCGGGGTTCTCTTTCCACGACCACGAATTGCGCGCCCAGAATTGCGGCAGCACATCGAGCGACGCGGACTCGTCCGCGCGATTCTCGATTGTCACGCGCATCACGATGTCGTCGGGCGCGTGCTTCGCATATTCGACCTGTACGTCGAAGTAGCGCAAATCGTCGAACACGCCGGTATCGAGAATTTCGTACTCCGGCATGTCGCCGCCGCGCCGCGCGTTTTCCTCGATCAGATCCTGATACGGATAAGCGGCCTGCGGATACTTGTAGAGCATGCGCATGTACGAATGCGTGGGCGTGCCGTCGAGATAGAAGTACAACTCCTTCACGTCCTCGCCGTGATTGCCTTGCGCATTCGTGAGACCGAAGAGCCGCTCTTTGAGGATGGGGTCCTTGCGGTTCCATAGCGCAAGCGACACGCACCAGCTCAGCGTGTCGTCGCCGAAACCGGCAATGCCGTCTTCGCCCCAGCGGTACGCGCGGCTGCGCGCATGGTCGTGCGGAAAGTACTCCCAGGCGGTACCGTTCGCGCTGTAGTCCTCGCGCACCGTGCCCCACTGACGTTCGCTGAGGTACGGTCCCCAGCGCTGCCAGTGAGCACAATCCGCCGAATGCAGACGTGAACCCTCAGTGGTGGCGAACAGATTCGCAGCGCGCAGCGGTGGCATGACAGCTTCCTTGCGTCGGGCTTGGCGGTGGGACACACATCGTAGCGCGGTTTACGCGATGTTGCGATCCAACCGTGCAAGCAATTGCTCGACGCGCAGCAGTTCGCCTAGCGACCACGCCTGGAACGGCGTGCCGGCGGGCGCGTGCGGTGCGTCGCCGTCCGCGATTTCGGAAATGTGGTCGAGCCCGGCGTGATCGAGATGCGTGTAAAGCGGATCGAGAAAACGGGTTCTGGCTTGCTGGCGGGCCTCTTCTGCATTGCCGCGCACCCGCAGCCACGCTTCGACAAACGGGCCGAGCAGCCACGGCCACACCGTTCCCTGATGATAGGCGCCGTCGCGTTCGTAGGGCGCGCCGCTATAGCTGCCGCGATAAGCGGGATCCGTGGGCGCGAGGGTGCGCAAACCGAGCGGCGTCAGCAAATGCGTTTCGACCTGGTCCACCACTGCGCGCGCCGCCGCGCCTTCGAGCAAGGAGAACGGCAGGCCGCCGATCGCCAATATCTGGTTCGGACGAATCGAGCGGTCCAGCGCGCCGCTGACGTGATCCACGTCGATGTTGTCGAAAAGCGCTTGCGTCGAAGGATCGACGAAACGCGCCCGAAACGCCTGCAACGCACGCTCGGCCGGTTGCTGCCATTGCGCGTTCCACGTTGCTGCAATGCGCAACGCGTTGATCCACAGTGCCTGCACTTCCACCGGCTTGCCGATGCGCGGTGTCACGACCCACTCGCCGACCTTTGCGTCCATCCATGTGAGCTGCATGCCGGGGACGCCCGCGCACAGCAAGCCGTCGTCCGCGGATGCCTTGATGTTATAGCGCGTGCCTTGCGTGTAGCCTGCGAGAATGGCGTCGCCAGCTGCCTGAAGGCGCGCCTTCGTTGCAGCGCCCGCATGGCCCGTTGCGAGGTAGTCGTGCACGGCAACGATGAACCACAGCGCTGCATCCACGGAGTTGTATTCGGGCGTGTCGCCGTAGTCGGGAAAACGATTCGGCAGCATGCCCTCGGACAAGGTGCCGGACCATTCGAGCAAGATCGCTTCGGCGGTGTCCAGCCGGCCGGTTGCGATCAGCAAGCCGCGCATTGCAATGAACGTGTCGCGGCCCCAATCCGTGAACCATGGAAAACCCGCGAGTATCGTGCGGCCCTCGTTGCGCTGCACGACATAGGCATCGGCGGAACGTTGCAGGCGCGAGCCGAATGCAGTGCGGCGCTGCTGTTCGGTTTGCACGAGCGTTGCAGCGCGGCTTGCGGCAGCAGTGTTGGCGGACGTCGTATCGGATGCGCTCAGAATCATCACGGCTTCGGCTCCCGCATTTGCCAGATCGAAGCTGAACACGCCAGGCGTCGCGAGGTCCTCGCTGAAGTCAAGGCCGCGTTCACTCTCCCGAACGTAGCTGAAGTTGCGATACCAGTCGGGCGCGTGCACATAACCGCCGTTGGTCGCGGCATAAATGCGCGGCACGTTGCCGTACGGTTGCCAACTCGCGCAACAGGTGTCGCTGCTGATGTGTGCGGTGAAGTTGAATGCCGCGTTCTCGTGATGCAACGCGTGATAGTCGCGGCCTGACAGCAAGGGCCTGACTTTCAACGTAAGCGCGCCAGATTGCGATGCGCCTGGCGACACCTCGGGCACAGGTTCCCGCCGCCAGCGCAATACCGTTTCACATGTCGCCTTGCTCACGAATACTTCCGCCGTGACGAGCGTTTGCGCATTGAACTGAAAGCGCCACGTTGGCCACGGCTCAGTGGTGAACTCGAGCAGGTTCGCCGTGACATCCGGGTACAGCACGTCGGGCTCATAGCGTTGCATGGTCAGTGGATAACGCTCGCCATCGGCTTCGAGCCACGCCTCCACACCATTGACAAGCACCATGCGGCCCGCCGGCGGACGCGTGGCCGCGAGCAGCAGGGCGTGATAGCGGCGCGTGCGCAACGTGCCCACGGTGCCCGACGCAAAGCCACCCAGGCCGTCTGCTTCCAGCCATTCGTCTTCGAGGCGCGTCATGTCGAAAGGTCGTTCGATATGTGTCATGGCGTGAGCAATGGTGCGAAAGAAGGCGCTGTTGTGTCCATTCTCCTACTTATCACTTTCCAGATCCTTTCGAACAACTCACAAACGCAAGTCGTTTTTTCCACTCGCAAACGTTTCACAATTATTTCTTGAAAGGGTTAGAGACTGCATCCGCTTTCACGAAACAGGATGCAGACATGAGCAGAGAAAAACGTCTCCTCGTCGTCATGTTCGTTGCGCTCGCAACCTTCACGCTAGGCGGCTGCGGTGCGGACGACTCGACGTCCTCCACTGCGTCTTCGTCCGCAGCGTCGGCCTCTTCGAATGACGGCGAAAGTCGCACAGCCTTCGACACGGCACGCTCACCCGCTTTGTCTGCCGCCGCGATGCCCGACGCAAGCGCGGCGCTCGCCGCCAACCCCGCTTTCGCCTCTGACGCCATCGCGCAAAACATGCAAGCCAGCCTGGCTGCGGACAGCCAGCAAGTGGCGCCCGTCATGCGTTACGCACCGGGCGACAGCGCGAGCAGCAACTGACCGATTCCACCGGCGCGCGAGGCGCGCTATTCTTCCCCCCGCAGAAGGTGATATTCCATGACATCAAATAGCCGTCGCCGTTTCCTGCAGACCGTGGCTTCATCCGCGGGTGCTGCCGCCGCGCTTACCGCGCTGCCCGAGTCCATTCGCAATGCGTTGGCCGTTCCCGCATTCTCGCGCACCGGCACCATTCGCGACGTCGAACACATTGTCGTGTTCATGCAGGAAAACCGCTCGTTCGATCACTACTTCGGCCATATGCGCGGCGTGCGCGGCTACAACGACCGCTTCCCGATTCCGCTGCCAGGCGGCAAGCCGGTGTGGTATCAGCCGTCGAAGGCGGACCCGACCAAGCCGGTGCTGCCGTTTCACCTGGATACGTCGACCACCAGCGCGCAATGCGTGGGCGACCTCGATCACAGCTGGTACAAGACGCACGCCGCGATAGACGGCGGTCGCTACGACCAGTGGCCGGCCAACAAGACCGACATGACGATGGGCTATCACCTGCGCAGCGACATTCCGTTCCACTATGCGCTCGCCGACGCATTCACCGTTTGCGACGCGTACTTCTGCTCGCTGCCGGGCCCGACGCACCCGAACCGCTCGTACCTCATGACCGGCACCGTGGACCCGACCGGCAAGTTCGGCGGCCCGCTGCTCGACAACAACGATTGGGTGGACGGCGACGGCCCGCCGAACTACCAGTTGCTTTCGTGGACCACGTATCCCGAGCGCCTGCAAGCAGCCGGCATTTCATGGCAGATCTACCAGCAAGGGCTGACGGGCGCCGATCCGCTGAACGGCAACTACGGCACTAACATCCTGCAGAACTTCACGAACTTCATCAACGCGCAGCCGGGCTCGCCGTTGTATGAACGCGCGCAAACGGTGCGCACTATCGACGACCTCAAGGCCGACGTACTCGCGAACCGCTTGCCGCAAGTGTCGTGGCTGTGCCCGCCCGCCGCATACTCGGAGCATCCGCAATACACGCCCGCTTACGGTGCCGAATACACGTCGCAGATTCTCGACGCGTTGACCGCCAACCCGGAGGTGTGGAGCAAGACCGTGCTCTTCATCATGTACGACGAGAACGACGGCTTCTTCGACCACATCGTGCCGCCGCAGCCCGCCACTACGGCCGCGCAAGGCAAGTCCACGGTCAGCACGGAAGGCGAAATACATAACGTGGTGAACCCGGGGCGCGGCGGCAAATACACGGCCGACGGTCTGCCATACGGCCTCGGCCCGCGCGTGCCGATGACCATCGTCTCGCCGTGGAGCAAGGGCGGCTTCGTATGCTCGCAGGTGTTCGATCATACGTCGGTGATCCGCTTCATCGAAGCGCGCTTTGGCGTGGTGGAGCCGAACATCACCGCATGGCGCCGCGCCGTGTGCGGCGATCTGACCACGGCGTTCGACTTCCGCACGCCCGATTCGCGAATCCCGCCCCTGCCGGACACGAGCAACTACAAGAGCATTGCCGACAACCAGTGCGCCACGCAGCCCAAGCCCACCGTTCCCGCGACGCCGGGCACGATCGATCCGCAGGAAAGCGGCATCCGTTTCGCACGCGCGTTGCCGTACGAACTGCATGTGAACGGCCACGCAAACCCGAAGCAGAACACCTTCGAGATCTCGTTCGGCAATACCGGCACACAGGGCGCGCACTTCTATGTGTACTCGGCAAACCGCACGGATGGCCCGTGGCGTTACACCGTGGAAGCCGGCAAGTCGCTTGAAGAGTCGTTCGATCTGACGCTGACCAACGGTGTCTATGCATTCGAAGTGTTCGGCCCGAATGGCTTCGTGCGCAAATTCGCGGGTAACACGCAAGCCGCGGCGCAAGCTGCAACGCAGCTCGCGCAAACCGTGGGCGGGCACCGCCAGGATAAGCCGGCGCAGCCTGAAGTGAAGGTCCAATACGACGTCGCCAATGGCAACGTGTTCCTCAAGTTCAGCAACAAGGGCGGAAGTCTCGCGCGCCTGACGGTGACCGACAACGCGTATGGTGCCCGCGCGCGTCCGGTGATCGTGCCGGCCGGCGCGCATATCGAGGAAGCATGGGTGCTCGCGTCGAGCCACCACTGGTACGACTTGACCGTGACGAGCAACGACGACGACAGCTTCTCGCGCCGCATGGCGGGCCATGTGGAGAATGGCAGGCCGAGCATCAGCGATCCGGCTGCTATTGCGCCGGTGCTGGTGGCGAACTGAAGCGGGAAGTGTGAGGCTACCGTCAGACGCGCGCGGTATCGACGCGTCTGGCTGGAACTTCGGTCGTGCGCAACATTTTCATGCTGTGCGACTTGATGAGCGCGACATTACGCGCCCAGCAACACTCCTGTCCTGAAAGGCCGTGCGCCCGTCACACGGCCGAGCGGCGCACCTGCCGTGACGAAGCGGATAGCGCGGCGCATGTAGAACACGCCTTCTGTGTTGCTGGTCAGCGTGGTGGTTTCGTCCGTCAACGGATCGACGATATCGAACAGCGGCTGCCCGACGCTGATCTTGTCGCCAATCTTCGCGCGATGCACGAGAATGCCGCTCACGGGCGCATAGAACTGTTCGCTGCCGGCAAGCGGCGTGGCGGCCGTCGGTAACGGCGGCAATGGCTTCGCTTCCAGTGCCACGGCCTTGCGCCACGCAAGGTAATCGAGAATCGCGTCGGCGTCCTGCTGCGCCGCTTCGTATGAAACGTCGCGCTGGCCGCGGCATTCCACCGTCACCGCAATGGCGCCGTTCGGCACCGGCTTGTCGGCCGGCATCTCCTGCTGCAACCGCCACCAGAGCAGGCTGTGTGTTTCGTCGAACGCCTCGCCGCCGGAATACGTTGCAAGCAGCGACGCCTGTGCGCCGAGATAACGCGCCAACGGTTCGAACTGCGGCCACGCCGCCTCGCTCGTATAGAGATGCATCGCGGCTTCGAGCGAACAATGCAGGTCGATCACCACGTCGGCGTCGAACGAAAGTTTGAGCAGCGACAACTGCAACGACTCGAATTCGCTCAACGGCTTGTGCGCGGCAAGTTCCTCCGCAATCAGCCGGCGAATGATGCGCACGTTTTCCGCCGGGTTCGGACCTAACGCTTCGCGAGCCTGCGCAACCAGTTTCGGAAACTGGAAGAAATGGCGGTTAAAGTTCTTGCCGCTTGCCAGATCGAAGCGCCCGACAAACTGTCCGAGCACGTATTGCGCGAGTCCGACCGGGTTTGCTACGGGTACGAGCACCACCTCTGCATTCAGCGCGCCTTGCCTTTCGAGTTCGAGCAAACGGCGCTTGAGCAGGAGCGTGGTCAACATGGCGGGCGTTTCGTCGGCGTGCAGCGAGGCCTGGATATAGATCTTTTCTCTGCTGCGGGCCGGGCCGAAGTGAAATGACACGAGTTCGCGATGTGTGCCGATAGCCGGCGAAAGAAGCGGATGCGATTGCCTGTTCATGACAGAAGAGCGTGTGGTTGGGGAGCCTCAAGCGCGGGCATCAATTGCCGTAGGGGTCGAAGTCGAAGTACTTCTTTGCGATCTGCGCGTATGTGCCGTCTTTCAGCATCGCGGCAATCGCGGCGTTCATCGACGCCTGCACCGCCGTCTCGTCCTTGCGCAAGCCTATGCCCGTGCCCGAGATTAAGAATACTCACGCGCAAAAGTTTTCTCCGTTCGCATTGACCAGGCTACCGGCATGAAAAAAGCCCACTACCGTGCGAACGGTCGCGGGCTTTTTCCTCACGGTGTACTTGTCCAGTTAAGCAAGTTGCCATCGAAATTACGCCTGTTTGTCCCATGACGTCAAGGATGCAGACGCCAGTCCGCCGATCTGGCATTTCCGCTTCAGTTCATTCGGCCGTTCCAACATATAGCTTGCGCCTGATCTACTCCACGTCGGTTTGCGCAAGAAATTTATGCATCGCGCATTGTTCCCGCCCTTATTCGGATCAATCCGATGTCGGTTTCATTGGAGCCACGTCAGCATCCCGCGACGGGCCCAAGGAGGGGCCCGGAATGCGCGGCCGCTTTGTCGGGCCGACTGTTTCATTCAGAGCGGAACGGGAGATTGATGAACTACAAAAGACGCTTTGCCAGCACGATCAGAACGCTGGCGATAGCTGCGGCCACACTGAGTTGGCTGCTCGCCGGCACCCACGCTAATGCTGATGGCGGCGACTCGCTTTGCCTCGGGTTATACGGCAAGTCGGGCGCGACACCGGGAACACCATCCTGTGTCCGCAACGTCACCTCGAACACACCAGTCGGAATGGGTAGCTACAACTGCCCGAACAACACGACTCTTATCCAAAGCTGGTGCGGCACACCTTCGCCGGTCGATCCCGACAAGAATTGCGCGGCCGCAGACCCGGTCCTTCCCGTAAGCGGAGTGACAACACTGGCCGAAACAGATTTCGCAAGCGGCGACGATATTCCATTGACGTTCACACGTTCCTATCGGTCATCGCCGTTCGTCAGGAACGACTCAGGTATTGGCGTGGGCTGGTTCCACAACTGGCAAAGGCAACTGTCACTCGCTGGCATCAACGCGAACCCGCCAAGCGTCAGTGCGATCCGATCTGACGGGAACCGCGTTTCGTTCGCAAAAATCAGGCAGCGTATGGCGATCTACTGATGGTTCACCGTTGAATCTGACACAGCAGTCGTCAGCGTGGACGCTCAAGGATCTGGTTACCGACGAAACGGAAACATACTCGAGTCAGGGTGTTTTGCAGTCCGTCAGCAATCACAACATTACGGCTACTCTGAGCTACAGCAATGCGAGCACACCGACCAGCATTGCGCCGGCTTCGGGATTACTTGTTTCTGTCCGCCAGCACGCCGCGGGCACTGCGGACGGCACCGATCTAACGATCCAGTTCGCTTACGACTCGCACCAGCGCATCGTGCAGATGACTGCCCCGGACGGTGCCATCACACAGTACGGTTACGACGCATACGGTAATCTCACTTCGGTCACGTTCGCGGACAGCAAATTGCGCCGATACGTGTACGACGACAAGCGATTCCTGGCGGTGCTCACCGGGATCATTGATGATAGCGGCTCCCGCGTAGCAACGTGGACATATGATGAGCAAGGTCGTGTTGTCAGTGTTAGCCATCCTGACACGACAAGAAACGTGCAGTTAGCTTACGCACCCGGTTCAACCACGATCTCGGACCTCAAAGGCTTCACGGCTCTGGCGACGTCATTGATCGCTGGCATGCAGCGTCCCACCGTCATCAATTCGGCTTCGGGCAATGGAACGGTAACGTGGGATTCGTCGGGGCGTTTGCTCACGCAATCATTAAGTAACGGTGACCGTTCAACCTACACTTACGATGATGCGGGACGTCCGATAAAACTCGTGCGCGTTACTGCGTCAGGCACGGCGGTAACGTCAGTGCGATATGCCGATGCAGTCAGTCTCCTGCCTTCGCAGATCGCATCCCCCGGCTGGATGCGGTCGTATGTCTATGACACTTACGGCAATGTGACGGGCATCAGCGAGCTTTCTACGGATGACGCGACAGGCGAAAAAGCTTTCGATGCCTCCACTGCGGGCGGTCAAACGCGAACCTATGGCTTAACGTATGGGCCGGAAAACCAGCTGACGTTCGCTCAGATGTATGAGAACGGAACCAAGACGGGGGAGTGGTCGTTTTCAACCGCTGGATACGGCAGTTTCCGGCAGGTGACGGACCGCATAGCGCCGATCAACGCAAGCTCGTATGTGATTTCGAATCGCGACGCAGCACATAGGCCTGCAGTGATTGCGGGGCCGGGATTTTCGGCAAGCTTTGCATACGACATGCGAGGACGGGTAGCAACGTTCTCATACAACGAGGAGGCACTACCGCAAAACGGCAATGTCACGCGCCGACTGACGGCGAACTTTACGTATGCAGCCAACGGCGATGTCGCATCACGGACAGCAACGGTTTCAACCCAGCAGGGACCGGACGTAGCCATCTCCGGTGACGAGCTAGACACATGGCTTGCCAATTACGAGCGGGGCATTGCGCCTGCGGGACCGTCGCCGAGCCAAGCGGGCGCTCTTAACAGTACGCTTTCCCTCCGTAGTCCTAGTGACCCGGTGTGTGTGCAATGTTATCTGAATGCAGCACAGCCAATTTCCCGACGGCTTTTCCTCGGTGAGCTAGGACAATGGACGAATCCCAAGACCGTCGAACCAAAACTGCCAAACACCCCGAAGAAAATGCTTTTCGCCGCGTCGAAATGCACGGACGGGTGTGCCGAAGAAAGGTCCGCCTGCAGGACGTTATGTTCAACGGCGCGCTATGATCCTAACCTACGCACCGTCTGGGGCGGTTCATGGCAAAGATGCATGACCGGCTGTTTGCCGGCTCGATGCGGAGGCGCTTGAAAAATCACTAGTGCGAGCCGGGCTCGCTATCAGCCTCGGCCCTCACACCAGGGAGTTGGATCGAGGGCCGGCTTCCAAGTCAAATGGTTCGACGTATCTCTATGAAAAATCCAAAACAGAGTGAAACTATTCCAATGACTTCGCGACAGGAACAAGCTGTACAGAGCTTGAATGCGGCGCAGCTTCAGCAGATTGACGAAGCGATTATGCGCAACGTCATCAGCAACTGGCGAAAGGTTTCAAGGGTGGTAGGAACGGCCCTCGTTGAAAACAGCGAGCACATCAAAGACATACCCGATCTGTTTTACGCACAAAGGATAGGAATGCTTGCGGCCGCTGGAAAGCTCGAAATCACAGGCGATGCACTGGACATCAGACACACCGAAGTTCGGTTGCCGACTAAAGCGTGAAAAGTCGCACATCACCTTGCTTCGTCAAGGCGTAGCGCTTGGCGGCGTCGCGCCAGCCAGCGCTGCGCGCCCCAAACGCACGATCTGCGTGACTACATCACCGGCGCCGGACGGGGTCGTGGTCCGATTTTCCGCAAGCGTGAAGATCAGCCCGAAAACTTCGGCCATGCGCCGAGCTTGCCGATTGCACCCGGATCGCCACGCGCTCGCCGAACGTCACGGGCGATCCGCCTGCGCGATCGAGCAGACCGTCTGCCTGCTGCAACGTGCAGCCATTCCACTCACACCCGCCGCGCAGGAACTTGCAACGATGCTCGCGTCGTACACGCGTACGGTGCAAGGGCGGTAAGACGACTGACGCGCCGGCACCGTCGCCGTTGCGCGTGAGCGCGATGCAGCGGGAGCCTCGGCTTGGCATCGCTTGGCTCGCGCGTTCGTCGAGGCGCCGCAAGCGAGGCCGCTGCACTGCGACTACAATTGGAGCCCCCTGCCTGGCGCACACAACATTCAATGCGTTAATCAAAACGAAAGCACGAGGCAATGTCGCAGACCATCAACAGGAGCTATCCCACATGATGAATCGAGACAATCCCGTCTGGCTGATTACCGGCTGTTCAACCGGCTTTGGCCGCGAACTCGCAAAACTGGTGCTCGAGCGCGGCTGGCGCGCTGTAGTCACCGCGCGTGACGTATCCAAAGTGAAAGACATTGCCGAGCCGCATGGCGAACGCGCGCTCGTTTTGCCACTCGACGTGACGAATCGCGCGCAGATCGCCAACGTCGTCGCAGAGGCGAAGCAGCGCTTTGGCCGCATCGACGCGCTCGTCAATAACGCCGGCTACGGTTATCTCGCCGCAATTGAAGAAGGCGAAGATCGCGAAGTGCGAGCCATGTTCGAGACCAACGTGTTCGGTCTGGTCGACATCACGAAGGCCGTATTGCCGATCATGCGCGAGCAAGGTAGCGGCCTCATCGTGAATGTGTCGTCTATCGGCGGGCTCACCAGCTTTGCGGCAACCGGTTATTACCACGCGACGAAATACGCGGTGGAAGGCTTGTCCGAATCGCTTGCCACCGAAGTCGCGCCGCTCGGCATCGGCGTACTGATCGTGGAGCCCGGCCCGTTCCGCACCAACTGGGCCGGCCCGTCGATCAAGCAATCTGCCACCGTCATCGACGACTATGCGGCCACGGCCGGCGAGCGGCGCAAGCAGACGGAGGCGCGCAGCGGCAAGCAGGCGGGTGATCCGGTGCGCGCGGCGCAGGCGATCATCGACGCGGCGCTCTCGGACAAGCCGCCTCTGCGTTTGCTGCTCGGCAAGACAGCACTGGAACTCGCGCGCAAGAAGCTGGACTTCATGCGCGGCGACTTCGATGCGTGGGAAGCCACTACCGTGGGCGCCGATTACCCGGACGCCTAGAACTGCACCAGCGCGAAGTCTTCCTTGCCCACGTCGCACAGCGGGCAACGCCAGTCGGCGGGAACGTCGGCCCAGCGCGTGCCCGGCGCGATGCCCTCCTCCGGCAAGCCGGCGGCCTCGTCATAGATCCAGCCGCAGATCACGCACACCCACTGCTTCAGGTCGTCGGCGGCTGATGCATTGGCGGCATCGGCGGCATTCACATTCGCGGCCGGCGGGTTCGGCGTGCCGCGCGGTTGCGAGTCCGCCGTCTCGTCAAGGCTGACGACGAGCGGCGCGTCAGTGCTCGCGCCGTGGCCGGCGAGGCGCGCTTGCAACCGTTCCAGCAGGCGTTGTGCTTCGTCTTGCGTCAGGTCGATCCAGTATGGGTCGCCCGCGCCGTCGTTGAGTCGTTCCGGGGAAAACTGGAGTTCCAGTGCTACGCCCTTTTTATACATGACGGCGTTAGATGAACAGGTTCAGCACGATGTCGGCGATCAGGCCGGCGGCGGCGACCACACCCAGAAGTTGCAGCAGAGTCAGGGATTTGCGAGCGGAGGCGGGGAGTTGTTGCGTGGTCACGAGGCAGTCTTCAGAGATCGGGAAAAGCGAAATGGTACACGGGTCGCGCCGCGGCCCATGCCGATTGGCGCAAACCCGCTCGCATCAGTTGGCAACGCGTTGCCGACTGAGCGCTATTATCGCCGCCTGCCCGTGCAGGATTATGCACAACGCGGAGATGCATTCATTCGCGGCAAGCCGCAAAGCGGCCCGCCGCTCAGGGCTCAGGTTTTCGCCACCGGATTGCCCTGACGCGAGTCCCAGAAACGGATCACTTCCGTGTGCGCGGAGCCCGCGCCAACCACCTGGTCCGGCGCCCCGCTTTCGCGCAGCAGCGCGCGCAATT
>Ga0268256_1001500_pt1 | contig 13823 bp, 13 predicted proteins | sample AgamicAtAmrz_FD_200247 | JGI IMG/M metagenome (GOLD analysis project Ga0268256, IMG submission 200247) | Agave microbial communities from Guanajuato, Mexico - At.Am.rz (v2) (version 3) | ecosystem: Host-associated > Plants > Roots > Rhizosphere | place: Guanajato, Mexico | collected 2012-06-07
CCGGGCGTATCTACACCCTGCTGACCATCGGTGACGGCCTGGTGGCGCAGATCCCGTCGCTGCTGCTGTCCACGGCCGCCGCGATCATGGTCACCCGCGTTTCCAGCGCCGAGGACATGGGCGCCCAGGTCAACCGCCAGATGTTCGCCTCGCCGCGCGCCCTGGCCGTATCCGCCGCGATCATGATCGCCATGGGCCTGGTACCCGGCATGCCGCACATGTCGTTCATCAGCCTCGGTCTGGTCGCGGCTGGTGCTGCCTACTGGATCGCCAACAAGCAGCGCAAGACCAAGGAAGCCGAAGTCATCGAAGTGCAGCGCCAGCAGGAACTGCTGCCGGCCCAGCGCGCCCAGGAGGTCAAGGAACTGGGCTGGGACGACGTGGTGCCGGTGGACATGGTCGGCCTGGAGGTGGGCTACCGGCTGATTCCCCTGGTCGATCGCAACCAGGGTGGCCAGTTGCTGGCGCGTATCAAGGGCGTGCGCAAGAAGCTTTCCCAGGAGATGGGCTTCCTGATGCCATCGGTGCATATCCGCGACAACCTCGACCTGCAGCCCAATGCCTACCGCCTGACCCTGATGGGCGTGAGTGTCGCCGAGGCCGAGGTGTACCCGGATCGCGAATTGGCGATCAACCCCGGCCAGGTGTTTGGCACCCTCAACGGAGTGGCCGCCAGAGATCCGGCGTTCGGCCTGGAGGCGGTGTGGATCGACCCGGGCCAGCGCGACCAGGCGCAATCGCTCGGTTACACAGTGGTGGACGCCAGCACCGTGGTGGCCACGCACCTCAATCAGATCCTGCACAAGCATGCCCACGAGCTGCTCGGCCACGAAGAAGTCCAGCAACTGATGCAGCTGCTGGCGAAAAGCTCGCCGAAACTGGCCGAGGAGCTGGTGCCGGGGCTGATTTCCCTGTCGACCCTGCTCAAGGTGCTGCAGGCGCTGCTGCAGGAGCAGGTGCCGGTGCGTGATATCCGCACCATCGCCGAGGCCATCGCCAATGTCGCACCAAGGAGTCAAGATCCCGCCGCCATGGTTGCGGCAGTTCGGGTCGCGCTGTCCCGCGCCATTGTGCAAAACATCGTGGGACTAGAGCCGGAGCTGCCTGTGATCACCCTTGAGCCAAGGTTGGAACAGATATTGCTAAACAGTCTTCAGAAGGCCGGTCAGGGCTCCGAGGATGGCATCCTCCTCGAACCCGGCATGGCCGAGAAGCTGCAGCGTTCCCTGGTGGAAGCAGCGCAGCGTCAGGAGATGCTTGGCAAGCCGGTGATTCTGCTGGCAGCCGGGCCGGTTCGGGGAATGCTCTCGCGTTTCGCCCGGTTGGCCGTCCCGAGCATGCATGTTCTGGCGTACCAGGAAATTCCGGACAACAAGCAGGTCACCATCGTTGCGACGGTGGGGCAGAACTAATCGAGGGTACGGGCCATGCAGGTCAAACGCTTTTTCGCTGCCGATATGCGCCAAGCCATGAAGCTGGTGCGCGATGAGCTGGGCGCCGATGCGACCATCATCGCCAACCGCCGCGTGGCCGGTGGTGTGGAATTGACGGCTGCGCTCGATTATCAGGCTCCGCCGGTACCGGCGCGGCAGGCCAACCCGGCGCTGGAAGCCGAGCTGCGCAAGACCCAGTCGAAGATTGCTTCGGCCCATGCCGAGTTGACCACGCGCAGCCAGGCCGATGCCGGCAAGGACCGTCAGCTGTTTGGCGCGGCGCCTGCCACGCCGTCCGCCGACAGCCTCGATGCCGTGTTGCAGCGCCAGCAGCAGAAGCCGGCTGCGGCCTCTGTCGATCAGTCGGCGCTGGATTCCATGCGCTCCGAACTGCATGGCCTGCGTGAGTTGATCGAAATGCAGATGGGTTCCATGGCCTGGGGGCAGATGCAGGCCCGGCGTCCACAGCAGGCCACCTTGTGGCGTCGCCTGCAGCGTATGGGGCTGCCCGCCGAGCTGGCACGCACGCTGCTCGAGCGCGTGGCCTCGATCGCCGATCAGCGTCAGGCCTGGCGCATGGTGCTGGCGCACCTCGCCCACTCGATCCAGACGCCCAAGCAGGAGCCGATGGAAGAGGGCGGTGTGATCGCCCTGGTCGGCCCGGCCGGCATGGGCAAGACCACCACCCTGGCCAAGCTGGCCGCTCGCTACGTACTCAAGTATGGCGCCGCCAGCATCGCCCTGGTGAGCATGGACAGCTACCGCATCGGTGCTCAGGAGCAGCTCAAGACCCTGGGACGGATTCTTGGCGTCTCGGTGACCCAGGTCGACCCCGGTCAGTCGCTGACCCAGGCCCTTGCGCCGCTGGCCCGCAAGCGCGTGGTGCTGATCGACACCGCCGGCCTGCCCGCCAACGATCCGGCGCTGCGCATGCAACTCGAGGCGCTGGCCAGTCGCGGCGTCAATGCCCGCAATTACCTGGTACTGGCCGCCACCAGCCAGGCCCAGGTGCTCAAGGCAGCCTACCACAGCTACAAGCGTTGTGGGCTGGCCGGCTGCATTCTGAGTAAACTGGACGAGGCGGCCAGCATGGGCGAGGTCTTGGGCCTGGCAATTGGCCACCGCCTGCCGGTAGCCTACCTGGCGGATGGTCCGCGCATACCGGATGACGTGCACGTGCCGCGCAGCCACCAGCTGGTCAGCCGCGCCGTCGGCCTGCAGGCGCCGGACGAGCCGAGCGAAGACACCATGGCCGACATGTTCGCCGGGCTTTATCAGAACCCGGCCAGGCAGGCCGGTTGAACGGGTTGAGTGTGGCGAAGCGCTGGTCGTGCTCGCCGCGACAGCGCACAATGGCCCCAGGGCCCACAGTGAAGTTAGATAAGGTGTATAGATAACATGGGTATGCATCCCGTACAGGTGATCGCGGTGACCGGCGGCAAAGGCGGCGTTGGCAAGACCAATGTGTCGGTGAATTTGTCACTGGCGCTCGCCGATCTCGGTCGGCGCGTCATGCTCATGGATGCCGACCTTGGCCTGGCCAACGTCGACGTGTTGCTCGGCCTGACCGCCAAACGCACCCTGGCCGACGTCATCGACGGCCAATGCGATCTGCGCGACGTGGTTTTGCAGGGCCCCGGTGGCATTCGCATCGTGCCCGCGGCCTCCGGCACCCAGGCCATGGTGCAGCTCACGCCCATGCAGCATGCCGGCCTGATCCAGGCCTTCAGCGACATCAGTGACAACCTCGACGTGCTGATCGTGGACACCGCTGCCGGCATCGGCGATTCGGTGGTCAGCTTCGTGCGCGCGGCCCAGGAAGTGCTGGTGGTGGTGTGCGATGAACCGACCTCCATCACCGATGCCTACGCGTTGATCAAACTGCTCAATCGCGACCACGGCATGAGCCGTTTCCGGGTGCTCGCCAACATGGCGCACAGCCCCCAGGAAGGCCGCAATCTGTTTGCTAAGCTGACCAAGGTGACCGACCGTTTTCTGGATGTCGCGCTGCAGTATGTCGGCGCGGTGCCCTACGACGAATCGGTTCGCAAGGCCGTACAGAAACAACGTGCGGTGTATGAGGCGTTCCCTCGTTCGAAGTGCGCGCTGGCGTTCAAGGCGATTGCCCAGAAGGTCGATGCATGGCCCTTGCCGGCCAACCCACGTGGCCATCTGGAGTTTTTCGTGGAGCGCCTGGTGCAACAACCGACTGCAGACACGGCTGTATGACGACAGCCTCTGGACTCCGAATGTACAGCAAGGCAACAGCACGAGATTCACAGCATCAGTTGATCGAGCGCCACGCGCCGCTGGTAAAACGTATCGCCTACCACCTGTTGGCCCGCCTGCCGGCCAACGTGCAGGTGGACGATCTGATCCAGGCCGGCATGATCGGCTTGCTCGAGGCGTCGCGTAAGTACGACGCCGGCAAGGGTGCCAGTTTCGAAACCTTTGCCGGCATTCGCATCCGCGGCGCCATGCTCGACGAAGTGCGCAAGGGTGACTGGGCGCCACGCTCGGTGCACCGCAACAGCCGCATGGTCAGTGATGCGATACGAAAAATTGAGGCCAGAACCGGTCGTGACGCTAAAGATCACGAGGTTGCTGCCGAACTCCAATTGAGTCTCGAAGATTACTACGGCATTCTTGGCGACACTTTGGGCAGCCGCCTGTTCAGTTTCGACGACCTCTTGCAGGAAGGCGAGAACGGCGGCCTGCAGGAAGACACGAGTTCCCTGCATCACGGACCATCGCATGAGCTGGAAGACACCCGTTTCCAGGCCGCGTTGGCCGATGCCATCAGTAATCTGCCGGAGCGTGAGCGGCTGGTGTTGTCGCTGTATTACGACGAGGAGCTGAACCTCAAGGAAATCGGCGAGGTACTGGGGGTGAGTGAGTCGCGGGTCAGCCAGCTGCATAGCCAGTGTGCCGCGCGTTTGCGAGCGCGGCTGGGGGAATGGCGCGCATAGGAATTTGTTCAGGGGTTGGAGTTGGTCGAGCCAGTCCTTGTGGTAAATGCAGGACAGCAGGGCGGGGCACACAGTGAACGCAGCAAAGCCGAGCGCAATGGGTTGCGGCGTTCAGCCAGGCCGGTTTCACGATTAATAAGCGCTGCACAAGGTTGCAGGCGTTTTAGGACTGTACGGAGGTCGACTTGGACAAGAACATGAAAATCCTCATCGTCGATGATTTCTCGACGATGCGACGGATCATCAAGAACCTCTTGCGTGATCTGGGGTTCACCAACACGGCAGAGGCCGACGACGGCACCACCGCGTTGCCGATGCTGCAGAGCGGCAGCTTCGATTTTCTGGTAACCGACTGGAACATGCCGGGCATGACGGGCATCGACCTGTTGCGCGCGGTGCGTGCCGACGAGCGACTCAAGCACCTGCCTGTGCTGATGGTCACGGCGGAAGCCAAACGCGATCAGATCATCGAGGCCGCGCAAGCCGGTGTGAATGGCTATGTAGTCAAGCCGTTCACCGCTCAGGTGCTCAAGGAAAAGATCGAGAAAATCTTCGAGCGGGTTAACGGCTGATGTCTGCCGCGAGGTTGTTATGGAACACCATGAATCTAACGAGGTTGACCTCGAGTCGACCCTGAAAAGCAATGCCCGCCAACTGGTCGACAGCCTCGAACAGGGCAACTTTGGCGAAGCCGTACAGCTGATCAACGAACTGAACAAGGCGCGCGACCGGGGTCTTTACCTCGAAGTCGGCAAGCTCACCCGCGAGTTGCACAACGCGATCGTCAACTTTCAGCTCGATCCCCGGGTACCGCACGCCAAGGAAGTCTCGCAGATCGCCGATGCGACCGAGCGCCTGAACTATGTGGTCACCATGACCGAGCGTGCGGCCAACCGCACCATGGACCTGGTCGAGCAGAGTGCGCCGCTGGTCAACGACCTGAGCAGCGAGGCCGATTCGCTCGCCGAGGATTGGGGCCGTTTCATGCGCCGCGAAATGAGCGCCGAGGCGTTCCGTGAACTGGCCAAGCGCATCGAGCTGTTCCTGGCGCGCAGCCAGCGCGACACCAGCAAGTTGTCGGGGCATCTCAACGACATTCTGCTGGCGCAGGATTACCAGGACCTGACCGGCCAGGTGATCAAGCGCGTCACCCAGTTGGTGACCGAGGTCGAGAGCAATCTTCTGAAACTGGTGCTGATGGCCAGCCAGGTCGATCGCTTCGCCGGTATCGATCACAACCACGAAGAGCTGCGTGCCGAGCAGAACAAAGAAAAAAATCCGTCCCGCGGTGAAGGTCCGCAGATTCATGCCGATAAGCGTGATGACGTCGCCTCTAACCAAGACGACGTCGACGATTTGCTGTCCAGTCTGGGTTTTTAGGAGCACGTCATATGAGCTTCGGCGCCGATGAAGAAATCCTCCAGGATTTCCTGGTAGAGGCCGGCGAAATTCTCGAGCAATTGTCCGAGCAGTTGGTGGAGCTGGAAAGCCGCCCGGACGATATGAACCTGCTCAATGCGATTTTCCGAGGGTTTCACACGGTAAAAGGTGGTGCCGGCTTCCTGCAGCTCAATGAGCTGGTGGAGTGCTGCCATATTGCCGAGAACGTGTTCGACATCCTGCGCAAGGGCGAGCGCCGTGTGGACGCCGAACTGATGGACGTGGTGCTCGAAGCACTGGACGCCGTCAACGGCATGTTCGCCGAAGTGCGTGAGCGGGTGGAACTGACGCCTGCTTCGCCGCAGCTGCTGGCTGCGCTCTCGCGCCTGGCCGAGCCGGGTGGTGCCGAGCCTGCGCCTGCAGCAGTGGCGGCCGAGCCGGAACCGGCGCCTGCAGAACCCGTTGCGGCCGCAGTCGAGCCTTCGGCAGATATCTCTGACCGCGAATTCGAGCAATTGCTCGATGCCCTGGGCGATGAATCGCCAGCGCCCGCCAGCGGCTCGACCGACGAAATCACCGATGACGAGTTCGAGTCGCTGCTCGACCAGCTGCACGGCAAGGGCCAGTTCGCGGCACCGGCCGCTGCGCCGGTGGCGGCCGCGGAGCCGGCGGCTGCCGCGCCGGGCGATGAAATCACCGACGACGAATTCGAAGCGCTGCTCGATCAACTGCACGGCAAGGGCCAGTTCGTCGCGCCTGCCGTGGCACCGGCTGCCGAGCCGGTCGCAACGCCGGCCGCCGAGCCCGCGGCTGCGGCAACGCCGGGCGACGAAATCACCGATGACGAATTCGAGGCGCTGCTCGACCAGTTGCATGGCAAGGGCCAGTTCGTCGCGCCTGCCGTAGCAGTGGCCGCCGCGCCTGCTGCCAAGCCGACGCCTGCCCCCGAGCCAGCCAAGGCCGCGCCGCCCGCAGCCAAGGCCGAATCGGCCAAAGCGGCTCCAGCCCCTATAGCCAAGCCCGAGCCAAGCAAGGCAGCTCCTGCCGCCGCCAAGGCGGAAGCCAGCAAACCGGCGCCGGCACCAGCGGCGGCCGGCGCACCGGCCAGCGAGGCGGAAACCACCGTTCGCGTCGATACCGCCCGCCTGGACGAGATCATGAACATGGTCGGCGAGCTGGTGCTGGTGCGTAATCGCCTGGTGCGCCTTGGGCTCAACAGCGGCGACGAGGCCATGTCCAAGGCGGTGTCGAACCTCGACGTGGTGACCGCCGACCTGCAGACCTCGGTCATGAAGACCCGCATGCAGCCGATCAAGAAGGTCTTCGGGCGCTTCCCGCGCCTGGTTCGCGACCTGGCCCGTCAGCTCAAGAAGGAGATCAACCTCGAGCTGGTGGGTGAAGAGACGGACCTGGACAAGAACCTCGTCGAGGCCCTCGCCGACCCGCTGGTGCACTTGGTGCGCAACGCCGTCGACCATGGCGTGGAAAGCCCCGATGAACGCGAGGCCGCCGGCAAGTCGCGCACCGGCCGGGTGGTGCTGTCCGCCGAGCAGGAGGGCGACCATATCCTGCTGATGATCACCGATGACGGCAAGGGCATGGACGCCGATGTATTGCGCAGCAAGGCCGTGGAAAAGGGCCTGCTGGACAAGGACGCGGCCGATCGCCTGACCGACCTGGAATGCTACAACCTGATCTTCGCCCCCGGTTTCTCGACCAAGACCGAGATCTCCGACGTCTCCGGCCGCGGTGTGGGCATGGACGTGGTGAAGACCAAGATTTCCCAGCTCAACGGCACGGTCAACGTGTTCTCGCAGAAGGGCCAGGGTTCGAAGATCGTCATCAAGGTGCCGCTGACCCTGGCGATCATGCCGACGCTGATGGTGATGCTGGGCAACCAGGCGTTCGCTTTCCCGCTGGTCAACGTCAACGAGATCTTCCACCTCGACCTGTCGCGCACCAACGTGGTCGATGGCCAGGAAGTGGTGATCGTGCGCGACAAGGCGCTGCCGCTGTTCTACCTCAAGCGCTGGCTGGTGAGCAGTGCGGCGCACGAAGAGCAGGGCGAAGGCCATGTGGTGATTCTCACCGTGGGCAACCAGCGCATCGGCTTCGTGGTCGACCAGTTGGTGGGCCAGGAAGAGGTGGTGATCAAGCCGTTGGGCAAGATGCTCCAGGGCACGCCCGGTATGTCCGGCGCGACCATCACCGGTGACGGCCGTATCGCGCTGATTCTCGATGTGCCCAGCATGCTCAAGCGCTACGCACGGCGTCTCTGATCGTCCGCGGCGCGGCGACGGCCGTGCCGCTTAGGAGTGTTTATGGTTGTCAAGGTACTGGTAGTCGATGACTCCGGTTTTTTCCGACGCAGGGTTTCGGAGATTCTCTCGTCTGACCCCAACATCACCGTGGTCGGCACGGCCACCAACGGACGTGAGGCCATCGATCAGGCCCTGGCATTGAAGCCGGACGTGATCACCATGGATTACGAGATGCCGCTCATGGACGGCATCACCTCCGTGCGCAACATCATGCAGCGCTGCCCCACGCCGGTTCTGATGTTCTCCTCGCTCACCCACGAAGGCGCCCGGGTCACCCTGGATGCACTGGACGCCGGTGCGGTGGACTTTCTGCCGAAGAACTTCGAGGACATCTCGCGCAACCCCGAGAAGGTCAAGCAGTTGCTGTGCGAGAAGGTCCACAGCATCTCGCGCAGCAACCGCCGGGGGTTCGGCACGGCGTCCGTGACGCCGCCTGCCGGTGGTAGCCCGAGCCGACCTGCCAGCGCGCCGAGCACGCCCGCAGCGGCCGCGCGGCCGCAGCCGAGCGTCAGCCATGCGCCGGCCGAGCGGCATGCCGCTCCCAGTGCGGCGCCCAAGCGCAAGGCCTACAAGCTGGTGGCGATCGGCACCTCGACCGGCGGCCCGGTTGCCCTGCAACGCGTGCTGACTCAGCTGCCGGCCAATTTCCCGACGCCCATCGTGCTGATCCAGCACATGCCGGCGGCCTTCACCAAGGCCTTTGCCGAACGCCTGGACAAGCTCTGCAAGATCAACGTCAAGGAAGCCGAGGATGGCGACGTCCTGCGCCCCGGCCTGGCCATCCTGGCACCGGGCGGCAAGCAGATGATGATCGACGGCCGTGGCACCATTCGCATCCTGCCCGGTGACGAGCGCCTGAACTACAAGCCCTGCGTGGACATCACCTTCGGGTCGGCGGCCAAGTCGTACAACGACAAGGTGCTGGCCGTGGTGCTGACCGGCATGGGCGCCGACGGCCGTGAAGGTGCGCGCCTGCTCAAGCAGGGCGGCAGTCAGATCTGGGCCCAGGATGAAGCCAGCTGCGTGATCTATGGCATGCCCATGGCCATCGTCAAGGCCAACCTGGCCGATGCGGTCTATCCCCTCGATGATATCGGTCGCCATCTGGTCGAGGCCTGCCTCTGATGGATGTGCTGAGCCTGATCGGCGTCATTCTGGCGTTCGTCGCGATTCTTGGCGGCAATTACCTGGAAGGCGGTCATGTCTCGGCACTGCTCAACGGCCCGGCGGCGCTGATCGTGATCGGCGGCACCCTGGGCGCGGCCTTGCTGCAGACGCCCGTGGCGGTATTCAAGCGCGCCGTGAGCATCCTGCGCTGGATCTTCGTGCCGCCGCAGATCGACCTGGCGGGCGGCATCGACCGCGTGGTGAACTGGAGCATGACCGCGCGCAAGGAAGGCCTGCTGGGTTTGGAGGCGGTCGCCGATGGCGAAGCCGACCCCTATGCGCGCAAGGGCCTGCAACTGCTGGTCGACGGCGCCGAGCCGGAAGCCATTCGCAGCATTCTCGAGGTGGACCTCTACACCCAGGAAAGCCGCGACATCCAGGCCGCCAAGTTCTTCGAGTGCATGGGCGGCTACGCACCGACCATCGGCATCATCGGCGCGGTCATGGGCTTGATCCACGTGATGGGCAATCTGGCCGACCCCAGCCTCTTGGGTAGCGGCATCGCCGTGGCGTTCGTTGCCACCATCTACGGTGTGGCCATCGCCAACCTGCTGCTGCTGCCGATCGGCAACAAGCTGAAATCGGTGGCGCTGCGCCAGTCGGCGTACCGGGAGATGCTCCTGGAGGGCATCCTGTCCATCGGTGAAGGTGAAAACCCGCGGTCCATCGAGCTGAAGCTGCAAGGCTTCATGAGCTGATCATGGCCCGCCGACGCCATCACGAAGAACACGAGAACCACGAGCGCTGGCTGGTTTCCTATGCCGACTTCATCACCTTGCTGTTCGCCTTCTTCGTGGTGATGTATTCGATTTCGTCGATCAACGAAGGCAAGTACAAGATCCTCTCGGAGACCCTGACCGGCGTCTTCAACCAGCCGGATCGTTCGATCAAGCCCATCCCGGTGGGCGACGAGCGTCCGCGCACCACCGAGCCGGATCGCTCGATGGTCGACGAGGCGGCGCCGCAGCAGATCGCCGCCTCGACCCTGCAGAACATCGCCGACAGCATTCGCGATGCCTTCGGCGGGCTGTTGCAGAGCGATCAGCTCAAGGTGCGCGGCAATGAACTGTGGATCGAGATCGAACTGAGTTCCGGGCTGTTGTTTCCCAGCGGTGACGCGCTGCCGAACGACGAGGCCTTCGAGATCATCGAGAAGATCGCCAAGATCCTGGCGCCCTATGGCAACCCCGTGCATGTCGAGGGCTTCACCGACAACCAGCCGATCAGAACCGCGCAGTACCCCACCAACTGGGAGCTGTCCGCGGCCCGTGCCGCGAGCATCGTGCGCATGCTGGCCATGGATGGCGTCGATCCGTCGCGCCTGGCGGCCGTGGGCTATGGCGAGTTCCAGCCCGTGGCCGATAACGCCACGGCAGAGGGCAGGGCGCGCAATCGCCGGGTGGTGTTGGTGGTCTCGCGTAATCTCGATGTACGGCGTAGTGTGAGTGGCGTGGGGAGCGCCAATGCGCAGCCCGACGCTGCGCTGCAGCGCGCTGGCACGCAACCTGCTACAGGGCTTGCAGCACCGGCGTCCGCCAGCGGCACCGTCAATTCCCCGTCGCCAGTCCCTGCAATGGGCAATTAGTCTCGGCCAGGCCAGGCCTGCCCCCGGGAGGATGAAGATTATGAGAGTGTGGGCTGTATCCAATCAGAAAGGCGGCGTGGGCAAGACCACTTCGAGCATTGCCCTGGCCGGCCTGCTGGCCGATGCCGGCAAGCGCGTGGTGGTGGTCGACCTCGATCCCCATGGTTCGATGACCAGCTACTTCGGTCATGACCCGGACTCCCTGGAAAACAGCAATTTCGACCTGTTCCAGCATCAGGGCAACGTGCCGGAAGGCCTGCCCAAGCAGTTGCTGTTGCCCACCAGCCACGAACGCATTTCCCTGCTGCCCTCGAGTACCGCGCTGGCCACCCTGGAGCGTCAGTCGCCGGGGCAGAGCGGCCTGGGCCTGGTGATCGCCAAGAGCCTGGCGCAGCTGTGGCAGGACTTCGACTATGCGGTGATCGACAGCCCGCCATTGCTTGGCGTACTGATGGTCAATGCCCTGGCGGCCAGTCAGCAGCTGGTGATTCCGGTGCAGACCGAGTTCCTCGCGGTCAAAGGCCTGGAGCGCATGGTCAACACCCTGACCATGATCAACCGCTCGCGCAAGCAGGCGCTGCCGTACACCATCGTGCCGACGCTGTTCGACCGTCGCACCCAGGCGTCGCTGTCGACCCTGCGTCTGCTCAAGCACACCTATCCCGAGCAGCTCTGGCAGGCCTACATTCCGGTCGATACCCGCCTGCGTGACGCCAGCCGCGCCGGCCTGACGCCGTCGCAGTTCGATGGCAACAGCCGTGGCACCATCGCTTACCGTGCGCTGCTCAAGCATTTGCTGGCGCAGCAGCCCGCCTCCCAGGTGGCCTGATCATGGCGGCTGAATATTCTGCGCGAACCGGCTCAAGTCTGCCGCCCCAGCGGCCGATAGCTCATACAGAACTCTTCTGCAGGTTGCCTTCATGAGTCGTTCCACTGCTACCGCAACTCGGCCCCAACTGGCGCTGCAGTCTTACCTCGATGGGTTGCTGCAGGACGCCGCGATCGAACTCGAACAAACCCTCGAGCACAGCACCCTCGATGAATTCGAGGCCGCCGTGCTCGAGGAGCAGGTGCGTGATGCGCAGCTGGCGCCACGCACCGAAGCGCCTGCGCTGGCCCTGGTTCCGCCGGCTACCGCCGAGGTGGCGAGCGAGCCGCGCGTCGAGGTGGTCGAAACGGTGGCCGAGGTGGTCGCCCCGGTCGTGGTCGAGCCCATTGCCATGCCACCGGTGGTCGAGCCGGTCGCCGACGTGCATCGCCCGGCCCCACAGCTGTTCCTGACCCAGCCCGACGGTCGCCCCGATTGGGCTGAAGAGCCGTTCGAATGCCTGTTGTTCGACGTCGCCGGCCTGACCCTGGCGGTGCCGTTGGTCTGCCTGGGCTCTATCTACCCGCTGGCCGGCCAGGATCTGACACCTTTGTTTGGCCAACCCGACTGGTTTTTGGGCATACTGCCATCACAGTCTGGCAACCTGAAGGTGCTCGATACCGCGCGCTGGGTGATGCCGGATCGTTACCGGGACGATTTCAAGCAGGGCCTGCAGTACGTGATTTCCGTACAGGGCTACGAGTGGGGCCTGGCGGTTCATCAGGTCAGCCGCTCGATTCGCCTCAACCCGGACGAGATCAAATGGCGCAGCCAGCGCGCTCAGCGACCCTGGCTGGCCGGTACCGTGATCGAACACATGTGTGCGCTGCTGGACGTCGCCGCGTTGGCCGAACTGATCGCCAGCGGCGGCGCCAAGCGTATGCACAACGGGCAGATACACTGATAACGGTCGTACGCGCGATGGCGTGCGTGCGATCATCTGAATAGCGGGACTCCCGCGCACCGCAACGCGCGGTCAATGACGAGGCTAGGCCATGAAGAAAAGCTCTGCACAAGGCGCTGAAGATCCGATCCTGCAGTGGGTCACCTTCCGTCTGGACAACGAGACCTACGGCATCAATGTGATGCAGGTGCAGGAAGTGCTGCGTTACACCGAAATCGCCCCGGTACCGGGTGCGCCGAGCTACGTGCTGGGAATCATCAACCTGCGCGGCAACGTGGTCACCGTCATCGACACGCGCCAGCGTTTCGGCCTGGACTCCTCCGACGTCACCGACAACACCCGGATCGTCATCATCGAGGCGGACAAGCAGGTGGTGGGCATCCTGGTCGACAGCGTGGCCGAAGTGGTCTACCTGCGTCAGTCCGAAGTGGAAACCGCACCGAACGTCGGTAACGACGAATCGGCCAAGTTCATCCAGGGCGTGTGCAACAAGAACGGCGAGCTGCTGATCCTGGTCGAGCTGGACAAGATGATGACCGAGGAGGAGTGGTCGGAGCTGGAGAGCATCTGAGGTGCTCGAAGCCGCGCTCATCGTTCTCGCCCTGGTCTGCGCCGGCTTGGTGGGCGCCTGCGTCTGGCTTGCCGGACGTCTGCGCCTGGCCAGCCAGCTGCAGGCCGAACGCGATGCCCAGCGCGACCAGCGTATTCGCGAGCTGGGCAAGCGCCTGGATACCTACCTGACCGGTAGCATCCGCATGGGCGAAGAACTGCACGAACTGCGCCGTACCGTTGCACCGTTGCCGGACAAGCTCACCCAGATCGAGCAGCGCGATCCTACCAGTCTGTCGTTTACCCAGGCCGCGCGCCTGGTCGGCATGGGCGCCAGCGCCGACGACCTCACCCAGTCCTGCGGCCTCAGCAAGGCCGAAGCGGAACTGGTCGCCAAGCTGCATCAGGCGCGCCGCTCCTAACCTGTGGCTGGTTGCTCGCGATCTTTTGGGAACGGCGACCTCGCCACGGATCCTGTTTACGACGCCGGTCTTGCAACAAGGCCACAATCCTTTCGCGCCGGGTCGGCGCTCCCACGCGAGTAAGGGGATGCCCGCGATCTCGTAGGAGCGGCGACCTCGCCGCGAATAGTGCGTACAACGCCGCTCTTGCAGCAAGGCCACAATCTTTTCGCGCCGAGGTCGGCG
>Ga0268256_1001501_pt1 | contig 13813 bp, 12 predicted proteins | sample AgamicAtAmrz_FD_200247 | JGI IMG/M metagenome (GOLD analysis project Ga0268256, IMG submission 200247) | Agave microbial communities from Guanajuato, Mexico - At.Am.rz (v2) (version 3) | ecosystem: Host-associated > Plants > Roots > Rhizosphere | place: Guanajato, Mexico | collected 2012-06-07
TGGTCATCGATAATATGCGCCCCGTTCACACGATTCCTCTGTAGTTCAGTCGGTAGAACGGCGGACTGTTAATCCGTATGTCACTGGTTCGAGTCCAGTCAGAGGAGCCAATTTCCTGCTTTCATACATCCTTCCGAATCTTTATGTAATTTTGATTCGCCAGGTTAGTGTGAAAACTCTTCCCGGTGCATTTTGATTTTACCCTCCGGATCGGGAAAAAGTGGTGGTCAAATCTGGGGTCAGGTTAGTTCGATTATGGAGTGACCCCCATATGTCCCTTACCGACGCGAAGATACGCAGTCTCAAGGCCACCGATAAACCCTATAAAGTCTCCGATTCCCACGGTCTTTACCTGCTGGTCAAACCGGGCGGCTCACGTCACTGGTATCTTAAGTACCGTATTAACGGTAAAGAATCCCGCATTGTACTGAGTGCCTATCCTGCCGTCTCAATGTCTGATGCCCGCCAGCAGCGAGAAGGTATCCATAAGATGCTGGCGCTGAACATCAATCCGGTAAAGCAGCGGGCCGCAGAACGCGGTGCCTGCCCAACTGAGAAGGCGTTTAAAACCGTGGCGCTGGCTTGGCATAAAAGCAATAAAAATTGTCGCAGAATACCGCTGACCGCCTGCTCGCAAGCCTGAACAATCATGTCTTTCCGGTTATCGGACATCTGTCAGTTACCGAACTGAAACCCCGTAATTTCATTAATTTGCTGAAAGGAATTGAAGAAAAAGGCCTGCTGGAAGTCGCGTCGCGCACGTGGCAGCACCTCAGTAAGATCATGCGCCATGCGCTCCACCACGGGTTAATCGATAACATCCGACTGCAAACCTTGACGGCGTGACAACACCTCTTGCCAGACGGCATTACCCTGCCCTGCCTGGAGCTGCTGCCTGAACTGCTCGAACGCATTGAGACATATCATCAGGGCAGTGAACTGACACGGCTGGCCGTCCTGCTGACGCTGCATGTGTTCATCCGATCGAGTGGGCTGCGCTTTGCCCGCTGGTCAGAGATTGATTTCAGAAACCGGGTCTGGACAATACCCGCGACGCGAGAACCCATTCCAGATATGCGTTATTCCGGGCGTGGTGCCAAAATGCGCACTGCTCATATCGTGCCCCTATTAGAACAGGCCATCGCCATTTTGAAACGGATGAAAGAAATATCCGGGGTTTATGAACTACCACACCCCGTACAAGCCGATGAGTGAAAACACGGTCAATAAAGCACTGCGCCTGATAGGATTCGACACGAAAAAAAGACATCTGCGGTCATGGCTTTCGGGCGATGGCATGCAATGCCCTGATGGAGTCTGGTCTATGGCCGCAGGATGCAGTGGAACGCAAGATGAGTCACCAGGAGCGCAACACCGTGCGTCTGGCTTACATTCATAAGGCTGAGCATCTGGAAGCCCGCAAGGCGATGATGCAGTGGCGGTCGGATTATCTCGATACATGCAGGGTCGCATACATACCACCTTTTAACATAGGGCGGATAAAAACAACGAAGCGGCATGGCCCATAACAAAAAGCTGTATCAGCATACCTTAGTACGGCTTTGTTCATTTCTAATAGCTTATCAGACCCATCATCTCGCCCGTCGCTGCCTGTAGAAAGCATCGTTGCCGGTTAAAAACTATGTAACAGCATTCCCTTGCGGTTGTCTGGCTCCGTCCTCAGAGTTTATCCATCAGATAACGATGCGCTTTAGAGGCGGCGCTGGCCGCTTTGAAAATATAACGCTCGTCGTTTTTAGCGCTTTCAGCCAGGAAGCAATATAGCTTTCATGTTGTACCTCTCCTTCAATGCCAAGATCAGCCATCAGAAAGGCACTTCTAAGCTCCGCGACAAGTTCTTCCTCTGCATAATCCGCACTGCCAAACTTCCCTTTCATTTCACGGTTCAGGCGTTTTTTACTCCCACTCCAGTGGACAAGCTCATGCAGGCCGGTAGCATAGAAGTTAGCCGCATCTGAAAACTGACAGCGCTCTGGTAGCCATACTTCATCAGTTGAAGGGCTGAAAAAGGCGTTTTGTCCTTTCTCAATGATGTTTGCGCCGCTCTTCCTGAACATGTCTTCAGCCTGCGGCAACGGGTCAAAGGTTGCTTCCGGTCTGACTGTTTCAGTTGTCAGGGGCAAACCGTCGATTTGCTGAACGTTAAACACGGTGAAGGTTTTCGGCATCGGGATATATTAAACGTCTCCGATGTCATTTTCCTTTTCGAGGGTGGTGTAGAAAATAGCTGTTGTTCCATGCTCACCCTTGCGAACCTGTCCACCTGCAGCCTGAGCCTGTTTTTAGGTCATCCAGCGTGAATCGCTGAAACCCTGTTTTGATGCGCTGCACCACAGCAACATGATATTCATCCTGCTGTAAGCCACTTGGGTGGCATCGTTGGAAGGTAATCCGGACATACCCGCTATACGCTGCCACGGACACGCCTAGGGCTTAACTCCTGCTTCCAGCGCTGCAATGATGTTGTTAGTAACGGCCTGATAAATGACGGTTCTGGTTTTAGAAAATTTCGTTTTGAGGAGCCTGACTGCTCAAGCGGGGATACGCTGGTCGCCGATGCGGTGTTAGGGGCGCTTCTCCAGGTGGAGTGCAGGTAAATCGTCATGGGTTTTCTCCGTCAGTGTGTGATTTTCGTCTTCGTATCGCCTGACGGTTCGCTTTCCCGGCATCGTTCTGTCCTGCAAGGGCGTAGCATGCGTGCCATTTACCCTTGCGGGACGGGTTGTGTTAGGAAACGATTAAACGAAAGCCGATACGGAGAACGCAAAGCGCACAGGAGACAAAACTTGTCCCTGCTTAGCCGGGCGAAGCGCCCCTTACTCCGCAGTGGGGAAAAGCAGATTTGGTGATGTTGAGCCGGAGACTGGCACTGACAGGAACTTCATGTAGGTGTTAGCATGCTTTCCTGCCGGACGAGACGATCCTGCTAACCGGAGGCGGTTTGTTGTTAAATTGTCTCGTTCCGGCATCAATCACTACCTATTCTGGGCTGTCTATGTATTGAACGCAGCATAGTGTCTATCTAACACCACCTTGATCCGGGGTTAGAGATTTTTTGAAACAGGCAACAGCGCCGTAACCGGCGCACCCGGGCGTAGCGAGCGGCCCCAGCTTGCTACGCAGGTGTGACTATGATTTTGGTAGTAACCAACATCGTCAGTTGTGTTTCTAGTACATATAAGAGGCGTTCTTACTTGCTAGCGATTCGCTCCCCCACTTAAGTAATAAGCCTAAATTTTCGTAATTATCTGATTGCTAGGTTGACCAAATCAATAACATGAGTAACATATTGTAAATGTTCATACAAGTGCAGTGCTTATGCAACTGAGGGCGGTAGCATGGGTCGAGGTCTCACTTTCTACATTGGAAGCCAATTGGCTATCACGTTCGAGCCTGTTCTGAGCAGCAAGAGATTAAAACGTGCTATCCGGTTAGTCCAGACTCTGGCTGGACCAAATTCTGGATTAGGTCCAATAAACTATATCAACTAAAAATATTTTTTATAGCATGAGGTTTTGTTTATGCACGTCATTTACGGAGAAACTATTAACGATGTAATAATTAAACTCTTGGAAAAAGTGCTTAATGAAGGAGTCCGTGTTTCGACAAGGAATGGGGATGCTATAACTATTTATGATGTTAGTATGATCTTGCGAAACCCTAGATCAAGGCATTTAAGTTTAGCGGGTCGAAAAAACAACATTTTCTCCACATTTGCTGAAGCTATATGGGTATTTGCAGGCGATAACCGAATTAAACCATATCTAACTTTTTTTTTACCAAGAGCGCCTAAATACTCAGATGATGGTGTCACTTGGCGAGCAGCTTATGGAGAAAGACTATACGCTCACGGGCAACTTGAAAATGTCGTGCAACAATTCAAAAACGAAGGAATATTTACAAGAAGAGCGGTCATTAGCTTATACATGCCTGACAGAGATACAAATGAAAGCCTCATAAAGTTATACAACATAGAACATAGTGTCGATATACCTTGTAATAATTTAATTCATTTTTTTATCACCCCTGACAAAAATTTAAACATTAAAATAGTCCAAAGAAGTGGCGATCTAATATTTGGAGTAAGCAATATAAACATTTTCGAGTTTAGTTTACTTCAAGAGATAGTACTTTCAATGTTGCAGAGGGAAGTTGATAGCGAAATTAAATTAGGATACTTACATCAGTCAGTAACTAATCTTCATATATACGATGACAGAATAGAACAAGCCAATGAAATACACAAAAGAAAAGAAGAACAAATGACAAATTTGATAAACGATGATGAAATATCATTCCCTCCATCACTACAAAATATAAAATCATTATTCGGTGATATAGTCTTATTCCTTGAAAGAATAATAACAGAAAATACATATAAAATAGACACAATAGAAAAGGAAACTGAAAAACTAAGAAAAATATTTATTGAACATTTTGTAGAAACTGAAAGAAATTTACTTTGGGGATATGCAGAAGCAGCTTTATCATATATTTTTCAGGAAAGGTTTAAACAACCAATAGTGCTAACAGCTAAGTTAAGCGATGATTTCAATCTAAGCGTAACTTCCAATCACTTCAATAATTCTAATAAGGAGCGCCTATGAAAATTGCATTCATGGGAATATCGGGTAGTGGAAAAGATTTTCTTGCTAATTATCTAGTATCCAACTATGAATTCGTTAGATTATCATTTAGCGATCAACTCAAAAAATTGGCCAATCATATTTACCCTTGGATGGAAAAGGATTATAGCCCTGGAAATAAAACGTTACCACTCAATATAGCCTTGCCTACCGGCGACTTTATAAAGCATTCACCAAGAGATATATGGCTGAGCTTAGACAAACTAAGGGAAATTGAAGAAAAAATATTTATTAGAATGCTATCAGAAGAGTTGAGATTTTTAGAGGAAAATGAAGGGATGAATAAAAACATAATAATTACTGACATAAGATCAAATGAAGAATTCGCATGGTGTAAGAGCAATCAATTCACAATAGTTCATATAGAAAGGGAAAATAATAATTATAAAAGATACGAAATTGACAAGTATGTAAATGAGAATAAAACAAAATCAGACTATCATTTTAACAACAGTATGAGCGGAATTGATAGTTTTGAAAATTTTTTCGAAAGGGTATTATTTAGTGAACAGTAAAAACGATCAACTTTTTTGTAATGTCAGAGAAATCAAAATTAAAACCGCTAACCCCATCTTAAATGAAGCTGTTATCAGGGAATGGTTTTATCATCAACGAGAGAGAACCTCTATATATTACAAGAAAGAGATACTTAACCTTCCGCCATATTGGACAGAAGACAAGATATTGAGAAAATATAAATTTGTAAATACTAAAAGAACCTGGGACAAAGAAACCAAATGGTTACTAACAAATATAACAAACAACGATAAATTGAGTTATGATAATAAAATACTCAATTCATTTTTATTTAGAGTGGTAAATAAAAGCGATACATTAAATGGAATTGATGCACCCTTTGATTTCACAAGCATGACGATTCGTGATATTAATGAAAAAATCAGGGAGAAGACACTCAATATATCCATAAAAAAACCAAGTTATGTATTTTTTAGTTCAGCCTATATTTTAGGAGGTCCGAAATTTAATTTCGGGAAATACTTAGAAAATATAGAGGGCACAACGGAAAATAACATGGTAATTAGAATGATAAAATTTGTTTATTATAACCAAGATAAAATACTTAATGGTGTAAAATCATCAAGAAATCAGCTTGAGGTTTTTGAACATTTAAAATCATTTCCAGGGATTGGGGATTTTCTAGCATATCAAATTTTCATAGATCTGACATACTTAGACGACTTTCCGTTTACAGAGTTGAATTTTGTTATTTCAGGTCCTGGTTGTGAAAGAGGAATTAATTGGATTTTTTCTGATAGAGATGGAATGAATAGCGAAGAGTGTTTGTTCTGGTTCACTATTAACCAAAATAACATCGCAGAAAAATATAATGAACACTGGAACATGGATGAAATATTTCATTTCCTGCCTAAAGAAGAAAGAGTTTACACCTTAATGGATATGGAAAATAGTGGTGCATGCGAGATAGATAAAAGATGCCGAACTAAATTTAATAATAAAAGACCGAAACAAAAGTATCATTATCAAAATAATAATATAGAATTATTTTTATAATTAGAAAATTACAAAGGATTTTAAAATGGTCAAAGAAATTAAGAAAAATGTTTTTGTTAGCCATCATCATAAAGATGACGCTAGTGTTGATGGAATTTCTCGCTTGGCTGCAGCAAAAGGTTATCATTTACGTAATAGTTCTATCAGAATCAAACCTGAAAACCAGCGACGAGTTGAGGAAAAAAAACTTAGTGATAGAACGATTGCACGTTTACTTAGAATGAAAATGAGGTGGGCTAGTCAAGTTATAGTTGTTATCGGGAAAGAAACACATACCAGACCTTGGGTAAACTGGGAAATTCAAGTAGCCCACCAACTTGGAAAACCAATCATAGGTGTATATGAAAATGGTTTAAAAGGCGATGTAAAACTACCAGAGAATCTCGAAAAGTATGCAACCTCTATAGTGGCCTGGAGAAGTGACGCCATTATCAACGCACTAGAAGGTAAAACTTCCTTTGAAAAACCTGATGGTACGGATCGTGATAAAGTTCAAGGTGGGAATGTCGTATGTTAATTGAGCCTAACTCTCACCTTTATGTCTATGCTATAACGAGAGACTTTGGTTTTGCACCCAATCCATTTCATGGAAGTTGTACCCTGGCAACATGCAAACCTGGAATTAGAAAGTCGGCTAAAGTGGGTGATTGGATACTCGGAATTGGTGGAGCTAATTTAAAATCAGCCAAGAAAAAATGTATCCTATTAATGAAAGTTTCAGAAAAAATTAGTTTCAATGCTTATTGGGAGGATACCAGGTTCTCTATCAAAAAGCCTGTTAGAAATGGTAGTCATGTACAAATTCTGGGCGATAATATCTACCATCAAGATGAAAAAAATGAATGGATACAAGAAGATTCTCATCATAGCAATCCTGATGGTTCATTTAACATGACAAATCTTGAACGAGATACTAGTTCTAATAGCGTATTGATTTCTAATCATTTTTATTATTTCGGTAATAAAGCGATTGAAGTAGACTTAGCGTCTCTTGGATATCATAGAGTTAGAAACTATAAAAAGATCCCTTTAAATTCTACAACACCAGCCATTAACCTTATAAAAAAAATAGAATTTGATTTTAGAAGTGATAAAAATTCAGTTATATCTGACCCATGTGATTTTTCTGGTTTCTATAAACGTGTAGATCAGCGAACTGGAGAAATTTATTGATAGGCACACATATTTTGTGTTCCATATATTTTTAGTCTATTATTTTTTCAACCATTGCTGTTACTCTCCCGGAGAAAGTCTAGACAAAAAAATCATGAAATATCTTGCTGTTATATTCTTTAGATAGGCATTAAATAGTACCTCAGACATCATTAAATACTTTAAAAAAATAAAATCTAAAGCTTCCACCGATATGCTCAGTAAAAAGGTATTCGATTGAGCGTGGTGTATAAATCAGTAATAGAAACGGTTTATTTATGTAAGTGATACCTGCCTGATTGAATAAATTGTTAGATATAAAATTTATTAGCTCAAAATTGAACTGGCTGTTTTCTCTGGCAGAGTACATTCAAATCTGATCGTCAGCTTTGAGCTGTGAGTTCAACGTATCGATGCAATGCTATCCTTAATCAAGGGGGGTGTTACAATGAAACGTAGAACTTCTATCAACTACAAGCCAGAATAGAAAGCGATTATCTGGGACAGATATAAGCATGATTATTCCTTGTATGACATCGCAGAGTATTCGACAGATATCATTCTTCTATCATGCCTACTATCCACCAGACATTAAGAGGGTGTTTAAATGAGCAACCATAAGAAAAATATCGATACTGATTGGTATAATTTCCAAGAAGAGATTTGTGAACATTTTAAAAACTTAGGTACCAACGCTAAGACGAATGTTACAGTAGAAGGTGTAAGAGGAAGTTCGAATATAGATGTGGTAGTGGAATCCAAATACCTTGGGACTGATTTCAAATGGTTCGTAGAGGCTAAGTATTGGAATAGTAATGTCACAAAAGAAATTGTTCATGCTTTTTTTTCAGTGCTTCAAAATAGCGGTGCCGATAGGGGTTTCATCATTTCCAAAAATGGTTTTCAATCAGGTGCAATAGAAGCTACAAAGCATACAAATATAAGTTTGTATACACTTGAGGAATTTAAGAAAAAAACAAGCCACCTTGTGCAATCTAATATATTAAAATCTTTTTTGAATCGTGCTATTTTAACTAGCACTAGATACTGGGGGCATACAAAGAAAACAAGGATAAAATATGAACTACGATATGAAATGTTTGATGACAGAGAAATCCTTTCATGCGCTGTAATTCTTATTATTGTTACCGACGTTATTATCCATGAAGAGATTACCTATCCATTTGATGTTTCTCACTACACAGGGAAAGAAACAGATCCAATTAACAGTTTTCATGAGTTAATTCATTGGTTGAATTTAAGTTTGAATGAGTTAGATCGCAGAATACTAGACGCTGAAATAATGATGAAGGTCAACGGAGATTTCGATCCTTTATATGAATATTACACACCAGACATCATTAGAATTTGCACTAAGGAAAGAATTGATAAATTTTTAGATTATAGTTTCCTTCCTGAAAAGGAAAGAAAAATCTTGATTGCACAAAAAAATGGAAGAGGACTACAGAAAAAGTTGGAAGATTAATTGAGGGTTTGATATATCCGAACAATAGTGCAAGCCGTTCTGATAGTTATGTCCGCTCTTGGCACAGAACTGTCTGTAAAATTAGATTTAGCTCTGTGCCATTAGAGTTCCAAATTAAGTCTAAGCTGATACATAAAATGGACGATAGATTTTTTTCAGCCACGTTTTACTAATCGAAAAAGCCCTCTCAAAATCATAGCGATAGCCTGATCTACATGAGGAGTCTGTGCTAGCACAACATTTTCCAACTCAGTAAGTCCATTGTTCAGATCCTTGTAAGAAAAATGGGCAAATTCTTCCCGCCCTCCCCAGTTGCGTTGCTGCATTCCGTCAGATGCCACAATATTCAGAGACTCCGTGATATCTTTTGCACATCCACCAAAGCCTCCCATAATAAAAAGGGGTTGTTTAGCACGAAGTGATAACACAGCCTCTTCTGCTATACCGGGCATTGCCCCCTTATATTTATCAACCTGCCCGCCAAGAATAATACGGGCATGTGTGTCTTGTAACATAGCATGTCGCATTGCTGTCAAACCTATTGCCCAATCTTCATCAGAAGGAATAGTTGCTATGTAATGGGCTCGTTCTGCCATTGGCAACGGCTCGCCATCCCGATTGAACAAAACAAGCCTTGCCATTCCTTTCAGGCCCGCACTGAGCCTTTCCAAGTCACTGGCATCTTGTTGCATATGCACCGGCCATGCAAGATAGTTCAATATACTGGAACGTTCATCCCCCTCATCGGCATCTCTTCTATGGCGTGCTACTAACTCAAATAACAGTTCAGTAAAACCATTAGCACGTAGATCTCCGCCATAAACAATCCGTGCACCCAAGGCTAATAAATGACGCGCAATTTCTGTCATCGCGTCATATAAATGCTGTTTACTTAACCCCAATACAGGCATATCTGGGCTATCTGATGTAGATATTGCAATAACATGCTGGCTAAGCATTTCACGATAAGTCATGATGTTCCCTCTGCCAGCCATTCGGTAAAACTTCTAAGCCTAATACCGGGTTTAACTTCTTCAAATAATCGCTCCTCTTCCGAACTTAAGGGGGGGTCGGGATATACAATTGTAGGCTGACAGATATCGGGGAACTTTAAACCAGCAAGTGAAATTAATTCTGGCGCACGTGGAACAAACTGCACTGCACTTTGTTCAGTATTAACCAATTGTATACGACAACGCCACAGAAAATCTTTCAGAACCTCATCAAGTAGGCGTGCAATAATGATATTAATTCGTTCAGCCTGCTGGGGATCCATTCTCACTATTGGGACATTTCCCATATAAGGAAATCCCCTTTCATCCAATTCGCTAATACAGTTGGCAACAACTAAAGGTACACTATTACGTTTAGCTTCTATAATCTCTCGCCTACACCATTCACGCGAAGAATAAGAGTCGGTATGTATGGCAACAACTGCGCTTTGCGCCAGCTGTTTCAATAGCACCTGATGAAACCGAAGCCCGGCAGGGATATCATGGACATCAAAGAATGAACTTAACCCATGTCCACTATGTAATTGCTCACGTATCAAACGAGCAATCCGCTCTCCATCTTCATCATGTTTAGAATGGCTAAGGAATATCTGAACTTTCTTGAGATAATTAAGCAAATCATCTTCATCTTTTTCTGGTTGTTTCAGATGTTCCAAGTAATGGCGCAGCATCCTGCAAAATTCGTATGTAAGCTCACTAATTAATCGTATATGAAGATTTGCAGTATTATTGCTCCCATCCTGTATCCATTGGTCCCAGCGCAATGCCTGCTCTTCCAGTCCAAGATTTAATCCTTCTCCTTCAATAGCAATGGGGAAAAGATGTGTACCCAGTCCAGCTATTTCCGACTGCGTTGATAGCTCCCGAAGGTAAGTCCCCCATTTAGGATCATTTGCCATACATGATTCCGCAAGTATAAGGACTGCGGTGGTCTCTGATTCTGAAAAATTGATCGGCAATGGCTTCCCCGTTTCAGGTAGAGGCTCAGAACGAAAAATAACACTTAAACCAGTTCCTCCAGCAACGTTCTGATACAGTTCCCGACGAAAGTGTCCCCGCAATATTTCAGCCAGTCCAGCACCACCGGCGAAATCTGGGTGCCAAATGATATAAACAACAAGAAATGGTTTCGCTAAATTCGTCTCAAGCATATTATGCATTCCTCAAGCGGCGTTCACGAGTATTTCTTATCAGAGTATTACTACGACAACTGGCTTGTTCGATATATCCCCTACACGACGAAATGTTAGCTGTAAAATTAGCCCAACTTACCCACAGTGCATATCCAGAATCAATATTCTCACTGAGTCGAGCGGGCAAATTCACTCGTCCAGAAGAATTTGATAACAGTATTGGCAACTGGACACCAATAAGTCCATATTCTTTATCAAGCGTCGCTTTAATTTTCCTCATAATGTAATCCTCACTGATATTAGTGCTGATATCCCCCGTCACTTACGGGCTTGTCAATAAATGACGCACCACCAAATGCTTAAATGATTCCGTCCTTCAAATGCTGTTCGTTTTCATGATGATAACTTAGAAAAGTTTTATGCATTACTCCTCCCACTTAGCAATATCGATGTTAAAAATAACACTAACTTCCTCACAGAAAAATTTATTAATGCATTCAAAATCAGCCATCAATTGGCTGAAATGATAGTAATGAGTCTGAATTATTCCAATCGGTGTTAAATGATAAATTAAAGAAATATTTTCACCGTTAGAATCCTTATCCCTCGTCGATACAATATCGTTTGTTGAGATGTACTTATGCCAACGCCTGTAATTATTCTGGTGTTTGGTAAGCAACTGATTCAGTTTTTTTAACATTTTATTAGATATACGATACAACTCCATATCTCTTTTCCTCTTAACATCCAGCACTCTTATTTCAACACGAATGAAATTATAGATATCATATAAAGAGTTAAAAACCTCCTCAAATGAGTCAGAATGCGGGTCAATTTTGAACACACTCCTTTTAGTATCAAGGAAATTGCGAACAGATCTTTTATATAGTAAGTCAGAACTATCAAATAAAATATTTAACCCACCGAAGGTTAATTTTTCCAACTTTAATGAATATTTTCTCTCTAAAATACCGAAAAACAAAAATATAGTAATCAATGATAATATTAGAATTGAAAGGAGCGCTTTTACAAAATCAAAATTTGATATGATATTCTTGATAAACCACCATTGTGAGGCCGGTAAAAAAGAGAAGCACCCCATTAAAATAATTGCTATTAAAATAATTCCAACTAGTAACAATCCCCTAACCATACGCGAATCCTTATGAAAAATTTCAATCAAGTTGCATTTTTATCAACGTACTAAAAAACATTATTCATTATTATCAATGAGTTAAAAGCCACTTAACACAACTATTAATTAATACTCAGAGAGTATTATACCCTGATTCGGATTTCTCCAAAATCCTTCAGGATAACAATTTCACTCTTCACAGCCTGATTAAAAATTTGCATATCATATATTTAATGGACTGCATGGGAGTTTTCTCTAGACAAGCAGTGGATATCTTTATCAGCTAGCTGTCTGTTGCAATGCAGGACGGTAACAGATCACTAACACATAATGCACCGGCAGAGTACCGATTGTATCTTTATTCCCCCCAATGGGCATTGCTTCTTCTTACAAGTGCATACATTTTTAGAGGGGCGGGTCATTCTGGTGGTCTTGACAGAAAAGGAATTCAGGTTTAGCTTACTTCTTAGCCAGTTATTGGCAGAGGCGATCCTGGTCAGAGGAGCCAAATTTAGAAAAGCCCGCTTTAAGCGGGCTTTTTGCTTTTCTGCATCAGCCGCCCTGCTCCATCGGCAGGTTCTGCCGGCTTCTGCTCCATGCCTTATAGCGCGCCGGGGACATACCGGTCACCGAGCTGAACGCCCGTCTGAAAACCGTCTCATCCTGATATCCGCAGGCAAAGGCCACCTGGCTGACGCTGTTACCGGGCATCTCTAGCAGCGTAATCGCGCTCTCAATCCGCACACGGGTGATAAAACTTTTCGGGCTCTCCTGCAGCAGATCGCGCATTTTCCGGTGCAGCGTGCGCGGCGTCATATTGAGCGCGGCGGCAAGTTGCTCAACGGTGATCGCCGGGTTCTGATAGCGCACCAGATGCTCGGCTTTGGTTAATAGCGGGTCGACGGAGTTGAGAAAGCCTTTGGGCGCATAGAGCTGCTGGGAGAGCGGCTGGCTGTCGGCAACGGCCATATCCGCCATCAGGCGGGCGATCTCTTTTCCGGCGTGGTTAGCAACAATATGCAGCGTTAAATCCACCCACGACAGCGGCCCACCGGTGGTGATGACATTGCGATCTTCAGCCAGCGCTTTTCCCCACACCGGTTTTGCCCGCGGGTAGCGTTCGCGAAACGTATGAAACAGCCACCAGGTGGTGGTGCAAATCCTGTCGGTCAATAACCCCGCCTCGCCAAGCACAAAACCGCCCGCGCAGGCACCCGCCACCATGCTTCCCTTTGCATGGCAGGCTTTAACCCATTGCGCGGCTTGCTTAACTGCCTCTGCATCAATGGGGTGTTTATCCTCATTCAGCTTCATGCCGCTGGCGATAATCAGATCCGGGCGCTCATCAAACGCGCCGTCGCTCTCGATCATTCGCCCCTGCGCATCGGGCACGGCTTTGCCCCCGGCCGTCACGATCTGCGTTTCAAAACGCGCCGTGGCGTGATGATTTTGCCCGATAACCTGGTTTGCCAGCCAGAACATATCCGTTAACCCCGCCAGCGCTGAACGCATACTGCCGGGTAATGCCAGAAGCGCAACGCGCATACCTCACCTCATCACTCCGTCCGATTTTGCATTATAGATGTCAAATAAGACACTACTCGCCAGCCGCAGATTCTTTCACACTCTTCCCAACTTCTCCTCCACTGATTAAGGGCTGGCAATGTGGCGCAACTTCATGATGTTAACCATGC
>Ga0268256_1001502_pt1 | contig 13810 bp, 14 predicted proteins | sample AgamicAtAmrz_FD_200247 | JGI IMG/M metagenome (GOLD analysis project Ga0268256, IMG submission 200247) | Agave microbial communities from Guanajuato, Mexico - At.Am.rz (v2) (version 3) | ecosystem: Host-associated > Plants > Roots > Rhizosphere | place: Guanajato, Mexico | collected 2012-06-07
AGCCATCCCCGATCGAGCTCGACAGCACGCGCCGCCAGTCAGCCAGCGATTTGATGCTTTCTACGGCCTCGCGGGCACGCAGTCCGAATTCGAGCTGCAGCTCGAGCACAACCGCGATGCCTGGATCGATCGCAGCAACAGCAGCACGATACGGTTCCAGCTCGTCGCGCATCATTGGGCGCTTCGTGCCGGCCCGGCTCGCGCCCGACAGACCGAGCGCCGCATTGCTCATCTTGTCGGCAAACGGCCGCCGACCGATCCCTTCGAGCGCGGTTCGGATGTGCGACATGTTGTTGCCCGCCGTCCGATTCGAGAGCCCTCGCGCGATCATGTCGTTCGACCAAGCGATCAAGTGCTTCGCTTTGAGCTGGCCGGTCGTATGAACCTGAAAGCCAATGCTCCACAGAAACTGCGCGAAACGTGCAAGCGACTCCTCCCGACCTTTGTAGGTCAGGTTTGCCTGTTTGCCACGCGCCCCGCGCGCAGCACGGCACAGGTCGGCCGTGAGAGATTTGTGCGACATGCGTACCCCGCATCCATGACGTGAGGCTCGACCCCCAGTTGCCTCCCTGTCCGCTGGACGGAGCCGCGAAATCGCCGCTGGGAGACAACAAACGGGGGCACGAGCCTCGGCCTGGTGAGATTGGGAGCGTTCTACGCCAGCAAGCTGGCGCAGCCCGGCGCGCATCAACCCGATGAGGGTTGGCACGCGGCGGGAGGACGCTTCCCCCGTTTGATCCGTGTTTTGGCTTTGCGACCGATCGGGGGCGCCAATGCCCCGACCGCGCGAATTGATGCGTGCCGAGCGAGTCGACACGAGATTCCAGACACCGAGGCCAAGCGCGCCGCCAGTCGTCACGAGGACGATTGAGACGGACGCAGCAAGGCATGGCGTTAGCGCTGGGGGCGCACGTCACGGATTGATTGCCGCGGGAGCGGCATACGGGGATTGCACATCGTGCCTTTCGCAGGAAGCAAAAGGCGATGGAGGGCTTCACCTATCGGCGAAGCAGTCACGAGCCCATCAGGAATCGATGGACGGATTTTGGGTGTAGGCCCTACTCAGTTCATTCGGTGATCAAGTCACCGTGCCCGCAGAGCAGGCTTTCCAAACAATTGCCGATCAGTTTCGGCGCACTTCAGTCGATGCCCTTAACCCGGGCTAGGCGTGAGGCAAGATTAGCGGCACCCGTGCCGCTTGGCAACGGTTTTCCACGGACCGGCGCGGCCCCTCTCATCCTCGATGAAAAATGTCGGTCGCGGTTACAGAGTGACGCATTCAAATTTTCGCGATAGCCTTGGGGCGCCGTGCGGTTTCGCAAAGTGACGCCTTGTCACGACACGCACAGCAATGCTGTTGCGGTTGCACAACAGCAAACGGGGAAAATAGGAATAGCCGTCTTGGGGGAAGGATTGTGAACGGCACTACTCATTACGATGTGTTGCGCGTGACGCGTGACGCGCCGCCAGAAGTCATCCGCGCCGCCTATAAGGCACTCTCTCAAAAGTGGCATCCGGACAAGAATCCGAGCCCCGAAGCTGGCGCAATCATGCAATCGATCAATGACGCATATGCCGTCTTATCTGATCCGTCCGAACGCGCCGGTTATGACCGGACGCTGCATCCCACCAACACCGAATGGCCAAGACCCGGAACCAGCCAACATGCGGCAAACCACGGCGCCGGCGCTGCTGCCGCACAACCGAGGCGACGCTCCACGTTTCAAGTTGATTGGGAAGCAGTCTCGCGCGCGCAAGGCGATCAAAAGCGCAGATATCGAGTGTTCGGGCGCGATAGCGTGCTCGCCGCGGTTAAGACTTTTGGGCTGCTGTTCGCAGCAATCTTCCTTCTGGCGTTCCTTTCGCGAAAGTAATTCCTCGCGCGGTCGAGCACTGCACATCATCCGGTGCGCCTTCTATCGGCGAGCGATCGGCAACGGACGGGCGTGATTTTCAATAGGTGCATCGCGAGGATCTCGCCCCGTCTTGATCGACCACGCGATCAGAAGGCGCGAGCCAACGGAATGCGACGGCTCACTGCCCCGCCGATATGAATCGAGGGTACTCCGCGGGACAGAAGCGTCTCGCGCAAGGTCATATAACGAGTACCCGTTACGGCAGATATCTGCGAGCATGCGAAACCAATCGAGGCGGAAGGCCTGACTAGACACCGCCCGATCAAATGGTAATGGGTTGTTTCTCATGAGCCGGCGACTGCCTTCGTGCTATATGGACTATCGGGATCCGTGATCTTGAGTATCCAAATTGGCCGGTGGCGAAGTTACGCGAGCAGGAACGCCTACAACGGCACCAGTCAAGGTTGCGCCCCATAAGGAAGAAGCGCATTCACGTTCGTACTACGGACCGGCTGTTGGCTCGCTGGTACAGCCGCCGCCCCAGCAACCCCGGGCACGAACGGCAAAAGCTGATTGAGCGCATCAACAGAACGTCGCTGGACCGCCACTGGAAGCTCGCCGCCAAGCGCGGTCTGCGCCGCTCGTTCGTTGACGAACTGATTGATCGAATTACGGGCAATGTTCAGCGCCGGAATTTTTAACTTGTCAGAAATTGCCGTCAGCGCATTCAGCGCCATCGATGCACCCGCGGCAGCCGTATTCGAATGATTCACCGCGGCGCCAGCCGGCTCGGCCTGCACATTTGCCGCCACTCGCCCGATCTGCCGAAGCTGCGCCGCCTGCTGCGGCCCGAACAACGCATTCAGCTTCACATTCCCGATCGAGTTCAGCGCCTTGTTGAAGGCCGCTTGCGAGAACGTCCCGATCTCGTCGCTCGCGCCGCCGAGCGCCTTGCCCTTCAGATATTCGAGCGCCTGCATCTGCAGCGCGCGCCCCTGGTCCGGAACCATCCCCATCAGCGCATTAACGTCGTCCGCGGCGCCATTCAGCACGTATTTGTTGAAAAAATCGTCAGGCACCGCGCGGCCGCTGACGACTGCCCTGAGCGCCGGCGTCGATTCGATCGTGCCGAATCGAGCTGCCGCAGCATCGCGTGCGCGGTTGAACGCCGCGATCGCCTCGGCGCCCTGCGCCGCCTCACCACCGAGCAGCGGCTCGGTATTGTCGAGCGCGTCGCGCACGATGCCGAGCGCCCTGACGATGTTCCCGTTCTTCCCATCGTTGTCCGCGATGCCCTGCGACAGAATCGTCTTGAACTGCTCGGCCGTGCTGACGTTGAGGGGCGTTTCGCCGCTGGCGAATCGATCGAGCTGTCGGTCGATCACGCCGGGCAGATGGAGATCGCGCATCTGCTCCCCCAGCTGCTGCCGCGCGGTCGTCACAAACTGGGTATGGTCGAGCGGGATGTCGTTCCCGTTGATCGCATGGGCCCGCGCATACATTTCAGCGACGCGCCCCTGGGCTACGGTGTCCTCGCGCGCGAGCGCGTCCATCAGCTGTCGGCCAGTCTGATAGTCCCCGAGCGCCTCGTTCGCACCCTGCCGATTCAACGAATCGATCAGCGCGGTATTCTGGTCCGCGTACCGCCGCATCAGCGGTTCGCCGCCGTTTTGGATGCCCCGCAGGTTCTTCTCGGTCGTGAACTGCCGCGGATCGCGGGTCGCCTGCCCCAGCGTCAGGCCGTTCTGCGGGCCCAGTACCGCCGCTCCCTCTGCCTGGCGCAGCGCCGCTGCAGGATCGAGAGTCCGGTTGGTCGCAAGCGCGTCCGTGATCTGCGATCGCACGTTGTTCAGGATGTTGTCGGGGATCACCGAAAGGTCGATGCCCTGGTCTGCCGCTGCCTGACGGATGACCGCATCGGCATTCTGAGACGCAGCCGCCTGAGTCGACGGCAGCCGCGCGCCGACGTTCGACATGACGCGGCTGATACCGGTCGCCAGGCGATCGGCAACGGCACCGAGCGCCGAACCGGCGCCCCCGCCGACCATTCCCCCCAGCGCGCCGACGCCCGCACGTTCAGCCATTGTCCCGAGCGTGTCGCCCTGGTGCATCGGTTGCGCCGCGCCCGTCACCGCACCGGCTACCGCACCACGGCCGACCATGCTCGCCAGCCCGCGCGCGCCGCCAACGATCGGGCCGCCGATCAGGTTCACGGGGTTCGCAATCGCACCGCCGATGTCGCCGACCGCCTGCTCGGTGCTGTTCGCCGGCGCCGGTGTGATCGAATCGACGCCTCGCTTAATCAGCGTGTCGACGTCCTGCAGCTGCGGATCGTGGCCGAACGCGCCGCCGACCGCGTTGATAGTGGCGTTCACGGGGTTTGCGACCAGGCCGACCGCATCAGCAACCCCATGACCGACAGCGCGCGCCGCCAGACCGAGCTGATGCCCGAAGTTGTCGACGGTCCACGGAGAAGCCTGCGGAGCGGCCGATGGGCCGCTCGGGGCGGCGATCGATCCGTTCAACTGGGCGAGCAATTGCGGATCCGTGACATAGTTCGGTGTCGCTGCGTTTGCCGTCCCCGACACCGCGCTCGCGACGGCGTTCCCGATACGCGCGAGCATGCCCGGCTGTGCTGTGGTTCGCTGTGGCAGCTGCGCGCGCTGCACAGTCTGCATCGCGCCCTGCAGCTTTGCGACATATTGCGGATCCTCGGCATAGCCGGCAGCCTTCAGCGCCGAAGCGTACCGATTCATGTCGGCACCAACGCCAACGGCGCCAGGGTACTTTCGCGAAATCAGGCTCGCATAGTCGGTAGCAAAATCGCCCGGGGTTGCATAGGCGCGATACGCATCCGTGCTGCCCGTCATGTTGTCGCGCGCCGACACACCGCCGCCCGACAAATCCTTGATGTTGCCGAGGTTGTTCGTGCCCGGGATCACAGACTTGCCCCAGCCCGTTTCATGCCCCCATTGCGCGAGCAGGACATTGCGATCGACGCCGAGCTTCTGGCCAACAGCATCCGCGACGCCGCCGTATTGCTGGATGAACGAAGCCGGGCCGATTTGTGCGGGGGCGGCCGATTCTCCGCCGTTCAGTTGAGCCAGAAGAGACGGATCGGTTACGTAGTTCGCCATCACTGCACCTCGAGCCAGCCATGGCCGTCGAATTGATATGACTTGCCGCCGATCGCCTTGACCTTGCCAACTGGAATTGCAGCGGTACCGTTGGCCGGTACCCCAGAAAGCGACTGCACCGCCGGCGCGCCCGGGCGCGGCTGGCTCGCATAGTCCTGGTTCGCGTTCGCCACGATGGAAGGGATCAGCGTGGCGCCGGGGCCCGCCTGCGCCTTCATCGCCTCGATCGCGAGATCCCGCGCCCGCGCCTTCTGTTCGATGGTCGCTGGCGTATCTCCGGCCTGCGGGAAGTACTTCTTGTCCTCGTTCACGAACTCAGAATCGGCAATGGCCGCGCCCGATTCCTTGCGCAAAACTGCGCTGATGAAATTTCGCTTTGCCTGGTCGTACGATTGTTGCTGCTCGCTCGGAGCGATAGTGCTCTGTGCAAGTCCACCAAGGAGGCCTGGCAATGTCGCCGTTGAATTTGCAGCATTGCTGAGTGCCCCACCAACCCATGGTACAGAGCCAAGCGCAGCGGAAATCCGACCACCACTGGTGACACCCGACGCTTCGAGCTGTCGCAGCAGGTTCTGTGCATCGAGCGCGCGCGCGCCGAACGCAACGGCGTTCGACTGCTCGCCGGACAGGTTGCCGATCGACGAGCTGATCGGCTTCCCGTCCGCGCCGAGCACCGGCGTCGTCTGCCCGGTTAGCTTGTTCACGACGATGCCGTTCTTCGGGTCGTAATCGAGGGCGCGCATGTTCTGCGCACGCGTCTCGATCCCTTCGCTCGCGAGGTTGTGCCGCTGCGTCTCGCCGAACTGCGATTGCGCGAGTTGCTGGTCGATCGCCTTGCCGTGCTGGTCAAGCTGCTGCATGACCGTGAGCGCCTCGCGCTGCTTGTTCGCGACGAGAGTCAGGTCGTACGTCGCCGGCATGCTGGCGACCGAATCCGGCCCGAGATGCGTCACGGCCCATTTGCGCGCGAGATCGTAGCTTGCTTGGTCCGTGACACCATTGAGCACCTGGCCGATCGCACCCAGCTTCTGGAGCGAACCGTCGATACTCGCCTTCTGCTGCGCGAGCTGTGCCGACTGCGTCTCGGCAAGCGACTTCGCGAGGGCAGGCACGGCGGCGCCATATCCGCTCGACGCGACATTTCCGACGATCCCGCCAGCGTTCAGCGTACCGTCCGCGTTCATCGCCCCGGGCGCCTTGAATGCAGCGTTCAGCGCCTGAGCCTGATCGACCTCGCGCTGCTTATCCTGAATCGCCAGATCGTACAGTTGGTTCTGGCGCTGCGCGCCCTGCAGGGCCGTGGCCTGCGCATACGTCATCAGCGGGTTCTGGATCTGAACCGGCTGGACCTGAAGAGCGATATTGGGATCGAGTGCCATGTTTACTCCGTGAAATTCCAAATATGTTCCTGATGCAGTCAGGTCGCGCTATCCACCAGATGACGCGAGACGCTACTGCGCCGGGCAATGTCGAGCAGCGCGGCGCGTGCGTCCGCTGGGATGGCCCGCTTCGCCGCCTCCGCGACAACAGCCGGCAATGTCGACACTGACTGCTGCTGTGATGGCGGCGCGGGCGGCACACCTCCGTTATCGATCGCAGCACGGATGCGCGCATGCCACGCCTCGCGTGATTCAGTCGGGTATGCCCGGCCGACGCCGACCTTGCTCGCCATCGCCAAAGCAGTCTCATCGGACAGCCACCACGCGCCGCCTTGCTTCCGCTCAGGGGAGTCCGATTCGACGACCCATTTCGCCTTGAAGCCGGCCCAATTCGATTTGACGGCGTGCTCGACAGCCTGCGCGGGCGTCATACCGCACTTTTCAGCCTCGTCCCTGACGGCCTCCCATGCAGTCGGTGTGAGCGGTAGGCGCTTCGCCTTCCGGAGCGCAAGCCAATCGACTGCGTGCTGACGCTCAACGCCTTCGGCGACAAGTGCCTTTGCGTTCAACGGTTTCTCGTCTGCCGGATCAGATACATCCGCACCGCGCTTGCGCGTGTGCGCTTGTTTTTTGTCTTTCTCTTCTTCTGTATCTGTATCTGTATCTGTACGCGTGACATGACCGTGACCTGTCGTGACTTGTCCGTGACCGTCACGCGTGACATGTCCGTGACCTTCTTCGCCGACTCCTTCAACCGCGTCCAGTCCATCAGCAGACCTCGCGCGCTCACGTTGACGACGCTTGCGTTCAGCGCCAGTCGGATCGCCGTCGCTCTTGAATTGGCGCCCCTCCCAACCCAGCGGTTGCAACGTCTCACGATCGATCAATGTGACTTCGGCCAGACGCCGCGCGACCTCGTCGAGCTCGTCCACTTGCAAGCCCAGCTTGACGGCAACCTTGCGCTTGAGAAGAGCGCCACCTTCGTCGAGAATCCCTTTGCCCTTGCAGCACAAGATCGCGAAGAAGTACCAGCGATCGCTTGGAGCGATCAGGCGCAGCTTCTCGTCGTCGACGGCGTCGGTGTACATGCGGAACCACGGCATATTTTTCATGGTCATGCACCTCGCGCGCGCGTCAGCGATGACCTAGCATCGACCGCGACTTTCTGCGCGAGCTCCGCCAGCCCCTTGGGCGTCACCAGCACTTGAGCGACCGCCTTATCAGTGCCATCGTCACGATGGATAGTCGCGGTTCGGTGCTCGAGCACGCCACGCATGATCGCGACCTGGTACGCAGTCCAGCGGCCACCGCCGCGGCGATAGATCCATTGCTCGCGTGACAACCAGCTAAACAGGAACGTCGGCTTGACCTTCAGGCTCTTCGCTGCAGCCGTGATATTCACCGAGCCTTCAGCCGCCGACAGCCGGACGAGCGCGGCAGCGTATTGCGTCTGCTGCTGACTCGCGCCCTCAAGTCGGGCGCACCGATCGGCTAGGTCGGCGGCAAGCCGCAGCGCATCTGCCAGCGTCTGCGGGACGCTGTCCGGCGAGCGCGGTCGCTCAAGCTGCCCCCGAAGCCGCATGAACGCATCGACGAGACGCACCTGCCCCTTCCGGGAGTTGCGGCCACCGATGAACGGCATCGCGATCAGCGCGCCGCGTTCGTCGAGCTCGATCGCCCGCTGACTACGGTTCATCTCATCGGTGTAGGAGATCGGCGCAATGTTGCGCCGATCTATTGTGCCGTCCGCGATCAGACCGTCGAGCGTGCGCAATACGTCCCGGTGGTTCCGCCCGAACTCGCGTGCGATGGTCAGCGAGTCGGTAATCGGCGCGCCGCCGCGCAGGTGTACGAGAGCGGACGAGGTGCTATCATCAGCACGGGTCGTCGGGGTCGCGCTCTTGCCGGAGTCGCGGCCCTTTTGCTTTCTTGGGGTCGTCATGCTGGGTCACGCCTCCGCTCGATAGCCGGCGGGATCTGCGAACCAGCGATGCAGTTCGCGATTCGGCCATGCCGCACAGCGTTGGGACAGGCGCTGGCGACGAGGGAAGCGCCCCTCGAGCTCGCGTTTGCGCACGGTCTCGCGCGAGAAAGGCACGAAGGCCTTCAGGTCATTCCAGCAAGTGAGGCCGTCAAGGGGCAGCGATCGCGGCTCGGGGAGCGCGGCCCCAGCCGCCGCGTGGGTGAGGTTGGTTGACATGCGCAAAACCTTGCGGATTAGTGGACACAGCCGCAGGGTAAGTGGCACGCAGGCCGCAACCAATAGATGCGCGCGTTAGCGCGCGCTATCGAGCCTTAGCGCGCCTTAACGAGCTTTAGCGCGACGCAAGCGCTCCCCGAGATTTTTCTTTGTGAGAAATTTCACGACGCCGCTATCGTTCCACTTCACCCCTTCTGAATCCGCATAGCCAATCAATGGCGCGGGCGGATTTTGATCCTGCGCGAGCAGCACAAGGGCGCCCCATACGGAATGAACGTCGCCGCCGTCCACCGCCTTCTCTTTCGCTTTCTGGATAATCGATTTAAGAGGGTTACTCCGCGACGTGACTGTGCGTTTTCCCGTAGCGAGGTCGGGGGTCGCCTGCCGCAGCCGATCGTGACCGATGACCTCCGGCAACCTATTCCTGCCGCCAGGCTCGACAAATGATCCTGCGGGCACGCAGGTATGTGCCCGCATCTTGGCGGCCTGCAGTCCAGCAATAACGTCTGACTGCGCCCATTTCATTTTCGGCGCAATATCAACAGCATGCCCCTCCGGTGGAAGAAGTGAATCGGGACAGGGCCATCCCGCTTGTCGAAGCATGTATATAAAACCACCGCGCCGCCATCCGACGCGATCGGGATCGATTGTCCGCCCTTTCGTAACCCCGCGCACTAACGGCCTAGACTCCCTCTCTTGCTCGATCGTCTGATTACCGCTGGATATAAGCAGCGCCGGCTTAGGCTCACACTGAGCCACACCGCGCAATAACGCTGGCGATAGACGCACTGGCTCGATTTTGCCGATCGCACTGGAACGCAGAAGCAGTTGCCGAATGTCTTCTGCATGACCGATGGCGATTTCATGTATCGCGACCCTTCGCTCCAGTATCACTGGACTATTCAAAAGGAATGCTGCGATTTGCTTGATCGACTCGCCAGTAAATTCGGCCAGCTTGGTCAGTGCCTCGCGATAGCTAATAAACTCGGCGTGCAATTTCGCACGTTCTTCGGCCTCGATCGCCGAAAATGAGCGCGGTCCGTCGGTACTCATCGCATCCCTCTGCGAAACCCTTATGAGGAACCGCGCCGGCCGGGTAAGGGAGCCCGGTTTTCGCCCCGTCGAGCTAGGCGCGGTTGAAACGATTATGCCAAATGGGGGCGCTGACGTTTCGCTCCCGCCTGGCTGTGGGCGGCAGGCGATACTTCGCTGAGATCACGCCCGGCCGCGAATACTGGGCTGTCCGCCAAATCGTCCGCCCGCTGCATCATCAGATCCGACAAGGCCCGCGCGCCAACCATCAGGCCATAGGCGTCCGTCGAGTCTAGAGGCGTCCCGTCGTCAAAGTCTTCCTGCACCGAGCTCTCGGCCAAGATCTTGGTGATTGTCGAGATCCCCTGGAGCGCGCGGAACATATCATTCAGAAAGGACGTAATGCCGTCCGGGACATTAGGTGATGTGTCGAATCGATTGCGCGATTCGCTCAACACGCTAACAGCGCGCGCCGCCGGGGCGGCTTCCAACGTGGCCTTATCCATGTCGTGCCTCCCGATCGTCAGCAGCGCTCGCGCATTCGCGCATTTTCTCCCCCACCTCGCCGAGGTACCGCCCAATCAGTTCCGCTGCGCTCAAAAGGCCAAGGTGAGTGCCCTGTCCCAATGACTCAGCTCCAGACATGCTTGGCTCGCAAATGCTGTTGTGAACGAGCCGCGCAATTACGCCGATCGCTTCAGCAGCGCGATGTACGTCACCAATCAGTGACGTTGGCACTGTCGATAGTTCCGGCGCGCGGTCGTTGCTCCAATGATCTCGGGTCAGCGCGGCAGAGACCGCTTGATCCAGCTGTGCAGGCTTGATGTCAGACATTGCGCGCCTCCGCCTGGAGTTCGTCGCACAACGCAGCAAACAAGATGCGAATTTCCGTTTGCGCACCGTCAGTCAACAGCACGAAGGCATCAGCGCCGGCGCCCATCATCAAGTCACTCAACGCCTCCAACTGGTTGATCAACCGAGCGGCCGTGTTTCGCTTAGCCATGGCGCACCTCTTCGCGAGCAAGCTCGGCCAGGCGGCAAAGTGCATCGCCGGTCACATCAAGTGCATCTTGATAGGTTGGCGCGAGCGCTGCGGCGCGCAGCGCAGTGCGGATAATTTCGAGTGGGGATTGCAGTTGCTCAGGACGAGGGGCGGATTGGCGCATGATGCGGCCTCCAATGTCAAGATGAAGACCCGCTTCCCGTCGCCAAACGGGGGTGGGCGGGCACTGGACGGGGTTGGCGAACCGGGACATTGGAACCGGCAGACCCGAAGGTCTCCCCACCCAGGCCCACCCATTGACTGGACGTGCGAAGGTGTACGGACGTAAAAAAACCGCACTGCGGCGGTTGTCCGCCAATATCGTCAGGTCGCCAAACCCGAGCCGCTGTTGTTTCAGCGACGACCGCAGGTTATCGCCGCCCGTCGCGCGGCGTCAAGAGGGAATTTGTAAACTGGGGCGGCCGTGGCAAGATGCCGAGCAAACAGAAATTCAACTGATACGTGTCAAAGCCGGGGGGAACCGTGTTCAAGGCGCTGAAATCGATCTTCTCGAGAAGCACGTCGTCAAACGCAAACGCCGATGGAAATAACGCGCGCGCCCTACACTTCGCAGACAATGAAGCTGCGTTTGGATATGCCTGCGAGTACATCGACACCACGATCCGCGAAGAAGCCTTCATACCGGCAATCGTGACGCGAGTCGACAAGTCGGCCAAGGGCGACACATGGATTGCACTCAAGATAGCTTCCCCAGACGGGGGATTTGAATGGATTTCGGCGCCACGGGATCCGTCAATGCACCTCCAAGCCGGCGACCTTGCGATATTTTGGGTCGGCCAAACGACACCTGTACTGACCGGCCTTGTCGTCAATACTGTCTATCCGGAGCTCCACCCTACCCGCGGCTGGAAAATCAAGCGGTAATAGCCAGCGACGACCGGACGCTGTTCGTGTGCCGCTCCGCCCTTACGTCTTTCGGCGCCTGCCTTCAGCCTGCAACGAATCCAAGGCAGAAAAATCCGGCTCGGCGAGAGATTCAACCTTGACGGGCGTCGCGCCGGTCATACGCGCAGCGAAATAATCTCGCGTAACCATTGGAAAACCAGCGATGTTCACCGCATGCGCCCAGCCGTTGCGCTCCAACCATCGTCGCATACATGCGAGACTGCGCGGCTGGCAACCTACGAGCTCGGCCAGTTCGTCGCGCGTAAGGTATCGGCTGCCGTGCGGAAATCGTGATGTGTCGGTCATAGACATATGGCGCGGGACGCACTCGGCTCGAAACAGCGGACTCTCATTCACAATACAGCGGGTTGCCAATCAAGCAGAGGAGAACTCGAGGTGAGCCATAGGCTTTTGTCTCCAGAAGACCTGATCCGCGTGACCGGAAAGAAGCGATACAGCAAGCAGGCCGAGTGGTTCAAGGCGACGTTCGGGATCGACGTCGTCACGGCCGCGAACGGCGCCGTGATCATGACCTGGTCGACCTTCGAGTCGCTCCAGGCTAGGCGAAGAAAGCCGGCCTGGCCGGCGATGCACCAGGCACGCGCGAGCGGCCAGCTCTCCGGCCTGCCCTACGCCCTGTACATACGAAGAAATGATCGTGTGCACAGACTCTTGGCAGACCACGCGAGGCCGGCTGTCCGGAACACCAACGACACCAAAAACACTGCTCAATGCGGCGCCCTGATGCCGACTACCAGCCGCACCTTAACTTTTGGCTACTTCTCATGGGGTTCGCTTCGACTTAGGTGTCAGCCCGTTCAGAGCGGCCCTGGCCTTCCCGCCGACGGTGCGAGGGCCGGTCGACAGTCCCCCATGCAATTTGCACCGGCCGTTACTGTAGATCGCCGCGATCTTGCAGGGTGAGCCCGCCCGAGTCTTTGCTCCGCAAGCTAGACCGCGCAGTTCGTCGGGGAATGGGGGGAACAGCGGAACCAATAGGGGATCCTGAGACCGCCGATACTTTCCCTGTTTCATCAACAGCTCGTGCTCCGCAAGCTCTATCGCTTCGCGTTCAGTGCGGACATGGTCGCATTCGGCGTAATAGGCTCTCAGCCGATTTCGTCTGTCGGCATCGGTCACGGCGGCCCCCTACGCTTTAGGTGGCTCGATGAGCGCGGCAAGTTGCTTGATACGCTCGGCCATCTCAAGGAACCGCGCCGCCCATCCCGGGATTGGCGATTGACCTTTCACCCATCGACTCGGTGTGTTCTTGTCAACGTCCGCCATGCGGGCGAAGTCCGCTTGCTTCCACCCTAGGCGGGCAAGCGACGCAGTGAATTCGTCAGGGGTCATGTATGCGCCTCGCACGCGCGTGAGGATGACGCACTGATAATAGCGCGTCTCCCGATATGCGTACAGAACAGCGCGAAACGTACTCAATTTAACATAACGCTGCTTATCAATTTGCGGACGTGTGGACAAGTTTTGTCCGCTTTTCGGGAGGTGCCCGCCAATAAAGGCGTCCGCTGCTGCGCGCGATCTGCTCAACATTTAAGCACCCGCGCGCGGGAAAGTTATCCACAAGCTATGCCCGTCGACTTCAGCAACTGCCTGCCCCTCGAGGGTCGCTGGTCATACCCGCGTCGGCTGGCAGCATCATCAATTCGGGGGTATTTTTGGGGGTACATTTCAAAGCCAAAATGCCCACACCCTTTACTGGCGTGGCCTATATCCCATAATTCGAGTGACGCCGCCCCACCAAATACCCGCCAAACGTTCACCACGTTTCGCAAAGAAAACCCCGCCGAGCGTTGCTCCGCGGGGTTTTTTCTTGCCTGCGAAACGCACCCGCCCCACACCCTCCGAAAAAGCGCCCAGCCCCGGACGGGCCGGGCGGAATGCCACCGGTGTCGCGGCGGCAGGAGGTGACGGATGTCCTGCCGCGCCGGCGCCATCATCGGTGGCGTCGAATGGCGGCCGGCCCGGGGGGCAGGCGTCGGGCACGACGCATCGCCGCGCCCGTGTTCGCCCATACCAGACAACGTGCGACTTAGCTGCCGCGATACAGCGACTTCATTTCTTCCGCGCTGGCCGGGCGCACGCCCATGGCGCGCGATCCGGACGCCGAAGCGCCCTGTGCCTGCGCACCGTAGCCGCTGGCGTCGGCGCCTTGCGCTTGCGCCAACGCGCTGCGCTGCTGCTCCGCGATACGAGCCGTTGCGGCCTGGATCGCTTCCGGATAATGCGGATCTTCGCCG
>Ga0268256_1001505_pt1 | contig 13791 bp, 10 predicted proteins | sample AgamicAtAmrz_FD_200247 | JGI IMG/M metagenome (GOLD analysis project Ga0268256, IMG submission 200247) | Agave microbial communities from Guanajuato, Mexico - At.Am.rz (v2) (version 3) | ecosystem: Host-associated > Plants > Roots > Rhizosphere | place: Guanajato, Mexico | collected 2012-06-07
AAGCTGCATGGGTCTCCTCCGGCTTCCCCAATCGCTGCCCGGCGAAAGGTGCTGGATAGAACTCGATTTGCCGAACGGGGTCAACGGACGCATCGGGATTATATCGATTAACCCTATGACGACTTTCGAGAAAACCGGTGCTCGGACAGATGGCGGCGATCACCCCACCCAGAGCGGTTTTCTTTTTTCGGCAAAGGCCAATCGCCCCTCCCGCGCCTCGTTGCTGCCGCTGATCGTGGCGATGACGTTTTCGGCAAAGGCGAGCCGCTCGCCTGCGGGCATATCGCGCATCTTCAGCAACGCCGACTTTCCGGCCGCGATGGCGCCCGGCGCATTCTGCCGCAACCGGGCGAGAACATCCTCCACCATGACATCGAGTTCGTCCGACGGGACAGCCCGATTGACGAGGCCAAGGCGCTCCGCATCAGCGGCGTTTATCACAGCGCCGAGATAGGCCATTTCCTGGAGCTGGCTCAGGGGTATCTTCGCCAGAAGCTTTGCCGCCACCATGGCCGGGAAAAGCCCGACACGGACTTCCGGCAGGCCGAATTCGGCATGGTCGGCGGCATAGGCGAGATCGCAGGCGGCGATGAGGCCAAGCCCGCCGGCCAGAACCCGGCCGTTGATGCGGGCGATGACGGGCCTGTCACAGCTCTCGATGGCACGCATCACATCGGCAATAGGGTTGTTTCCATCCCGCGAGAGGAACATGCCGCCGGCGCTTTCTTTCAGATCGGCCCCGGAGCAGAAGCTGCGGTCTCCCGCGGCCGTTATCACCACGGCGCGCAGGCCGCCATCGCCGGATGCCGTGCGGATGGCCGTCGTCAGGGCGTCCGTCATCGCAGAATTCAAGGCATTGTGTACTTCCGGCCGGTTGAGCGTCAGCCAGAGAACGTCTTCGCGTCTTTCGTTCAGCAACTCGTGCGCCATGCGCGTCACCTTTCCTGTCTTGCCGCAATCAGCGCCTTGCCGACGCGGGCCGCATTCGGTCTGCCGAGATGCCGGCTGATCCAGTCGCCGGTTCTCGCCACCGCCATCAGGTCGATACCAGTTTTAATGCCAAGCCCGTGCAGCAGATAAACGACATCTTCGGTGGCGACATTGCCGCTGGCGCCCGGCGCAAAGGGGCAGCCGCCCAGCCCGGCCACCGAACTGTCGAAGACAGAGATACCTTCATCCAGCGAGGCCAGAACATTGGCGACGCCCTGCCCATAGGTATCGTGGAAATGCATGGCGAGTTTTTCACGCGGGATGCGGGCAGACACTCGCTTGATGAGATTGCGAATCTGGTCCGCCGTGCCGACGCCGATCGTATCGCCGAGCGAGATTTCGTAACAGCCGAGTGCGATGAGCGCCTCGGCCATCGCCGCCACCTCATCGGGTGCAACCGTACCGTCATAGGGGCAGCCGGCTATGCAGGAGACATAACCGCGCACAAGGATGTTCCGGCCAGCCGCGGCTGATGCGACATCGCGCAGGCGCTCGAGGCTTTCGGCGCGCGAGCAGCCGATATTGTGCTGGCTGAAACCTTCGGATGCGGAGACGAAAACGGCGATTTCCGTCACACCGGCTTCAAGGGCGGCCCCGAAACCTTTCATATTGGGAACGAGTGCCGGATAGGCGGTGCCGGGTCGCCTTTCGAGGCCCTGGAACACCTCTTTCGAACCCGCCATTTGCGGCACTTTTTTGGGTGAGACGAAAGCGCCTGCTTCCACCGCCGCCAATCCGGCTGCGGCCAGCCGTTCGATCAGCTCGATCTTGATGGCGGCTGGAACCTCGGCGCTTTCGTTCTGCAAGCCATCACGCGCGCCCACTTCGACGATTTTTACCTTTCGGGGCCAGCTCATCTCAGCCGCCCTCCGGCTCGAAATCCACCAGCACCGCTCCGGCCGCGACCATATCGCCCTCGTTGCAATTGATGGCCGCGACGGTGCCTTTCGCGGGCGCACGGATCGTGTGCTCCATTTTCATCGCCTCCATCACCACGAGCGCCTCGCCGGCTTCAACCGCGGCACCGTTGCTGCTCAGCAAGGCGCGGATGACGCCGGGCATGGGTGCTTCCAGACCGCCGGTATGGGTAGCGGAATCCGCGATATCGACGGGATCCGGTTGGCTGATGCGATAATGCTCGCCATCCAGAAAAAGCGTGTAACGGCCATCCTCTGCAAAGAAATGGCCCTGCCTTTTCCTGCCTGCCACGGTCGCTAGGAATTTGCCATCGCACGAGAGGCCGCCATGGGCGCTGATCGCGCGTCCGTCGATCTCCAGCGAAAAACTATCCGCCTCATGCGTGACGCCGACGCCAAGCGGCTGGTTGTCAAACACGAAATACAACGTTTCCCGCGCCGGCGCGTTGAGGCGGAAGGCGGCCGTCGTGTTCCACGGGCTATGGGGATCGGCCTGTGAACCCGGGTTTCCGTTTTTTTGCCGCGCAAGCAGCAGGCCAAGCGCGGCCATGGCTACCTCGTTCCTGTCCGTTGCTGCCGGAGCAAACAGCGCCGCTTCATTACGGGCGATGAAGCCGGTATCGAGATCGGCGTTCGCGAAGGCCGCCAGTCCCGCAAGCCGCGTCAGAAAGGCGGCATTGCTGGTGACGCCGCAGATCGCCAGATTTTCGAGCGCCAACCGCAGACGTCGCACCGCCGAGGGGCGATCTCGGTCCCAGACGATCAGCTTGGCGATCATCGGATCGTAATGCACGGTGATGGCGTCGCCGGCGCGGATGCCGCTGTCGATCCTGACGTGAGGGCCCTGATCGGGAAAAACGAGATGGCTGATGGTGCCGATCGACGGCAAAAAATCATGCGCCGGGTCTTCGGCATAAATCCGCGCCTCGATGGCGTGGCCGTTTATGCTGAGTCCGGTCCAGTCTTCCGGCAGGGCCTCTCCATTGGCGACGCGAATCTGCCATTCGACCAGGTCGAGACCGGTAATATATTCCGTGACTGGATGTTCGACCTGAAGCCTCGTATTCATTTCCATGAAATAGAAGTCGCCGGAAGGGTCGAGCAGGAATTCCACGGTTCCCGCGCCGCGATAATCGATGGCGCGGGCGGCGGCGACCGCCGCTTCATACATGCGCTGGCGAAGCGCATCGGGCAGGCCGGGGGCAGGGGCTTCCTCTATGACCTTCTGGTGCCGGCGCTGGATCGAGCAGTCGCGCTCGAAAAGCGAAACACAGTTGCCGTGGCCGTCGGCAAAGACCTGCACTTCCACATGGCGCGGCCGTTCAAGGTATTTTTCGATCAGCATGCGGTCATTGCCGAAGGCGGCCAGCGCTTCGCGTTTTGCACCCGCAAGCTCCGCTGCGAAGTCGCGCTTTTGCCGGACGATACGCATGCCCTTGCCGCCGCCGCCGGCTGAGGCCTTGAGCAGCACCGGATAACCGATCGTATCCGCCTCGCTTGCCAGTCGTTTCTCCGATTGTTCGTCACCGTGATAACCGGGAACAACCGGAACACCGGCCTCTGCCATCAGCGCCTTTGCCTCGCTTTTTCCACCCATGGCGCGGATTGCCGCTGCTGGCGGGCCAATGAAAACGAGGCCGGCTGCGGCGCAGGCTTCGGCGAAACCGGCATTTTCCGAAAGGAAACCGTAACCCGGATGAATGGCTTGCGCGCCGCAGGCTTTTGCGGCGGCGATGATTTTTTCGCCATCGAGATAGGAGGCGCGCGCGGGTGCTGCGCCAATGGCGATGGCCTCGTCGGCCAGTGCCACATGCATGGCGTCACGGTCGGCGTCCGAATAAACGGCAACGGTGCGGATACCCATCTTGGCGGCGGTGCGGATGATGCGGTAGGCGATTTCGCCCCTGTTGGCGATCAGTATTTTCGAGAACATGGTCGCCTCACATCCTGAATATGCCGAAACGGGTGGGTTCAATCGGTGCGTTGAGTGCGGCGGACAGGCCAAGGCCGAGCACGAGGCGGGTATCCTTCGGATCGATGATGCCGTCGTCCCACAGCCTTGCGCTGGCATAATAGGGATGTCCCTCCCGCTCGTATTTTTCCCGGATCGGCTGCTTGAACGCCTCTTCGCCTTCCTTCGACCAGTGGCGGCCATCGGCCTCGATGCCGTCGCGGCGGATTTGCGCCAGAACGGAGGCCGCCTGTTCGCCGCCCATCACCGAAATTCGGGCATTGGGCCACATCCACAAAAAGCGTGGCGAATAGGCCCGCCCGCACATGCCGTAATTACCGGCCCCGAAGGAGCCGCCGATGATGACGGTGAATTTCGGCACTTTGGCTGAAGCGACGGCGGTTACGAGTTTCGCGCCATCCTTGGCGATACCACCAGCCTCATAGGCCTTGCCGACCATGAAGCCGGTGATGTTTTGCAGGAAAACCAGCGGGATGCCGCGCTGGCAGCACAGTTCGATGAAATGCGCGCCCTTCAGCGCCGATTCCGAAAAAAGGATACCGTTATTGGCGATGATGCCGACGGGATAGCCATGGATATGGGCGAAACCGCAGACCAGCGTCGTGCCATAAAGCGCCTTGAACTCGTCAAATTCGGAACCATCCACCAGTCGAGCAATGATCTCGCGCACCTCGAAGGGTTTGCGCGTATCGGCGGGAACGATGCCGTAAAGCTCGTCGGGCGGGTAAAGTGGTTCTGCCGGTTCGCGGATATCCAGTTCCACCTGTTTGCGGCGGTTGAGGGTGGAGACGATCCGCCGGGTCAGCGCCAGCGCATGGCGATCGTTGTGGGCATAATGATCGGTGACGCCGGATTGGCGGGAATGCACATCCGCACCGCCGAGGTCCTCCGCACTCACCACCTCGCCGGTTGCCGCCCTCACCAGCGGCGGGCCGCCGAGAAAGATCGTGCCCTGATTTTTGACGATCACGGACTGGTCGCTCATGGCAGGCACATAGGCCCCGCCCGCCGTGCAGCTGCCCATCACCACGGCGATCTGGGCGATGCCCTGCGCCGACATATTGGCCTGATTGTAGAAGATGCGGCCGAAATGATCGCGGTCGGGAAACACCTCGTCCTGATTGGGCAGGTTCGCGCCGCCGGAATCCACGAGGTAGATGCAGGGCAGGCGGTTCTCCGTAGCGATTTCCTGCGCGCGCAGATGTTTCTTCACTGTCAGCGGATAATAGGTGCCGCCTTTTACCGTCGCGTCATTGGCGACGATCACACATTCACGGCCCGAGACCCGGCCAATGCCGGTGACGATGCCGGCGGCGGGAACGGGTTCTTCATAGACCTCGTAAGCTGCAAATTGCGAAAATTCGAGGAATGGACTGCCGGGATCGAGAAGCGCTTCGATGCGGTCACGCGCCAGCAATTTGCCGCGGGAAAGATGCCGTTCGCGGGCCTTTTCGCCGCCGCCTCTGGAGATTTTTTCGACATGTTGGCGCAGGTCATCGACCAGACCCGACATGAAATCGACATTGGCAGCGAAGGTGGGGTCGCGGTTCAGGTTGGATGTAAGCTTCATCGCATGCCCTCACCCGTTGCCCTTGACCAGTTCACGGCCGATCAGCATCCGGCGGATTTCGCTGGTACCGGCACCGATCTCGTAAAGCTTGGCGTCGCGCAGCAGCCGTCCGGCCGGGCTTTCATTGACATAGCCGGAGCCGCCGAGAAGCTGGATCGCATCCAGCGCCACCTGTGTCGCCCGCTCGGCGGCAAAGAGGATTGCGCCAGCGGCGTCCTGCCTCGTGATGCGGCCATTGTCGCAGGCCCGAGCCACGGCATAGACATAGGCGCGCGACGCATTCATGGACGAGTAGATATCGGCGAGCTTGCCCTGTACCAGCTGGAATTCGCCGATCGGCTTGCCGAATTGCTTGCGCTCGCGGGCATAGGGCAGCACCAGATCGATGGCCGCCTGCATGATACCAACAGGGCCAGCGGCCAGCACGGCGCGCTCGTAATCCAGCCCGCTCATCAGCACCGTCACGCCGTCATTGAGGCGGCCGAGAATGTTCTCTTCCGGCACCTCGCAATCCTCGAACACCAGTTCTGATGTGGGTGAGCCGCGCATGCCGAGCTTGTCGAGTTTCTGGGCCGGGCGAAATCCCTTGAAGCCCTTTTCGATCAGGAAAGCGGTGATGCCGCGCGGGCCGGCGGACATATCCGTCTTGGCGTAAACCACCAGCGTATCGGCCTCGTGACCATTGGTGATCCACATTTTTGCGCCGTTCAGCACGTAGCGGTCGCCCTTGCGCTCCGCCTTCAGCCGCATCGACACGACATCCGAACCGGCTTCCGTCTCGCTCATGGCGAGTGAGCCGACATGTTCGCCGGAGACGAGTTTCGGCAGATATCTGTGCTTCTGCTCTTGCGTTCCCCAGCGGTGAATCTGGTTGATGCAGAGGTTGGAATGAGCGCCATAGGAAAGGCCGATGGAAGCCGAAGCCCGGCTTATTTCCTCCATCGCCACGCAATGGGCGAGATAACCCATGTCGGCACCGCCGAACTCTTCCGAGACGGTAATGCCGTGCAGGCCGAGCTCACCCATCTCCGGCCAGAGCTTGCGTGGAAAACGGTCGTCCCTGTCGATCTCTGCCGCCAGCGGAGCGATTTTATCATCTGCGAATGCGCTTGCGCTGTCGCGCAATGCTGCGATTTCCGTGCCGAGATCGGCATCGAAAATGGCGGCGAGGTTCAAACTCATCGCGTCTCCTCCTCCGGACGGCAGGCCATCCCTTTTGGCAGCGGCCGGCACCTCCTCCGCGCCGGCAGCCCTTATTTACGGCGTGTCACCCCCGGTGAAGGCGGCGGAACGGCGCACGAATGTCTTGATGGCGAAATTGGACTGGATGCGCGACACGCCGGGAACCGTGGTCAGGAAATCCAGTAGCTCCTGATAATGCGGCAAATCCCGCACCATGGCGTGGATCAGGTAATCGGAACTGCCGCTGGTCTGATAACCGCCCACGACTTCGGGGATAGAAGCGACATGGTGCTCGAAGGTCGTTAATGCTTCCTTGATCTGCCGTTCCAGCGTGACGGAGATGAAGACGCCCATATTGCCGAGCAGCCGGTTCTCATCGAACACAGCGGTATAGCCACGAATGATGCCTTCCTCTTCCAGTTTGCGTACACGGCGCAGCGTTGGCGTGAAGGAAAGGCCGATGCGGGCCGCCAGATCGCGCCAGCTCACCCGCCCGTCATCGCCGAGCACATGCAGAATCTTGCGGTCGAAACTGTCGAGCTCAATCATGGATCATTTGCTCTATGATATGACTAATTGTTGGATCAAAGATATCGTCAATCAAAAAACTGTCAATCAAAATAGCTTTGAAATGAATTCGAGTTGGTGATAGCGTTCATGTCATTCGAGGTCTGGAGGAGATCGCGATGACGGTCGTTTTCTCAAGCGAGAGAATGCCCAAGGGAGGTGAATTTGGCTGTGCATGACCCTGTCGTGATCGTCGGGGCCGCCCGTACTGCTATGGGTGGGTTCCAGGGCGAATTCAAATCGGTGGCTGCGCCCGTTCTTGGGGCCGCGGCGATCCGTGCGGCCGTCGAACGGGCCGCTGTTCCGGTTTCTGATATTGATGATGTGCTGATGGGCTGTGTGCTTACGGCCGGGCAAGGGCAGGCGCCCGCCAGACAGGCAGCCATTGCCGCCGGCATTCCCAATTCGATTGGCGCAACGACCATCAACAAGATGTGCGGCTCGGGCATGAAAGCGATCATGCTGGGCCATGACCAGATCGCGGCGGGAAGCTCTTCCATCGTGCTTGCGGGCGGCATGGAAAGCATGAGCAATGCGCCCTACCTGCTGGATCGCGCCCGAAATGGCTATCGTCTCGGCCACGGCAAGGTCATCGACCATATGTTTCTCGACGGTCTCGAGGATGCTTATGACAAGGGCCGGCTGATGGGCACTTTCGCGGAAGATTGCGCTGAAACCTATCAATTTACCCGCGCCATGCAGGATGACTATGCGCTTGCCTCGCTGGAGCGGGCGCGTCGCGCCATAGCGGAGGGAGCCTTTGAAGCGGAAATTGCGCCTGTCGGTGATGTTGCCGTGGACGAGCAGCCGGGCAAGGCAAGGCCGGAGAAAATCCCGCAGCTGAAGCCCGCCTTTCGCGATGGCGGAACGGTGACGGCGGCCAATTCCAGCTCGATTTCCGATGGTGCGGCCGCTCTCGTTCTCATGCGTCGCTCCGAAGCGGAAAGGCGGGGTCTTTCACCGCTGGCGACCATTATCGGTCAGGCCTCCCATGCGGATGCCCCTGCCGGATATCCAACGGCTCCCATCGGCGCGATGAAAAAACTGTTCGATAAAACCGGCTGGATGGCGAGGGGTGTCGACCTCTTCGAAATCAACGAGGCCTTTGCCGTGGTGGCGATGGCGGCAATGCGCGATCTCGATCTGCCGCATGAGAAGGTGAATGTGCATGGCGGGGCGTGCGCGCTCGGCCATCCGATCGGCGCTTCCGGCGCGAGGATCGTCGTCACCCTGCTGGCGGCCCTGCAGCGTCACGGGCTGAAGCGCGGCGTGGCCGCAGTCTGTATCGGCGGCGGTGAAGCAACCGCGCTCGGCATTGAGCGGCATTAAGGGGAGGCGGCGATGATCCTGAACGAAGCCCAGCAGCAGATCAGGGACATGGCTCGCGATTTCGCCCGCGAGCGGCTGGCCCCAGGGGCTGCTTCGCGTGATCGGGAAAGCCGGTTCCCGAAAGACGAGTTGAAGGAGATGGGAGACCTCGGTTTTCTCGGCATGCTGGTCTCGGAGGACTATGGCGGGTCGGAAACCGGTGCCGTCGCTTATGCCCTGGCGCTGGAGGAAATTGCTGCCGGTGATGGCGCCTGTTCCACCATCATGAGCGTCCATAATTCGGTTGGCTGCGTGCCGATCCTGAAATTCGGCACGGCAGACCAGAAACAGCGTTTCCTGCCGAAACTGGCCTCGGGCGAATGGATCGGCGGTTTTGCGCTGACCGAACCGCAGGCCGGTTCCGATGCTTCCAACCTGAAGACCCGCGCCCGGCGGGATGGCGACCGCTATATTCTTGATGGTGCAAAACAGTTCATAACGTCAGGCAAGAATGGTGATGTCGTCATCGTCTTCGCCGTCACCGATGCGGCGGCGGGCAAGAAGGGCATCACCGCCTTCATCGTACCGACGGATACGCCGGGTTACGAGGTGATAAGGGTCGAAGAAAAGCTTGGCCTGCATTCGTCCGATACCTGCCAGATCGCCTTCACCGAGATGGCGGTCCCGGCGCAATTGCGGCTGGGCGAAGAGGGGCAGGGTTATCGCATCGCGCTTGCCAATCTGGAGGGTGGCCGCATCGGCATCGCTGCACAGGCGGTCGGCATGGCGCAGGCGGCCTTCGAGGCGGCGCGGGATTATGCCCGCGAGCGCAAGGCCTTCGGGCAGGCAATCGTGGAGCACCAGGCGGTCGCGTTCCGGCTGGCGGATATGGCGACGCGGATTACGGCGGCGCGGCAGCTGGTGCTGCATGCGGCGGCGTTGAAGGAGGCGGGAGAGCCCTGTCTTTCGGAGGCCTCGATGGCCAAGCTCTTCGCGTCCGAAATGGCCGAACGCGTCTGCTCGGACGCCATCCAGATTCACGGCGGTTACGGCTACATGGCGGATTATCCGGTGGAGCGGATCTATCGCGATGTGCGCATTTGCCAGATTTACGAGGGGACAAGCGATGTCCAGCGAATGGTGATCGTGCGGAATTTGTGAGGCTAATGATTGGAAAGGAAAAACCTCCGTCATACCGGCCTTGAGCCGGTATCCAGCCAGCCCAAGTCCTTGGGCTGAAAAGAGTCCTTCCCGACGCGCAGACGCGCGTCGGCTGGATTCCGGCTCAAGGCCGGAATGACGGAATTATGGGGCGCGCTAGCCCGCCGGAGGAGTAGAATGGATATATCAGAAACGCCACATCTCAGCCTGCATGTTCCGGAGCCTGCGGTGCGGCCCGGCGGGGAGCCGGATTTCTCCAATGTGAAGATACCGAAGGCCGGTTCCGTGCCGCGCCCGGAGGTTGACGCCGCGCCGGAAAGCATGCGCGATCTCGCCTATTCGATCATCCGCGTCCTCAATCATCAGGGCGAGGCCGTCGGACCCTGGGCCGGGCTGCTTTCGGATGAGGAATTGCTGGTGGGCCTCAAAAACATGATGCGGCTTCGGGCTTTCGATGCGCGTATGCTTATGGCGCAGCGGCAGGGCAAGACTTCCTTTTACATGCAGCATCTGGGGGAGGAGGCGGTCAGTTGCGCCTTCCGCAAGGCACTTTCCAAAGGCGACATGAATTTCCCGACCTACCGGCAGGCCGGGCTGCTGATCGCCGATGATTATCCGCTCGTCACCATGATGAACCAGATCTATTCCAACGAGCTCGACCCGCTGCACGGGCGGCAGTTGCCGGTGCTCTATTCGTCGAAGGAGCATGGTTTCTTCACCGTCTCGGGCAATCTCGCCACGCAATATGTGCAGGCGGTCGGCTGGGCGATGGCGTCGGCCATCAAGGGCGATACGAAGATCGCGGCCGCGTGGATTGGCGACGGCTCGACGGCGGAGTCCGATTTTCACTCGGCGATGGTCTTTGCCTCCACCTACAAGGCTCCGGTCGTTCTCAACATCGTCAATAACCAATGGGCCATTTCCACCTTTCAGGGCATCGCGCGCGGCGGCTCCGGCACCTTTGCGGCACGCGGCCTGGGGTTTGGCATTCCCGCACTCCGGGTCGACGGTAACGATTATCTCGCCGTTTATGCCGTGGCGCGCTGGGCGGTGGAACGGGCGCGCCGCAATCTCGGCCCGACGCTGATCGAATATGTGACCTATCGTGTCGGCGCCCATTCCACCTCTGACGATCCGAGCGCTTACCGCCCCAAGACGGAGTCCGAGGCATGGCCGTTGGGCGATCCGGTTCTGAGGCTCAAGAAACACCTCATCCTGCGTGGCGTCTGGTCGGAGGAAAGGCACCGGCAGACGGAGGCGGAAATTGCCGATGAGGTGCTTGAGGCGCAGCGCGAGGCAGAAAGCCACGGCACGCTGCATGAGGGCGGCAAACCGCCGAAAAAGGATATTTTCGAAGGCGTCTACGCCGAGATGCAGCCGCATCTCGCCCGCCAGCGCCAGAAGGCAGGGTGGTGACCATGGCAAGAATGACGATGATCGAAGCCGTCCGCAGCGCCATGGATGTGTCCATGGAGCGCAGCGACGACGTGGTGGTGTTCGGCGAGGATGTGGGCTATTTCGGCGGCGTCTTCCGCGCCACGCAGGGCTTGCAGGGAAAATACGGCAAGACCCGCTGTTTCGATGCGCCGATCAGCGAATCCGGCATTGTCGGCACGGCCATCGGCATGGCCGCTTATGGCCTGCGCCCCTGTGTCGAAATTCAGTTCGCCGATTACATGTATCCCGCCTATGACCAGATCACCCAGGAGGCGGCGCGTATCCGCTATCGCTCCAATGGCGATTTCACCTGCCCCATCGTTCTCAGAATGCCGACAGGCGGGGGCATTTTTGGCGGGCAGACGCACAGCCAGAGCCCGGAAGCGCTTTTCACCCATGTCTGCGGGTTGAAGGTGGTGGTCCCTTCCAATCCCTATGACGCCAAGGGACTGCTCATCGCATCCATCGAAGACCCTGACCCGGTGATGTTTCTGGAGCCGAAGCGGCTTTATAACGGCCCCTTCGACGGGCATCACGACCGGCCGGTGACGCCCTGGTCCAAGCACGAGATGGGGGAAGTGCCGGAAGGGCACTACACCATTCCCATCGGCAAGGCGGAGATACGCCGTCCCGGCAACGCTGTCACCGTCATCGCTTATGGCACCATGGTGCATGTGGCGCTGGCGGCGGCGGAAGAGACGGGTGTGGATGCCGAGATCATCGATCTTCGCAGCCTGCTGCCGCTCGATCTCGATACCATCGTGAAGTCCGTCTCCAAGACCGGCCGCTGCGTCATGGTGCATGAGGCGACGCTCACTTCCGGCTTCGGGGCCGAAGTCGTGTCCCTGGTGCAGGAACATTGTTTTTATCACCTTGAGGCCCCCGTCGTCCGCGTCGCGGGCTGGGATACGCCTTATCCCCATGCGCAGGAGTGGGACTATTTTCCGGGACCTGCCCGTGTCGGGCGCGCGCTTATCGAAGTCATGGAGGCCTGATTATGGCGGAATTTGTTCTCACGATGCCCGATGTCGGTGAAGGTGTGGCGGAAGCCGAACTGGTGGAATGGAACGTCAAACCGGGCGATCTCGTCCATGAGGACATGGTGCTGGCCGCGGTGATGACCGACAAGGCGACGGTGGAAATCCCATCCCCGGTGGCGGGGGTCGTCACCTGGCTCGCCGTGACGGTTGGAAATACCGTGCCGGTGAAGGCGCCGCTCCTGCGCATCGAAACCGATGTCGCGGCCGCCGCTCCCAATGGCAGCCTGCCGGAAGCGGAAGCGCCCACCCAGATGACGGAAGCGCCTGCCGACATGACGGACACGCCGCCACCTGTTGAAACCCAGCCTGCGGCGCAAGAGGCCGAGGAGGCGCCTCCGGCGCTCGCCGCCGAACCACATCATAAACCGTTGGCGTCTCCCGCCGTTCGCCAGCGCGCCGACGATCTCGATATCGATCTCACCAAGGTCAAGGGAACGGGGCCGGACGGGCATATCACCCATGCCGATCTAGACGGGTTTTTAACCGTGCGGGGACGGCCGGAACGCCCCGAGCCGATAGCGCCCCACGACAGCGCTGTCGAGGAGGTGAAGGTGACCGGGCTCAGGCGCAAGATTGCCGAGAAGATGGTGCTTTCCGCCTCCCGTATTCCCCACATCACCTATGTCGAGGAAGTCGACGTGACCGATCTGGAGGATTTGCGTGCGACCATGAACGGCAACCGCCGTTCCGGGCAACCGAAGCTGACGATCCTGCCGTTCCTGATGCGCGCGCTGGTGAAAGCCGTTGCCGATCATCCCGGTATGAATGCCACCTTCGATGACGACAAAGGTGTCGTCAGTCACTACGAAGCGGTGCATATCGGCATCGCCACGCAGACGCCGTCGGGCCTCACCGTTCCGGTTGTGCGCCACACGGAAACGCTCGGTCTTTGGGAATGCGCGGACGAAGTCGCACGCGTCGCCGAAGCGGCCCGCACCGGCACGGCCCATCGGGAAGAGCTGATGGGCTCCACCATCACCATCAGTTCGCTGGGAGCCTTGGGCGGCGTGGTCTCGACACCCATCATCAATTACCCGGAGGTGGCGATCATCGGCGTCAACAAGATCATGACGCGTCCGGTCTGGGATGGGACGCGGTTTGTGCCGCGCAAGATGATGAATCTTTCCTCCAGCTTCGATCATCGTGTTGTCGATGGGTGGGATGCGGCGGTCTTCATCCAGGCCGTCAAGGCATTGCTGGAGAAGCCCGCGCTTATTTTCATCGAGTGAAGGCGATCCGTGCGCCCTCATCTCTGTGCTCGTCACAGGAATCCAGCCAGCCCAAGTCTTTGGGCTGAAAGGACTCTCTCCACCGCGCAGGCGCGCGTCGACTGGATTCCTGTGACGAGCACAGGAATGAGGGCGTATGCGTGTCATGACCGCATTTCTTAGCCCGCGTTTTCAACCTTCACGGAACTGTTTCGCTGTCGGTATAGGCTTGCGTTCGTCATCTTCGGGTATAGAAGAGAAGAACGAGAAGCATGTTTTCTCATCATGATCATAGTGGCGGAAGAGGGCGCTCCGGTGCCCGGCGGTCCGCCCTCCGCCGGCAACCGAATGAAGAAGAAGGTCCTCCCATGCGCACTCCCAAACCCGTTGTCCTGACTATTCTCGATGGCTGGGGGCTGAACGAGGACACATCCAGCAA
>Ga0268256_1001506_pt1 | contig 13788 bp, 14 predicted proteins | sample AgamicAtAmrz_FD_200247 | JGI IMG/M metagenome (GOLD analysis project Ga0268256, IMG submission 200247) | Agave microbial communities from Guanajuato, Mexico - At.Am.rz (v2) (version 3) | ecosystem: Host-associated > Plants > Roots > Rhizosphere | place: Guanajato, Mexico | collected 2012-06-07
GCTCTGCTATCAGCCCTTGGCCGCCATCGCCGTCACTTCGACCTTCATCCCTTCGAACGCGAGCGAGGCTACGCCCACCGCCGCACGCACTGGCCATGGCTTGGCGAAGAAGCGCTGGTACACCTCGTTGAATGCCGCACGATCGGCCATGTCGGTCAGGTAGATGGTCAGGTGCAGCACGCGGTCCATCGAGCTGCCCGCGCGCTCCAGTGCATCCTTGAGTGCCTGCAGGGTGCATTCGCTCTGGGTGACGATATCGCCCAGCTCAAGCTCGCCATCGGCGCGCACCGGGACCTGGGTGGTGACCAGGATACCGTTGTATTCGGCGACATCGGAGGAGATGGACGCGGCGTCCGCATCGGGGGTGAAGGTGATACCAGTCTGGGCCATGAACGACTCTGCCTTGCTTTGGAAGTGAAAGCGCAAGCCTACGCGAGCCGCGGCCCCGGTCGCAAATGCATTGAAATGACGCGCCCCGGCCTTCAGAATCGCGCCGATTCTCATGCAAGGGGTTGGCGTTGAACGAACAGACATTGTCGCAGCGGCTGGAACGCGTGGCGGCTCACATCCCGCCAGGGGCGCGCCTGGCCGATATCGGTTCCGACCACGGCTTCCTGCCGGTGGTCCTGGTATTGCGTGGCGCCATCGAGGCCGCAGTGGCGGGCGAGGCGGCGGCAGGGCCTTGCGAGTCAGCCCGGCGCAATGTGCGCCGCAACGGGCTGGACGCGCGCATCAGCGTGCGCCTGGCCAACGGTCTGGCCGCCATCGAAAGCGATGATCGCATCGACACCATCAGCCTCTCGGGCATGGGCGGGGAAACCATCGTCGAGATCCTCGAGGCAGGCAAGGCGAGGTTGCAGGATGGACAGCGCCTGGTGCTGCAACCCAATGGTGGCGAGCAACCGCTGCGCCAGTGGTTGATGGACAACGGCTATCGGATTGTCAGCGAAGAGGTGTTGCGGGAGAACCGCTTCGACTACGAGATCATCGTCGCCGAACAGGCCGACTCGGTGCGCTACAGCCCGCAGGAGCTATTGTTCGGCCCCTTGCTCATGCGCGAGAAAAGCGCGGCGTTCATCAACAAGTGGCAGCGCATGCGGCGCCAGCGTCAACAGGCATTGGCCAACTTCGAACGGGCCAGGGAAGTGCCTCAGGACAAGGCCCGGGCTTTTGCGATGCACATCGACTGGATCGACCAGTTGCTGGCCTGAAGCTCATTGCTGCGAGCAGTTGCCCATTTCGCGGTAGGCGATCTTGTGGGTCTGGCCCTGATGGTCAACGTAGACCATGTGCGCCGTGCCGACCTGGCAATCGGCAGCGTTACTGGCTGGGGTGATCGACACCACCTTGGCGACATCCAGCGGCATACCGTATTCGTAAGCCTGCCCCTCGGCAGACGGCGTGCGAGGCTGCTCGGCGAAGGCGGCAATGGGCAGGAGGGCGCTACACAGCGCAAGTGCGGCGATCGAGCGTTTCATGATGAACTCCAGATGAGGTTTCCCTCATGATCCATTCATTGGTGTTTCACAATAAATGGGCTGGACCGTGATAGATTCCTGCCTTCAAGGTATGAATCACGCTGGAGCGTCACTTCATGGACATGCTGCACGCAATGCGCACTTTCGCCCGAGTCGTGGAGTGCGGCAGCTTCGCCGCAGCCGCCAATGCGCTGGACATTTCGGCGGCGCAGGTGTCGCGGATCGTCGCCGAACTGGAAAACCAGTTGCAGACTCGCCTGCTGCATCGCACCACCCGGCGGCTGCGCATGAGCGAGGCGGGGGAGCGCTTTCTCGAACGCTCGCGCCAGATCATGCTGTTGACCGAAGAGGCCTTTGACGAAGCACGCGGCGCCCACCTCACGCCCCGCGGACGCCTGCGCGTGCATTGCAGTCATGGTCTGGGTCTGCTGATGATGCCGTTGGTGGCACGCTACAACGCCTCGTGCCGTGAAGTGGTGATGGAGCTCACCCTGTCCCAGCGCAACCCCGACCTGCTCGCCGAAGGGCATGACGTGGTCATTGCCATCGGCCAGGGCCTGCCTGACTCGCAACTGATCGCCATCCCGCTGGGCAGCATCTACAGCGTGCTGTGTGCTTCCCCTGACTACCTGGCTCGCCACGGCGTCCCCAAGCGTCCTGAGGACCTGCACGAGCATGTCTGCCTGCGCACGGTCGATCCGCTGTTCGAGGAGGACTGGCCCTTCGGTGACGCGCCGGACAGCTGCGTGATTTCCCCCCAGGACACCTTTCTCACCAATGTGGCCGATGCGATGGTCAAGGCGACCGAGCTCGGCATGGGCATTGGCCTGTTGCCCTATTACTCGGCCAGCCAGGCACTGGAGGACGGGCGCCTTTGCCGACTGCTAGCCCCGCATCGGTTGCGGCAACGGGAGATCTATGCGATCTACCCGTCGCGGCACTATCTCGATGCCAAGGTGCGTACTTGGCTGGACTTTCTCAAGGAGCAGTTGCCGGTGCTGTTCCAGGCGCATGAGCGTCTGGTGGACGACCCACGCTGCTGGCGCTAGGGCTCACCGGCTGTCCTGATCCTCGGCACTGCCACCGGTTGCCCCGGCGCCGCTGCCGGTAGCCTCGCCAGTGCTGCTTGAGCCACCGGTGCTGCCGTCGGCCGCGTCGGCGTTGCTGCCGGTATCACTGCTGTCGTTACCCTTGCTGCCGCCAGGGCTGTTGACGCTGCTGCCGTCGCCGGCGGTCTCGCCCTGTGTGGCGGGGGCCTTGTGGTCGGAGTGATTGGTGTCGGTTGCGGCGAAGCTGGCACTGGAAGCCAGCCCCAAGGCGAGGAAGAAAAACAGCGGGCGCATGTGAGCCATGGTGAATCTCCTACGAGGATGATCGTCCTTCGTTCGGCTGCGCGCAGAGGGCAGGGTGCCCGTCGAGCGACGGGCGGTCGTGGGGATGCCCTGCAGCCCCACGTGCGCACTTGGATCAGGCAGGCTCGGAGCGCGCGAGCGGGGCGCTTTCACCCGTAACGGCATCGACGATCGGCGGATGATCCTGCGCGGCGTGTATCAGTTCCTCGGTCATGCGCAACTCGGCGCCGGTTGGCGAAAAAGTCGCGGTAGGCGCGAAGGGGGCCGGATGCTCGGGCGCCGGGCGCTTGCCACGCCGCCAGACGAAGAAGCTGACCATTGCCAGGTTGATCACGGCGAAGGCCCAGAACAGCCCGGCCTCGCCATAGGAGGTCATCACTGGCGAGATCGCCAGCGGGCTCATCGCCGACCCCAGCGAGTTGATCAGCAGCAGGCCCTGGATCATCGGCACCAGCGCATCCATCGGCGCGCGGTCGGCGGCATGGCTGACCGCCACCGGATACACCGCGAACACACCACCACCCAGCAGGAACAATACCGCTGGCAGCCACGCCGAGGTGGAGGGCAACAGCAGGATGACCAGCGACAGCACGACGCACAGCGTACCCAGGGCGATCAACACATCCTGGCGATCCTTGCGGTCGGACCAGCGCCCAACCGGGTACTGCAGCAGCATCGCGCCCAGGATCACCCAGGCCATCATGCGCCCGACTTCACCGACATCCAGGCCAATACGCTGCAGGTACAGCGGCAGCAGCGCATATACCGCAGCAATCGCCACGCCCGAACCAAAACAGCCGACCAGGCCGCTCGGCGTCACCCCCAGCAGTTGCCGCGGCTTGAGCGGCTCGACCTGCTCCAGCAACGGCGATACCCGCGGCAGGATCACGATCGGCAGTACCGACAGCGCCGCCAGCATGCCCGCAACGGTGAACGGCGCACTGGCGCCCAGGCTCACCAGCTCGCCGAGCATCGCCTGGCCCAGCACGCCCGCGCCGTACAGCGCAATCATGTACAGGGCCAGCAGGCGTCCACGAATCTTCGCGTCACCGGCCAGCAGCAGCCAGCTTTCGATCACCAGGAACACGCCGACCGTGGCCCAGCCGTTGAGCAGGCGCAGGGCGAACCAGCCCCAGGTGTCGACGAACAGGCCCTGCAACAGAATGGTTGCGGCAATCAGCGAAGCGAAACTGCTGTAGGCACGGATGTGGCCAATGCGCAGGATCAGCCGGTCGTTGAAGATGGCGCCGAGGGTGAGCCCGATGAAGAAGCCCGACGAGACGATACCGATCATCGTTGCCGATTCGCCGGCTTCGCCGAGGCGCAGGGTGGTCAGGGAATACAGCAGGCCATTGCCCAGGGCAATGATGAACAGCCCGAGCAGGGGTGCCAGCGCCATCGCCAGCAAACGCGGAGACATACGTACCTCAAGTGATCGATCAGCGAATGAACCTCTTCGACCACACGCGTCTGACCAGACCTCGAAGGAGTGGGGCTGCACGTAAGTGCCAGGGCGGGGATGCGACCAGGGCAAGACTCAACCGCAGACTCGGAGCACGAGATCGGGCGGGGTCGGTTGAGCCTGTTGCACATGCGCGATGTGGCTGAGGCACGGACGTTGTCATTGCTGCCGGTAGCCACCGTACGAGGCGACTGGGCGAAAAGGCGCGGCATTCTACGCCCGCGCCCCATCACTTGCCAAAGCCCTTGAGGTGCGACAGGAGGCCGCACCCTCTGCTGAATCAGGACGAAGGTTTGGCCGCTGTGTCCTGGCCGCTGTCGCTGTTGACCTGGGCGTCTTGCTGGGCGGCCTTGGCGGCTTCGCGCTTGGCCACCATGTCTTTGCTCTGCTGCTGTTGCAGGGCCCAGCGGGCATGGTGTTCCTGCAGGCGCTCGGCGCCGCCTTCGGCGAAGGCGGAGGTTACGGCGGTGGCGGCCAGCAGGGCCAGGGCATAGCGCAGGGATTTCATGGTTTGACTCTCCATTGTAGTTTGATTCTTCAAGGGCCTTGCAAGAGCGGCCGATGGAGAGAGGATGGAGCGCCAGGATTTTCTCAGGATTAACAACAATCAGATGTTCGACCGTTGGTCGCCTTGGTTTTGCGGTTTCTTCGGTTGCCAGGCGAGCGATTGCAGCTGACCTGGAACCGAATGGCCTCAGTGTTTCGGCAAGTCCCGCGTGCGCAGTTTTTCCGGCAAGGCGAACAACAACAGCACCGCTGTCACCAGGCTCGTGGCAGCGATCAGATACAGCGCAGGCGTGGTGCTGCCCGACAGATCGCGAATACGCCCCACCAGTACCGGGCTGACGATCCCGCCCAACTGCCCGAGCGTATTGATCAGCGCGATGCCACCGGCAGCCCCGGCGCCTGCGCCGGCCAGCAACTTCGGCGGCAGCGCCCAGAAGCTCGGAATGGCCGCCACCACACCGGCACCCAGCAAACCGAGGGAGACGATCAACAACGGCGTGTGGTCATCGAACAGTCCGGCGCACAGGAATCCCAGGGCACCGAGGCTGATCAACCCCGCGGTAAACCAGCGCCGCTCGCCGGTCGCATCCGACCACCGGCCACACACCACCATGGTGATTGCCCCGCAGACATAGGGCACAGCCGTCAGCAGGCCAATCATCGACGGGTTCTCCGTCCCTGCGCTGCGGATCAGCTGAGGTGCCCAGAAGTTCAGGCCGTAGGAGGCGATCTGAATCAGGAAGTAGATCAACCCGAGCATCAGGAAACCGGGGATGCGGATCGCCTGCAGCAACGAACCCTTTCCATGAGCCGCCTGCGCCGGCTCGATGCGTGAGCGCAGCAACTGTTTTTCCTTGTCGCTGAGCCAGCCGGCGTCCTCGATGCGGTCCTTGAGCTGGGTCAGCACGAGCAAACCAAGCGCTACGCAGGGCAGGCCGCCCAGCAGAAACAGCCAGTGCCAGCCGCGCATCTGCATGACCCCGTCAAGATGACCGAGCACCAGGCCCGAGAACGGCGCGCCGAACAGCCCGGCGAAGGCCGAAGCGAGGAACAGCAGCGAGGTGATGCGGCCACGGAAATGCTGCGGGAACCACAGCGTCAGGTAGTACAGCACGCCGGGCGCGAAACCGGCTTCCATGGCGCCGATGATGAAGCGCAGGGCATAGAACTGCCATTCGCTGGTGACGAACACCATGGCGGCGGTGGCCAGGCCCCACGAAATCATGATCCGCGCGATCCAGCGGCGGGCACCGACCTTGTACAGCATCAGGTTGCTCGGCACCTCGAACAGCACGTAGCCCACCACGAACAGGCTCGCCCCCAGGCCGTAGGCGGTGTCGCTGAAACCGAGGTCGGTCTGCAACTGGAACTTGGCGAAACTGATGTTGATGCGGTCGAAGAAGGCGAACAGATAACACACCATGATCAACGGCATGAGGCGCCAGGCGACCTTGCGGACCAGGGCTTTTTCGCTGTCGGCGCCATCGGTGGCACCCAGCGGCAGGGCGGAAAGGGTCATTGATGTTCTCCAGTCGGGCCGCCCTGTGGGCGGCCTTGTTGTTCTTGTTGTCTGGCGGGGCCACGGCCCCTTGGGTGTAGCGAAGAATCAGGCGGGCAAACCGGCCGGCAGTGGGTGCAGGTCGCAATTGCGTCCGGCCTTGACCAGTTGCCCCGGCACCTCGTGGCCGAGCAGCGCAGGCAGGCTGCGCGACATCTTCAGCAGGCCGTCGAGGTCGATGCTGGTAGGGATGCCCGTCTCGATGCACAGGTTGACCAGGTCCTCGCTGCAGATGTTGCCCGATGCCCCCGGCGCGAACGGGCAGCCGCCCAGCCCGCCGAGCGCGGCATCGAAGCGCCGCGCACCGGCTTCGTAGGCGGCCAGCACATTGCACAGGCCCAGCCCACGGGTGTTGTGAAAGTGCAACGTGAGCATCGATGCCGGCAGGCGCTCCAGGCTGCGCCGCACCAGGCGCGCGACCTGACGCGGATTGGCCATGCCAGTGGTATCGGCCAGGGTCACACCCTGCACACCCAGCTCCAGGTAGGCGTCGAGCAGGCGCAGCACCAGGTCTTCCTCGACGGCGCCTTCGAACGGGCAACCGAACGCAGTGGCGACACTGGCGTTGAGACTCACTGCCCGACCTTGCACGGCCTGAACGATATCGCCAAAGCCTGCCAGCGATTGTTCGCGGCGCATGCGCATGTTGGCCAGGTTGTGCGACTGACTGGCCGACAGCACCAGGTTCAGCTCGTCGGCCCCGGCAGCCAGTGCGCGCTCGGCGCCTTTGAGGTTGGGGATCAGGGCGACGTAGATCACACCCGGCTGACGCTGGATGCCACGGAAGACTTCATCACCATCGCGCAGTGCCGGAATGGCCTTGGGCGAAACGAACGAACCCGCTTCGATGCGGCTGAAACCCAGCTTCGACAAGCCATCGATCAGGCGGACCTTGTCTTCGGTCGGCACCCAGGTCGGTTCGATCTGCAGGCCGTCACGCGGGGCAACCTCCTGCACCACCAGCAGGTCTGCGTTGTTGTCGATCATTGCACCACCCCCTTGGCCCGCAGGCCGATGATCTCATCGGGGCTCAAGCCCAGCCCAGCCAACAGTGCATCGGTGTGCTCGCCCAGCGCCGGGCCCTGCCAATCAACGCGACCGGGCGTATCCGAAAGCTTCGGCACGATGCCCGGCATGCGCACCGGCGTACCGTCGGGCAGCTGACTGTCCAGCAGCATGTCGCGGGCCTGGTAGTGCGGGTCGTTGACGATGTCGGCAACCGAATAGATGCGCCCGGCCGGGACCTCGGCGGCTTCCAGCGTGGCCAGTACCTGGTCGATCGGGTGGCGGCGAGTCCAGGCCTCGATCGCGTCGTCGAGCTGTGCCGATTGCGCGGCGCGACCATCGTTATGGGCAAAGGCCTCGGCCTCGCCCAGGTCTGGTCGGCCGATGGCCTGCATCAGGCGGCGGAAGATCGGGTCGCTGTTGCCGGCGATCACCACGAACGCGCCGTCGGCGGTGCGATAGGTGTTCGACGGCGCGATGCCGGGCAGGGCACCACCGCTGCGTTCGCGGACATGCCCCAGCAGGTCGTACTCCGGCACCAGGCTTTCCATCAGGTTGAACACGCTTTCCACCAGCGATACATCGACCACCTGACCGACACCGCCGTTGGCACGCACATTGAACAGCGAGAGCAGGGCACCCATCACCGCGTGCAACGAGGCCAGCGAGTCACCCAGGCTGACGCCTGCCCGCGCCGGTGCCGAACCCTGTTCGCCGGTGGTGTAGCGAATACCGCCCATGGCCTCGCCGATCGCACCGAAGCCAGGCCGGTCGCGATACGGGCCGCTCTGGCCATAGCCGGAGATACGCACCAGGGTCAGGCGTGGATTGAGCGCGTGCAGTACGTCCCAGCTCAGGCCGAGCTTTTCCAGCGCACCGGGGCGCAGGTTCTCGATCAGCACGTCGGTGTCGGCCAGCAGGCGCTTGACGATGGCAAGGCCTTCAGCGGCCTTCAGGTCGAGGGCCAGCGACTTCTTGTTGCGTGACTGCAGGTACCACCACAGTGAGGTGCCGTCGTGCAGCTTTCGCCACTTGCGAAGCGGGTCGCCCTGGGCCTCGATCTTGATGACTTCGGCGCCGAACTCACCGAGCAGGCGAGCGGCGAAGGGGGCGGCGATCAGCGTGCCTATTTCCAGGACCCTGATGCCTTGTAGCGGGGCAGGCATGGTGCGTACCTCTTTGTTCTTGGACTTTGAGGTAGAGGCTACGACTGGCGCCGGGAACGCACCAATCCTGTGTCGGCAACAACCGTTCGCCAAATGCGAAGGGTAGGGGCGACACCCCTCAGCCGCCAGGCTCAGCCGCGCGCAAATGCTCGAACAGCAAGCGGCTCACCGGCGACAGCGACTCAAGGTCCCGCGCCACCAGCAGCAACTCACGCTCGGCCCAGTCGTCGCTCAGCGCCACCGCACGCAACCCCAGCGCACCGCCAAACAACTCGAAGGCCTTGCGCGGCAGGATTCCCACGCCCATGTCAGCCTGCACCATGCGGCACACTGCATCGAAACTGGGGACATGAATACGCAGGCGCAAAACCCGCCCGGCGCGGCGAGCGGCCTCGTGGGTACGCATGTTGATGGAGCTCGCCGAGTGCAGGCCGACAAAGTCATTATCCAGGGTTTCGGCGAAGTCCACCTGCGCCTGGTCTGCCAATGGATGCCCTTCACGCACCACCAGCACCAACTGGTCGCGTCTGTAGCGCACCTTGAGCAGGTCGCGGGTGTCGCTGTCGCTGGAGCAGATACCCAGGTCCGCCACGCCATCGAGCAACCCCTGGATCACTCCATTGCTGGGGCGCTCCTCCAGGTCCACCTTGATCCGCTCGTGTTCTGCGGCGAACAGCGCCAGGTCCTCGGGCAGAAACTGGATGATCGCCGACAGGTTGGCGAGCATGCGCACGTAGCCGCGCACTCCCTGCAAGTGCTCGCCCAGTTCCAGGCCTATCTTCTCGAGGTTGAACAGCATGCGCCGGGCGTGGTGCAGCAGGGTTTCCCCGGCCGGGGTCAGGCTCATGCCACGGGCCTGGCGGGCGAACAGCGGCGAGCCGAGCGCTGCCTCCAGCTCGTTGAGGCGCTTGCTTGCCGCCGACAATGCGATCGCCTCGCGCGCGGCGGCACGGGTCAGGCTACCTTCCTCGTGGATGGCGACGAACAACTGCAAGGTCACCAGGTCAAGACGACGGATGAGGTTGTTCAGTTGCATGGTCAGGCGCCCTTACTTGCCCGCTGAAGCCGTGCGCGAGCGCAGCAGCGTCGCCAGCCCCACGGTCAGCACCACCGCCAGCCCCACGGCGAGCAGGAAGGTCAGGGCGATACCCAGGTGCGGCAGCAGCGCGCCAAGGCTCAGGTAAAAGGCAATCACCCCGACGGCGCCGATGGCGTTGCCGCGGATCATCCCGGCCATGGAGAAGCGCCCGCCTTGGACATGGGAGAACACCACCAACGGCCAGGCGATCACCGGAATCGGCGCGAGCATGCCGCTGACGGCAGGTCCCAGCCAGCTCGCCGCGCCTGTGGTGAGCATCAGCAGGCCGGTGGCGGCGACCATGCGCATGGGGATTTCCCACCAGCGCGCCTTGATCTGCGCAAGTTGCGCCGGGCGCGGCTCGCGGGCCGTGGCCCAGACCAGCAGCACCACCAGGCACAAGGCGACAACGATCGATACCGGCAGATTGCCCCAATGGGTCAGTACATAGGCTGCCACGCCGTACAGCGCGAGCGACACCACTGCCGTGAGGGCCACGCCAAGCTTGCGGCTGGCGAACAGGTAGCAGGCATAGCTGGCCTGGACCGCCGCCAGCCCGCCGAGTGCGCCCGGTATGGCGTTCAGGGAGAAGGCGGTGCCTTGTTCCAGGCACAGGAAGATCATGACCAGCGCCGAGGTGATCGGCATGCCAGAGAGCAAGCCGCCGAGCAATCCTCCCCAGCGCCGCGAGGCGAGGGAGACGGCCCACATAAGAAGGGGAGTGACAACGAGCTTGAGGTAGAAGAGCGTCATGACGGCAGGCGGTCCGGTTGTTCTTGTCTGACCGCAGGGCTGAGCCTGCGGCCGCGACATTGTCGATCATCCTCTGCGCCAATGACACCGCTTTGTTTCAGCGACTGGCGTCGAGTACTACCCGGTAGCGCGCCTTGCCGCTGCGCAGGTGGTCGATCGCCGCGTTGACCTGGCTCATCGCAAACTGCTCGACCTGGGGAACGATCTGGTGGCGGGCGCAGAACTCGAGCATTTTCGCCATCGCCGCCGGGGAACCGACCGGCGAGGCGGACAGGCTTTTCTGCTGGAGCATGAGGTTGAACACATGCACCGGGATCGCCCCGGGCACCACACCGACGAAGTTCACCCGACCGCGGGTACCGAGGGTGCCGATCATGGCGGTCCAGTCCAGGTCGGCATTGGCCGTCACCAGGAGGAAGTCGAGGGTGCCGGCGATACCCTTGAGCGCCCGGCTGTCGGTGGAGGCCACCACCTTGTGTGCGCCCAGGCGCCTCGCTTCATCCTGCTTGTTCAAGGATGAGGTGAACGCGGTCACTTCGCAGCCCCAGGCATTGAGAAACTTCAGCGCCAGGTGCCCCAGCCCGCCGATGCCGACCACCCCGACGCGATCGGTGGGTTTGACACCGAATGACAGCAGCGGGTTGAACACCGTCGAACCGGCACAGAACAAGGGGCCGACAAGGGCAGGGTCGAGGCCGTCCGGCAGTGGGATGGCCCAGGCCCAGTGCGCTCGCAGGCGGTCGGCGAAACCGCCGTTACTGCCGATTATCGTCGGCCGGGCCGAACCACACAGGTTGTGCGAGCCTTCCATGCACGGCGCGCAGTGCATGCAACTGCCTTTGTACCAACCGATCCCGACCCGCTGTCCAACTTGCAGCCCCTTCACCCGATTACCAACCTGTTCGATGCGCCCGACCACCTCGTGGCCAGGAATGAACGGGTACCGGGTCAGCCCCCATTCGTTGTCGATCATCGACTGGTCGGAGTGGCAGACACCGCAGTACTCGACCACGACCTGCACCTCGTCGTCAGCCAGCGGGCCGGGATCGTAGCTGTACCGCTGCAGTGGCGCACCGGCTGCCGTCGCGGCCCAGCCGGTAAATGTGCTTTGGGTGGGGTTGCTCATGGGACACCTCCAGGGGCTTGGCGAGTGTTTTCGAAGCCTGGAAAGTGTAGTGCAGGGGCAGAGAAGCTACAGCGGCCCACTTCGATCCTGAAATCACTATCGCTATTTACAAAAATAGCGAAGTAGTGATGGAGGGACGACCCCGCTTCAAGCCCGGCTTGCACGCCGGGTTCCACACAGCGGAACCACATTCGATTGTCGCCGCCGCGCCGTCAGGTTTATCTGGCACCACCTGCGGCCTGCCTCTCGTGCCGCAATCCCCGAGCGAATAACAAAAGCGGGACTGCAACCCGCGCGAGGAGATGCCCGATGACCACATCCAAACACCCGCACATCCTGGCCTGGCTCGCTGACGTTGCCGGCGAGCTTCAGGCACTGCGCCAGGATATCCATGCCCACCCTGAACTGGGCTTCGAGGAGAATCGCACTTCGTCGCTGGTCGCCCAGACCCTGCGCGATTGGGGCTACGAGGTCCACACCGGAATTGGCCGCACCGGCGTGGTCGGTGTGCTGCGCAACGGCAGCAGCACGCGCCGCCTGGGGCTGCGCGCCGACATGGATGCGTTGCCGATCGTCGAGGCCACGGGGGCGGCCTACAGCAGCCGACACCCGGGTTGCATGCATGCCTGCGGACACGACGGCCATACCGTGATGCTGCTCGGTGCTGCTCGCTACCTGGCGGCGACCCGGCGTTTCGACGGCACCCTGACACTGATCTTTCAGCCGGCCGAGGAGGGGCAGGGCGGCGCCGAGGCGATGCTCGCCGATGGCCTGCTCGAGCGTTTCCCCTGCGATGCGCTGTTCGGCATGCACAACATGCCGGGGCTGGCCGCCGGGCACCTGGGGTTTCGCGAAGGACCGATGATGGCTTCCCAGGACCTGCTGACCGTCATCCTGGAGGGCGTCGGTGGTCATGGTTCGATGCCGCACCTGACCGTCGACCCACTGGTTGCGGCCGCCAGTGTGGTGATGGCGCTGCAGACCGTGGTGGCGCGCAACATCGATGCCCAGGAGGCGGCAGTGGTTACCGTCGGTGCGCTGCAGGCTGGCGAGGCGGCCAACGTCATTCCGCAGCAGGCCTTGTTGCGCCTGAGCCTGCGTGCGCTCGATGGCGAGGTCAGGCGCCTGACCCTGGAGCGCGTGCAGGCGATCATCCACGCCCAGGCCGAGAGCTTTGGCTGCCGCGTGAACATCGAGCACCGGCCTGCCTACCCAGTGCTGATCAACCATGCCGCGGAAACCGCCTTCGCCCGCCAGGTCGGTATCGAGCTGCTCGGAGAAGCCGCCGTCGATGGCAATACCCGCAAGCTGATGGGCAGCGAAGACTTTGCCTGGATGCTGCAACGCTGCCCCGGTGCCTACCTGTTCATCGGCAACGGCGTGGATCGGCCGATGGTGCACAACCCCGCCTACGACTTCAACGACGACATCCTGCTGACCGGGGCCGCCTACTGGAGCGCGCTCACCGAGCGCTGGCTCGCCCCGGCCTGAGCGCTTCTTCATTGACTGCCGCTGGAGCCCGCATCCCTGCGGGCGTTCCTCACATCTGGTTTCTGGAGAACTTCCCATGCACGCTACGAACGCAGGCGCATCGCGCACCCGGCAAGTGGTCGCGGCCGTCATCGGCAATGCGCTGGAATGGTATGACTTCATCGTGTACGGCTTTCTGGCCAGCATCGTCGCTCGTCAGTTCTTTCCCTCCGACGATGACTACGCCTCGCTGCTGATGGCCCTGGCGACCTTCGGCGTCGGTTTCTTCATGCGCCCGGTGGGTGGCGTGCTGCTGGGCATGTATGCCGACCGCAAAGGGCGCAAGGCCGCCATGCAACTGATCATTCGCCTGATGACCCTGTCCATTGCGATGATCGCCTTCGCCCCCAACTACCTGGCCATCGGCATGGGCGCCCCTTTGCTGATCGTGGTCGCGCGGATGCTGCAGGGCTTCGCCACGGGCGGTGAATACGCCAGCGCCACGGCATTTCTGGTGGAGAGTGCGCCGGCGCACCGCAAGGGGCTCTATGGCTCCTGGCAACTGGTCGGGCAATGCCTGGCGGTGTTCTCCGGGGCCTCGATGGTCGCGTTGGTCACCCACCTGTGTTCACCCGAGGCGCTGGATGCCTGGGGCTGGCGAATTCCCTTCGTGTTCGGCTTGCTGATCGGCCCGGTGGGGTTGTGGATTCGCAAGCACATGCAGGAGCCCGAGGAGTTTCTCGAGGCGCGCAAGCAAGCCAAGGACCAGGCCCCGAGCCTGTGGCAGGTGCTACGTACGCATCGTCGGGCGCTGTTGGTGTCCATGGGCCTGG
>Ga0268256_1001509_pt1 | contig 13753 bp, 16 predicted proteins | sample AgamicAtAmrz_FD_200247 | JGI IMG/M metagenome (GOLD analysis project Ga0268256, IMG submission 200247) | Agave microbial communities from Guanajuato, Mexico - At.Am.rz (v2) (version 3) | ecosystem: Host-associated > Plants > Roots > Rhizosphere | place: Guanajato, Mexico | collected 2012-06-07
GCTGCGACGCGGCACGCGGGCGCCGGCTGCAAGACGGAGGTGGCGATGACCGATTTCAACGAGGCCCGCGAGCGCATGGTGGAGCGGCAGATCGTGCGCCGCGGCATTTGCGATTCGAGAGTGCTGGCCGCGATGCGCCGGGTACCCCGCGAGGCATTCGTGCCCGACTATCTGCGCGATCTCGCCTACGAAGACAGGCCGCTGCCCATCGGCAACGAGCAGACTATCTCGCAGCCCGCCATTGTCGCGACCATGATCGAGGCCGCGGACCTTTCTCCCGCCGACGTGGTGCTCGACGTCGGCACCGGCTCCGGCTATGCCGCCGCGGTGGCTGCCGCGCTTGCCGCGCACGTCCATTCAATCGAACGGCACGCGGAACTCGTCGCCACGGCACGCGAGATTCTCGCGCGGCTGGAGATTCGCAACGTCACCGTCTATCTCGGCGACGGCACCGCGGGTCTCGCGGAGCACGCGCCTTATGACGCGATCATCGCGGCGGCGGGCGGCCCGCATATTCCCGAAATCTGGCGCAAACAGCTCGCAGTCGGCGGCCGGATCGTGATGCCGGTGGGCCGGGACCGGCATTATCAGAGGCTTGTCAAACTGGTTCGCTGCGGCGAAGACGATTATCAAACCTGCTCGCTCGGCGAAGTGAGCTTCGTGCCGCTCGTCGGTGCGGACGCGTGGCCTGCGCCCGGTGCAGCCCGCCGCAGCGGTGGGAATGGCGGCGGTGGTGCGGGTGGCAGTGCAGGCGGCGCAGGCAGCGCAAGCAGCGCAGGCAGTGCAGGCAGTGCAGGCAGTGCAGGCGGCGCAAGCAGCGCAGGCGGCGCAAGCAGTGCAAGCAATAGAGGCAGCGGCGGCGGAAGCGCAGGCGTGGGCGGCGCCGAACGCGGAGGTCCGTGCCCGATGAGCGCCGCCGAAGCGGCCGGCCGTCATTGCCTGCTGGCAGTTGCCTGAGCCGGGTGGCGAGGCGCGCTACCCGGCCACAACATGGCTCGGCGCCAAGGAGGCATCGACATGAACGGCTATCAGATCACCTTCTTCACCCAGCACGATCGCCGCCATCGCGGCAAGCCGCTCGCCGACTGGCTGGTCAATCTGGCCGGCGAACTTGGCTTGCGCGGCGCGACTGTGATACCGGCGAGCGAAGGCATCGGCCACCACCACCGGGTGCATTCCGCGCATTTTTTCGAATTGGCGGATCAGCCGTTGTCGGTCGTCATGGCGATGACGAGTGAGGAAGCCCGCACGCTGTTCGAGCGCCTGCGCGCCGAGGGCGTGCATCTGTTTTACGTGAAGACGGCCGTGGAATTCGGCGTAATCGGCGACGAGGACGCGAGCACGGCGCGCTAGCGCCGACTCACCGGCAGGCGGTGAGCCACGCCGCGCTGTCAAGCCGCCGGATACAGCGACAGCGGCTTGGCCGCGGCCGGCTTCAGACCACCGTGATCGTCACGTCGATATTGCCGCGCGTCGCCTTCGAATACGGGCAGGTCTGGTGCGCCATCTGCGTCAGTTTCTGCGCGGTGTCGCGCGGGATGCCGGGCAGGCTGACGTTGAGCCGCGCACGCAGGAAATAGCCGCTATCGTTCATGGCCAGATCGATCTCTGCGTCCACAGCCGTGTCGGCCGGCAGCGAAACTTCCAGGTTCTTCGCAGCGATACCCATCGCGCCGATGAAGCACGCAGACCACCCCGCGGCGAGCATCTGCTCCGGGTTCGTGCCGGTCGCCGACGCGCCGGGCGAGCCGAGCTTCACGTCGAGCCTCGCGTCGGAGCTGCGCGCGGCGCCGTCGCGTCCGCCGGTGGTGTGGGTCTTGCCCGTGTACAGCACTTTGTCTGACATGTCGTTCTCCATAAGTGGAAGCAGAAGCAATCCGTCCGGATCAGCCCGAGGCGCTGCCCCGAATCCGTCGTTGACGAGATTAGAATCGCGGCGGGTATCTGGCTTGTGTCAGCGAAGGCGGGTATTGCAATGCTGTGTATCGCGCGAGGCTTCATATACAGAACGATACAAATCGGCGCAGGCGGCGACGAATCGGCGAAGGCGTCGCGCTGCAGGACAAACGCATGCCGCCACGCAGCAAACCCGTGCCGCGACGCACCCGGTGCAATGTTTTGTGTCAGATGCAGGTTCGGATACATTGCGACATAAATCCCGCCCGGCCGCGCGCTATAAAGCAGACATTGCCAGTCACAGGAGACCAACATGCAGGCCGAAGCGCACACTGAGACGCTCAAGGGCAGTTGCCACTGCAAAGCCGTCAGATTCGAAGTGAAGACGCCGGTGGTGCCCGCGGCGCGCTGCAATTGCAGCCTGTGCCGCCGCAAGGGCGCGCTGATGAGCCCGCCGTTTGCCCGCGACCAGCTGACCATCACGCAAGGCGAGGATGCGCTCACGCTCTATCAGTTCAACACACGCGTCGCGCGGCATTTTTTCTGCAAGCACTGCGGTATTTATCCGTTTCATCAGACCCGCAAGGACGCCGCGCTGTGGCGCGTCAATATCGGTTGCCTGGAAGGGATCGATCCGTATACGCTGGATGCCGGTCTTTCCGACGGCGCCAGTCTTTCCGTCGTGGAGGACGCATGAAACGGCTGCTGGCAATCGTCGCGTTCATCGCGGGAGGCGTCGCGGCGGAATGGGCGCATCCGGTACAGTGTTCGATGCTGTACGCGAGCCGGGTGCAGGTGAAACGTCAAAAGAGATGATCCATTGATGGACACGATCGACCACGTACTGATTGTCGACGACGATCGCGGCATTCGCGAACTGATCGCCGGCTACCTGGAAAAGAACGGCATGCGCGTTTCGCTCGCGGCCAACGGGCGGCAAATGCGCGCCGCGCTGGAGCAAGGCACGCCGGACCTGATCGTGCTCGATCTGATGATGCCCGGCGAAGACGGGCTCGTGCTGTGCCGCGAACTGCGCGCCGGCAAGTTCCGCACGGTGCCCGTGCTGATGCTGACCGCCCGCAACGAAGAGGCCGACCGCATTCTCGGCCTGGAAATGGGCGCCGACGACTATCTGCCGAAACCCTTTGCGGTGCGCGAACTGCTCGCGCGCATTCGCGCGGTGCTGCGCCGCGCGCGCATGCTGCCGCCCGGCATGCAGGTGACGGAAAGCGCGCAGATGCTCGGCTTCGGCGACTGGCGGCTCGACACCACGGCGCGCCATCTGCTCGATCCTGAAGGGACGATGGTCGCGCTCAGCGGCGCCGAATACCGCTTGCTGCGCGTGTTTCTCGATCATCCGCAGCGCGTGTTGACGCGCGATCAACTGCTTAACCTGACGCAAGGCCGTCAATCCGATCCGTTCGACCGCTCGATCGACCTGATGGTGAGCCGCCTGCGTCAGCGTTTGCGCGACGTCGCGCGCGAACCGCGTTACATCAAGACGCTGCGCAGCGAGGGCTATGTGTTTTCGGCCGCCGTGCAGGTAATCGAGGATCAGCAATGAAGCTGCTTGCGTCGCTGCACTGGCCGCGCACGCTGTTCGCGCGTTTGACCGTGATTCTGTTTGTCGGACTCGCGTCGGCGCAGGTGTTGTCGTTCTGGCTCACCATGACCGAGCGCGACCAGACCATGACGAACGTGATGATGGGCTACATCGAGCGCGAGGTCGCGAGCTCGGTGGCGCTGCTCGATCACCTGCCCGCGAACGAACGCGCTCAGTGGCTGCCGCGGCTCGCGCGGCGCAGCTACGAGTTCGTGCTGGGGCCGGGCGTGAGCGGCGGCCCCGTGGATGCGAACCTGTCGGCGCGCGTCGCGCGTTCCATTGCGGATGGCATCGGCACCAACTACCCGCTCACGGTCAATGCGGTGCCTGGCGACCGCGAACGCCTGCAGGTCCACCTGAAACTGCGCGATGGCACGCCGCTTACCATCGACATGCGTCCGATGTCCGGCGCGCCGCTCTCGCAATGGCTGCCGCTCGTGCTGCTGCTGCAACTCGCGGTGCTGCTCGGCTGCTGCTGGTTCGCGGTGCGGACGGCCACGCGCCCGCTGCATCAACTGGCCGTTGCTGCGGATGCGCTCGGCCCCGACCTGAAGGCTGGGCGGCTCAGCGAAAGCGGGCCTTCCGAGGTCGCGCGCGCGGCCCGCGCATTCAATGCGATGCAGGAACGCATTGCGATGTACGTGACCGAGCGCATGCAGATTCTCGCGGCCATCTCGCACGATCTGCAAACGCCGATCACGCGCATGCGTTTGCGTGTCGACATGATGGACGGCGAACCGGAAAGCGCGAAACTGCGTCAGGACTTGCAGGAAATGGAAGCGCTCGTGAAAGAGGGTGTCACCTACGCGCGCACCTTGCACGGGGCGACGGAAATGCCGCGCCGCATCGATCCGGATGCGCTGTTCGACAGTCTCGTGTGCGATTACGTGGATGCGGATCAGGACGTCTCGCTGGAAGGCCGCTTCGGCACGCCGGTGATGACGCGCCCGCAGGCGCTGCGGCGCATAGTCGGCAATCTGGTGGATAACGCGTTGAAGTTCGGCGGCGCGGCGCAGATCCAGATTGCCATGTCCGCAGACCAGCAGGCCACCATCTCGGTGCTCGACCGCGGCCCCGGCATTCCCGCCGAGTCGCTGGAAAATGTATTTCAGCCGTTCTACAGGCTCGAAGGTTCGCGCAACCGTCAAACGGGCGGCACTGGTCTTGGCCTTGCGATCGCGCGCCAACTCGCGCTGGCAATGGATGCAACGCTCGAGCTGCACAACCGTGCCGGCGGCGGGCTGGAGGCAAGACTGACGCTGCGCAATCTGATGCAGGCGCCGGCGGCGACGGTCGAGTAGAGCGCGAACCTGGGTTCGCTGCATTGCATATCACGATTGATCGTTTGGCCGTGAGCGCGCGCGTTGCTAGCATCGTCGACTTCTCAATGAAGCGCCGCTGCCACAATGAGCTCTGGCCAAACGCCGTCCCGTCCGCTTGCATCGCCTCGCCGCCGCCGTCTGCTTGGACGGCTTGCGGCAGGCGGCCTCGTCGCGTCACAAGCTGCGGCAGCAAGCGAGTTGATGAAGCCGCTCGAGATCGCGCCTTCGAGCCGCGTGCCCGGCGCGCCGGTGCTCGAGCATCCGTATGGCGTGCCGTCGCCGCGCGAGGCGACGGTAGTGCGCCGAAGCGCCCGCGCATGGCCGCTGCCCGGCGCCGCTTCGTCAATGACGCCGCTCGCGGACCTCTACGGCACCATCACTCCGAATGGCCTCGTCTACGAACGCCATCACGGCGGCGTGCCCGACATCGATCCGGACCAGCACCGTCTGGCGATTCACGGCCTCGTGCGTACGCCGAAGCTCTTCACGATGGACGACCTGCTGCGTCTGCCGGCGCAGTCGAGCATTCATTTCCTCGAATGTTCCGGCAATACCGGTAGCGAATGGAACGGCCCGAGCGGCCTGCCGGTGCAACTGACCCACGGTTTGCTGTCGTGTTGCGAATGGACGGGCGTGCGCCTTTCGACATTGCTCGAAGAGGTGGGCGGGGTATCCGCGCTTACCCGTGCTCAAGGCGGCGCCTGGCTGCTGGCAGAAGGCGCGGACGCGGCGGCGATGACACGCAGCCTGCCGCTCGACCGCATTATCGAGCGCGCGCTCGTGGTGTACGCGCAGAACGGCGAGCGCCTGCGGCCCGAGAATGGTTATCCGCTGCGCCTCATCGTGCCCGGCTTCGAGGGCAATACCAACGTCAAATGGCTGCGCAGGCTCAAGGTGGTCGACGCGCCGCTGCAAACGCGCGAGGAGACGTCGAAGTACACGAGCCTGCTCGCGAACGGCACGGCACGCCAGTTCGTGTTCGAGATGGATGCGAAGTCAGTTATCACGCGGCCCTCGCCGGGGCATCGCCTCACCACGCACGGTTATTACCCGATTAGCGGCATTGCATGGTCCGGGCGCGGCACCATCCGCAAGGTCGAGGTTTCCACGGACGGCGGCGCGTCATGGCGGCTCGCGCGGCTCGACGGGGTGCCCGGCGACCGCGCGCTGACGCGCTTCGAAGCGGACTGGCGCTGGGACGGCGCGCCCGCCGCGCTGCTGTCTCGCGCCACCGATTCCACCGGCTACGTGCAACCCACGCGGGAACAACTGGTTGCCGCGCGCGGGCTCAATTCGCAGTACCACTACAACGCAATCCAGCAGTGGCGCGTGCAGGCGGATGGCGAGGTGCGCAATGCGTGAGCGTCGTTCGCTGCGCAATCCGTTGCGGATCATGCCGGCTGCGCGGGTTGCTGTCGTTGCTCTGATCGCGCTCGCGGGCTGCTCGCTTGGCCAGCGCGATAACAGGCTCGATGCGCGCAATGCCAGCGCGGCGCACGGCGTTGGTACCGCGCTCACGGAAGCCGACATTGCGGCCTGGAACATCGACGTGGCGCCGAACGGCCACGGCCTGCCGCCAGGCAGCGGCGACGTCGCCACAGGCGCACGGGTGTTCGCCGCGAAGTGTGCGGCGTGCCACGGCGCACACGGCGAAGGCGGCCTCGGCGATGCACTCGTAGGCGGCCAGGGCACGTTGTCGAGCGCGAAGCCAAAGCGCACGGTGGGCAGCTATTGGCCGTATGCAACGACGCTCTTCGACTACATACGCCGCGCGATGCCGTACAACGCGCCCGAATCGCTCTCCGCCGACGAAGTGTATGCGCTGAGCGCGTTCCTGCTGAATCAGAGCGGCATCGTGCCTGCCGATGCGCGACTCGACGCGGCTTCGCTGCCGCGCGTGGCGATGCCCAATCGCGACGGCTTCGTGCCCGATCCGCGTCCAGGCCGCCTTTGAGCCGCGGGCGCAACGCCGTTTGCGCGGACCGTTGCACGCCGCAACATCGGGTTTATCACTCCAGCAGATAACCGTATCGCATTTGCTTCGTTGTCCTCGCGCCTGCGCGCCGGTACATTCGTCTGACTGCGCCGAGACGGCGCCCCGCGAACAGATACGACGAAGAGTGTCCCGTGACGACAGCTTTTGCCTCCACCGCCGCCCACGACAGCCGCCATGCCGGCGGCGCGATCGCCAGTCAGCCGATTGAAATTCGCCCGTTCGACGGCCCCGTCGGCGCCGAAGTGCTCAGGCTCGATCTGAGCAAGCCGCTCAATCAGCAGGATTTCGCGCGCATTCACCGTGCGCACCTCGATCATCATGTGCTGGTGTTCCGCGATCAACGCATTACACCGGACGAGCAGATTGCCTTTAGCCGCCGCTTCGGTCCGCTGCAGATCCACGTGCTGCACCAGTTCCAGTTGCCCGGCTATCCCGAAGTGCTGGTGGTGTCGAACATCGTTGAAAACGGCAAGCCGATCGGCCTCGGCGACGCAGGTCACTACTGGCACTCGGACCTCTCGTACAAGGAAAAACCGAGCCTCGGTTCGCTGCTGCACGCGCAGGAATTGCCGGCTGAAGGCGGCGATACGTTGTTCGCCAACATGCACCTCGCATGGGACACGTTGCCCGCGCATTTGCGCAGCGCGGTGGAGGGACGCACGGCCGAGCACACCTATCTTGCGAAATATGCCGAACTGCAAAAGCGCAGCCCGTGGCGGCCGAATCTGTCGCCCGAACAGATCGCGCAAGTGAAGCCGGTGCAGCATCCCATCGTACGCACGCATCCGGAGACCGGGCGCAAGGCGCTGTTCGTGAGCGAGCATTTCACGACCCGCGTGATCGGCCTGCCCGAAGACGAAAGCAAGCAACTGCTGGACGAAATTTTTGCGCATAGCGTGCGGGCCGAGCATGTGTACCGGCACCGCTGGGCCGAACACGACATGGTGTTCTGGGACAACCGCTCGTTGATGCACCTCGCGGCGGGCACGCCCGACCATCTGCGCCGCAAACTCTATCGCACGACGATTGAAGGCGACGTGCCGTTCTGATCGTCGCGCCCGAAGAGCGCCTTACCGTCCGACATAAAACAGCCACTCAATACCACTCGCCGACCGGAGTTTCGATGTTCGCCAGGATTTACCCGACCGCTGCACGCTCGACGCTTGTCAGTCGCGTCAGTCGCGTCAGTCGCGTCAGTCGCCTTAGTCGCCGTATTGCCGCCGCGTTGCTGACCGTTTCGGTCGGTGCTGCGGGTATGGGTGCAGCGGTGCCGGCTCATGCCGAAGGGCAGATCCGGATTGCCGAGCAGTTCGGCATTGTCTATCTGCTCCTGAACGTGGCGCGCGACCAGCAGTTCATCGAAAAGGAAGGCCGCAAACAGGGCGTCGATATCAAGGTGGACTGGGTGCAGCTCTCGGGCGGCGCAGCGGTCAACGACGCCTTGCTGTCGGGCGCCGTGGATATTGCGGGCGCGGGCGTGGGTCCGCTTTTGACAATCTGGGACCGCACGCATGGCAAGCAGAACGTGAAGGGCGTGGCTTCACTCGGCAATCTGCCGTACTACCTCGTGAGCAACAATCCGGACGTCAAAAGCATTGCTGATTTCACCGCGAAAGACCGCATCGCGGTGCCGGCGGTGAACGTGTCCGTGCAGTCGCGCGTGCTGCAATACGCGGCCGCAAAGCGTTGGGGCGACAAGGAGTACAACCGCCTCGACAAGTACACGCAGGCGCTGCCGCATCCCGATGCGGCAGCGGCGATCATTGCCGGCGGCACCGAAATTACCGGGCACTTCGGCAATCCGCCGTTTCAGGATCAGGAACTCGCGGCCAATCCGAAGGCGCATATCGTGCTCAATTCGTACGATGTGCTCGGCGGCCCGAGTTCCGCAACGGTGCTCTATGCGACCGAAAAATTCCGCGACAGCAACCCGAAGACGTACCGCGCATTCGTGGATGCGCTCGCCGATGCGTCGCGCTTTATCGCCGCGAATCCTGAAGCCGCCGCGGACATTTATCTGCGCGTGAACAAGTCGAAGATCGACCGCGCGCTGCTGTTGAAGATCATCACGAATCCGCAGGTGCAGTTCAAGATCGCGCCGCAGAACACGCTGGGTCTCGCGCAGTTCATGTACCGCGTCGGCGCGATCCGCAACGAGCCGAAGTCATGGAAGGCGTATTTCTTCGACGACCCCGCAACGGCAGAGGGCAGTTGAGCATGACGCTCTGCATTTCCTACTTCAGTGCAGTGCGGCGCAACGCTGAGCCGTCCGCGCAGTCCGCAACCTGGGAGCGATCCAATGGTGGCTAATCCCACGCTACTCTTTCCCGAACATGCAAAGCGCGCTGGCCACGCTTTGCACGACGCTCCGGCCGCAAGCCAGAAGCTGCTCTCGGTCGAGAACGTCAGCCTCGAATACCGCACGCGCGAGCGCATTGTGCGTGCGACGCACGATGTGAGCTTCGACGTCTATGGCGGCGACCGCTTCGTGCTGCTTGGACCGTCGGGTTGCGGCAAGTCGACGCTGCTCAAGGCGGTGGGCGGATTCATTGAGCCCACGTCCGGCACCATTTCGCTCGACGCGCAACCGGTGCGCGGCCCTGGCCCCGACCGCATTGTCGTCTTCCAGGAGTTCGACCAGTTGCCGCCGTGGAAGACCGTGCTGCAAAACGTGGCCTTTCCGTTGAGAGCCGCGAAGAAGCTCGGGCGTGCGCAAGCGAATGAACGTGCGCTGCATTACCTCGACAAGGTCGGTCTCTCCGCGTTTGCAAATGCGTATCCGCATACGTTGTCGGGCGGTATGAAACAGCGTGTGGCGATTGCGCGAGCACTCGCGATGCAGCCACGCGTGCTGCTGATGGACGAACCGTTCGCGGCGCTGGACGCTTTGACACGTCGCAAAATGCAGGAGGAACTGCTGCGCTTGTGGGAAGAGGTGAATTTCACGCTGCTCTTTGTCACGCATTCGATTGAAGAAGCGCTGGTGGTCGGCAACCGCATCTTGCTGCTGTCGCCGCATCCGGGCCGCGTGCGCGCGGAGCTCAACAGTCACCAGTACTCGCACGACAGTTTCGGACGCAACGATTTTCAGCGCAGCGTCGCGCGCATTCATCACCTGTTGTTCGAGGAAACGGAGGCCGTGCAATGAGTTCGCCCATCACCTCCACGACCTTGCTGCCGCCGGTTCGCGACGAGTACGAGCGTCCGCTCGAACCGCTCGGCGAACTCGTGCTGGAAGCGCCGTTGCCGCTCGGCAAGCGCATTTTCGCGCAAAGCTGGTTGCGCAAGGCGCTGATCGCGCTGGTTCTGATCGCCGCATGGGAAGCGGCCGCGCGTGTGGTCAACAACGACCTGCTGTTGCCTACCTTCGGCGCAACCGTCACCGCCTTCGCTCAAGGCGTGTGGTCCGGCGAATTGCTGCAAAAGACTGCCGTCTCCATGTCGGTACTGCTGCGCGGCTATCTGCTCGGCGCGGCGTTCGCGTTCGTGCTGACGTCGCTCGCGGTTTCCACGCGCGTGGGCCGCGATCTGCTGTCCATGCTGACCGCGATGTTCAACCCGTTGCCTTCCATAGCGCTACTGCCGATTGCATTGCTCTGGTTCGGGCTCGGCACCGGCAGCCTGCTATTCGTGCTCGTGCATTCCGTGCTGTGGCCGCTCGCGCTCAACACCTACTCCGGTTTTCAGTCGGTGCCGGCCACGCTGCGCATGACGGGGCGCAACTACGGCCTGACGGGAGTGCGCCACGTGCTGCTGATCCTCGTGCCGGCCGCATTGCCCTCGATACTCGCCGGCCTGCGCGTGGGCTGGGCATTTGCATGGCGCACGCTGATCGCGGCGGAACTGGTATTCGGCGCGAGCTCCGGCAACGGCGGGCTGGGCTGGTACATCTTCCAGAATCGCAACGAGCTGTACACGGACCGCGTTTTCGCGGGGCTCGCGGCGGTTATCGTCATCGGACTGCTGATCGAGCATCTGGTGTTCGATACGCTGGAACGCGTCACAGTGCGGCGCTGGGGCGTGCAGCACTAACCGCGCTGACGTTCAACCGCGTTGGCGTTTCAGCCGCGCGAGCGTGCCGCGCCGACCGATAGCGGCCGGTCTTTCTGCTCGTCTTTCACCTCGTTGCGGCCCGCGAGTTCGGCGGTCGTTTCGGCGCCGAACAGGAAGACCGCCGCCGAAAAGTACAGCCACATCATCAGCACGGCGAGCGAGCCTGCGGCGCCGAACGAACTGGCCGTTCCTGCGTGTGTGAGGTACAGCCCGAACAGGTGCCGGCCCGCCGAGAAAAGTACCGCCGCTGTCATCCCGCCAATCGCCGCGTGCGTGAGACTGACTTTCGCGTCGGACATCCACCGTAGCAGCGCCGTGAAGGCGGCGCCCAGCACAATCAATCCAAGTACCGTTTGCAGCACCGCAGTCACGATGACGAGCGGTGAATTACCGAATATCGCGTGGCCCGCGTAGGTGATTGCGGTATCCAGCACCAGCGACACGACGAGCAGAAAGCCCAGGCCGAGCACCATGCTCACCGACACGAGCCGGGTACGCACGAGCCACGTAATGCTGCTTTTGTTCTTGACGTCTTTCTCCGCCTCCAGCACCACGTCGAGCGCGGTGTTCAGCGACGTGAAAGTCGCCGACGCGCCGACGATCAACAGCACGACCGACACCACGGCGGCAATGCCGCTGCCGTTCGCGCGATGCGCGTGTTCGACGATGGTCTGCATCGCCTCGGCGGCGTCCTTACCGAGAATGCCCCGCATCTGATCGAACAGGCGCCCGCGCGCCGCGTCTTCGCCGAAAAACCAGCCTGCGACCGCGAGCACCATCAGCAGCGTCGGCGCAAGCGAGAAAGCCGAATAGAAGCCGACGCTGGCCGCCATCATCGGGCAGCGGTCCGACATGAAGCGCTTGCCCGCGTTGACGATCACGGTGAAGACGTTGCTCAACCGTGCGTGTTTCCTCGGTGCCCGTCCGGGCGATGAGACCTTGTTCATAACCGCCTCGCCATTGAACGTGAAGATGCGCCGCGGCCAGTTCGGGCAACCGGTCCGGCCAGAGCGGCCGGCAGTGCCGCGGCGCTGGATTGTTCTGCGCATGCTCCGTGCCCGGGCGCCGGAGTTCCTGCTCGCCGCAACCGCAACCCGCGGATTTCCCCCCGCTGCCACCGCCGTAGTTTTTCTTTCCCGCCGACGCAGATCTTCTCGTTTGTTCAATGGCCGTGCAAAGCCGATAGTTCAGTCACCGAGGGCGCACTGCAAGACTTCCGCGTCAGGCGGCAGCCGGTCTGGCAGCCAGCCCTCATTTCTGAACTCGGATGACAACTTTGGAGCACAACATGAATACGTCGGAAAAAGTCGCAGTGGTGACGGGCGCCTCGCAAGGCATTGGCGCAGAATTGGTCAAGGCGTTCCGTCAGCGCGGTTATCGCGTGGTCGCAACAGCGCGCAGCATTACTCCGGTCGACGATGAAAACATCGTCACCGTGGCGGGCGATATTGCCGATCCGGCCACCGCGCGCCGCGTGATCGCGGAGGGCGTGGCGCGCTTCGGCCGCATCGATACGCTCGTCAACAATGCAGGCGTGTTTGTCGCAAAGCCGTTCACGAGCTATACGTCCGACGACTACGCGCTGGTAAAAGGCGTGAACCTCGACGGCTTCTTCCACATCACGCAGTTGGCGATTGCCGAAATGGAAAAACGCTCGAGCGGGCATGTCGTCACCATCACAACCAGTCTCACGGACCATGCGATCAGCGGCGTGCCTTCGGTGCTCGCCTCGCTGACGAAGGGCGGATTGAATGCGGCCACCAAGTCCATCGCGATCGAGTATGCCAAGGCGGGCATTCGCGCGAACGCGGTATCGCCTGGCATCATCAAGTCGCCGATGCACGCGGTCGAAACGCACGCGGCGCTGGGCGCGCTGCATCCCGTGGGTCATATGGGCGAGATGGACGACATCGTGCAGGCGGTGCTGTATCTGGACGCCGCGCCGTTCGTGACAGGCGAGATCCTGCACGTCGACGGCGGCCAGAGCGCCGGCCACTGAAGCATCGACAACGAACAGGGCGCCGGTTCGCGGCGCCCGCCTTTGCCACGGAGAACGACATGCCTATCGTCACGATTCAGGTCACGCGCGAGGGAACCACGCCCGGCGCCAACGCGGTCACTGCCGAAGAAAAAGCGCGCTTGATCAGCGGCGTCAGCCACCTGTTGCTGGACGTGCTGAACAAGCCGCTGGAAGCCACGTTCGTCGTGATCGAGGAAGTGGACATGGAGAACTGGGGCTGGGGCGGCCTGCCGGTGGAGGCGTACCGCAAGCAACTGGCGCTAAAAAAGGGTGGCGGCACGAATAGCGCATAGTCTGCGAACGCCCGCGTGACGAGCGCCGACGCCTGTCACGCGCCGCACGCTGCGCGCGCAGGTCAGGCGGGGGCCATCATCTGGCATTGGCTTCGGCAAGAAGCCACTCCTTGAAGGCCACCACCGCGGGCTCGCTGCCGTTGTCTTTTCTATGCACCACGTAATAGGCGAGGTCGCAGCTCTGCGCTTCCGGAAACGGCCGCACCAGCCGGCCTTCTGCAATGTCGCGCTCGACAAGGCAGGTTCTGCCGAGCGCCACTCCGTTGCCCGAGATCGCCGTATGAATCGCCGCGGCGGAGTCGTTGATCTGCAAGCCCCGGTCGCAATCAACCACGCCCGCGTTGCCCGTCTTCTGCACCCATGAGCGCCATGTCGGAAACGCCGGTGCCGCGCGCATCGAAATGTCGTGGATCAGCGGATGGTGGTTCAGGTCCGCCGGTGTCCTGAGCGGATGCTCGCCTTCGAGCAGCGCGGGGCTGCAAACGGGGAAGAACTCGTCGCGCATCAGAAAGGTTGCGGTCAGATCCGGCCAGTGGCCGGTCCCATAACGAATGCCGGCATCGACCCTAT
>Ga0268256_1001536_pt1 | contig 13610 bp, 10 predicted proteins | sample AgamicAtAmrz_FD_200247 | JGI IMG/M metagenome (GOLD analysis project Ga0268256, IMG submission 200247) | Agave microbial communities from Guanajuato, Mexico - At.Am.rz (v2) (version 3) | ecosystem: Host-associated > Plants > Roots > Rhizosphere | place: Guanajato, Mexico | collected 2012-06-07
TCAAATCGCAGGCAACATGACACAAAGCCAGACTGACGACGAGAAGCTCAAAGAAAGTGCAGCATCCTTGATGAAAGATATGGAAGCTACCGCCGCGCGCATGCGTGAACTTATTGTCGGGATGCCGCCGCACGACCTTCTCGGCTACATATATGCACAGCACATTATGAAGAATAGGTCTCAGCAGGGAGGTACTAGGGAGGAGCATGAGGCCCAAGCGCCCGATGACCTGATCAACCAGAACCAGTTCCTTCTTGAGTATGTCCACGCCGTGCTAGCCACAGACCACGCACCGGACAAGGTGGAATTCAGTGAAGAAAAATGTGCGGAGCTGTTTGAGCTAAGCAACAAGCTTAGGGAACAGGCGATGTTTTACGCCATGGCAAGCTCCGCCGACAAGAAGGACGGAGCGTTCGGGCCAAATACCGCTGACATAGAATTTCATGCAAAGTCGAGCTGGGTTATGCTTCGTGGTAACCGCTATCAGGTCCTTGAAGGTGAGTTCTACCGTTACGTCCTTGAACCGCATGATGAGGCTCTGAAAGAGATTTATGGCATAGGGGCAGCGGAAGTTGCTGTCGGCTTTCAGGCGATGGCCGATACCGCGCGCACCGGACAAGCCCTTGCCGTTGAAGAGATGAAGAACCAGTTCCAAGCGGCTCATGCCTTTGCAGCAGTAAAAGGCAAACGGCTGGAAGAGGTCATGGAGGAATGGATAGCGGAAAATAAGGATAAGTCAAAAGCCACCATGCAAGCCATTGAGGACTTGTTGCGCGGTGGCATTGCCAATGTCAGCCGTCATACTGATCTGCCACAGGAACTCCTAGCCGACTTGGCTTATGAACGCGGCGAAGACAAAGATTTTTTCGCGGCTGGCGACCACTCGGGCACGCCATATCGAACGCTTCCCGTCCGCAAAAAACCGTTGATCAAATTGGGATCGGACTACTTCGCCGTCGATCCCTGCTTTACCCGTGATGCCGGATATCGCGCGCTCTTGTTCAACCTCTTGCAGCGCAAGCCTGCCTACAAGGTTGAGTTCAATGAACGCCAAAAGGTAATGAGTGAAGCTGCCTTTGCCGACATTCTTAGCTCCCAGCTACCGCATGCCACGGTTTTGCAAGAGGTTTACTACAAGGACCCCGTCAGCAAACAATGGTCGGAGAATGACACGCTCATTCTTATTGATGATGTTCTCTATCTAGTCGAGGCAAAAGCAGGGGCCGCAGCAACCATCGCATCACCGGCCTCGGATTTCGTACGTCATGCTCAGTCGGTGCAGGACCTGGTCGTCAAGGCTTACAAACAATGTGAGCGCTTCTTCAATTACTTGAACAGCGCCGATGCAGTGCCACTCTTCCATATGGTTGACGGCAAGTACGTGGAGTGCGCGCGCGTGCGCCGCGCTGACTACCGTGTCATGCTACCTATCGGGCTTACGGTTGAAGCGTTTTCTCCGCTTTCTGCATTCTGTAAAGAACTGCCGGAAATCGTGCCTTTGCTTGGAAAGCATGCTTTCATTTCTCTTTCTATCGATGACCTATTCGTCCTGAAGCGCTTCCTGCCGACGCCGGGCGAGTTTGCTCACTATATGGAGGTGCGACAGGCCGTGGCTGGCTTGCGTAGAGCCCACCTGTTCGACGAGCTGGACCATCTCGGTGCCTATTTGAAGAAAAATCGCGCCGATATCGAAATGATTGAGCAATTCAAGGAAGGTGCCGACCTTGTTATGTGGAATGGCATGAGCTTTGACATTGACAGAAGCTTCGAAGGTAAAAACTGGGAGACTGATCCACGTCCAGCTCAAGAATACCCTGACGAAATGCTCAAGTTCTTCGGGGCCATCGATGCGACGCGTAAGTCTGGTTGGCTTCGTGCTGACAGTTGTTTCAGGAATTTGGGTAGCGAAGGCCGTGGAGACTTTACGGCAATGCTCGTTGAGCTTCGCACTTCATTAAATCAACACGATGGTCGCTGCTTCATCTATGGTCGGGAGGAAGAAACACCGTACTTCATATGGCTCCACAGATCGGGTGGCATCATCGATTGGAATAAGGTGAACAACAAGGCCGGTTCGGCGGCTCTGATGATACCCACGAAAACGTTGACAGGCTTAATGATCGAGGCGACAGCCGATGGTAGTTACAAGGCAGCCTATACCTTCCCAGTCATTCGACCCGAAAATCGCACAGAGGCCAACGCGCATATTTTTGATGACGCGGAACGCATGAAGCAGCGTGCTAGGAACTTCGAACAGGGCCAGAAGGCAGCGCCGCAAAAGAGACGGCCTGCCGTCAACATTCCTAAAGTGGGCCGAAACGAACAGTGCCCCTGTAAGAGCGGACTGAAGTACAAGAAATGCCACGGACGGTAATCAAATGGTGGTCTGACAGTGACGAGGCTATCATTGAGCGATCGAATCATCATCAGAGTGCCATAAAGTAACCTGCACCGTAGGGAGGTGAGTACCACACCGTTATAGTGGCATTCCCGCAACAACCAGTTCCGAAAGCGTCGTTTTGCACCCTATGCATTTACCGACAGCGCCCAGAAAAGGTAGGGTCGAAGCTCTTTACCGGCCCGCATTCTCCTACAAAAGTTTCGCGAAAATAATGGTACGCGCTGAAGGAGCAAGCCGATGATGCCGAAAAACTGGAGAGTTTTACTTGACGGGTTCCCGGACGACAGCGGGGATGTCATCACAGGCGACGGCGAGATTATTGGCACCTGGCATATCGTCGACGATGTGTTCCATGCCTTCACCCCCGATGGTGCTCAAGAGTATCTGTTCTTCGAACCTTTCCTTGGCATCCTGTGCCATAAGATTGCGGACTGGCATGAGCAGCGCGAAGCCGCGACCGTGAACCTTGAAAGATAGAGACTGACGGTCACGTTATGGCAATTTGGTCGACCAACTCGCTGAGTGTATCCTCCCCTGAGCACAAGCCAATCTCATGGAGAGCGTCATGCCAAAGAAGATCGCAGATGACCCGCGTTTCCATTTCGAAATCTACGCCGGACCTACCGATGCCCGCCGTGACCGCTCGGCAATCTATTATGTTGAAAATCATAACGGCCAGTGCAGTTATGCGGAATTGGCGACCGACTTTGAAATGATGGCATGGCTCGCCATCGAACAGTTTCAACGAGATCAACTCAGTAACTGGACTGCGCCAATTGCGCACTCGGTTCGACAGACACTCGAACTGCTTCTGAAAGCCATGCTGGACGCCATCGAAAAGCGCGGCTGCCCGCCTGCACCGGCTCTGGCATTCTCCCATGATATGGACCGCATATGGCAACACTGCCGCCAGTGGCTTGCGGCAAACGGATATAAGTTTGAGCAAGACGCGCGGCTGAAGCAGGCTGAATGGCTCATTGCTGCTTTCCACAATGTTGATCCGTCAGGGGATCTATTCCGTTTCGGAATATCCAATACCTCCGCGTTCGGCAAGCAAAAGAGCTACGACCGTGTCGGCCTCGATATGGAAATTCTGGTCGCGGATTTCAGGACCGCCATTGATTTCCTGCGACACTGGGAAGCGGTGCCATTTCGGGAAACAATGGCGATTGAGATGGGATGGAGCGAGGATACTCATTTCGATAAGGATGACTTTCCTCGTATCCCGCAGTCGGATCACGAGCTAGGTGACTCTGTGCCAGCGCCATAGTAAGCTAAAATGCTAGCGAAACTTCGCTGATTATTTGCGGAATTGGGGGCCGAGTGGCGTTGCCCCTTCTCTCCCCCAAACAGGTCTTCCGCCCAGCTTCCTTCATTTCGCTCCGCTGCATTGCGTGCAGCTGGTTCCCCGCGAATCCCTGTTGCCCCCTTCCAACCCCACCGCTCGCGCGGCTCCGGGAAGCAGGACGGGGCCTGTTTCCCTGTCCATTTCAATCAAGACAAGGGACAAACCCATGACAACCGCGCAAATCCGCCGTATCCGTGAACTGAATGACGTCTTCCGGACCACTTGGCTCACAGGCAAGGTGCTTCTGACCTCAGGCATTCAAAACCTGCCAGATAGCACGCAATCCCGTATTGCCGAGTCCGTGCAAGGCTTCGACGCCTTCACGCCTGACAACGACCCCCACGGAGAACATGATTTCGGGGCCGTAACCGTGGAGGGACATAAGGTGTTCTGGAAAATCGACTACTACGATCCGACCCTGCAATACGGTTCGGAAGCCCCTGAAAATCCCTCTGTCACCAAGCGGGTACTCACCATTATGCTGGACGAGGAATATTAGGCGGACTAACAAAATGCGAACATAGGAAGGCGTCAAATTGACGTCTTCCGTCATAACGCGCCTGCCCCGTGCCGCCGCGAGCAGCGCGAGACAGGAACGAGGGGCACCCTGAAACCCTGCCCCTCGCGCTCCCTCCCCACCCATCATACGGAACGCACGGACGGGTGCAGTCGGTCCTGCCTCTCCTTCGGACCACGCTGTTGAGGCTCCTGCGGCTGCACTCGTTCCGCCCTTAGCGTGACGAGAATGCCCGAAATCCCGCCTCTGGCGGCGCGATGCTGATTTCTCCGATATTCTTCATTGTTCACGGACAGGTCTTCGCTGGCTAAGCGGCGCGTGCAACGTGTCCGGCTGATAGTTGTGTTTTCCCTCTCCACGACTTCGGCAGAATCGAATTTTTGTTCAGAACGTTCGGCTCACAGTGCAGACATAGGATCTGCGCTGTCGGGATAGCAGGGACTTCGGGAACCGCCCCCTTACATGCGCGAGGTCCACGTCCCTTAGTTGATCGTTCTCACATCTAGTTCAAAGTAGCGGCCGATCGAGCGCAGATATGCGGCTATCTCCATTCGGAGGTGATCCCGCTCTCCGTATCGCATACTGATTTCGTGCACCTCGCTGGATACACGTTCCATGTCCTCCTCAGCTACATCAATTTCTCCCAAAACATACAGGTCATCGCCGATGGCGCATATCGGGCATCCGGTCGCGATTATCTCGTCCACAAAATCAGCTATCTCGTCTTTGCGCATGGGGCTCTCCTTCTGACACGCGCTAAAAGTTAATGACCTTGATTGAAACGGCAACCTGCAGATCTGCACCTGTCGCCAATCTAGTACGACTTTGGCAGAATTGATTTTGGGTTATTTGCAGCCTGATACGGCAGTACGCGCGCCGGTGACCGAAGCTTTTCTGGCACTTAGGTAACTGTTCTCTGAAACGGCCACGCGTGGCCGTGGCATGTCGAGCGGCTGGGGAGGTGAGTGGAGCGCCCACAACTCGGAGCGACCGACCCGGTTCGAGAAATGCCAAGACGTAAGGGTCTCTACGGCACGACGTGCCTTATGTGGGGGCCGAGTGGCGTTGCCCCTTCTCTCCCCCAAACAGGTTTTCCGCCCAGCTTCCTTCACTGCGTTCCGTGCAGCCGGTTCCCCGCGAACCCCTGTTGTCCCCTTCCAGCCCCACCGCTCACGCGGCCCCGGGAAGCAGGACGGGGTCCTGTTTCCCTGTCCTACGAAGTCAATCGAATCAAAGGACAAAGACCATGAACATGACCGTTCAGCCACAAGACACCACCATCCGCACCGTGCCGGAACCCACCGTCAGCATTCAGTATGAAGTTCAGGGCATCACTCTCAGCCATCTGGTGCCAAGTCCGGCCAATGTCCGGCGCGTCAATTCCACCGTAGGCGTGTCGGAATTGGCCGACAGCATCGAGGCCGTAGGACTTCTTCATAATCTCACCGTGCGCAAAGGCAAGAAAGGCACATACGAGGTCGTGGCAGGTTCGCGCCGTCTGGCCGCGTTGCGCCTGCTGGCGAAAGAAGGACGCTTGGCGGAGCATGCCGAAATCCCCTGCAATGTGCGGAATACCGACAACCACACCGAATTGTCGCTGGTTGAAAACGTGCAAAGGGAAGCCATGCATATCGTCGATGAAATCCTCTCCTACCGTCAGCTTGCCGAAAACGGCATGGCACCGGAGACTATTGCGGCGCGGTTCGGACAGTCTGTTATTACCGTGCGCCAACGTTTGAAGCTGGCGAACCTATCTCCCAAGGTGCTGGACGTGATGCGCGAGGACGATATGACCATCGAACAAGCTCGTGCGCTGGCCATCAGCGACAGCCACGAGGAACAGGAGCGGGCATGGTTCGATAGTCCTTCATACAACCATGACCCACGCACTCTCCGCGCGATGTTGACCAGCGAGCATGTGCGCAACACCGACCGTTTGGCCCGTTTCGTGGGACTGGAGGCCTACGAAGCCGCAGGCGGAAGCATTCTCCGTGACCTCTTCAACACCGACAGCGGCACGTTCCTGACCGACCAGCCCCTGCTTACCCAACTGGCGATGAGCGCCTTGGAGCAGGCTGCGGTTCCGCTCAAGGCCGAGGGATGGAAGTGGGTGGAGACCTCCCTTGATACCTCAGCCCTGTATGGGGCCGGTTACGGGCGGATTTACCCGCAGACCCGCGACTTGACGGAGGACGCACGGGCCGAGCTTTCCGCACTCGGAGAAAGCTTCGATGAGGTGCAGGCACAGATTGAAGCCTACGCAGAAGGCGACGCCGCCATTGAGGCCGACGAGGCACGGCTGGCCGATATCGAGCAGCGCATCAGGGCCATTCAGAATGCCACCAAGGCTTATGAGCCGCAGGACATGGCGCTTGCCGGATGCGTGGTCTACGTGGACCAGTATGGCGTGATGCAGCTTGGCCGAGGCTATGTGAAGCCCGAGGACAAGGCGGCATTGGACCAGCTTCACCGTGGGGAGCCGGACGAAAGCGAAGACGCGGACCAAAACGATGAAGCCCCGTCAACGCCGGCACCGGAAGTGGGGTATTCTGCTGCGCTGGTGGAGGAACTGACCGCCATCCGGACCGCTGCCATGCGGGTGGAGCTTGCCAATCGCCCCGCAATTGCCCTTGCCGCATTGCTCTATCCGCTGGTGGGCCGCATTTTCCATACCGGCTACATGCACTTCGAAGCGGCGGTGGAGGTAAGCGGCCAGCGCCGAGAGCTTGCCCCTTCCATCAAGGAGTCAGAAGAAGCCCGCGCCCTTGGGGCATGGCTGGCGATAAAGGAGGCATGGGGCGATACCCTCCCCGGCCAACCTGCCGACCTTTGGACGTGGCTACTGGACCAGTCCACCGACAGGCTGCTGGAGCTTCTGGCCTTCGTGACCGCCGCCAACCTGAACGCGGTGAACGCCAAGCATGACCACAGCAAACAGCGTCTGGCGAATGCAGAGCAGATTGCCGAGGCGGTGGGTCTCGACATGCGCAATCACTGGACGACGGATGCAACGTTCCTCAGCCGCTTGAGCAAGGCGGGAATTGCGGAAGTGCTGGACGAGGCCGGATGCACCCCGCAACTTGTGCGGGCCGTTGAAAAGGCCCCGAAAGCCAAAGCGGTAGCCGAAGCCGAAAAGCACCTTGCAGGCAAGGGGTGGCTTCCGCCGATGCTGCGTGGACCGGACCGCACCGAATAAAAATTCCGTTATTTCGACAACGAAAGGCCCGGACGGCATGTCTGGGCTTTTTTGCTCCAGATCGACAATTCTGCCGCCAGTAAAAGTGTAGGATTAAATCGTGTCGCGTGCTATAAGGGTGAAGAAACGAAAGTGACGATTATGCGCACCACACAATCTCTTAGCATCACCCTCCCTATCGACATGGCCGAAATGGTCAAGGCGAAGGTGGCATCCGGCGAATACGCAACGGAAAGCGAAGTCATTCGTGACGGCCTTCGCACCCTCGCCGCGCGCGATGCCGCTGTCGAGCGCTGGTTAAATGACGACGTAACTAAGGCATACGACGCCTATAAAGCTGATCCGTCAAGCGCTTCGCCCTTGGACGATGTAATGAAGCGCCTGAATGCCAAAATGGCCAACGCCGAGAGCAAAAAATAGTGAAGCATTATATTGTTCGCCTTATGCCGGAAGCGGAAAGCGACCTACTGCGCATTTATGCCTTCATCAGTGAGAAATCCGCATCACGAGAGCTGGGGCGCCGCTATGTTGACCGCATTACGGGATTTCTTGCGTCCTTCGAAACATTCCCAGAACGTGGCACCGTTCGAAGCGATATTCGTGATGGGTTGCGGATTATTGGATTCGAAAATCGCGTCAGCGTTGCGTTCATAGTAGAAGACGACAATGTGGTTGTCCTTCGTATTGCCTACGGCGGCCAGCAAATTGAATTTGGAGAGCACTAGGCATCGCGGATGTATAATCATGAGAATGGAATGCGCTGAAAGCTTTTAAAGATGAGCGGTGATATGGCTTCAAGTTCACAGTATTGGCTTTGCGTAGCATCCAACGAAAACGGACAACTTATCCATGGGTGCCTCGTTTGCCACGCGGAGCCTTGGGCGATTTTACCGCCGGAACTTCATCATTCCGAGATAGAGGTAGGGGGCACGAAGCTTCATATCATCCAAGCTTTATTAGCTCGTGATACTGCTTCAGAAATCGCGCTGAAGCTTGAAACAAAGTTCTCTCTTGATCTTTCTGCATACAGTGGCCCTACCATCTCAATGACCGGCCAGCGACATAGAATGCTCGACGGATTTGGTAAGTCAGCTAGTCCGACAATCACATATACTGCTGGGGAGTTTCCCGATTTTCCGGACGCAACATGGCTTAACGCCATAGAAGCTCTGAAATCTTTTTTCGGGGAAGACTTCAGAAAGCACCCTGACCGCCTAGGCGCTTTTCTGGTTTTTGGGGACGTTCAGGCAACCGAAGTATTTGCATCAGTTGATTTCGAGGTTGAGCGAGATCAGGATGCGGACCTAACGGTTCATCCCAACCGCTTCACTCTCATACCTCGTGGCAACATCGACGGTGCGATAACCGTCCTTGTTGAGTTGTCGATCGATAGCGAACCTGCATACTCCGGATTATTGACACTCAGTGGCCATACCAGCCAAACCGTGGATGCTGTGCCCTTCGATGAATACCGTGTCAGCGTTTTCGACAAGACTGGCAGCCTTATCTTCAGAGAAGGCTATCCCCTAATGCTGAAGTTCGGTTTGAATCTTTCCGCCGTGGGACAGACTTATTCCATCAATGATAATCTAGCAGCCTCCGCAAAGGGTGTCGGAAAAAATTTACTGGCAAAGGCAAAGACAGTCACGCCGAGGTCAACCACGCGCTCATTTGTTGGCGTAAGTAGCGTTGCTTTTGACGTCCATTTGTCAAAAGCCAGAAGTCTTGTGCGTCGACTGGCGCCGGTCTCCACGGGGGATCGTTGGTTCCCGCGGGGGATCGCGAGCGAAATTGAGGTGATCCAACATTTGAACACGATGCTAGATGGAGGCCGGGTAAGCTCCGCTGTCATCGTTGATCCATTTTTTGGTGTCGATACGCTCCGGCGCGTCATCGCCCGCCTCGAAAGCCTTGACGTAAAGCTAACCGTTGTCATGAGTTTATCCGCGATCGATCCGGAAACAAACCAAGCAAAAGAAGGCCTCCTTGCGGACTTGCAAAAGATGCTCGAAGAGCTTCGCCATCATCCGACGCACAGCGCCATTACCGCATTGCGTGTGGTCAATCTGGCGGACGGGGGAAAGCAAGCCTTTCACGATCGATATCTTTTACTGTCGCCTCACGAGGGGGAACAGGAAGTGTACCTTCTGTCCAACAGCCTGAACCGCATGGCGGGCAATTGGCCGTTTTGCATATCGAAACTGGATCCTGCTGCAGCGCGTGATGCAGCACACTACATTGATGGACTTGTACAGGGTCGTGATATTTCAGGTTCGACCAAACCTGAAGTGACTTTCCAATGGCCACATCATGAGAACCGTTAAACCCACTCCGCTCCGTGTGGCCGGTGTCCTCGCCGCTTTAGCTTGGTTGACCGATGCCGACGATAAAACATGTGCTCGCAACATTCTCAAAACCGCGCGTCTCCAGGGGCTACTGCCGGTAACCCCTCACGACGAACTCTGGAAGTGCAATGGAGAATTGCTCGGTAGTCTAGTCAGCAAGCGAATCCACGCGCAACAGTGGCCGCCTCATGGGCGAATATTAATTGGAATTGGGGAACTAACGGCCAGATGCCATCTGTCTCGGGCGGAATTTGAACATGGTGTTGGCCGGATGTTATTCGGCCACTCGTTTTCGAAAACCGCGCGGCACAAGATAATAATTGAGGCGCTTGAAGTTGCTCAAAGCAGAATCGCCGGTGACAGCCACGACGATTCGCTCATTTATGAAACGCAATCCATTTCGGTTAGTGACTGGAACCACCTAAAGTACGCCTACGATTGGGCGCGCCACCCACCAAGGCCCATTGTCTTCGCTGGTTACGGATTGGGTTTTATCGCCCGACTGTTTCTGCGTTGCGCACCTGATCACTTGCAATGGCTCACAAAAGAATCTGCTGATCGTGGATTGCTCCTTCCCGTTGTCGCTGCTTTGGGCGAAGCTTGTATATGGGAAGAAGATATAGCCCTAAAAGCCTTGGACAGCAGGGTGCCATTTATCATCGGTCTCGGGCTGGGCAGGCTTCAAAATGCGCGTGACGATGGTGAAAGTTGGTCTGCATCGTCAGTAGACGCAATTCTCGTAGAACGCAGTGTCCCAGATGAAGGCAGAAGACAGGTCAGTGCATTGACGCTCAAAGAGTGCGTGCACGCTTGGTATCGCCAAAAAGATCGCGCTGCCGAAGCTCGGCGACGCCAGGAAATTCTCCGGCACGCGCCAGAACAGGCGATAGGCGGGGGGCGCTATGCAGCCGACGAGATAAGACGTTTGGAATCAGAGGTTCCGGCCTTTGAAACGCAGCTCGATGCCGTCGTCGCAAAGCTGGAAGATGCGTTGCGCACAGCGGCTAGGTTAGACGCTACACCGACAGAACACTGGAATCTATTTGACCCGTCGTTCGTCGACACACCGGAAATCCGGCATCGGTTCGCCATGGAGCATATCGAAGGTGAATCGAGACGCACCGCCCTCGAATTTTCTCTCGCAGTCTTCGATGAGATTCTAGGGACACGCCGACCCGAGAAAGCTCTTTTCGAGAACATCGACACAATTCGCGCAGGTAAGGACATTGCGTACTGGGCTGCATGTTCACAAGTGGAACTTTCTAAAATTAAAGGCAGTGAAATGGGACGCGATGCGGCAATCCGGATTGCTCGTCTGGAAAAAGCTGTTCGCATTTACACCCTTCAGCCCTTTGCCGCAGCAAGGTTCGGCCAGCGCTTTCAAGACGCCCTCACCCGCTGGTCGTTACTGCTTCAGTTCGCTTTTCAGGTGTCCACCAGTCCATCAGGTGCGCTTGGGGAACTGCGGGATCTTGCTTTATCATCTGCGCAATTGTTTCTGCCGGTCGCATCCCGCTCGATGTACGGCTCAGAGGATGCAGATGCCATAATCAATATGGTTGCAGATGCTATACTGACTTCTGAAGAGCGAGTTCGGTCACAATGGCTTCAAGATGAGCGTATGCCTGTCAAACTTACGGCGGCGCTCGCATGGTCATCGGCCGCGACCCTTCACGAAAAACCTGATTTCGCACGGTCTTTGCTGGAACGTGCTGCGCGGGGAACCACTCAGACAGTCAGAGAATGGAACGCCTCGGTCTTGATCAACCTCATGGATCGAGCTGCTGCCGCGATGTATCGCGAGAAACGCAGTGAGGTCGTTTCGATACTAGAGATACCCTACTCCCTCGCGATCTCATGTGCGAATACGCCTTTGGCAAGGAGCCTTGATCTTCAGACGTTACTGGCAGCGGTGAATGGAGATGGCATCGCCCAGAAAAAAGTGATTGATAATCCCGTTTGGAACCAAAGCCGGACGGCACATGCGTTTGCGACAGCTCCGAAGTAACCGCATCAGTTGCTACATCTGGAGATGTGACGCCGAACTGGTGTTGAAGACTCAAGGTGCCGTCTCGACTAAAAACCGCTAGATACCGCTGATCTGCACTATCTAGCGGCCATCACATCTCCGTGAACGACAGTCAAAAAACGCAACGCACCTAGCACCTTCACACGCACATTTTTACGCACACTCAAATTTTCAATCGAAATAACAAAATAAAACCATATACATACAGATAGACCACCCTGACTCTTAATCAGCGGGTCGTAGGTTCGAGCCCTACATCACCCACCAAATTCCTCCTGAAATGACAAGACGTTGCGATGCTAACTTAAAGCATCGCATAAACGCGCCGGGCTTTCGCCAAGGCCTCAGCTTTCGACAATGTTTCGATAGTGGTTGCGCATAGAGCCGCCCTCGTCACCTGCAACGCGCGGCTGCGCCAACGGTCGGGCTGGTGTCAAACGCGCCTATAATTCCGTTTCCGGCGCCTTGATATCTGCCCCGACAAAACGCGGCGCCAGCGGCCGCCCCGCGATACGGCTTCCAAATTGCTCGGTGAAAGGCACAGGTGCCGCCCGTTTGACCGCCTCGATGGCGGAATCGATGAAGGCCTTGCGCCTCGGGCTGTCTTCCTGTGGGCGCGCGGCGGTGACCACCACCTTGCCCCTTATCTGTCCGTCCTTGTGCAGAATGAACTGCAATGTCACGACCAGCCCCGCCGTGTCTTCGGGCGGCACCCAGCAGGCGTAGATCGCATCGAACATTTCATTGATATTGCCGGTCGGTGTCGGGTCGTTGCAGACCCGTGACTGGCCTGAGGCCTGCGTCGAAAAACCGGCGGACAACAGGACCAGCGCCACGAGGCCTGATAGCCTGAACGCGCTGGCGAATGGAAACCAATGCGGGATCAAATCAATACCCTCTACCGAAGCTCGATCTGCCTGCCTGGCCAGACCGACCGTCACCGTTTCTTGAAATCAATTTCGTCAATAAGAATTCAGCGGAGCATTGCGTAGTTTCCCCGCTCTTAGTTTTACGATCACAGCAAGCCCAAATATATCAATAAAAAACTAAAAACAAAACAATTTTAAGTTAAAACAAAATGAAACGTGAAATAAACCACTACAATTTACACCAAAATCATCAAGCAAATCCGAATTTAGAAACGTAAAATACAGAGATATACAAATAAACAATACCACAAACGCCGAGATATAAACTACCATTTACTCTCCACATGAAGTGAAGCGCCAGCCTGGACATATACATACCCGGCCCGCGCAATCACGACCCTTTCCGTAAGAGCACGGGGCTCAACTGCAGCAACCGGCTTTCCGTGTGGCCGCCGAAAAGATGATTATTGGCGTTGCGGCATCGCCCGTTTCCCCAAAGCTGTCTCAATCGTCCTTATGATCGGGACCATGAGATTGCTCATCAACATATTGCTTTTCATTCTCGGCGCGGTCGGGAGCGGGATATGTGCGTTTTTATTATCGGCAGCGCTTGCCGATTCCGGATTTCTCGGCTCCTGTTTTGAGGGAAACTGCGCCTATGCGGCGCTTTTCATGGTGCTGCCCGTCACATGGTTCGTGCTTTTTGCGCTTTATGTGATGGCGCTGCTGATCTGGCGGCGAAAGCCTTTCCGGAACGGAAGGCTCTGAAAACGGAGGTGGCGACGTCATCGCCGCCGCGCACGCGTTGACAGCGGTTAAGACTTGCCGCTAACGTCCGCCTGCTGGGGGATTCGCTGCCAGTGATATGCGGGCCTCATGAGCAACCCGATATCACCGGCCTCTGA
>Ga0268256_1001539_pt1 | contig 13595 bp, 10 predicted proteins | sample AgamicAtAmrz_FD_200247 | JGI IMG/M metagenome (GOLD analysis project Ga0268256, IMG submission 200247) | Agave microbial communities from Guanajuato, Mexico - At.Am.rz (v2) (version 3) | ecosystem: Host-associated > Plants > Roots > Rhizosphere | place: Guanajato, Mexico | collected 2012-06-07
GCGGATTTTCCAAAGTAACCGTGCACCGGCGTACCTTAACGAGCGCTGCCGACAAAGGGAAGCGTCGCTGTTAAGAAATGCGCGCCGCAGGCGTGGCGGCTTTCGGTTCGAGCGGCAAGCCGGGCGCAAAAGCGAAAAGGGCGGCGCGCCACATTTATCCGTTTTACTTTATCCGGGAAAAAGCGTTGTGGGAAAATAAAGACGCCTTGCCTGTAAAAACTCCCTTTGTTATTTCAGATCATGCTTTAAAAAATAAATAAGCACGGATAATGCGCAAACAGAACGTGAATAACAGGACGTTATTTTATGACCATGGCAACCTTCCCTTTAACGATTTATCAAACACGCCGCGGCTTTAATGATGTTGGCGCGGATGACATGCGTTACGGGGATATATCACAGGAGCAACTCATAAAAAGATTCCGGCTCACCGCGGTATCGAACGTTATCGATCCTTATACTCTGACGCGATTAACGCCTTTTAATACGCCGCAGTCGCGCTTTGCTGGCGTATATGGCAACAGAAACGGCGGCCAGCTTAGCGTTCATGAGTGCGCCAGATTACTGTTTGAAGAACTCCAGGCCACTTCTTTGCCTTTCGCTTTTTATGGGCCTTACCGGCAGCTTATCAATCAGATGCTGACGCACCTTTATCGCTCCACCGGCGCGCCCTGGCGCGACGCACGGTTAGATTTGGCCTACCGTAATCAAATCCTTAGGGATAACTCAAAAAACAGTACCCGGATTGCGATTAAAAAAATAATCGATGTGAATATAGATTACGAAAACAAGGGGTATCCATTAAGCTTACTTGCTGAACTTACAAACAATATCAAGCAAAGTGTTTTGCCAAAGTTTGATCTGCCGATACTGGATAAAATCAATGGGATGGGTATCTCAGTACATGATGTTCATGCGACACGTATCGATATAGTCAGCCTGGAGGTAAAAGGAACGCACTGGCGGGCGCGAATCTTATACAAGGGGCAAGACCATTTTGGTCTCGGTATTGAAGACATTCAAAAACAGAAATTTATGCAGTTCCAGTTTTTTAAGATATGGTTTGTTCTTCAACGTTTCAATCGTTTCGGATTTCGTCCCTTTTTTACCAATATGGAAGCGATCATTGACCTTGAAGGAGGCTGCTAATGAAAAAAACAGTGTTTGTACTGGCGGCTCTCATTGTTATGGGTACGAGCCTGAACCTTTACCTGAATCGGGGAGGCGTGAAAATTATTGATGGCCATGGTAATAAGTGGACAGCTTCGGTCATCGTTGACCGGTTACCGTTATCTGAATCAAGCAAAATTGAATGGTGGCTGCAAAATAAGGAAAGTATCGTAGCAAAATACCATTTTAAGCCTGACAACCCCGCCGATCGCCTAACTTATTACATTTATTCTTTCGGCGACGGTTATCAGGAAGAGGAGAACGAAGACAGGTTATGCTTTGAGGACATGAAGCCACCCAAAAATTGCATAGATAAGAACTTACTGATGGTGGTTTCGAAAACACGTAACGGCGACATTGAATTTCGGTTTGATAACGCGGTTTATATTCGTAATAAAGAAGGGCAAATTTATCAATCTGAAGAGGAATAAACGGCCTGCGCGCATTCCCGGCGTTTCTCCTGCCTCAGCAACCTTTTCTACCCACCCTCTTTTTCTCAGCCGCTGGCGGCGCTTTTTTGGTCGCGCCGCGCAGGCAACACGGCGCGCTTTCGACGTCACGAGACTGACAGGGTTCCCGCTGCCCTTTGCGGACCCTCCTGACAGCAAGTTTTCCGCTTTTCCGATACCCAACGTAGCGCAAGGAAGCTTACTCTTTATGACAAAGCGCGTATTTAAGCTGCTGTAAAATATGCTTTGTAACAATTTAGGCTAGAATATATACCAGATTTAATTCACCCCGTGGACGCTCAGTTTCTTAGAATACGCCCACCACTGTCCGAGCCTTTGGGAGTAAACACATGCAAGAAAATTATAAGATTCTGGTTGTTGATGACGATATGCGCCTGCGCGCGCTGCTGGAACGTTATCTCACCGAACAGGGCTTCCAGGTTCGCAGCGTAGCCAACGCCGAGCAGATGGATCGACTGCTGACCCGCGAGTCTTTCCATTTGATGGTGCTCGACCTGATGCTGCCAGGAGAAGACGGGCTTTCTATCTGCCGCCGTCTGCGCAGCCAGAGCAACCCGATGCCGATAATCATGGTCACCGCAAAAGGGGAAGAGGTGGATCGTATCGTGGGGCTGGAAATCGGCGCCGACGACTATATTCCTAAACCCTTCAACCCGCGTGAGCTGTTGGCCCGTATCCGCGCCGTGCTGCGTCGCCAGGCGAACGAACTGCCGGGCGCGCCTTCGCAGGAAGAGGCCGTTATCGCCTTCGGTAAATTCAAGCTCAACCTGGGCACCCGCGAAATGTTCCGCGAGGATGAGCCGATGCCCCTTACCAGCGGCGAATTCGCCGTACTGAAAGCGCTGGTCAGCCATCCGCGTGAGCCGCTCTCCCGCGACAAACTGATGAACCTGGCGCGCGGTCGCGAATACAGCGCCATGGAGCGCTCTATCGACGTGCAAATCTCCCGCCTGCGCCGCATGGTGGAGGAGGATCCGGCGCATCCGCGCTATATCCAGACCGTCTGGGGACTGGGTTACGTCTTTGTGCCGGACGGTTCTAAAGCATGAAGCGAGTGCGCTTCTCGCCCCGAAGCTCCTTTGCCCGTACGCTGCTGCTCATCATCACTCTGCTGTTCGTCAGCCTGGTGACGACGTACCTTGTGGTGTTGAACTTCGCTATTCTGCCGAGCCTTCAGCAGTTTAATAAAGTTCTCGCCTACGAAGTGCGTATGCTGATGACAGATAAACTGCAGCTGGAAGATGGCACGCAGCTGGTGGTGCCTCCGGCGTTTCGTCGGGAGATCTACCGGGAACTGGGCATTTCGCTCTATTCCAACGAAGCGGCAGAGGACGCGGGCTTGCGCTGGGCGCAGCACTACGAATTTTTAAGTCAGCAGATGGCCCAGCAGCTCGGCGGCCCGACAGAAGTCCGCGTCGAGGTGAACAAAAGCTCGCCGGTGGTGTGGCTGAAAACCTGGCTGTCGCCCAACATCTGGGTACGCGTGCCGCTCACGGAAATTCATCAGGGCGACTTCTCGCCGCTCTTCCGTTACACGCTTGCCATTATGCTGTTGGCGATAGGCGGCGCCTGGCTCTTTATCCGCATTCAGAACCGGCCGCTGGTGGATCTCGAACACGCCGCCTTGCAGGTAGGGCGGGGGAATATCCCGCCGCCGCTGCGTGAGTATGGCGCTTCTGAAGTGCGCTCGGTAACGCGCGCCTTCAACCATATGGCGGCGGGGGTGAAGCAGCTGGCGGACGATCGCACTTTGCTGATGGCGGGCGTAAGCCATGACCTGCGCACGCCGCTGACGCGTATTCGCCTCGCTACGGAGATGATGAGCGAAGGCGACGGCTACCTCGCTGAGTCCATTAACAAGGATATCGAAGAGTGCAACGCCATCATCGAACAGTTCATTGATTACCTGCGCACCGGTCAGGAGATGCCGCTGGAGATGGCGGATCTCAACGCGGTGCTGGGCGAGGTGATTGCCGCGGAAAGCGGCTATGAGCGTGAAATTGAGACGGCGCTGGAGAGCGGCGAAATTATGGTGCGTATCCATCCGCTTTCCATCAAACGCGCCGTCGCTAACATGGTGGTCAACGCCGCTCGCTACGGCAATGGCTGGATCAAAGTGAGCAGCGGCACCGAGCTCAACCGCGCCTGGTTCCAGGTGGAAGATGACGGGCCTGGCATTAAGCCCGAGCAGCTTAAACACCTGCTGCAGCCGTTTGTGCGCGGCGACAGCGCCCGCAGCACCAGCGGCACCGGGCTAGGGCTTGCTATCGTGCAGCGTATCGTTGACAACCACAACGGCGCACTGGATATCGATACCAGCGAGCGGGGCGGTTTACGCATTCGCGCCTGGTTACCCATTCCGGTGATGAAAAGCCCGCAGCTGAGCAAAAACAGCGTTACCGCGTAAGCATAAAAAAACCACCCGAGGGTGGTTTTTTTTCGCCTTGCGGCTTCAGAGCCGCGGCCCGGCGCTCACCAGCGCGGCGCCAGCCGGCGTGTCGGTGTACTTCTCGAAGTTGGCGATAAACAGCTTCGCCAGCTGCTGCGCTTTCTCCTGCCACTGCTCCGGCGAAGCGTAGGTGCTGCGCGGGTCGAGAATACGTTCATCCACCCCAGGCAGGCTGGTTGGGATCGCCAGATTAAACAGCGGCAGAGTAAAGGTTTCCGCATCATCGAGCGAACCATTCAGAATGGCGTCGATAATGGCGCGGGTGTCCTTAATGGAGATGCGCTTGCCGGTGCCGTTCCAGCCGGTATTCACCAGATAAGCCTGGGCGCCCGCCGCCTGCATGCGTTTCACCAGCACCTCAGAATATTGCGTTGGATGCAGCGATAAGAACGCCGCGCCGAAGCAGGCGGAAAACGTAGGCGTGGGTTCTGTTACGCCGCGCTCGGTGCCTGCCAGTTTGGCGGTAAAGCCAGAAAGGAAATGGTACTGCGTCTGGCTCGCGGTCAGGCGTGAAACCGGCGGCAGCACGCCGAAGGCGTCGGCCGTCAGGAAAATCACTTTGGTCGCGTGACCAGCTTTCGATACCGGCTTCACGATATTGTCGATGTGATAGATAGGGTACGAGACGCGGGTGTTTTCCGTTTTCGACGCATCGTCGAAATCGATGCTGCCGTCGTCGCGCACGGTGACGTTTTCCAGCAGCGCGTCGCGACGGATGGCGTGATAAATATCCGGCTCCGCCTCTTCAGACAGGCGAATGGTTTTGGCGTAGCAGCCGCCTTCAAAGTTAAACACGCCGTCATCGTCCCAGCCGTGTTCGTCGTCGCCAATCAGGCGGCGTTTCGGGTCGGTAGAAAGCGTCGTTTTACCGGTGCCGGAAAGACCGAAGAACACCGCCACATCGCCCTTCTCGCCCACGTTCGCCGAGCAGTGCATGGAAGCGATGCCTTTCAGCGGCAGCAGGTAGTTCATCACCGAGAACATCCCTTTTTTCATTTCACCGCCGTACCAGGTGCCGCCAATCAGTTGGATGCGCTCGGTCAGGTTAAAGGCGATGAAATTCTCGGAGTTCAACCCCTGCGCCTGCCAGTCCGGGTTGGTGCACTTCGCGCCGTTCATCACCACGAAATCCGGCGTAAAGTTCTCCAGCTCCTCGTCGGTGGGGCGAATAAACATGTTCTTAACGAAATGCGCCTGCCAGGCGACTTCGGTAATAAAGCGTACCGACAGGCGGGTATCGGCGTTGGCACCGCAGAACGCATCGATGATAAAGAGGCGCTTGCCGGAGAGTTGTCGGGTGACGAGATGCTTGAGGTGTTGCCAGGTTTCAGGGGAGAGCGGTTTATTGTCGTTCTTGCCTTTGCCGTTATCCGCCCACCAGAGCGTATCACGGGTAGTTTCGTCGCGGACGATATATTTATCTTTTGGCGAACGGCCCGTGAAAATGCCCGTGTCGACAGCAACGGCGCCGAGATTCGTCAGGACGCCGCGCTCATAGCCTTCAAGGCCAGGCGCCAGTTCTTCCTGATACAGCGTATCGTAATCGGGGTTGTAGACCACGTCGTGGGCGTCACAAATACCATAAGCTTCGAGATCCTGGGGAGTTATACCTTTAACACGCATATCACTGCTCCTTAGCCATTTTTACTGCCATAAATTGTAGGGTTGTTCAGAGAGAGTTAACCGCGATGGGCTTCATATATTTACTTCTTCAATGGATAGCCGCAGCGGAAAATACTGTCAGACCGGTCACGACGCGAGACAGAGTATGGCAGGAGTGTATACCGTAAAGCGGGGATTGTTCCGAATATGTTAAAAAAGGTGGGCGGTAAACGCACAGTTTGTGAGTGTAAGCGCTTTCTCAGGAAACGGTTGCGCGCGGCTGGTGGTAAAACCCGGAAAAGATCGCACTCTTTTGCTGGCGGACTGATAACGACAAGCGGAAAACCCATGCCCGTTCAGGGCATAAAAAAGCGCCGCCCGGACGGGAAGCGCTTTTTATGAAGAGGCAGGAGAAATTAATGTACCTGCGGGTCCGCCGGGGAGGCGTTATTGCGAATAGCGACGATATCCATTGCATCGAAAACGTAATGGTTGCCGCAATAATCGCAGTGCATATCCACTTCGCCATCTTCAGCAATGATGGTATCCACCTCTTCCGCAGGCAGCGTTTTCAGCGCTTCGGCGCAGCGCTCGCGGGAGCAAGTGCACTTAAACTCCACCTCTTGCGGATCGTAGAGCGTCACTTCTTCTTCGTGATAAAGGCGCCACAGCACGTCGTTGGCCGGCAGCGTCAGCAGCTCTTCTGCGGTAATGGTTTCGGTAAGCGTCGCCAGGTGCGCGAAGTCGTCCGCCTGGGCGTTTTGCGCTGGCAGCACCTGCAACAGCATACCGCCCGCCGCCGGGCGCCCTTGCGCTTCACCCGTGCGGATGAAAAGGCGCGTCGGCAACTGCTCAGAGCGCAGGAAGTAATCTTCCAGGCATTCCGCCAGCGTATCGCCTTCCAGGCCTACCACGCCCTGATAGCGTTCGCCTTCGCTCGGGGTGATAGTGATAACCAGGTAGCCGTTGCCCACCAGCGTTTTCAGATCCGCATCAGCCGGAACGTCACCCTGTACACGAGCCACGCCACGCATCTGCTGATTGTTATCGCCGTTGATGACCGCAAGGCTCATCGGGCCGTCGCCCTGCAACTGCACGGTGATATCGCCAGAGAATTTCAGCGTAGCCGTCAGCAGGCTGGTGGCGACCAGTAACTCGCCCAGCACGTTTTTCACCGGCTGCGGGTAGTCATGGTTTTCAAGGATGCGCTTCCAGGTATCGGAAACTGTCACCAGTTCGCCGCGTACGGCATAGTTTTCAAACAGATAGCGGTGTAATTGGTCGTGTTGGGCCATAATTGTCTCTCTTGGCGCGACGGTTATTCATTGTCGCTGTATTTAAATTTCATCAGATCGCGGCGCTCTTTTTTATCCGGGCGGCGGTCCGGATGCGGCATGGAGAGCGCGTTGAGTTTGCGCGCCAGAGCGAGTTTTTCGCGCTTCTCAATGCTTTCCGCCGTCTCTTCATAGAGCTGTACCGCTTCGGCTGCCGGGCGACGCTGGTCGGTAATGGCTTTCACCACCACGGTACGCTCGTCGTTGCCCTGGCGCAGCACCAGCACCGCGTTCAGTTCAATTATCTTGCTGGGTTTGGCGCGCTGTCCGTTGTAGTGCACCTTACCGCCTTCAATCATCTCGCGCGCCAGCGCGCGGGTTTTGTAGAAGCGAGCCGCCCAGAGCCATTTATCCAGGCGCACCCCTTCTGCGGTTTTCTCTTTCATGGCGACTCCCTGAGTTGCAGTGCGGGGATCAACCGTCGGTAGTCATTGAGCGCCGGATGACGCTGATAAAGTTTATCAGCCATCCCTGAATCGGGATTGGTCACGCCCAGGCAGTAACGAATGCCAAACTTCGCGGCGGCATCCAGAATCGGTTCGCTGTCGTCAATAAACAGCGTTCTCGCCGCTTCCAGACCGGTATGGCGGGCGACCGCCTGCCACAACCGCTGATCCTCTTTGGGATAACCAAATGTGTGGGTGGAAAGTAATAAATCAAGGTGCTGAGCAAGGCCGGTATGCTCAAGCTTCACCGCCAGATTATGAGGATGCGCATTGGTCAGCAAAATACGGCGCTTGCCGCGGGCCTTCAGGGCGTCGAGAAACGGCACAGTATCTTCACGCAGTACGGCTTTCGGCCCCTGGGCGGTGGTCATCGCGCAGATATCCAGCCCCAGACGTTCGCTCCAGTAATCCAGACAATACCAGTTTAGCGTATGCTGCACCGCGTGATACTCCTGGCGGATATAGCTGTGGGCTTCGTCGAGCGTAATGCCGCGTTCGGCGCTCAGGGTTTCCGGCACCAGCTGGAGCCAGAAATGGCTGTCAAACGCCAGGTCGAGCAGCGTGCCGTCCATATCCAGCAAGACGGTATCAACGTCCTGCCAGGCGATATCAATATGCATGGTTTCTCCAGCCGGAAGAGCAAAGGGCGTCAGGGTATCATACTCCTGACGCCCTTTTTCATCAGAACAGAGAGCGGACCTCGGGGGAGGGGACCAACTGCGGATTCAGGCAGCTTTCATAGTAGTGCTGAATTTGCGCCAGTCGGCTGCGGTTGCGCTGCCAGCGGCGCAGCGCCATAAAGCCGTTATAAATTACGCAAACCAACATGGCGACCATCAGCAGGGTGGTGCCGATGTAGCGCCACAGGCCCGCGCTGTCGGGAATACTGTGCAGCGCCACGTGTTGCGTGCCGTTCGCATCGGTGCGGATGCTGGTGATAATGCCTTCCGCATGGAAAGGCGTTTGCATCAGCATTTCCGCCAGCCGCTGGAACTCTTTCCATTGCTCCTGCGCCGGATAGTCATAGAGCGACATTGGCGGGTAGGGCTGGTCGACTAAATCTTCGCCTTCATCGCTGACTATCATAAAGCCGCCCGGCGGCGGACTATTAAGCGCCTGCGCCGCCCGGTTGGTTTCACGCTGGAAGAACGGCGCGGTGGAGGTCGTGACCAGACTATCCAGCGACTCAGCGCTGACCGGGCGCAGCAGGACGTTAATACCGTCGAGCTTGCCGGCGCTGGCGCGGTGGGTCAGCGTTTCCCAGTCTTTCGTGTTGCCAAGGTTCACCAGCGCGTTTTTAAGGCGAACACACTCATCTTCGCCAGTGCAGAGCGCTTCGGTCAGCAGCACGATTTCCGAGAAATCATCCAGCAGGATCATGCCCGATTTCTGGATAGCGGAGGCCAACTGCGGGTTGATTTTACTTTCGCCCGCCATCGGATGAAGCTGGCGGTTCACCGCTTCGGTCAGCGCCGTGGCTTTGGCGACGACATCAGACTCCGGCAACGGCAGCAGCCGTGCGTTATTCCAGAGGATTTGCGAACAGTCGAACGGCATGAACGGATAGTTTTGCCGCGGCGAATAGCTGCCCGGCAGATGAATATTACACATCCCGGTACCGTTGACGCGCAGGGTATCGCCAACGCGCAGCCCGGCCTGCTCCAGTTGCTCTACGCTTGTCGCTTCAACGGTTTGCGCGCCCTTAAGCCAGGAAACGGTTAGCTTAAACGGCATATCGAGCGGCACCCAGAGCGTGAGCAGCGTTAATACCACCAGCGCGCCCAGCGAGATGATGGCGTTGCGCAGCCAGGGCTGCAGCGGGAAGTTTTTCACCTCTTCATGCAGGGAGAGAAAACGACCCTGCCGCACGACATGGCGATCAAGGTAGATATCAATATCAGTTTTCTGGCCTAAATCCTGGTGAATAAACGGCTGCCAGTGCGGCGGATAAACGAGGTCGATAATGCCAAGCGAAATATTATTGATTTGTTCCTGGTCCGACTCGCCAAACAGCCCCCAGCGCTTTGGCGTGCCGCGCAGGCAATGAATTTCCCGCAACGCGGTTTTCGCAGGCGGCGCGAAAAGCCCCCACAGCCCCGCCGCCAGCAGCATAATGCCGCCGCCCAGCAGCCACGGCAGAAACATCTCTGGTGTCACCAGACAGAGAAAGAAAAGCATAAACGCGCCGCAGATGAGCAGCGCTTCGCGCAGGCCGTCCGGCCGCCCCAGGGAGTGCTCCTCGTGAGTCTCCTGGCGAATGTTAAGCAGTTCGATCTGCTCGCTCTCTTCGCCGCGAATCGAGGCCTGGCGAGAGGGGTTGTGCTCCAGCGCGTAGCCGCGCGTTTCGGGCGCCGAATTCTCCAGGCTATAGCCATTTAGCGAGATAACCAGCGGCAGCGTTGCGGTAAGGATAAGCTCGACGCTGTTGTCATCGGTGATGTGCTGCTCCCAGAAAGGCGGCAGGTGCACTTCCACCGAGTCCAGATAGTAACGCCATTTATTGGGGTCGTCAGTGCTCAAACCGTAACGCGTAATGGAGCGCGTTAAAGCATAGACCGTGTTGCTTTGTGAAGTGAGCGTCAGGCTAATGGGCGCTTTGCTGGCGCCCGTCGGGCCAGGGGCGTCCTGATAGCGAGCCAGCGTCTCAAGATAGCTTTCTACCGCGCTGCGCTCATCCGCAGAAAGTTTACGGGTAGTAGCGCCAGTAAAAGTGTGAGCGGACAGCCTGCCGCCGCGGTGATGTTTTTTACGCTTCAACCACCATCCTGCAATCACCATACAGGCCAGCATAGCAGCTACGAAAATCAATAAGGTGCTCATGCTTTCCCCATCAAACTACGGTTCCTGGTACAGATATCGACAAACGTCACCAGCAAAAAGCAAGTGTGCAAAAGAGCTTTATCGGCAGGTATGAGGTGCAACTTGAGTGAAATTACTGAGGCATACCAGCGGCTGTGAAATGGTAGCAAAGGCGGAACGGCCTAAATATCAGCAAATTCTTATTTCAATTTCAGCCTCTTGACAATTGTTCGCAATTGCGAAATATCTCGAAACAAGGTTACAAAAATGTAAATAACAGCCAATTCACATTGCTCAAACCGTGCGGCATGTCGCACAATGAAGACTATTTCTTACCTCTGTGATCCATGCGATGAGTAAACCATTACAAAAACCCACCATTCTCCGTGTTGAATCTGTAGCCCGTTCCCGTCTGTTTAACGTGGAAACTGTGGATCTGGAGTTCAGCAACGGCGAGCGCCGGGTCTATGAGCGTATGCGCCCCTCCACCCGTGAGGCGGTAATGATTGTGCCCATTATTGATAATGAACTGGTGCTGATCCGCGAGTACGCGGTGGGTACAGAGTCTTATGAATTGGGCTTTCCCAAGGGGTTGATCGACCCGGGCGAAACCGTGTTTGAAGCCGCTAACCGCGAATTGAAAGAAGAGGTGGGCTTCGGCGCGCATGAGCTCACGTTTTTGAAAAAGCTCACCATGGCGCCGTCGTATTTCTCCAGCAAAATGAACATTGTGATGGCGGAAAACCTCTATCCCGAATCGCTGCAGGGCGATGAGCCGGAGCCGTTAGTTCAGGTGCGCTGGCCGCTTGCGGAAATGATGACGCTGCTGGAAGACCCGGATTTTAGCGAGGCGCGTAACGTTAGCGCATTGTTCCTGGTGCGCGAATGGCTCCGGTCCCAGGGCCGCTTTTAACCTGCGCACCGTCATAAAAAAACGCCCCTTTGCAGGGGCGTTTTTGTTTTGGCTATCAGAACAATTCGTGCGTTTCGCCATTATCGATGAGCGTGGTGCCCACCTCATGCACGGCGTGCTGCGTTGGCTGCGTACCTTCAATAAAATACTCTTCGCGGCTGTTGCCGCCGTTCGCTAACTGTCCGGTGCTGCGGTCGATGTTCACCGTCACGATGCCCGGCGGCGGCGTCAGCGGCTCTTCCGGCACGCCCTCAAGCGCGGCTTTCATATAAGCGTCCCAGGCGGGCTGGGCGCTCTTGGCGCCGCCTTCGTAGCCGGAAATCTGGTCCGCAATCGCGCCGGAAGCGCTGGTGCGTCCAAGATCGCGACGATGATCGTCAAAGCCAATCCAGACCGAGGTCACCACGCCCGGACCATAGCCGGAGAACCAGGCGTCTTTGGAGCTGTTGGTGGTGCCGGTTTTACCGCCGATATCACGACGCTGTAAATCCCGGCCCGCGCGCCAGCCCGTACCCTGCCAGCCCGGTTCGCCAAAGATATTGGTATTCAGCGCGCTCTTAATCAAAAACGACAGTGGCGTATTGATGACATGCGGCGCGTACTGCGGCGCAGGGCTCTGCGCGACCAGCGCTTTGTTAGCCTGCTCAAGCTGCGGCATCGGCACGGTGGCGTTCTGCTGCTCCTGCGACGTCGCCACCTCTTCCACATCTTTATTTTCAAGCACATTGGATTTTGGCGTATCGCCGTAAATCACCGGAATATCGCAATCCGCGCAGGCCACTTTCGGCATCGCCTGGAAGAGCGTATCGCCCTGTTCATTGAGGATTTTAGTAATGAAGTAGGGGTCGACCAGGTAGCCGCCGTTCGTCATTACCGCATAGCCGCGCGCCACCTGCATCGGCGTAAAGGAAGCGGAGCCAAGCGCCAGCGATTCGGTATGGACAATATTCTGCGCCGGGAAGCCGAAGCGCTGCAGATACTCCGCCGCGTAATCGACGCCCATGGCGCGCATGGCGCGCACCATCACCACGTTTTTGGACTGTCCCAGCCCCTGGCGAAGACGAATTGGGCCATCGTATTGCGCAGGCGAGTTTTTTGGCCGCCAGTCGGAGCCTGCACCCGCATCCCAGCGTGAAATCGGCACATCGTTGAGGATGCTGGCAAGCGTTAGCCCTTTATCCATCGCCGCAGTATAGAGGAAAGGCTTAATGTTGGAGCCTACCTGGCGCAGCGCCTGCGTGGCGCGGTTAAACTTGCTTTGGTTAAAGTCGAAGCCGCCTACCAGCGCCATGACGGCGCCATCTTTCGGGTTGATGGAGACCAGCGCCGAGTTCACGTCCGGCACCTGGCCTAGCCACCAGCTGTCGCCGACTTTACGCACCCAAATTTGCTGGCCGGTCTGCACCACATCGGTCACTTTACGCGGCGTTGGGCCTTGCGCGGTGTCGGAGCGGTAAGGGCGCGCCCAGCGCATGCCGTCCATGGAGAGCGTAATAGACGAACCATCCGCCAGCAGCGTCGTCGCCTCCGCAGGCGATGCCTGTGTGACCACCGCGGGCAGCAACGGCCCGTAAGTCGGCAGGTTTTTCAGCGAATCCACAATACGTTGTTGATCCCACGCCGCTTCGCCCACTTTCCACAATACGTTCGCCGGGCCGCGGTAGCCGTGGCGCATGTCGTAATCCATCACGTTGTCGCGCACCGCCTGCTGCGCCGCCTGTTGAAGCCGGCGGGTAATCGTGGTGTAGACCTTGTAGCCGTCGGTGTAGGCGTTTTCGCCGTAGCGATTCACCATCTCCTGGCGCACCATTTCAGAAAGATAAGGCGCGGAGAAAGCGATTTCCGGAGCGTGGTAAGCCGCGTCGATAGCTTCATCGCGCGCGCTATCGTACTGCATCTGGGTGATATAGCCCTCGCTCAGCATGCGCGAAAGCACCACGTTGCGCCGCGCCGTTGCGCGGTCAAGCGAATAGAGCGGGTTGAAGGTGGAGGGCGCTTTTGGCAGGCCGGCGATAACGGCCATTTCGCTTAGGCTCAGCTGGTCGATAGTCTTGCCGAAATAGACCTGCGCCGCCGCCCCGACGCCATAGGCGCGGTAGCCGAGGTAAATCTTATTCAGGTAGAGCTCAAGGATTTCATCCTTGCTCATGAGTTGCTCAATGCGTATCGCCAGGAACACTTCCTTGATTTTACGCACCAGCGTGCGCTCCGGGCTTAAGAAGAAGTTACGCGCCAGCTGCTGCGTGATGGTGCTCGCCCCTTGCGAAGCGTGGCCGGAAAAGAGCGCCACGCTTGCCGCACGAAATATCCCTACCGGGTCAACCCCGTGGTGTTCGTAAAAGCGGCTGTCTTCGGTGGCGATAAACGCTTTCACCATCACCGGCGGGATCTGATCAAGCGTTAGCGGAATAC
>Ga0268256_1001555_pt1 | contig 13507 bp, 10 predicted proteins | sample AgamicAtAmrz_FD_200247 | JGI IMG/M metagenome (GOLD analysis project Ga0268256, IMG submission 200247) | Agave microbial communities from Guanajuato, Mexico - At.Am.rz (v2) (version 3) | ecosystem: Host-associated > Plants > Roots > Rhizosphere | place: Guanajato, Mexico | collected 2012-06-07
ATTGGCAAGGCGACGCCAGACGAGGCGCAAGCCTTGGTCGAGGAAGGCATCGAGATCGCCGCCATTCCCGTTCTGCCCGACGACGTCAACTGATGCCGGCGACCGGCAGCAAACATCTCGCCATGTATAATTTCGGGCTGCATGTTGCTGCCTATGAGAGCCCCGAGGTCGAGGGATTTCGGCTGCGCGAGGCGGCGAATTTCGAGGCCGCTGCCCGCGCTGATGGCTTTATTGGCCGATCCGGTTACTCCGGCGACCCGGGCATTCCCTGTTGGGGTCAACACGTCTTTCCGCGTTTCATAGAGGGCAGTGGCTTTCAGACGGCGCCATCGTCGCTGTCGCTTTGGGCCGATATCGAATCGCTGATGGCATTTACCTATAGCGGCGTGCATGCCGAAGCCCTGAAACATGCGCGGCACTGGAATGTCAGGCAGAGCTGGCCGCCATTGGTCCTCTGGTGGGTGGATGAAGGGGTCGTTCCGCAGTGGAAGGACGGCGTGGAGCGGTTGGAATATCTTCACGATCATGGTGCCGGCCCGGCTGCCTTCTCGTTCAAGCAGCCGTACGGGCCTGATGGTCGGCCTCAGGAGATCGACCGCCTTCGCATTAAAGAGATCGTTGCTCGCAATGCCGTAGGCCAGAGTGAGTTGCTGGCGCATGTGCTGACATTGAAAGTTTGAAACGAAGGTCTGAGGCAGGTTTGCAGTCGCGCGATCAGCTCAGGTTCGCGCGTTTCGCCAGCAGCATATAGTTGACGTCCATATCCTTGGATAGATTCCAGCGGTCCTGCAGCGGTGAATAGAAGACGCCGGTGCGGGCGGTGATCTCGAGACCACCTGCGGCAAGCGGCTTTTCGATTTCTTCCGGACGCACGAGCTTTTCATACTGGTGGGTGCCGCGTGGCAGCCAGCGCAGAACATTTTCGGCAGCGAAGATCGCAAGGGCCGCTGCCTTCATGGTGCGGTTGATGGTCGCAACAAACATCAAGCCGCCGGGGCGCACCATTTTCGCGCAGGTCGACAGGAAGAATTCGACGTCGGCGACATGCTCGACCACTTCCATGTTCAGCACGATATCGAAGGTTTCGCCGGCTTCGGCCAATTGTTCGGCGGTGACGGCGCGGTAGTCGACGGGAACGCCGGAGGCTTTCGCATGCGTCGAGGCGATGCCGATGTTCTTTTCCGACGGGTCGGCGCCGATGACGGTGGCACCCATGCGCGCTACCGGCTCCGACAGCAGGCCACCGCCGCAGCCGATGTCGAGCACCCGAAGGCCCTCAAGCGGTCGGCTGCTCTTCGGATCGCGGTCGAAATTCTCGCAGGCGCGGTCGCGGATATAGGCCAGACGGACCGGATTGAACTTGTGCAGCGGTTTGAACTTGCCGGTCGGGCTCCACCACTCGGCCGCCATGGCGGAAAAACGGTCAACTTCGCTCTGGTCGATTGTACTCTTTGCCGTTTCGCTCATGGTTCACTCCATCATTTGCGTCGTACTGTGGTTCGGACGACTGCAAGCAATAATTCTACCTGAAGGGTGAAGTCGGACGATCGATGCGCGATGTCAAGGGCCTGCGGTCTTCGATCAGCTGTGGGGTATCTCGATTGCGCGATGCGAATTGCGGTGCGGAGGTTGACATGGCGGTATTTTATGGCCGATCAATCGCCAGGTTGTGAAATGGACTTTCGGAACCGGGATCGATTGCGATCGACTGGCCTGTAGAGGAGCTCCTCATGAGACCACTCCGTCTCGCGACGGTCGTCGCCATGTGCTGGTTTGCGGCCAGCCATGCATGCGCCGGGGACGGCAAGGGGTTTCGCCTGACGATCGATGGAGTCAGCGTCGGCATCAATCCCGGCGATACGCTCGAAGTCACCATGAAGGATGGCCGCAAGGTCCCGGTGGAGCTGCAGCGCAGCGAGACGGTGACCTTCACCGGCGGCAAATTCTCCTTCGATCATGATGGCAAGTTCACGGTCGCAAAGACGGATCTCGGCGACGGCGTGCAGCAATATGCGCTGATGACGCCGATCGGCACCGGCATCATCGTGCAAGTCTATAAGGGTCTCAACCCTTCCAGCTATACCGATGTCGTACTCCAGCAGATGGTGCAGGAGAGCATCAATGGCGGCGCGAAAATCAGCAAGCGATCAACCCAGCGCACATTGCCGAGCGGCACAGTGCTGAAGGGCGTAAAGGCCGAGACGACCACGGACGACGACGTCATGGAGTATGAGATCGTCGCGACCGGCCGTCCGGAAGGCGGCGTGCTTGTCGCCACGTTCCTCAACAAAGAAAATATCCCCAAGGAAGGGGGTATTCTCGACAAGCTCTGGTCGACTTTAAAAGTGGATTTTTAGAGTAAACTTTTCATCGCCTCTGGCGTCCGATGCTATTGCGCCTGCCCGACAAACTCGCTAAGAGACGGCCCCATTGAGATCACGCTTTTCCGGCTACCGAACCGGGAGGGCGATTTTGCATGTCGGGCTTTCCGCATTCGGCCGCCCGGCGCAGGGTACTGGTAGAGGCACATGGCACGCATCGTGATGAAATTCGGCGGGACCTCCGTCGCGGATCTGGACCGTATCAAGAACGTCGCACGCCATGTGAAACGCGAGGTCGATGCCGGTCACGAAGTGGCAGTCGTCGTTTCCGCCATGTCCGGCAAGACCAACGAACTGGTCGGCTGGGTCCAGAACATGCCGAAAGTCTCCGGCGCCAATCACTCGATCTACGATGCGCGCGAATATGACGCCGTCGTGGCGTCGGGAGAGCAGGTCACCTCCGGTCTGCTGGCGATTGCGCTGCAGGCCATGGGCATCAACGCCCGTTCGTGGCAGGGTTGGCAGATCCCGATCCGCACCGACAATGCGCATGGTGCGGCCCGCATTCTCGACATCGACGGCGAAGACATGATCCGCCGCATGAAGGAAGGGCAGGTCGCCGTCGTCGCCGGGTTCCAGGGTCTAGGCCCGGATAATCGCGTCGCGACGCTCGGCCGCGGCGGTTCCGACACTTCGGCCGTTGCGATCGCCGCCGCCGTGAAGGCCGATCGCTGCGATATCTATACGGATGTCGATGGCGTTTACACGACCGACCCGCGCATCGAGCCGAAGGCGCGCCGCCTCAAGAAGATCGCCTTCGAGGAAATGCTCGAAATGGCGTCTCTTGGCGCGAAGGTGCTGCAGGTGCGCTCGGTCGAGCTCGCCATGGTGTTCAAGGTCCGCACTTTCGTGCGCTCTTCTTTCGAGGATCCCGATGCTCCGGGCATGGGCGATCTGCTTAATCCGCCCGGAACGCTGATTTGTGACGAGGAAGAAATCGTGGAACAGGAAGTAGTCACCGGCATTGCCTATGCCAAGGATGAGGCTCAGATTTCGCTGCGTCGTCTTGCCGACCGGCCGGGTGTTTCCGCCGCCATCTTCGGGCCGCTGGCCGAAAACCACATCAATGTCGATATGATCGTCCAGAACATTTCCGAAGACGGCTCCAAGACCGATATGACCTTCACGGTCCCCTCGGGCGATGTCGAAAAGGCGCTGCGCGTTCTTGGCGAAAACAAGGAAAAGATCGGCTACGACGTCGTCCAGAGCGAATCAGGTCTGGTCAAGGTTTCGGTCATCGGCATCGGCATGCGCTCGCATGCAGGCGTGGCTGCGACCGCTTTCAGGGCACTTGCCGAAAAAGGCATCAACATCAAGGCCATTACGACGTCAGAAATCAAGATTTCCATCCTGATTGACGGTCCTTATGCAGAACTCGCAGTCAGGACTTTGCATTCCTGCTACGGTCTGGATAAGAGTTGAGTCACGACTGCTGACGACGGACCGTGACGGAGGCGAATTTCGGCCGGCCCTGACGTGGGCAAGACGGGCATGACATCTTGATTCGGGAGCTAGTGGCGCAATGAGAGACCTATCCGGCGGTCCACGCGTTCTGCTCAAGCGGCTACGCGAATTGATGGCGGAGCCGCTGGAGCCGCAGGAGCGCCTTGACCGGATCGTCCGCCAGATTGCCAGCAACATGGTTGCCGAGGTTTGCTCGGTCTATGTGCTGCGCGCCGACGGTGTCCTTGAGCTTTATGCCACCGAGGGTCTGAATAAAGAGGCCGTCCACCTTTCGCAATTGAAGATGGGGCAAGGCCTCGTCGGCACGATTGCCGCATCCGCCCAGCCGCTCAATCTATCCGATGCACAATCGCATCCGGCCTTCCGCTACCTGCCGGAAACCGGCGAAGAGATCTATCACTCCTTCCTCGGCGTGCCGATCCTACGCACCGGCCGTTCGCTCGGCGTTCTCGTCGTCCAGAACAAGGCGAGCCGTAATTATCGCGAGGAAGAGCTTGAGGCGCTCGAAACGACGGCCATGGTGCTGGCCGAGATGATCGCGACCGGCGAGCTGAAGAAGATCACCAAGCCTGGCCTGGAACTCGATCTCACTCGCTCCGTCACGATCGATGGCGACAGCTACAATGAAGGCATCGGCCTCGGCTATGTCGTGCTGCACGAGCCGCGCATCGTCGTTACCAACCTGCTGAACGAGGATGCCGACAAGGAAATCGGCCGTCTCGCCGAAGCGCTCGGCTCGCTGCGCATTTCGATCGACGACATGCTGTCGCGCCGCGACGTTTCCATGGAAGGCGAGCATCGCGAGGTGCTTGAGACCTACCGCATGTTCGCGCATGATCAGGGCTGGGTGCGCAAGCTGGAGGAAGCCGTCCGCAACGGCCTGACCGCCGAAGCCGCCGTCGAAAAGGTGCAGAGCGACACGAAGGCGCGCATGATGCGCCTGACCGATCCCTATCTTCGCGAGCGCATGCACGATTTCGAAGATCTGGCGAACCGACTGCTTCGGCAGCTCATCGGCCATTCGGGCCGCACCAGCGCCGAAGGTTTTCCGAGCGATGCTATCATCTTTGCGCGCGCCATGGGTGCGGCAGAGCTGCTCGACTATCCGCGTTCCAATATTCGCGGTCTTGTGCTGGAAGAGGGCGCGGTCACGAGCCACGTTGTCATCGTGGCGCGTGCCATGGGCATTCCGGTCGTCGGACAGGCGGTAGGTGTTGTCGCGCTGGCGGAAAATGGCGATCCGGTCATCATCGATGGCGATGGCGGCCATGTTCACCTTCGGCCGATGGCCGATCATCAACGTTCCTATGAAGAGAAGGTGCGGTTTCGCGCCCGCCGGCAGGAGCAGTTCCGTGCGTTGCGCTCCGTCGAGCCGGTCACCAAGGACGGGCAGCGCATTTCTTTGCTGATGAATGCCGGTCTCTTGGTCGACCTGCCGCAGCTCTCCGAATCCGGCGCCGAGGGTATCGGCCTGTTCCGCACCGAACTGCAGTTCATGATCGCCTCGACCATGCCGAAGGCGGATGAGCAGGAAATCTTCTATCGCAATGTCATGAAGCAGGCCGGTAGCCGCGTCGTCACTTTCCGCACGCTCGACATCGGCGGCGACAAGGTCGTGCCCTATTTCCGGGCACATGAGGAGGAGAACCCGGCGCTCGGCTGGCGTGCCATCCGCCTCTCGCTCGACCGGCCAGGCCTGTTGCGCACACAGCTGAGGGCCATGCTGAAGGCTGCAGCTGACAACGAATTGAAGATGATGGTGCCGATGGTCACGGAAGTTTCCGAGATTAAGGCCGTCCGTGAGCTATTGCAGAAGGAAGTGCAGCACCTCTCGCGCTTCGGGCATGGCCTGCCGCGCAAGCTGCAGTTCGGCGCCATGCTTGAGGTGCCGGCGCTGCTGTGGCAGCTGGATGAACTGATGGCGGAAGTCGATTTCGTCTCGGTCGGCTCCAACGACCTGTTCCAGTTCTCGATGGCTGTCGATCGTGGCAATGCCCGCGTTTCGGATCGCTTCGATCCGCTCGAGCGGCCGTTCCTGCGCATCCTGCGCGATATCGTGCGGGCTGGCGAACGCAACAAGACGCCGGTGACGCTTTGCGGCGAACTGGCGGGCAAGACGATTTCTGCCATGGCCCTGCTCGGCATCGGTTTCCGCTCGGTTTCGATGTCGCCGGCCTCGATCGGGCCGGTCAAGGCGATGCTGCTCGGGCTTGACCTCAAGGCCTTGTCCGAAGTCATGGAAGCCGCGCTCGATGACAAGCAGCCGACGAGTTCCATGCGGGATATCCTTGTGCGCTTTGCCGAGAGCCACAATATTCCGCTTTAGCGCGCGATCCTGAAAAACACGAAGCGGTTTGCAGGCGGGATCATGCGCATCACAACATCAAAGCAGAGATAATAAGAAGAATTGGAGTAGAGGGTGGCGAAGCTCCCTGTTGAAAAAATGCGCGAATTGGAACGCCGTTTCGGTGAGATCGAGGCGCGCATGTCTGCCGGTCCGGCTGCGGATGTCTATGTGAAGCTTGCTTCCGAATATTCCGAGTTGCAGCCGGTCGTGACCAAGATCCGCGATTATGAGCGCGCTCTTGCCGAAGCAGCCGATCTCGAGACCATGCTCTCCGACAAATCGGTCGATCGCGATATGCGCGATCTCGCCGAAATGGAGCTGCCCGAGGTCAAGGAGCGCATCGAGACGCTGGAACAAGCCATCCAGATCGAGCTTCTGCCAAAGGATGCGGCTGACGAAAAGAGCGCGATCCTCGAAATCCGGGCCGGCACCGGCGGCTCCGAAGCCGCCCTTTTTGCGGGCGACCTCTTCCGGATGTATGAACGTTTCGCCGCCAGCAACGGCTGGAAGGTGGAGGTGCTTTCGGCGAGCGACGGCGAAGCGGGTGGTTTCAAGGAAATCATCGCCACCATCAGCGGCAAGGGCGTGTTTTCGCGGCTGAAGTTCGAATCCGGCGTCCATCGCGTGCAGCGTGTGCCGGAAACGGAGGCGAGCGGCCGCATCCACACCTCGGCGGCAACGGTCGCCGTGCTGCCGGAAGCCGAGGAAATCGATATCGAAATCCGGCCCGAGGATATCCGCATCGACACCATGCGTTCTTCGGGCGCCGGCGGCCAGCACGTCAACACGACCGACTCCGCCGTGCGCATCACGCATCTTCCCTCGGGGATCGTTGTCACGAGCTCGGAAAAGTCGCAGCACCAGAACCGCGCCAAGGCCATGCAGGTCCTGCGGTCGCGCCTGTTCGACATGGAGCGCCAGCGGGCCGACAGCGAGCGTTCCGCCGACCGCAAGAGCCAAGTCGGTTCCGGCGATCGGTCTGAACGCATCCGCACCTATAATTTCCCGCAGGGGCGCGTGACCGATCACCGCATCAACCTGACGCTCTATAAGCTCGACCGGATGATGATGGGCGAGATCGACGAGGTGGTCGATGCGCTGCTGGCGGATTATCAGGCGAGCCAGCTCGCCCAGCTCGGCGAACAGGCATGAGTGGCGGGCAGGGGCCGACCGCATCCGAGCTCCTGCAAGAGGCGCGCGCCCGCTTTGCCGGGGCCGATCTCGATGATCCCGCCACGGAGGCACGCATTCTTGTTGGCGGTCTTCTGCATCTTTCCGCCACCGGCCTCGTGACGCACGGTGCCGAGCCTGTGTCCGAAGAAGATGCCGCGAGGGTACGAGCGGCGGTCGCACGACGGCTCAATCATGAGCCGGTCTATCGTATTCTCGGCGAGCGGGAATTCTATGGCCTGTCGCTGCGGCTTTCGGCTGCGACGCTCGAACCGCGGCCCGATACGGAAATTCTCGTCGATACGATGCTGCCGCATGTCAGGCGTCTTGAATCCCAGATCGGCAATATCCATATACTGGACATCGGAACGGGAACTGGGGCCATTTGCCTGGCCCTGCTTCATGAATGCCCTAAAGCGATGGGCGTTGGTTCCGATATTTCCAGCGAAGCGCTGGAAACCGCTCGCGGGAACGCGGAGCGAAATGGCTTGGCGGCGCGGTTCAGAACTGCGCAGGGAAGCTGGTTTGAAGCCATCCACGAACGTTTTCACGTGATTGTCTCAAATCCGCCCTATATTGCGTCTAATGTCATTTCCACTCTCGCTCCAGAAGTAAAGGATTTCGATCCTCCCATGGCCCTTGATGGGGGCCTTGACGGGCTGGATGCATACAGGGCGATCGCAAAAGATGCGGCTCGATTTCTATATCAGAATGGTATGATTGGTGTGGAGATCGGCTACGATCAGCGTGAAACGGTTACTTCGGTTTTTGAAGGAGCAGGATTTTCCCTTGTCGAGGCGGTTCGGGACTACGGCCAGAACGACCGGGTTCTTGTGTTTGAATTTCAACATTAACGTGACATTTTGCAGCGGATTTGTGGAACCCCGTTGTTATCGCAAAGAAAAAGCTTGGATTTCCTGAGGAAGCAATATAGGTTGCGCTCACGCGTTGGGCGGCTGGGAATGAACGAGACGATTCGCTCATCTTGGACAGCCTCGGGGATCCGCTCTCTGATAAGAGTGTCAAAGGTTGAAGATAACCCAATGCGTGATCAGTTAATCTGACGTAGTCGAGCGGCAGACGAGCGCTAAAGCGCAGTTTGCTTGCGGCACGCAGGCCCCGGTTCGGAAGTGTCCGATCCGCGGCGGCAGGTGCCGTGTATGATTTTATCCCAACGAAGAGAATTCAGGTGAAGGATCTATGAGGCCAGGACAGCAAAACAAGCGCGGTCGGGGGCGTGGTAATAACAACAACGGCGGCGGCGGAAATAACAACAACAATTTCAACCGCAAGGGCTCGAACCCGCTGACCAGGACTTACGACAGCTCCGGTCCCGATGTGAAAATCCGCGGAACCGCACAGCACATCGCCGAGAAGTACGCGGCCTTGGCTCGCGATGCTCAAAGCTCCGGCGACCGTGTCATGGCGGAAAACTACCTGCAGCATGCCGAGCACTACAATCGGATCATTGCCAGCGCCCAGGCGCAGATGCAGGAGCGCTACCAGCGCGACGATCATCACAACTATAATGACCGCGATAATGCCGAACGCGATATCGACGATATCGATGCGCAGGAGATCGACGATCAGCCGCAGATGGCTCAGCCCCACGGTCGCCAGCAGCAGGCTGCTCCAGCGGTTGCTGCCGCTCCGGCCAGCGAGCCCGAGGTCATCAACGGCACCGGTCCACAGCCGGTGATCGAAGGGATTCCGGCCGAAGTGGCGATCGAAGAGGAAACTCCGGCTGTGGCAGCCACCGAGCGCCAGCCGCGCCGCCGCAGTGCCGGCGGTAACCGCCCGCGCCGCCAGCCGCGCCGCAGTGCTGCCGGTGGCGACGGTGAGGGCGAAGCCGCTTCCGGCGAAGCTCCGGCCTTGGCGGACGCAACCTCTGAATAAGACTTCTGCGCCTTCTGGCGCAGGTGGTCACAATATTGAAACGGCAACGGCAGTGCGAGATGCGCTGCCGTTGCCGTTTTGCTGTGGGCGAATGGAATGGGCGGAATGGTTACCAGGTCGCGAGAGGAAAGATTCGATGTCATCGACGACCGAAGCCGGGGTTGAGCTGGTTGAGCCGGCCAATAAGTCGGCGGGCTGTGGCGACAAATCTCGCGCTTTTTTCGCGTTTTATACCCTTTAAACTCTCCAGATATCCTCCCATATCTCCTCCAGTTGTCTTGCCGCAAATCTCAATGGCGGAAAGGCGGGGCCTGCCTCTAGAGGGGGCTCAATCTCAATCATCGGTCTGTGCCGGATCCGGGCAGAGCGATTCATGGAGGTCTCATATGAATATTGAAAAATACTCCGAGCGGGTACGCGGTTTCCTGCAATCCGCCCAAACCAATGCGCTTGCACAGGGTAATCAGCAGTTCACGCCCGAGCACGTTCTCAAGGTGCTTCTGGACGACGACCAAGGCATGGCCGCTTCGTTGATCGAACGTGCCGGCGGCGACGCCAAGGCTGCCCGCATTGCCAATGATGCCGCACTTGCCAAGCTACCCAAGGTTTCCGGCGGCGATGGCCAAGTCTATCTCTCGCAGCCGCTCGCCAAGGTCTTTGCCACTGCCGAAGATGCCGCGAAGAAGGCGGGCGATAGTTTCGTTACCGTCGAGCGTCTCTTGCAGGCTTTGGCGATCGAACCCTCGGCTTCCACTTCGGCAACTCTAAAGAATGCCGGCGTGACGCCAGTTGCTCTCAATCAGGTCATCAACGATATCCGCAAGGGCCGTACGGCCGACTCTGCCAATGCGGAGCAGGGCTTCGATTCCCTGAAGAAATATGCCCGCGACCTCACCGCCGAGGCTCGCGAAGGCAAGCTTGATCCCGTGATCGGGCGTGACGATGAAATTCGTCGCACGATTCAGGTTCTGTCTCGCCGCACGAAGAACAATCCTGTGCTGATCGGTGAGCCCGGCGTCGGCAAGACGGCGATCGTCGAAGGATTGGCGCTGCGCATCGTCAATGGCGACGTGCCGGAATCGCTGAAGGACAAGAAGCTGATGGCGCTCGATATGGGCGCGCTGATTGCCGGTGCGAAGTTCCGCGGCGAGTTCGAAGAGCGGCTGAAGGCCGTGCTCAACGAGGTGCAGTCGGAAAACGGCGAGATCATCCTGTTCATCGACGAGATGCACACCCTTGTCGGTGCCGGCAAGGCCGACGGCGCGATGGATGCATCCAACCTGCTGAAACCGGCCCTTGCGCGCGGCGAACTTCACTGCGTCGGCGCGACCACGCTGGATGAATACCGCAAGCATGTCGAGAAGGATCCGGCCCTTGCTCGCCGTTTCCAGCCCGTCATGGTCGAGGAGCCGACGGTCGAAGACACGATCTCGATCCTGCGCGGCTTGAAGGAAAAGTATGAGCAGCACCACAAGGTGCGTATCGCCGATGCCGCTCTGGTGGCCGCTGCAACCTTGTCGAACCGTTACATCACCGACCGCTTCCTGCCGGATAAGGCCATCGACCTGATGGACGAGGCCGCAGCGCGTTTGCGTATGCAGGTGGATTCCAAGCCGGAAGAGCTCGATGAACTCGATCGCCGCATCATCCAGCTGAAGATCGAGCGCGAGGCGCTGAAGAAGGAAACCGACCAGGCCTCGGCCGATCGGCTGAAGCGGCTGGAGGGGGATCTTGCTTCGCTGGAAGAGGAAGCAGATGCGCTGACGGCGCGCTGGCAGGCCGAAAAGCAGAAGCTCGGTCTCGCCGCCGATCTGAAGAAGCAGCTCGACGATGCCCGCAACGAGCTCGCCATTGCCCAGCGCAAGGGTGAATTCCAGCGTGCCGGCGAGCTTGCCTATGGCGTGATCCCCAATCTGGAGAAGGAACTCCACGCCGCGGAAGAGCAGGATAGTGCCCGCGATTCCATGGTGCAGGAGGTCGTTACCGCCGACAATATCGCCCAGGTCGTTTCCCGCTGGACCGGGATCCCCGTGGATAAGATGCTGGAAGGCGAGCGCGACAAGTTGCTGCGGATGGAAGACGAGCTGGCAAAATGGGTCGTCGGCCAAGGTGACGCCGTTCAGGCCGTGTCGCGTGCCGTTCGTCGCTCGCGTGCCGGCTTGCAGGATCCGAACCGGCCGATCGGCTCGTTCATCTTCCTCGGTCCGACGGGTGTCGGCAAGACGGAGTTGACGAAGGCGCTTGCACGCTTCCTCTTCGATGACGAGACGGCAATGGTGCGTATCGACATGTCCGAGTACATGGAGAAGCACTCCGTGGCGCGGTTGATCGGTGCCCCTCCAGGCTATGTCGGCTATGAGGAAGGCGGTGCATTGACCGAAGCCGTCCGCCGCCGGCCCTATCAGGTCGTGCTGTTCGATGAGATCGAAAAGGCACATCCCGATGTCTTCAACATTCTGCTCCAGGTTCTGGATGACGGACGTTTGACGGACGGACAGGGCCGCACGGTCGATTTCCGCAACACGATGATCATCATGACCTCCAATCTAGGTGCCGAGTATCTCACCCAGCTGAAGGATGGCGATGACAGCGATCTGGTGCGCGAACAGGTGATGGAAGTCGTCCGGTCGCATTTCCGGCCGGAATTCCTGAACCGTATCGACGAGATCATCCTCTTCCATCGCCTGAAGCGCGATGAGATGGGCGCGATCGTGGACATTCAGCTCGAACGTCTGCTGAAGCTGTTGTCGGAACGCAAGATCACGCTCGAACTTGATGACGATGCCCGCCATTGGCTGGCCAACAGGGGTTACGATCCAGTCTACGGTGCACGGCCGCTGAAGCGGGTGATCCAGAAATATGTCCAGGATCCGCTCGCCGAGCAGATCCTGTCCGGCCAGATTCCGGATGGCTCGCTCGTCAAGGTCACCAGCGGTTCGGATCGGCTGTTGTTCCGTGCAAAGCAAGCTGTGAACGAAGCAGCCTAAGCGGCAGCTGGTGAATGAATAGGGATGGCGGTCTTCGGGCCGCCATTTTTCTTTCAGGCCGAACAGTGATGAGCGGGCAAGGCAATATCCGCGACAGCCGCTACTTGCTGGCTATCTGCTTCGTCTTCTCGTCGGTGAGCAGGGTGTCGATGCGCTTGCGCTCTTCCTGGAACTTGGCGAGTGCATCGCCTTCCAGCGATTTGCCGCCGGGAAGGCGGATGCGTAGCGGGTCGACTTTCGTACCGTTGACGATCAGCTCGTAGTGCAGGTGCGGGCCGGTCGCGAGGCCTGTCGAGCCGATAAAGCCGATCACCTGTCCCTGCACCACCTTTGCGCCCGGCACGACGCCTTTGGCAATCGCGCTCTGGTGATTGTAGGAGGAGACGTAGCCATTGGAATGGCGGATCAGTGTCTGATTGCCGAAGCCACCTGAATCCCAACCGGCTTTTTCGACGATGCCGTTGCCGGCCGCGATGATTGGGGTGCCGCGCGGGGCTGCCCAATCGACGCCGGTATGCATGCGCGCAAAACCGAGGATCGGGTGGCGGCGCATGCCGAAGCCAGATTTGAAGACGCCCGTCGGAACGGGGTTGCGCAGCAGGAACTGCCGGATGCTCTTGCCGTTCTCGTCGAAGTAGTCGATCGAATGATCGGTCGGATCCTCGAAGCGATAGAAGCGGGTGACGTTGTCGCCGAACCTGGCGTTGACGTAGAGTAGTTCGGAATCGGCCGTCGCCTGTCCCTTGTCGTCGGTGACCGAGAAGAAGGCTTCCAGTGAATCCGTCGGTTTCAGTTGCGCCTGGAAATCGACATTGCTCGCAAGCAGCTTGACGATCTGCGCCACCATCTCCTTGGTCATGCCGTAGGAAAGGGCGGCGCGATAGATGCCGTCATAGACGCTCGGCAGGTCGCGGCCGGCTGCAACAGCCGGCAGGTCGTTGTCGAAGGCCGTGGCGATGGCATCGAGCATCGGCGGTGCGCTGCCGGCGACGAATTCGCCGTGGTCGTTCTGCGCGATGGTGAGCAGATGTTTCGTGCCGCGATAGATGCTAGCGCGGATGATCTTCGCCTGCTCACCCTTCTGAAGGATGCCGATACGCAACACGTCGCCGGCGGAGACATCGGACGAACCGAAGAGCGGCTGGATCTTGGCTGCGACATCGTCCGCGTCGGCCTTGAGGTAACCGGATCCGATCAACGCTGCGGCAATCGACATGTTTTCGCGGATGGGAATGATGTCGTCGGCAAATTCTTCCGTCTGT
>Ga0268256_1001559_pt1 | contig 13455 bp, 12 predicted proteins | sample AgamicAtAmrz_FD_200247 | JGI IMG/M metagenome (GOLD analysis project Ga0268256, IMG submission 200247) | Agave microbial communities from Guanajuato, Mexico - At.Am.rz (v2) (version 3) | ecosystem: Host-associated > Plants > Roots > Rhizosphere | place: Guanajato, Mexico | collected 2012-06-07
CTGGATTGATTGGCTTTTCGGGGTGACCCCTTGGCCTTTCCTTGAATTCACGGCGGTCTATTGGCGTTGCCCCCTGTGCGGGGCGGCACCTACTTTCTTTGCCGCCGCAAAGAAAGTAGGCAAAGAAAGCGGCTCACACCGCCAGCTCATAAGTGGGTCCCCCGGCTCGCAGATGGCAGTGGTGCATCTGGAATCCGCGCCCTCGCACATTCCGCCCTGGTGACAAGGCCGTCATACTTCCCGCCTCGCACTACGTGCTCGCCGGAAGGGCCGGGCCTAAAACCGGGAGCTCGGTATGGCGGGAACAGCAAAGACCCGGCGCGCGAAGCACGCGACGGTTGGGGAACGACCGCTGCGGCGCGCGCAGCGTCGCCGGAAGAATGACTGCGTTGTCACCGAGGCGGAATGTGCGAGGGCACGGATTCCAGATGCACCACTAGCCCGTCCAGTCCGAGGGGCCCACTTACGAGCTGGCGGTTTGAGCCCGCTTTCTTTGCTTACTTTCTTTGCGGCGGCAAAGAAAGTAAGTGCCGCCCCGCACAGGGGCAACGCCAATAGACCGCCGTGACCTCAAGGAAAGGCCAAGGGGGTCAACGCCCAAAAGCCCCATCCAGAAAAGAACAAGACTAGGCGAACGTATCGACGAGCCCCACAGTCCGCCGCGCAGCGGCACCGTCAGAACCGACAACCACGCCGGCAGCACCAGCCCCAAATCGATCACCACCGCCCGCTGAGCGGCCACCATTGCTCCCGGAATCGGCATTCTGCTGCTGCCCGCCCTGGCGTGCGAACCCGTCGCTGACGCTCGTGCTGCCGAGCCCGATACCGTTGGCTTCCATCGCCTCGCGCAATTTCGGCAAAGCCGCCTCGACGGCCTCCCGCACCTGCTGATGCTGCGACACGAACAACGCATGCGCATGGTTGTCGGCCACCTGCAACACCACCTGCAGCGGCCCGAGATCCTTCGGGTTCAACGTGAGCTCGGCGCTCTGCGAATGCGCATTCGACAGGAACACCACCTTCTGGCTCAACGCCTCCTCCCAGTCGGGCGTGCCGACCTGCGGGCCCAACGCATTCGCCGCTTCGGCCGCGCTCGCGTTGCCCGTGGTCTGCACCGCGGCAGTCGTGCTCGCCGCGCTTGCGGCTGCGCTTGCCGCCGCCTGGCTCGCGGCGAGCGCCGCCGTGGCCGCGTCAGTTGCGCTTCTGAACGACGACAACTCCGTCGGCAACGCGCCCGCCGCATCTGCCGACGTCAGCGCGCCCGCCGCAGCCGCCGAAGCCGCCGCGTTGGGATCGGCAACGGTCGCCGCCGCCGCCGTCAGGGCGCCGCGGGCCGCGGCCGAACCCTTGCCGCCGCCCGACAATCCGCCTTCGAGCGTCTTGCTGGTCGTGTCGTTCAGCGCAGCATTCGCGCTCGCCAGACCGTTCGCGGCTGCGGCCGCTGCCGCGCCGCTCGCCAATGCCTGCGACGGCACCACCGCCTGGCCGTTCGCGAGTGCGGCCAGCGCCGCCTGCAAAGAGTCCTGCAGCGAGCGTGGATCGGTCGGCGCTTTCTTGCCCGGCAGGCCGGGAGAAGTGGCATCCGTAGCTGCGCCGGTCGCGGTCGGGTCCGTATTGGCCGCGGCGGCGAGATTCACGCCGGCCGGATCGGCGGCCGCATTTGCGTCGGCCTGAGCCTGGGCTTGCGCCTGGGCCTGCGCGGCGGCTGCTGCGGCCGCGCTGCCGGCGTCGTTGGCACTCGCCGCATTGGCGGGCTTCGCGGGCGCGGCGTCCGCCTTGTCCGCCGATGCCTGTTGCGGCTTTTCCGCCGGGGCGGAGGACGACGCCGCGTCTGCCGTATTGGTGTCGTCGCTGTGGCTCTTCGCGTCGTCGGCGCTTTGTGTCGCGGAATCGTCCGGCGGCGGCGCGTCGTGCACGCTGGAGCCCTGCGACACATCCGCGGACGGCCGGCTTGCGCCGGCGTTCACGTCGGCCGACGCGCTTGCAGCGTTATTTGCCGCGGCACTGGCAGCGGTACTTGTTGCCGCGGAATTTTGCAGGTTGATGCTTTGCTGCAGCGTCCGCGAAAACGGCTTGGCACTGGCAGCGGCAAGCGCCGCCGCGTTGCTGGAATTGCTCGAGTTGCTGGCGGAGCTGCTGCTGCTCGTGCCGAGCAGGGAGCCGATCTGTGAGAGAAACGACATAGGTGTCCTGTCAATCCGTCAAAGGGTACGGTGTCGAGTCAGTAATCAGTGAGTGAAGGGCGGCGCGGGCGTCAGGCGCCTTCCGCGCGCATCCTCAGAATTCTTGCGGCGTGTTCGTCGGCGTCGCGCTGATCGCGCCGCGCGACGGTTTTCGCTTCGGCCGCTTCGCCGCGCGCCTGCAGCACTTCATATGAGCCGAGCTTCTGCTTCTGACGCTGCCAGTCCGGCTTGGCCGCCTCCAGCCGGGCGGTCGCCGCGGCGAGCAGCTTGCGCTGCTGTTCGATGGCGGCGTCGAGCGTGTCGATGAACGCCTGGAAATTGCGCATGTTGCCGGCGGGCATGCCCGTCTGGGCGGTCGCCGTGAAACGCGCGTGGTATTCGTCGCGGTACTGGATGAGGGAATTCAGCTGCGCCTCGACTTCGTTGCGCTCGCGCTGCGCGCGGCCAAGACGTTGCGCGGCGGCGTCGACGTCGTCCTGCGCGAGACCAATCAGCGTCTTGATCGGAAAGTGTTTTGCCATCGTCAGCCTCCCTGGGCAAACAGCGCGTCCAGCATCTCGATACTCGGTTCAAAATTCGCGCATTCGCGAAAGCCTTGCTGCAGGAAGGCTTCCATCCGCGGATACAGCGCGATGGCGCGGTCGAGCAGCGCGTCGCGCCCGCTGGAGTAAGCGCCCACGTTGATCAGATCGCGGTTGCGCTGGTAGCGCGACAGCATCTGCTTGAACATACGCGTTTTGTCCAGATGGTTATCGTCGATCAGCGCGGTCATTGCCCGGCTAATCGACGCTTCGATGTCGATCGCCGGATAGTGGCCGGCTTCCGCGAGCGAGCGCGACAGCACGATGTGACCGTCGAGAATCGCGCGCGCCGAGTCGGCGATGGGGTCCTGCTGGTCGTCGCCTTCGGTCAGCACCGTATAGAACGCAGTGATCGAGCCGCCGCCCGCAGGGCCGTTGCCGGTGCGCTCGACGAGCGCGGGCAGCTTGGCGAACACCGACGGCGGATAGCCCTTGGTCGCGGGCGGCTCGCCCACGGCAAGCGCGATCTCGCGCTGCGCCATCGCGTAACGGGTGAGCGAATCCATCAGCAGCAGCACGTGCTTGCCCTGGTCGCGGAAGTATTCGGCGAGCGAGGTCGAGTAGGCGGCTGCCTGCATTCGCAGAAGCGGCGAAACGTCGGCAGGAGCCGCGATCACGACGGAGCGCGCGAGACCTTCCTCGCCGAGAATCTGTTCGATGAACTCCTTCACTTCGCGGCCGCGTTCGCCGATCAGGCCGATCACGATCACTTCGGCGCTGGTGTAACGCGCCATCGTGCCGAGCAGCACCGACTTACCCACGCCCGAGCCGGCGAAGAGGCCCATGCGCTGCCCGCGTCCGACCGTCAGCAGCGCGTTGATCGCGCGCACGCCGACGTCGAGCACCTTGTGGATCGGCTCGCGGTTCAGCGGATTGATGACCGGTGCGGAAAGCGGCGCATCGGCATGCGCGCCGAGCGGGCCGAGACCGTCGAGCGGCCGGCCGGACGCGTCGAGCACGCGGCCGAGCAGTTCCCAGCCGACCGGCAGGCGCTTCGCGCCCGCCATCGGGTCGGCGATGGGCGCGCTCTCGAGCGGAAAGACCCGCGCGCCGGGCAAAAGGCCGATCACTTCGGTGGTCGGCATCAGGAACAGTCTGTCGCCGGAAAAGCCGACAACTTCGGCTTCGGCCATCGGCAAGGAGCTGCCGGGCGGCAGCTCGATCATCACTTCGGCGCCGACCGAAAGGCGCAGCCCGACCGCTTCGAGCACGAGACCCGCGGCGCGCGTCAGGCGTCCGCACGCGCGCATCGGCTTGGCGATTGCGTTGCGCGCGCGCAGGGCGTCGAGCTGGCCGCGCCAGGCCTGCACGTGCGGATTGCTGTCAAGCTTCGGATCGTAGGGCGCGGCCGCCGGTGCGCGGGACGCGGCGCGCGCGGCGCCCGGCGTGCCGGCGCCGGTTTGGGCTGCGGGTGCCGACTCGCGGCTTGCGGCCGCGCCGGTCAGCGGGTGAGCGTGGCTCCCCGCTGGCACGTGCGTCAGGTCGGTCAAGTCCGTCAGGTCCGGCACGCTCGCCGCGTCCGCCGGGTCAGTGGCCGAGGCGGCCGAGGCCGCCGGCGCGTCGGCGAACAGCGTATCCGCGGGCGCCTGCGCGCCGAACGATGCCAGCGCCAGCTCGCGTTCGAGCGGCGTCAGGTCGCTTGCGCGGATTTCCTCGAGGGTCGGCTTCACCATGTACTCACTTTGCCGAGCGCCGCGGCAACGCGCTCCCAGCGTGTCTCGATGCCTGCATCCACTTCGCCGCTGCCGGCCTGCGCGCGGCAGCCGCCGCGCTCCACTGCCGGATCGGTGCGCACGGTCCAGCCGCGCGTTTGCAGTTCTTCCATCAGATAGGCTTCGACCACCGGCAGATCGGCGGGGCTCACGATCAGCGCGGGCGCGCCCGTGAGCGCGGGCTCGGCGGCCAGCACCTCGCGCGCGGCGGCAATCAGCGCCGTCGGGTCATGCTGCACGTGCTGGCGTACCACCTGTTGCGCGATGTCGAGCGCGAGCGCGACGAGCGTCTCCGAAATGGCGCCTTGCGCGCCGTCAAGCGCGGCCTTGAAGGTTTCGGCGAGTGCGGCGAGCCGTGCGGCCTCCTCGCGCGCTTCGCTTCTACCCTGCTCGAAGCCTTGCGCGTGACCTTGCTCGTATCCCGCCTGATAACCGAGCGCCTGACCGGCCACATGGCCGGAGGCGATGCCCTGCGCGTGCGCGGCTTCGCGCAGGCGCTCGAGTTCGGCGGCGAGCGCGGCCTCGTCGGCCTCCGAGTTCGGCGGCGCGGGCGGCACCGGATCGAACGAGGCCATCTCCCAGCGCTGGTAGGCCGAGAGGCTTTCCTTCGCCGCGGAGTTCCGATTAGACATATGCATCTTCCGCCTTGCCGCCAATCACGATCTGGCCGCTTTCCGCCAGATTGCGCACGATCTGCAGGATGCGGCGCTGCTGCGTCTCCACTTCGGAAACGCGCACCGGGCCGCGCGCGTCGAGGTCTTCGGCGAGCAGTTCTGCCGCGCGCTGCGACATGTTGGAGAGGAACTTCTGACGCAGCGCAGGCGCGGCGCCCTTCAGCGAGATGATCAGCGCCTCGGATTCCACTTCCTTCAGCAGCAGCTGGATCGCGCGGTCTTCCAGGTCGAGCAGGTTCTCGAACACGAACATCTGATCGACGATCTTCTGCGCGAGCTCCGCGTCGTACTGGCGGACGTTCTCGATAACGCCTTCCTCGTGATTGCTCGACATGAAGTTGAGAATTTCCGCCGCCGTGCGAATACCGCCCATCGGGCTGCGCTTGAGGTTGTCGCTGCCGGACAGCAGGTGCGTGAGCACGTCGTCGAGTTCGCGCAGCGCCGCCGGCTGAATGCCGTCGAGCGTGGCGATGCGCAACAGCACGTCGTTACGCAGGCGGTCCGTGAAGCACGAGACGATTTCCGACGCCTGATCGCGGTCCAGGTGCACGAGAATCGTCGCGATGATCTGCGGATGCTCGTTCTTGATCAGTTCCGCGACGGCCGGCGAGTCCATCCACTTCAGGCCCTCGATACCGCTCGTATCGCTGCCCTGCAGGATCCGGTCGATGATCGCGCCGGCCTTGTCGTCGCCGAGCGCCTTGGTCAGCACGGAACGGATGTACTCGTTGGAGTCGAGCGACATGCCGGTGTGCTTTTCCGCCTCGCGCACGAACTCGTGCAGCACCGCGTCGATCTCCTCGCGGGTCACGGCCTTCATGGCGGCCATCGCGACGCCGATCTTCTGGACTTCGCGCGGTCCAAGGAACTTGAACACCTGCGCAGCTTCTTCCTCGCCGATCGACATCAGCAGAAGCGCGCTCTTCATTACGCCTTCAGCGCTCATCGGTCACCCAATTCTTGACGACAGTTGCAACGATCTTCGGATCCTGGCGCGCGATGCTGCGCGCGAACTCCAGGTTCCGCTCATATTTGTGTTTCGCGTTTTCGAGCGCGAGCAGTTCGGCGTCGCCCGTATCGATTTCGACGCTGGCGTTGGCGGCGCGCTCCGCGGCCGGAATGCCGTCCAGCAGGATCGGCTCGTCGGGCGAGGGCAGCGCGGCTGCCACGACCGGCTCCGGCGGCGGGAACGCGCGGCGCAGCGCCGGCTTCACCATCACGAAGTAGAGGAACAGGGCCACCGCGCCGATGCCGAGATACGTCGCGATCTGCTTGTAGAGCGCCAGCATGTCCGGCGTGCGCCACCACGGCAGGTCCGCGTTCGGGTCGAGCTCGGCGGTGAACGGGCTGTTGACCACGTTGACCGAGTCGCCGCGCTGCGCGTCGAAGCCCATCGCGTCCTTCACGAGCTGGTTGACCTGCGCGAGCTTGTCGGCGCTGACCGGCTGCATGGTGGCGCGGCCCTTGCCGTCGACCACGCGCAGATAGTTGACCACTACCGCCACGGACAGGCGCTTGATGCCGCCCATCGGCTGCTCGAGGTGGCGCACGGTCTTGTCGAGCTCGTAGTTGGTCGTCATGTCCTTGCGGTCGCTGACCGGCGTGGTGGTGACGCTGCTGCTCGCGCCGTTCGGCGCATTGATCGGCGCCGAGGCCGGCTGCGGCGGCTGGTTCGACAGCGCGCCCGGCACGCCGGAGGCGCCGCCTTGCGACATTTCGGTTGCCGTGCTGGATTGCTGGCTGCGAATGGCCGCCTGTTGCGGGTTGCCGTTCGGGCCGTAGGCTTCCGAGGTCTGCTCGCTGCGCGAGAAGTCGATGTCGGCGCTCACCTGCGAATGCGCGTTGCCGGCGCCGAACAGCGGCGCGAGGATCGCGTCGATGCGCTGCTGGGTGTTGCGCTCGATCTGCTGACGGTACTTCAGTTGCGACGCGTCGAGCCCGCCGCCCACCGACGGCTGCGTGAGCAGATTGCCGTCCTGGTCGAGAATGGTCACGCCCTTGACCGGCATTTCCGGCACCGCCGACGAAACCATGTGAGTGATCGCGAGCACCTGGCCTTCGTCGAGCGCGCGGCCCGGATACAGGTTGACGAGCACCGACGCCGACGGCGCTTCCTTGTCGCGCACGAACACGGAAGGCTTCGGAATCGCCAGATGCACGCGCGCCGACTTCACCGACGAAATGGACTGGATCGTGCGCTCCAGCTCGCCTTCGAGCGCGCGCTGATAGTTGATCTGCTCGGCAAACTGGCTGATGCCGAACTTCTGGTTGTCCATCAGTTCGAAGCCGACCGAGCCGCTTTTCGGCAGACCGAGCGATGCAAGGCGCAGCCGCATCTCATGGACCTGCTCGGCAGGCACCAGAATCGCACCGCCGGCATCGGAGAACTTGTACGGAATGTTCGCCTGCTGCAGCGCCGTGATGATGGCGCCGCCGTCGCGGTCCGACAGGTTGCTGTAGAGCACCTTGTAGTCAGGCGCGCGCGACCACAGGAACAGGCCCGCTACCACGGCGACTAGAACCGCCACCGCGAAGATCAGCGGGGCGCGCGGGTTGCCGCGCATCTGCGCGAGGCCCGACAGGCGCTGGCCGAAATTGCCGCCGAGGCCGCCACCAAGGCCGCCCAGGTCTGCGTTGCCGCCGGGCTGGCCGGCGCCTGCCGCGGCCGCGCCGGGCTGCGCGCCGGCGAGGCCCATGCGGGCGTCGGGGTTAATCAAAGAGTTGGCTGACGAATCCATGCGTCGGGTTTCTCCGGGATGCCTTTGCGTTCTGCCGCGCTACCGCGCCGACGGCCGGCGGGAGTACGGACAGATACTTTCACGACTGAAATTATCCGCACGGCAGGCGCGCCCGATTGCTTGAATAGAGCCGGGTTTCCCCCCTAGTTTCGGGGCTCTCGCCGTAAGGCCGCTGCTATGCTTTCGTCCAGATCGGTACGGTTTGGTCGTGCCGCTCGTCATTACTGGAGAGAACATGACTTTGCCCGTGAACGCGATTTCGTCGGCGCTGCAACAGTTGCATTCGATGGCGGCCCAGGCGGCCGGCGGCAGCACCGCGGCGAGCGGCGCCCCGGCCGCAGGGGAGTCCGGCGCAGCCACGGCCGGCGGCTTTGCGTCGGCGCTCAAGGCTTCGCTAGACAAGATCAGCGGCGACCAGACGAAGGCGATCGGCGAATCGCAAGCCTTCGAACTGGGCGCCTCGAACGTGTCGCTGAACGACGTGATGGTCGACATGCAGAAGGCCAACGTGGGCTTCCAGTTCGGCCTGCAGGTGCGCAACAAGCTGGTCTCGGCCTACAACGACATCATGCAGATGCAGGTCTGAACCCGACTGCGGTCCACGGCGGCAAGAATTTCCGCCCGCTGTGGCCGCAAACGCCCGTCCGCACGCGCATGCGCGCCGCGAGGCGTGCTCGCGCGGCTTGAGCCCTTAATCCTCCTTACACCGGCCTAAAGCTTTTTCGCTGCGTATCCGATAACCAGATACAGGCATGAATCCGGGTTGCGGCGACGCATCCGGGTGGGCTGCCACGACCAACCGTAGTTGCAATTGAGGAGGAGCGCCGATGTTTTCCCCAGGACACTCTGGAGCCAATGCGTACGCACGCGTGGGCGTCGAGACAGGGGTGATGGGCGCGAGTCCGCATCGTCTGATCGTGATGCTGTATCAGGGGGCCCGGCAAGCCATCGCGCAAGCGCGCATGCACGTGCAGCAGGGCAATGTATCCGGTCGTGGAGAGGCGATCGGCAAGGCGATTCAGATCGTCGAAAGCGGGCTGCAACAGTCGCTCAACCTGGAGGTTGGCGGCGAGATTGCGCAGCGGCTGAACGCGCTATATAGCTATATGTCGCGCCGGCTGCTGGAAGCCAATATAAAAGCGAGTGAGGCAATGCTGGTCGAGGTCGACGGTCTTCTGGCGACGCTTGAAGAAGCATGGATCGGGATTGCCCCGGAGATCGCGCGGATGGCGGCCCAGCCGGCCGCGGAAAGCATGAGATGACATCGAACGCAGAATATTTTGCCCGCTACGAGGCCATCGCAGCGCTGTCGTGCCGCATGCTGACGGCAGCCCGACGTGCGTTGTGGAACGACCTGGTTCACCTGCAGGAAGAATACCGGCAACTGGTGGACGCGCTGAAAGAGGCGGAGACGGGCGTCAAGCTCGACGAGACCGAGCGCCTGCGCAAGTACGCGCTGATCCGGCAGATCCTCGCCGACGACGCCGCGATCCGCGATCTGGCCAATCCGAGTCTTGCCAAGCTGTCGGCCTTGTTCGGCGGGCGGCCGTCGCGAGTGCTCAAGGAGCTGTACGGGGCGCGCTGAGGGTAGCTGCGAGGCAGTCCCACGGCGTCCAACTGAACGAATTTGAGCGCGCTGCCGCCAATGTGACCAAGGAATCGGCATGAACGGAATCGACACGGCTCTCGCATCGCTGCTTGCGACCCGCATCGACAGCCTGCTGAACATTGGCCCTGGCAGCGCCGCTACCACCCAGACCGGCGCGGCGGATGTCGCGGAGGCGCCGATCCCCGGTGCTCCCGTCGCGCCACCCGCACCGCCCCAGCCTTCCGCGCAGACGGCGCTGTCCGCCGTCGCGCTCACGCTGAACGCGATCGTACGCTCGGGCGGCGAGGCGACGCCCGCGATTGTCGGCCAGACGCCGATCTGGCCTGCCGCGCCCGCGCTCGACGTCGAAGTCGGCGCGTCGCCGCCGTTCGGCGCGCCGGCGACTTCCAGCACCACTCCGAACCCCGCCGCTTCGGCGGCCACAGCGAATGTCGCGGCGGCTCAGGTGCCCGTGGCGGCGCTCGCGGCTGCGCTTTCGCAGACGGTCAGCGACAGCGGTCTCTTTTACGAAGCGCATCTTTCGCAATGGCTGAGCGGCCAGCGCGCACCGGAAACGCTCGCCGGCGAGGCGCAGAACAAGCTCGTCGCGGCAGCCGCGCAATTGCCGCTGAACCTGGGCGGCGCCGCTGGCGACGCGTCGTCTGCTTCCGCCGCCGCAAGGCCCGGTATGGGCGCGGCGCAGAACGGTCCGGCCGGCGCGGCCGGTACGGGAAACCCGAACGCCGCCAACGCCGCCAATGCTGCCAACGCGAATGCCGGTATGAGCGCCGCGCGCGCGATGCCGTCCATCGACACCGCGCACGCCGCGCGTTTTGTCGCGGGTGAAGTGCTGGCGAGCTCGCTGTCCGACCTGAACGGTCAGTCCACGCATGCGGGTCTGCACAACGCGGCCTCGGCAGCCGCCGACGGCGGCACGGCGCAGACGGCGCAAGCCGCAGCGGTTCATCCGGCCACGGTGCCGCTCGTGCGCCAGCAGCTCGACCTGCTGGCAACGGGGCAGTTTCGCTGGACCGGCGAAGCCTGGCCCGGCGCGAAGCTCGACTGGACGATCGAACAGGAAGGCGACGAGTGGGACCGCGGCGGCGGTGGTGCGGCGAGCGAAGAAGATCAGCCGTGGCGCACGCGGCTCACGCTCTCGTTGCCGACGCTTGGCACCGTCGACGCCGAATTGACCCTGACCGGCATGCGCCTCGTCGCGCGCGTGCAGGCGAGCCCCGAGGGCGCGGCGCGTCTTGCGGTGCAGGGCGAGAGCTTTCGTCAGCGGCTCGCGGCCGCGGGCATCCAGTTGCATGGTTTGACGATTCGCGAAATTGGCGGCGGCGCGCCTGCCACCGGCGCGGCCGCGGCAGCCGCGACGGCTCAGGCGGCGGCCTCGGCGTATGCGCGTTCGGCTTCGGCGGGCGCGAGTGCCGCGGCTGCTGCGTCGACGGCTGCCGGTGCGGCCTCGGCAAGGAATGCGCGCGCCCCGCTCGACGATTTCGACTGGGATATGTGATGAGCCGCAAACATCGCCGCAGCGCGGCTGCGCTCGTCTATGACGCCCAAGGCGGCGACGCCGCTCCACGCGTGATCGCGAAGGGTTACGGGATGCTGGCCGAGATGATCGTGCAGCGCGCGAAGGAAGCCGGCCTGTACGTGCATGAAGCGCCGGAAATGGTCTCGCTGCTGATGCAGGTGGACCTCGACGCGCGCATTCCGCCGCAGCTGTACCAGGCGGTCGCGGAATTGCTGGCCTGGCTGCATCGGCTGGAAAGCGGAGCGGAGCACGAGCCGCCGCACGCCGCGCCAGGCGGCGCGAAGGGCCGCGCCGACGATGTCACCGACGTCGTCGCGGTCGACGTGGAGGGGGGAGCGGGCGGACGCTGAGCGGGCGACGCGAGGCACGCCGGCCCCAGCTTCCCGCACCGCAGCTCACCGCTCAGAACCGCATCATCAGCTTGAGCAGCGCGTCGACGCGCCTGCCGTACGGCGGCGCAATCCATCCGCGCGCGTTCAGACGCGCCTGCGTGAGCACCGGCTTCATCTTCGAGAACGTCACGAAGCCTTCGTAGCCGTGATACGCACCCATGCCGCTCGCGCCCACCCCGCCGAACGGCAGGCTTTCGCACGCGAGGTGCATCAGCGTTTCGTTGATTGCCATGCCGCCCGCGACGGTTTCATGCGTGACGCGCTCGATGGTCGCGGCGTCGTCCGCATACAGGTAAAGCGCGAGCGGGCGCGGCCGCGCGTTGATGAACGCAATGGCTTCGTCGAGCGTGTCGTAGGCAACGATGGGCAGCAGCGGGCCGAAGATCTCCTCCTGCATCAGCGCACATTCGCCAGGAGCATGCGTCACGACGACAGGCGGAAAGCGCCGGCTGGCGGCGTCGGGCGCGCAGTCGGTCAACGGGTGCAGTTGCGCGCCGGCCGCTGCGGCTTCGTCTGCGAGACGCTCGAGCCGCTCGAAGTGCCGCGGGGAAATGATCGACGTGTAGTCCGGGTTCTGCGCGAAGCCGGGATACATCTTCGCCATTCGGACCCGCGCCCGCTCGATGAAAGCCTGCTCCTTGCCGCGCGGCACCAGCACGTAGTCGGGCGCGACGCAGGTCTGCCCGGCGTTGAGCGTTTTCCCGGCGATGAGGTTGTCCACGGCATTCTCGAAACGCGCGTGCGCGCCGATGATGGCGGGCGATTTGCCGCCAAGTTCGAGCGTCACCGGCGTCAGGTTGGCGGCGGCCGCACGCATCACTTCATGGCCGATTTTCGTCGACCCCGTAAACAGCAAATGATCGAAGGGCTGCGCGCTGAACGCGGCGGCCAGCGCGGCGTCGCCGTTCACCACCGCGACGTGGTCGCGAGCGAAGGTCTCGCTAATCAGCTTCTCGAACAACGCGGAGGTGCGCGGCGTCAGTTCCGACATCTTGATAATGGCGCGATTGCCGGCAGTGAGCGCGCTGATGAGCGGCCCGGCGGCGAGCAGAACCGGATAGTTCCACGGCACGATGATGCCCACTACGCCGAGCGGCTGCGGCACCACCTTCGCGCGCGCCGGCAGGAGCCACTTGTTGGTGCTGCGGCGCTGCGCTTTCATCCACCGTTTGCCGTGCCGCAGCGCTGCGTCGATTTCCTCCTTCACCAGCAGGAATTCGGCGAGCAGCACTTCCTGCCTCGCACGATTGCCGAAGTCGGCGTTCATCGCGTCGGCGAGGGCGTCGCGATTGTCGAGCAGCACTTTGCGCAGGGCTCTCAGGTGCGCTGCGCGCGTTTCCCACGACGGATACGGCGCGCGCCGATACGCATGGCGCTGCTCGCGAAGCAGCGCTTCGAGCGCGGCGACTTCCGACAGATCGTTCTTCATTGTTCATCACTCCCTGATGAAAGAGGCGCGCTCGGGCCGCGCGCTTATAGATGTTGTCAGTGTTCGAATCTCAAGCCGGAAAAGCCCTTTCGATAATTGCCGCATGATCGAGGGTGGCGGGCAGCGTGCCATACACGCGGCCGCTTTCGCCGCAGCCGTCAGCAAGACGCGTGGCGATGAATGCCTCGGCCACGGCGGCCGGCGCGTGCGCGACGAGCAGCGTGGCCTGCGCAATCAGCACGATTTGCTGCGCGATGCGCCGCGCCGAGGCCTCGCGATGTTCGGCTGGTCCGTTCAAGGTCGCGGCGAGCTTGCCGAGCGCGGCGCCCAACGCCGGATGCGCGGCGGCGTCGGCCTGCCATTGCGCGAATAGCGCCTGTGCCGCTTCGGGTTCGCGCTCCATCGCGCGCAGCACGTCGAGGCACATCACGTTGCCCGAGCCTTCCCAGATCGAGTTGACCGGCGCCTCGCGGTAAAAGCGCGCCATCGGGCCGGTCTCGACATAGCCGTTGCCGCCCCACACTTCCATCGCCTCGCCGGTGAATTCGAGCGTGCGCTTACAGACCCAGTATTTCGCGGCCGGCGTCACGATGCGCCGCCACGCGCGTTCGGCGAGCGTGG
>Ga0268256_1001560_pt1 | contig 13439 bp, 8 predicted proteins | sample AgamicAtAmrz_FD_200247 | JGI IMG/M metagenome (GOLD analysis project Ga0268256, IMG submission 200247) | Agave microbial communities from Guanajuato, Mexico - At.Am.rz (v2) (version 3) | ecosystem: Host-associated > Plants > Roots > Rhizosphere | place: Guanajato, Mexico | collected 2012-06-07
CAATGGCAGCGTGAGCGCCTGGTCAGCAAACTGGAAGAGGCGCAGGTGCAGCTCGAAAACAACCGCCTCGAGCAAGAGCTGGTGATGATGGCGCAGCGAATCGACGTTGCCGAAGAGCTGGACAGGCTCGAAGCGCATGTTAAAGAGACCTACAACATCCTGAAGAAGAAGGAAGCTGTGGGTCGCCGCCTCGACTTTATGATGCAGGAGTTCAACCGCGAGTCGAACACGCTGGCCTCTAAATCAATCAATGCGGAAGTGACCAACTCGGCTATTGAATTGAAAGTGCTTATCGAGCAGATGCGCGAGCAGATTCAGAATATTGAATAACGTTCCGCGAGATCTCGCTTAGTCTCACTAAGTCGCAGCAGGACAAAAGGCCATGTTAAATCATGGCCTTTTTAGTTTTATATAGTCTTTTTATTATCACTACAGCACGTAGCAAGTATTTAAAATCACCGACGCTGGCGCAGCACACTAAAGTGCATGGCTTAATACTGGAATTTATCAAACCGGGAAGGTCGACGCAGAGTGCCCTTATCGAACGGTAACAGGACGTATCTGACAGAACTGATGAATTTATATCTGTTCAGAACCCTGATAAAGCATGAGAAATGACAGAGCAATGGCAGACGGCAGACAACGGCGAGCAGCTTCATAAGCCTCTGAATAAAAGGCATAAAGAGAGAACCGACTGATGACAGAAAAAACGGAAGCCTAAAAAGTAAGAGGAACTACATCGGGCATGTTAAGCGATAAATATGCACTGTATGCGAATGAAATTAGATTAAGTAATTTAAAAAGTTACTAAAATCCTTTTCAAACATCATAAGAATTTTTTATAGCTTTCTAAAAACCAGTTTAAATTATCAGATGGCTCATTAATTTCTATAGCCGAATCGCGATCAATTTCAGGCTCACCGGGAATAGTAATGTAAAAAACCATGCTGTTTACATCGCTTCCGACAGAATTACATGACTGTTGCTTTGCCTTTTTCGTAGCACTTATATAGAGATTAATATTTCTTCTCCTTTCCTCATCAAAATCATAACCTTTTGATAATAAAGGCTGAATATCTTCATAATAATGATCCATCATTACAGGAGTAAATGAACGAACGCCCACATCATCATTATCATCAAAAAATCCCTGCACCCAAGAATAACCTTCCCACTCTATTCCCTTGTGCATCTTTTCATTGCTTTTCTTAGTGGATATAGCCATATAGCTTGTCAGCCCATCGTCGTCTAGTACCAAAACGACTCCATAAATAACATCGCCTTTGTTATATTTTTTATATAAACCAAAAAAATTCCTCCTGAATTAATTTACTTAAATTATCCAATTGTGTGCTATGCCAATTTTCCATTATCTATTTCATCCGAATATTTCATACCCAATTACTTGTAATTTCTTTTTGAGAAGACCATTTTTACCGCTGCATGAAAAACCGTCACGCTTACTTATTTCCTTAAATTTTTTTATCATCTTTGGCTAATGCGTCTGCCTCTTTTTTTCATTTTCTTTTGTGCGGACGCCTTCTCCATTATTAGCCATCATAAGATTTTCTGGATCATTTACAGGATCAATGCCGTGCTTTTTAAGGGTAGGCTTCTATCTTGCTAAATGCGGAGCCAGATATTTCTTTAATGTTTCCCTTTAAAAAAACTCATCATCATGGGACCTTGTCATGCCATCAGGTATAACGTTGCCATTTGCTAAAGCCTTCGCTAACTAGCGATATTAAAGCCACCCAGCGCCCCCCCTACCAGCGGGTTCGGCGCATACTGTTAAAGATTAACCATGCTTAAGGATTCTCAGAAAGAATATATTCTACTTCAGAAAATTTTTCTGGATTTGCGTCCAGAAAATCCTTCAGATAATTAACCAAATATTCAGGATAGTTAAGTAGTCTTAATTTTTCTTTGTAAGCTTCTGTATGTGGTTTTGAGTTTGTAATTCTATAATGTATAACTTCAAGCCAATCAGGGGCTTTTTCTTTAAGGTCATCGATAACATGAACGACAGCATTTATATACGAACAAACCTCAAATGTCTCGGCCATGCCAATGATATTTTTCATTACATCACCGTACTCGCAGTCATCATCAAGATAAGATAGCATTATTTCGATATAATTAGCATCTTTAGACAAAGCCATTTTTTTCAGTGTTTCATTAAAAGCAGCCACTTCAGATTCATTGCTGAATTTAGCATTTTTTTTCAAATCAGCTTCTAAGGTCATATCTCACTCCTTACATTTTTTCTTAAAGATTTCAGGGAAATGCTCCTGATTTTGCTTAATAACCTCTATTAAACCCTGACGAATATCTTTCGTATATAGCCCTTGATCTTTATATATTTTCCTTGCATCCCAGATATCTCTGGCTAAAGCATCACGTGGGCTTTCATGAAGAAAAGGTTTTCTGGAGTATGTTCTCGTTAAAGGATGGCGACCTTTATTTTCAGGATAAAGGTGTTCCATTTGCATCGCGATCGATTTATTCCTACTGATGCTAAATTTTTGCTTCATGTATTCAGCGGATGGCATATGATGTCCTGTAAGATTATCTCCTGGATAACCAGGCAGCTTACCATATGGGCCCACCCCACCTTCTCCAGGTAATAAAGGGGACAACCCCAGCGGATCCACCCATACCAGCGGGTTCGGCGCATACTGATACAGGTTTATCCCACCCGCGAGCCCTATTGGGTCCTGGCTGATAAAACGACCCGCATCCGGATCATAGTAGCGGAAACGGTTATAGTGCAAACCCGTCTCGGCATCAAAGTATTGCCCCTGGTAGCGTAGTGGCTGATATACCGGCTCACCGGTACGCGTTTCGATATGTTCCACACGTAGCGTATTACCCCACGCACGGTATTCCGCGCGCCAGGCAATTTCGCCACCTGCGCCGGTCAGTTCACGCGGCATGCCGGACACATCGTTGTGATACCAGTAAACTTCTGCTTCGTGTTCCGTCTCGCCCTGCTGCAGGCTGATTTGCGCCAGTGGCGCGAAGCTGTCGTCTTCGTAAACCCAGAGATGGCTGCGCGCGCCCCGCGTTTCACTTAGCAGCCGGTTGCCGTCCCACAAGAAGGTCGTCACGCCGAACGCATCCTGCTTCCAGCTGCGTCGACCGAAGGCGTCATAACCATACGTGGTGCGCTGCGCTGCGCCGTTACGTAAGGTGACGGACTCTGCCAACTGATGCTCTGCGTTCCATCTGAACTGCTGCGTGGTGTGCCGGGCGATGTGTTTGGTGATGACGTTGCCGAAGTTGTCGTACTCCCAGCGTTTATCTTCATACACGCGCAGGCGGTTATCCTGTAACGGGGCCGCGGCGGTGCCGCTAAGAAGGTTATGGGCCGGGTCAAAGGCGAAATGTTCGTCACGGGCGCGGGTTAAGCGTCCCAGCGCATCGTAGTCATAGCGATGCTCACCGGTGTATTTATCCACCATCTGCAATAGCTGACCGTCACGCCGCCAGGCGTAATCACGCGCCACTGCGATTTTCCCGTTCCGTCCGGCACGCTGGCTGACCAGCCGCCCCATTTCATCATGCACATAGTCGCTGCTGATGATGCCCTGCGTGCGGCGAATTTCCCGGTGCAGCACATCGCGCTCGCTTTCGCTGATAACCCGGCTACCAAGGTTCACCTGAATTCGATGCCCGCTGCCGTAGTAGAAGTTTTTCAGTTCACGTCCATCCGGCAGGGTGGTGACGGTGCGGTTGCCGAGCTCATCATACTGATGATGAAGCTCATGGCTGAAGCCGCGAATGAGGTTGCGCTCAAGCGTGAGCTGCCCAGCGGCGTCCCACTCCAGTTCAACGCGCCCGCCGTGGTTAATACCCGCAGTCAGGCGTCCGAGCGAGTCATACTGGTAACGGGTGCGCTGCCACTGCTCCTCGCCGCCGCGCGCCACCAGTTTTTCCACCAGACGTCCGGCGTCATCACGCTGGTAATGTGTGCGAATAACGGTGCCATTCCCGTTACCCTCTTGCTCCCGTACCGTCATGAAGCCGCCCGCATCATAACGGTAGCGGGTAGTACAGCCATCAAACCCGGTCTCGCGAGTCAGATAATCACGCGCGTCATATTCCATCTCATAACGCACGCCGTTTTCGTTAACCAGTGTGGTCAGGCGGCGCGCCAGATCGTATTCATATTTCACCTGATGACCCAGCGCATCGGTACGCGCCAGCGGCAGGCCATCCGGTGCCAGGCTCCATTGCGTCATCTGCCCCTGCGCGTCGCGCCAGGCGGTGAGACGCTGCCAGCGGTCAAACTCAAACGTCTCCGTCGCACCATCCGGATGGACAATACTCAGCGGCAGGCCATCCTGGCGGTTGTTAATCAGGGTGCGATTGCCCGCCGCGTCTGTCTGCTCTTTCAGCCAGCCATATTTGTCATAGCCGAAGGTAGTGGTACGCCCGGAGCAATCGGTATGGCTGATAAGAAAGTTGGCGCTGTTCCAGACGAGCCGCTGAATGCCCGAGGCGGCATCGCGCACACGCACCAGGTTCCCGCGATCGTCATGGTTATATTCTGTAATACGGCCAAGCTCATCCATCACACGGATCAGGTTGCCCGCCACGTCATAGGCAAATTCCCGTATGCCGCCCTGCATATCGATAATGCGCACCGGTAGGTTCCAGCGCTCGTGATAATCGATACGCGTCATCTGCCCGTCCGGTTCGGTCACAGCGGTGCAGTTTCCTCGCTCATCATAGCGGTAACGCGTGGTTCTGCCTGCCGGATCGGTAAGGTGCGTCATTTGCCCGCGCACGTTGCGACGAAACCGCGTGTAGCAGCCAGCAGCATCTTTGTAGCCCAGCAACTCATGGTTATCGTCGAACTCGTAGCGCGTAACGCGTCCCAGCGCGTCGGTCACTGTCGTGCTGTCGGCACCGTACTCAAAGCGCCACTCTCCACCCAGACTGTCGCGATGCGCCAGCACTTTGCCGGAAGGGTCGTGTTTGTCGTAATGGTAGAAACACTCCATTTCACCGGCAAGACGATGCGCCACCATAATGTGGTTGCGGTAGCGGAACTCACGCAGCACCTCGCCCTGGCCATTCCTGACGGCGATTAAATCGCCCTGCAGAGAATAGTCATAACGACAGAGACTTTCGGCATGGAGTGGATCGGAAGGATGACAGACGCTGACACCGGTAATACGGTCTGCCGTGTCGCCGCTAGCAAGCGTAAGCGTTGTGAAATGAATAATGAACCGTCGCCCGGCGCTGTCGGTAATCTGTTCAGGCTGATGATGCGCGTTGTAATGCAGGGTCAACCGATTGTCGTGACGATCGCTTATCGCCGTGAGCAGCCAGCGGCCAGGCTGCGCCTGATGTGTGAAATGCCAGCGTCTCGCTTCGTCAGCTGTTGCGATGCAGAACTCGCCCGGCAATGGCTGCGAAAGCGAAAGCTGTTCGTAGCGGTGCAGTTTTAGCGGGTGGCCGGGCTCCGGCCACGGGAACTCGATTTCACGCCCCTGCTCGTCGATAAACAGCAGCACGTCATCCTGCGCGCGAACCTCCAGCGAGAGCGGTAAAAACCACCCCTGACCCAGCCAGCCGTTGCCGATTTCATCAGAAAAGTAATAGCGCTGCCAGTTCAGCGGTACGGACGCCGGGAAGGCAAAGTCGTTATCTTTTTCCCCGAAAAGAATTTTAATGCCGAGAATAGCATTAACCGGGCTCCCGACGAGCGGTGTTACATCTGCTGTATTGGGGATCTTGCACGACTCGGTCTCTTTTTTGGCTTTGCCTTTATCGCTGCCGCCCTTTTCACTGCCCGCTTTTTTCGCTTTTACGGCATCTTCCGCGCCTTCTTTGGCGGCTTTGCCTTCGGCTTTCACGGCGGCTTTTTCAGCTTTCATGGCCGATTTCTCAGCGAGCTTTGCAGTCTCTTTTACCAGCCCTTTTGTCGCGCTCGCCGCCTCTATCGCTTTGCCCGCTTTGACCGCCATCTTACCGGCTTTGAAGGCCGCGCCGCCCCCGGGTACAAAGTTCGCCGCAGCGGAAGCTGCCGATAACGCCGCGTTGCCGTAGTCACCTTCGGCGGCATAAATGGCCGCGTTCGCGCCATCGGCCACGACGCCCAACACCGGCACCGCCCCTATGATATCCAGCCCGGTATGAACAATATCGCCCCACTCGCCCCACCAGCTTTTCTTTTTAGGGGGATTGGCGCTGCCCGCTTTTACGTTGCCTTTCGGTGCCGGCGCATATTGCAATTTGCCGATAGTATTTCCTGTCGCCATATAAATTCCCTGCGATGGATTGCGTGTTCTTAACGTAATATTTAAGTTTTTATCGCCACGAAAAATAAAGGCGATACTTTATTTCAGATGCAGCCCGTAACAACTTCTTTTTATAACAGCGTAAAAAACGCGTTCACTAGTAAAGAAAATAAAGCACAGATGGAATTATCGCCCCGGACAGGAGCGATAAGTATTGTGAAGCACCATTCAGTATTTAGCTGGCGGCCAGTGCAACCCTTTGCGGATGGCAAGCTTACGAATCTCTTCTAATTTATTGACGGTTCTTTTATCGCTATCTTTTTCGCGATCGATAACATCTGAGAGCATTTTCCCAAAATTTAAGCCATTCTGATTTTCGATATTGGGGTTAGCACCATGGTTCAGCAAATACTCAACCTGGTCCAGTTCCATGCCAGCCAGGGCGGACATCAATACCGTTTTACCGGCGCTATCGGTTTTATTGACATCGGCGCCCGCTGACAATAAATACTTCAGGACGGCAAACGAATTGTCTGAAGCGGAGTTAAAAATTAACGGCTGGTAGTTGGTCATGGCGTTGGGGCTTAGACCACCGTCAATCAGCGCTTTGATATAGGCAGGGTCGTTTGAGCTCGCCATCACGGCCGCCGGGCTGCCAAAATCAGGAATATCCTGTAGCGGATCCGCGCCCGCTTTGACCAGCTCCGTCACAATGGACAGAGAGCGGCCATCGCCGTTTGTCGCCTCTAACAGCGCGTACATCAGCATAGTCATGCTCTGACTGCCGGGTTTATTTAAATCAGTGCTTTTTGACAAGGCTTTTACTTCAGACAAATTATGCTCGGCAATCGCCTGAGCGAGCTGTAATTGCGTGCCACTAAAATAAACTTCCGGCGCTGCTTGTTTCATATTCGTGCTTCCGTGACCAGGTATTACAACAGAAAAGAGTGCCAGCCCTGCGAGGAGACTGCAAATTAGCCTTCGCAATGTTTTCATTTTGATCTCCTTATAAAACCATCAGTATAGCCTCATCCTCTGCTTTCTCTGCTTCGATACAGGGGATGACTTCGCTCATAAAATGGCGATTTACAGGGTTGCCTTTCCCGCCTGACATATCATGTTTCTTGCCTACCGCCGCCGGGAGTGCTGCAATAATCAGCCCGAGCCCGGCACCAATGAGGCCGCCAAACAGGCCGCCTAACTTTGCGCCCAGCGCGCCAAGCCCTCCCACCAGGCCAAGGGTGCCGAGCACGCCAGGCTCCTGCAGACCGGTTAACACTTCACCTTTAACCCGGTAGGCGTTGATATTTTCAGACGTTACCTTCTTCTCAAGAATTTTACCGCCATACTTCTCGACCGTTCCGCCGTTAAGGCCCGCCGCGTTGAAGGTCCAGCCCGGCTTGCTGCTGGCGCGCGAACAGGCGGAGGCAAGCCCGCCGCCCAGTGAGTGTCCGACACAGTCGACAGGCGTTTTCACCCCTTTTAACGAGGTGCCAATCCCAACCGCTTTTTTATAGTATGGATTGCTGACTCCAAACGCCTGTTTGGCATTGACGCCCCAGTCCGGTCCCGACTGCGTGCCACGGAACACGACCGAGGGCGACATATCCTTGCCGAACACGGCTTCATCAGGCTCATACATACGCGTGCGAAACTGCGGTGCGCCGTTCTCGCGTAAGTCATTAGGCGAAAGGTTGTATTTTGCGAGCGCCTGCGGGTCGTTAGAGATATCTTTCCAGCCCTTCGGGATTTCAGGCATCGGCTTCGACGGATCGCGCGGTTCGTAAACGTAATCGCTGAGGCGCGCCTTTTCTACCGCGACGTTATTCTGTTCAAGCCGCCGCGCCGCAGCCTGCGCTTTTGGATCGCTGCTTTGTTTTCCCTTCGCGATAAGCGCTTTGCGCCGCTCCCAGGTCTCTTTCTTGGTGAAATTTCCGCCACGCCCACCGTTGGCTTTACCATTCATGGCGAACGTATCCTGAACGCGGTTAAGCGGGTGTCCGCCGACGTTGGTATCCGGGCTGTGTTCAATAGACCAACAGTCGCCCTCCACCGTACCGCTGACCACGCCCTTATTGCGCCCCGCCGCATCGCCAATAGTAGTCGGTACAAAGCTCTGGTCATACACAAACGCGGGCTTGCTGCCGAAATTCACCGAGTTGACGGTGCTTTTTGCAGGCTCAAGCGTTGCCGTGACCGGGTACGGCACCGGCGGTTGGATGCCGGGCGTGAAACATAAATCGGGCGCCAGGCCAACCAGCTTATATTTCCCGTTTTTACGGGCTGCAAAGTTCTCAGCCATGTGCGCCTTTCTCTTTCAGGTTTAATAACGACGGGGGCAGCGGGACAAACTCCGCCGATTCACGATCGCTGTTCAGCTGACGCGCGCGCGCCACTTGGCCTGCTCGCTCATCACGGGCGATAAAGCGCAGCTCTGTAATTACTGGCTCCATCAGCTCCGACATGACGGTACGGTAGCTGCAGTGCACTTTACGTGAAGGCACATCCACTATTAGCGTATCAAGCGCCATGTCCTGGGCGACCCCGGCACCTTTCTGCGTCATGATAAAAACGAACAGGCTTTCCACCGGCACCTGAAAACGAATCACCTGATCGGCTTTGTCACGGGCGGAAATCAGATATTTGAGCGTCACAGGCACCGCGCTCAACGGAGCAGGCAAAGGAAACTGCAACAAAGGATGCGCACCGCACCAGTAATCAAAGCGGAAATCCTTTGGTAAAAAAGGGTGTCGATGCTGTTTCCAGTCTTCATCATAGGTGCCCGCATGTTCGATGCGCCCCTGCCAGCCGCGGCCATAAAAGCCAAACCCGGCGGCAAGCCCGGCTTCATCGATTTTCTTTACCGGTTGGGTGACCCATTCAATCTGCGGGGCGGGCAACCTGTCTTTCTTTAGCTGCTTTCTGACCTCGCGCGGGTACCACCCTATGCCGGTCGTATTCTCCTGGGCGGCGATGACATTACCATCAGGCAAGGTGTATAACCCACCGGCTGCGTATTCGTAGCGTAACTCCAGCGTCTGGATGGGCTCAGGCTCCATCAGCCGCCAGCCCGCCACGACTTTCCACCACTCCCGCGGTCCGTGGACACGCAGCAGGCGCGTCTTGTCACCAATTTGCGCGCCAACAGTAAAGCTCCGCGCCGGTTTATCCTGCGGTGCCCAGGCGCTCGCGTTAATTACGACATCCATCCAGGGTTTGTAGGGTGCCAGATCGCTTTCAAACCTTACGCTGCTGTAGCCCGGCTCGCCGTAATGCATATCCTGCTCAACCAGTTCGCCCTGATCATCACAGAGCGTCAGTGCGCCCGTTACAATATCAAGATCGTAACTGACTCTGGCGACCACCGTACTGAAGCCGTGGTCGTTCTGATCCAGAGACTCGAATAGCATGGCCGGAAAGGCACTAAGATTAGTAAAGTTTTCCATATCAGTTAATGTTGATTTCCGTGCCGTCGATATCGATGACTTTTTCACCGACGAGCTTAATCTTATTGGCGCTCAGCGTAATGGTGCCGTTCTGCTCCAGCACAATCATCGACTCCCCGCAGACCAGCGTAATTTTCTCTTCCGCACTGAAATCCGCTGTCGTACCCGCCGACAGGCTGAGATCTTTGCCTGAATTGACTGAGTATTTAAGTGCCACGTTATGCATCTGCATCGCACCGACGTTGGTCATCCAGCCCGCCCCGACGTTCAGGACATACGCAGCGCCAATATTGGTATTTTGTGCGAGCCCGACGTTGAGCATGGAGGCAAGCGCGATCGTCTCTGTTTTCGTTTTATCGACGCGCAGCGTCTGCGCCCCGTTGACGGTCACACTCTGGTTCTGGCCGATACGCACGTTTTCATTTTGATCGACGGTTTCAGTACGGTTAGAGTGAACCGTAATGGTCTCATTGCCATCTACTGTCTCTATGCGGTTCTGATGAACCGTGATCGTTTCATTTTCGACGACCGTTTCCGTACGGTTTTTCTTCACCGTCGTGGTTTCATTAGCGCCAATGGTTTTAGTGCGGTTGCTGCCTACCGAATGAGTTTCATCATTCTCCACTTCGGTATCCATATTTCGTTCTGCATGCAGCCAGACCTGCTCGGCCCCGGATTTATCCTCAAAGCGCAGGGCGTTGGCGTTGTCCGGCGAGCCGTCCTTCGACCGACTCAGGAAGCCCATCTGCGTCGCCGCGGCCGGCAACGCCCACGGCGGCATGCTCGCCTCGTTGTACACGCGCCCCGTGATCAGCGGGCGGTCCGGGTCGCCGTTGATGAAGTCCACCACCACTTCGTCACCCACGCGCGGTATCTGTACACCACCGAAGCCCTGGCCCGCCCATGCGCTCGACACGCGCACCCAGCTCGAGCTGGTGTCGTCGCCCTTCGAGAGCCGGTCCCAGTGGAATTTCACCTTCACCCGACCATATTTGTCCGTCCAGATGCTCTCGCCCTGCGGACCCACCACCTTCGCCGTCTGCGGGCCGTACGTACGCGGCCACGGCGTCTTCTGCGCCGGGCGGTACGGCACGTCCGCCGGTATCACCTCAAAATGCGTTTCGTGCACCGTATTGCTATCCGCCCCGCTCGCGTAGCGGTTCTCCTCGAAGTGGTATTGCGCCGCCGTGGTAAGGTATTCCCCGTTGTCACCGAAGAACGGGGCATTGCGAAGCACGAACGTGTGCCCCGGCGCGATGCCGAGCGCTGTCGCTGTGCCCCGCGTCTGGCGGTGCTCCACCTGCCATCTCTCCTGGCGGATGCGGGCATAGAACTCACCGTGACCGTGCTCCACAAACCGGCCCGGCCAGTCATAGACGTCAATGCTCCCTGGCTGCGGCGATTTTGGGTTCTGCCGTGCCTGGAAGAGCCACGCGTTCGGCTTGCGAAAGTCGTAGTCGTCGAGGCTGTAGATGCCCGGTGTCACGTTATCCTGCAGCGCCCACTGGCTGATACCCTCTTCATCCGTTGTACCGCCTGATGGCGTCACGTGGTACGGAATAGCCTCGTAGCCGGGAAAAGGTTTGTACTGGCCGGGGGCATCGGTAAGCACCAGCGTGTGGCGGTCCTGCTCATGGCGGAAGTGATAAGTGATACCCTCCAGTTCCAGCAGGCGGCTCATGAAGTCCAGGCTACTCTCCTGGTACTGCACGCAGTACTCCCACACCCGGTAGCTGCCCGACAGCCGCTCCTCTACGTTCACGCGGCTCTCGCCGAGCAGCGTCTTAACTATCTGCGGCACCGTCTGCCCCTGGAAGATGCGCAGATTGCGGTCACGCTGCATCGGCCAGAGGTCCGGCTCCACCGTCAGCTCGTAGGCCGCATAGCGGGTACCCGACATCTCCACCGCGCTCACCGCAACTCGAGTCACCTTACCGTTGAGGTAACGCGGCGTCATCAGGGCCTGAGTCGGGATGGTCACCGTCACCGGCTGGCCCAGCAGCGCGCTGCGGTCGGTACGCGCGTCAGCCCCAAGCAGCGTCAGGGTAAACATGAACGGCTCCGACAGCGACTCGCGCCCGGAAAGCTTCCAGAAAAGTAGCCCCTCGACCGGGAGCTTAACGGTGATTCGGTTGAGCATAACTTCCATCCCTATGTGTCTGTGCGGTGCATACCAGAGTCCAGTAGGCTATGCTCTGTAAATCACAGCACAGCAGCAAATGACGCATTATTTTCAGGGCTCTGACAACGCAGCAGGTATCTGCCAGAAATACTTTTCAGTTTGAGTTAATTCAAGTCGCAGGCCGTATGAAATTTTATAACAAGGCTATGGCTACCGCAGGCGCAGGTACGCTCGTGTCGTACACGCCTTCTGCGACCAGTCATATAAAGAAATGTCAGATAACGAAGCGGCTATTATGGATTATATAAAACCGATGCACGCTCGCTGTATAAATATATCAATAAGTGGCCCAGCAAAAAACCGACATTATTTTTGATATACAGACTATTCTTATTCCAATAACCAATCAAGGTTGGATGTGCGCTGAGAAAGAATAAGGTTGTGATTTTTTATGAAGTACGTCACTAATAACGCACTGAATTATTAATAAAGGGAAGAGATTTTGTGTTGCAATACCGTGTAATAAAAGGAATCTTTATAAGAAGGAATACTATTTAACTTAAGTAGGCTACTAATTATAGTGGGTTGGGATAATATCGGTTATTTTGCCCTACTGTACGACCCTGCGCGTGGCATCAAATACGCCTACTGGCTAGCTGCAACGCACTGCGACACCCTGTTTTTAATCATCCCACAGATCTAATGCTTCCAACGGTGCAATACACTCCGAGCAAACGGTCGATAAAAGCCGCCGCATTTTCAGAATGACAAAGCGGTCATTCAGCGATTTTTTTTCTTTGTCCCTGTCGTTCAGATGGATAAACGTAGCAAACGGAAGCTCTAATGCCTGCACATCTTCTTTTTCCAGGAAGTAATGAGGAGAACCGGTTTCAACTCCATTATCCCATTTATGCACAGTCAGTCGGCAAAACGCATAATCTGATAACGGCTTGTTTTGATGGAGTATCTCTTTGATCTTTCTTGATACAAAATAGTTCTCATATTTATTATGTATTGGGCATAACAAGAGCATTGCGCACCTTTTGATGTTGGTGATTGTGTAAGCCTGTACTGTCGTTGAACGGCTTTAGTTTTCTGTGCCAGCCAGTGTAGATTGAGAATATCAGAAAACATCTCATCTCATTAATAAACCCGCCATAGCTGTTTTGGCATTCTTGCACCTGCATATTATTTATTAATATTCGCTTTGCATGCCCGGTAATCATCGTGGATGACTTTGAATTAATTAAATTAAAATCAATTGAATAACAACTAATGCCCGTCATGAATGACATTACCTCAGCTAATCCGAAACACCTTTCCTTAGAAAATCTCAATCGCCCCCTTCCGGCTTAATCATTACCCTGCCCGCACTGAATTTATGGGGGCGGCATGCTGTTACACATTCTCTATCTGATCGGCATCACTGCCGAAGCCATGACCGGCGCGCTGGCGGCAGGGCGACGTCGTATGGACACCTTTGGCGTCATTATTATTGCCACTACGACCGCGCTCGGCGGCGGTTCGGTGCGCGATATCCTGCTTGGTCACTACCCGCTTGGCTGGGTGAAGCATCCGGAGTATGTGATCATTGTTGCTGTCGCAGCGGTATTGACCACA
>Ga0268256_1001567_pt1 | contig 13410 bp, 12 predicted proteins | sample AgamicAtAmrz_FD_200247 | JGI IMG/M metagenome (GOLD analysis project Ga0268256, IMG submission 200247) | Agave microbial communities from Guanajuato, Mexico - At.Am.rz (v2) (version 3) | ecosystem: Host-associated > Plants > Roots > Rhizosphere | place: Guanajato, Mexico | collected 2012-06-07
TTGATATTGGTGCTGAATCGCTAAATTGCCTTCCATGATTGCGAGAAATTCGACTTCCTTATGAAAATGCCATGTCTCCTGCTCGATAAGCGCAGTATAATCCGGCTCATCATTAATTTCCCAAACCTTTAAAGATAATAACGGATTTTCATAATGAACCACTTCATTAACAGGTTCTTCATATGTATTTTTAACCATTCTCTAAGACCCCCGACAAAAGATATAAATGCATCATCCATTATGGAAGTGTATTTTTTTATTTTCGATAAATGACACAATTGAATAAAAAGAAGCCAATTTTGAGCATTTATTAAATCGCTTTCATTTTTTATAATGATACCATAAATCGGTATTGGAGTGTGGCTAACTTGATAACTATATGGAACGAAAATCGCCATGAAAAAATAAATCCTGTTGTAGCGGAAATTTACCCTGATGGTATACACGGCTGTATTGACAGCGTTCTAAAAAATGCAGGCTTTGATACAAAAACGGCAACCTTGGATGATCCGGAGCACGGCCTGACAGATGAGGTGCTGGAAAACACAGATGTTCTTGTCTGGTGGGGGCATATTGCGCATGGAGAAGTAAAGGACGAAATTGTAGAAAAAGTGCATAAGCGTGTTCTAGATGGAATGGGACTTATCGTCTTGCACTCCGGCCATTTTTCGAAAATATTCAAAAAGCTAATGGGAACAAGCTGTGATTTGAAGTGGAGAGAAGCGGATGATAAGGAAAGGCTGTGGGTAGTTGCTCCAAGTCATCCGATTGCTGAAGGAATCGGTGAATATATCGAGCTAGAAAAAGAGGAGATGTATGGCGAGCATTTTGATATCCCAGCACCAGATGAGCTGATTTTTACAAGCTGGTTTACAGGCGGAGAAGTGTTCAGAAGCGGCTGTACATACCAAAGAGGGAACGGAAAAATATTTTATTTCAGACCGGGACATGAAACGTATCCTACATATCATCAGAAAGACATTCAACAAGTCATCATTAATGCAGTGAACTGGGCGAAGCCGGTTGCCAGAACACGTCCTGTATACGGGAACAGTCAGCCTTTAGAAAAGTTATAGAAAAAAATCATAGGGGGAAAAAAACATGAGTACATTAAAAATTGGTGTAATTGGCTGCGGGAGCATCGCTCAGCACAGGCATCTGCCTGAATACAGCTGGAATAAGAATGTGGAGATAGTCGCTGTTTGTGATATTAATGAGGAGCGCGCTCTTGAGATTGGCAAAAAATATGGTGCAAAAGCATATACAGATTATACAGAGCTTCTTGCTGTTGCAGAAATCGATGCGGTAAGTGTATGTACACCAAACTATCTGCATGCACCAATTTCTGTTGCTGCATTGAATGCAGGCAAACATGTGCTGTGCGAAAAGCCGATGGCAACCTCATCTGAAGAAGCAGCCCAAATGATAGAAGCAGCCAAAAAGAGCGGAAAAAAATTAATGATCGGGCATAATCAGCGTTTTGTAAAATCACATCAAAAAGCTCGTGAACTAATTAAATCAGGTGAAATTGGCAAATTATACAGTTTCCGCACAGCATTCGGCCATGGTGGTCCGGAGCAATGGAGCGTGGACGGCAAGGGAAGCTGGTTCTTCCAGAAAGAAAAAGCATTCATTGGCGCAATGGGAGACTTAGGTGTTCATAAAACAGACCTTCTCCGCTATATTCTAGGGGAGGAATTCGTTGAGGTTGGAGCCTTTGTGGAAACAAATGCAAAGGATTTTGCCGATGTGGATGATAATGCTGTGTGCGTATTGAAGACAGAAAGCGGAGTAATCGGAACATTGGCGGCAAGCTGGGCTTACACGAGCAAAGAAGATAACTCGACGGTGATTTACGGTGAGAAGGCAATCTTAAGATTGGAAGATCATCCTCAATACTCTTTAATCGTGCAGTATGCTAATGGGGAAACAGTAAACTATGAGCTTGGTAAAATCCAATCAAATGATGAAGGCGGCCAAAATGCAACAGGTGTGATTGATCATTTTGTCGCTTCCATTCTCACGGACAGTGAACCTTTGATTACAGGAGAAGAAGGCAAAAAATCTCTGGAAGTTATATTAGGTGCGATTAAATCAAAAGAGACAAAGCAAATCGCAACAATAAATCAATAAAATATATAGATTAGAAGGAGAGAATGGCAATGAAACTAGGAGTCTTTACAGTCCTGTTTGCAGATAAATCGTTTGAAGAAATGCTTGATGCAGTAAAGGAAGCCGGCCTGCAGGCTGTTGAAATCGGCACAGGAGGCTATCCGGGCAATGCACACTGTGATTTGGACACATTGCTGGAGGATGAAACAAAGAGGCAGGAATATATAAAGAAAGTCGAAGACAGAGGATTAATGATAAGTGCGTTCAGTTGTCACGGCAACCCAATTTCTCCTGAGAAGGAGTTCGCGTTGAAATCTCATGAAACTTTGATGAAAACAATCAAGCTTGCCTCCCTTCTAAATGTGCCTGTTGTTAATTGCTTCTCTGGAACAGCTGGTGATCATGAAGGAGCGAAGTTTCCGAATTGGCCAGTCACTCCATGGCCAACTGAATACAGTGATGTGAAAACATGGCAATGGGAGGAAAAGCTGATTCCTTACTGGAAGGAAGTAGGACAGTACGCAAGTGATCACAATGTGAAAATTGGTCTTGAACTGCATGGCGGATTCTTAGTTCATACTCCATACACACTTTTGAAGCTGCGCGAAGAAACATGTGATGCAATCGGCGCCAACCTTGATCCAAGCCATTTATGGTGGCAGGGCATTGATCCTGTGGGAGCCATTAAAATATTGGCAAAAGCAAATGCAATCCATCATTTCCATGCTAAAGATACGTATATCGACCAGGATAATGCGAATATGTATGGATTGACAGATATGCAGCCATACGGAAATGTACAGTCAAGGGCGTGGACTTTCCGGTCTGTCGGCTGCGGCCATAGTGCTGCAGAATGGTCTGATATGATGAGTGCATTGCGCACATACGGCTATGACTATGTTGTCAGTATCGAGCATGAGGATCCACTTATGTCTATCCGTGAAGGACTGGCAAGAGCTGTATCAACACTTAAGTCAGTTGTTATCGAAGAAGCACCATCTCAAATGTGGTGGGCATAAATACCAATTTAGGAGGATTTAAGCATGACTTCATATAAAGTAGGGATCGTAGGGTGTGGCAATATTTTTCCGATGCATGCACAATCAATCGTAACAAGAGAAGATGCTGAGCTTGTTGCAGTTTGTGATGTAAAAAAAGACCGGGCAGATTCAAAAGCGGCCATTTATAATTGTGCCAGCTACACAGACTATGAAAAGATGTTTGAGCAAGAGTCTCTCGATGTTATCCATATTTGTCTGCCCCATCATTTGCATGCGCCTGTTGCCATTGCTGCAGCAAAAAGAAAGATTCATGTGCTGACAGAAAAGCCGATGTCTATCAGCTTAGAAGATGCAGAAGAGATGGTAGCAGCACATCAGGAAAATGGCACAACATTAGGCGTTATTTTCCAGAATCGTTATAATCCAGGCTCTCAGCTTATTAAGAGGATGCTTGTAAACGGTGAATTGGGTGCGATTAAATCAGGAAAATTATCAGTAACATGGGATCGCTCTGATGAATATTATCAAAAAAGTGATTGGAAAGGTACGTGGGAGAAAGAAGGCGGCGGCGTTATTATCGACCAGGCGATTCACACATTAGATTTGATGAGATGGTTCATTGACAGTGATATTAAATATGTCGATGCAACCATCAGCAACAGAGCTCATGAAATAATTGAAGTAGAGGATTCTGCTGAAGGAGTAATTTCCTTTCAAAACAATGTTGTAGCAGCTTTTCATGCCATCAATTACTACACATATGATGCACCTGTGGAAATAGAGCTGCATTGTGAACAAGGAATTGCTAAAATGGTTGCAGACCGTGCAACTGTTCGTTTGATGGATGGCAGAGAGTTTATCGCTGACAATAATCCGCAAGAAACATTCCATTATGATAATGGTGCAAAGGGCTATTGGGGTGTAAGTCATGTCAAGCAAATCAACAATTTCTATGAGTCTCTAAAATCAGGAGCAGCCCCTGATATTACGGGAACAGATGCATTAAAAACACAAAAAATGATTTGTGCTATCTATGAATCTGGCAAGAAAAGAGAAAGAGTTGTATTCCAACAAAATACATCGCAAAAAGAATTGGCTTGACGAACCTTTGTGAAGACTCAAAGGTAGCTGAAACACTCTGCAATGACATTTGCCAAAAGCTATACTAAATTAATTGACTTGATTAAATGAAAGTCAAAAAACAAATTTAGCAGCCATTGTCCAAGCAGAACGTGAATAAATATGAAGAGGATTCCTGATTGGGGGTCCTCTTTCTTAGCTGTCAACAAAAAAAACATGTTTTTCAATTTTTGTAAATAGAAAAAAAGGGTTTGCAAATAGAATAAGAGAATGCTAGTATTGGTGCGAACAATGTGATGAAAGCGTTTGAACTATTAATATATACATGTAGAACACTTAAACTTTTGTGAGGGAAAGAGGTTGGTCAGCTTGAACAAAAAGGATCTATTGCTGTTCATTGGTGACAGCATTACAGAAGCAGGCAGATATGAAGATCCGGAACAGATTGGTTTCAGCTATGTCCGTTATATTAGAGATTATATGGCGATTAATCGGCCAGAGTCTCTCCCAACAATCATCAATAAAGGGATTGGCGGCAATAGAGTCCCTGATTTGGCGGAGCGCTGGGAAGCAGATGTACTGAATCTAAAGCCAGATTATGTATCGATATCAATTGGTATCAATGATGTATGGCGACAGCTGGATTCCCCGCATCAAGAGTCATTGTCGCCAGAACAATTTAAAGAAGTTTATGCTAATTTGATTGAGCAAGTTTGCGCCCGCACAAATGCCAAAGTCATTTTAATGGAGCCGACTGTAATCGAAGAGAATGTAGATGCCCAAGGAAACAGGCTGCTCATACCATATGTAAAAGCAGTACAGGAACTGGCTGAAAGCTATAATGCCGTGCTTGTGCCAACACATACAGCATTTATTGCATATCTTCAAAAAGAGAATCACCAAGTGCTGACAACAGACGGTGTTCATATGAATACAGCTGGAAATATGCTGATGGCACAAACATGGCTTCAAGCCGTCTTAAACTAAATCGAAAAGGAGATAACGAAATGGTGTATACAGCGAATGAAAACCGTTATGAATCGATGAAATATAATCGAGCTGGAAACTCAGGTCTTTTGCTCCCAGCCATCTCTTTAGGGCTTTGGCATAATTTTGGCGGTGTGGATACATATGAAAATGGCCGGGCTATTTTAAGGAAAGCATTTGATTTGGGCATCACCCATTTCGACCTGGCAAATAATTACGGGCCGCCGCCTGGAACAGCGGAAGAGATGTTCGGAAAAATGTTAAAGGATGATTTTGCGCCATATCGGGATGAAATGGTTATTTCCACTAAGGCAGGCTATCATATGTGGCCAGGTCCATATGGTGACTGGGGCTCAAAAAAATATCTTGTTTCCAGTCTTGATCAAAGCTTGAAAAGAATGGGACTTGAGTATGTGGATATCTTTTACTCGCATCGTCCAGATCCAAATACGCCTTTAGAGGAGACGATGTCGGCTCTTGACCTCGTTGTTCGGCAAGGGAAAGCTATGTATGTTGGAATCTCTAACTATAGTGCAGAACAGACTGCAGAAGCAGTCAAAATTCTCAATCGCCTTGGCACTCCGCTGCTTATTCATCAGCCGAAATATTCTCTTTTGGACCGCTGGATAGAAACAGGGCTTCAAGACGTATTAGCAGAAAACGGTGTTGGTTCGATTGCCTTTTGTCCGCTGGCACAAGGTTTGCTGACAAGCAAATACGCAAACGGCATTCCGGAAAATTCAAGGGCTGCAAAACCACAAAGCTTCCTGAAGAAAGACCAGGTTACCGAGGAGTTGGTAGATCGCGTGATGAAATTGAATCAAATTGCATCAAACCGCGGTCAAAGCCTTGCTCAAATGTCATTAGCATGGGTTCTTCGCCATGGGAAAGTTACTTCTGCTCTCATCGGTGCAAGCCGAGTTAGCCAAGTTGAAGAAAATGTCGCAGCACTGAACAACTTAGATTTTTCGGAGAAAGAGCTTGCAGATATTGATTATATTTTAACTGCTTCCTTCTAGCAGTTACAAAATAACATTGCTGTCTAAATGGCAGCAATGTTTGTTTGCTAAAGACAGAATACAACTGTATTGATAGAAAAAAGGAGAGGAAATCATCATGATAAAAAAACTGTTGTTTGTGTGGAGAATCCCATCATTTCCAATTCTTTTTTTAGCGAATTTCATATTTGGCTTGTCTATGTCATTTTTTGCCCCATTCTCTTCCCTTTTTGGAATTGATGAGGTTGGAATGAGCAATATCGGATTTGGGGTATTTATGACAATTATGGCAATTGGCGGTGTCGTAATCAGCACCATCATTGCCAAAAAATCAGATGCACAATTAAGCAGAAAGAAAATTTTATTATTTACAAGCTTTACAGGCATGCTCGGCTATATAGGCTTTGCCTTTGTCCGGGATTATCTCTTTTTGGCAGTGATAGCCTTTGTTCTGCTTGGTTCGGCAGCTGCCTCTGTGCCGCAGCTGTGGGCCTATGCGCGGGAGGCGCTGTATCATTCTGATGTTCCGAAAGAACAGGTGCCGTTTGTAATGAATGTTTTCAGGATGTTCTTTGCCCTTTCCTGGACAGTAGGACCTGCAGCAGCAGCATGGCTGCTGGCAATAATAGACTTCAAAGGATTGTTTCTGTTAGTTGCAGCAAGCTATGGAATAGGAATGATTGTAATACTGCTTTTCTTGAAGGATATTCCGAAAATTGTTGGTGAAAAGAAGGCTGTCCCTAGCGGGGTGAGCTCTTATGTCCGGAAGCCTCATATATTCGGAAACTTGGCTGCTGCTTTGCTTTTAGCAGCGGCAACATCAATTCATATGTTGAATGCTCCGCAATTTGTTACTAAAGTGCTTGGTGGCAGCGAGTTTGATGTTGGGTTAATATTCAGTGTGCCGCCGATTTTTGAAGTACCGATGATGATTGCTGTCGGAATCTTGGCTACAAAGCTTGATAACAGTCTGCTCATAAGGATAGGCTTTGGCATTGCTGCCATTTATTTTACTCTATTCTTTTTTGTTGGCGAACCTTGGCAGATCTATCCACTGCAAATATTAAGTGCTGCACAAGTTTCCATTACTTCAGGAATTGCCATTTCTTATTTTCAGGATTTTATTCCTCAAGCACAAGGAACGGCAACAACACTGTATATGAATTCTACCCAAATCGGCAACACGGTTGGTTATTTGCTGTTTGGCGTTTTAGCAGAAGCGATGAGCTATGGCAATGTCATTATTATTTATGCGATTTTCGCCATTGTTGCCTTACTATGTCTAATCCTTTTCGGAAAGGAAAAGCAAAAAGCACAAACAGCATCGTTTCGGATGGAATAAAGTTTTATGAAAAAGGCAGAGACATAAGTATGTAAATTTGTGTAAACACCGATCTATTTAATCATGTATTGATTAATAGATCGGTTTTTGTGTTTTAGTTTTTATACACTAATTAAAAATCTTAGTGGAATGGAGCGGAGGACACTCAACTCCTGCGGGAAATAGAGGAAAGGATGAGACTACGCAGGCGAAGACGAGGAGGCTCATCTTCCTCCCCGCGGAAAGCGAGTGGCTGGAGCGCAATGAAACGAACTAATTTTAAAGCCGTAATTTAGTCACAAGCTTTATTTTTCAAATTGTAATCTTATTAATCGTGTTTAGACTGGTTATCTTTCGTTTTATCTCAACCTCTTTTTTTATAGCCAAATAAAAATTGCAGTAAACTCATAGTAAAAAAATAAATTTATGTATAAAATAAAAGAATCGTTTGAAATTATCCTCAAGCTAGGAGGAGTGTTGTTGGAGTCTCGAAAGGAAAAAGAGAAAAAACAAGTAAAAAAACAGCATTTGCTGCTTGCCAATATCTTGCAGCAAATTTTGAATATTTCCTTGATTTTGCTTGCGTTAATGCTAAGTGTTTTATTATGCAAAGAAATCATTTACTTTGTCGGACATGCAATGGAGCTCCATCAGATAAGCAGCAATTATGAACTGCTTGAAAGAATATTGGTGTTCTTTTTGTACTTTGAGTTTATTGCCCTCATAGTGAAATATTTTCAAGAAAGCTATCACTTTCCATTAAGATACTTTCTTTATATCGGCATCACTGCAATGGTCAGACTTATCATTGTCTACCACGATAATCCATTGCACACACTGCTGTATACCTGTGCTATTCTTGTATTAGTTATCAGCTACTACATAATCTCGGCAGCATCATCAAGGAAACATTAGAAATAGTAAAGAGAAGCTTCAAAGGGGGAGGATGCAAATGAATAGTTCACTTCAGTCGATAGAATATGAAGTTGCACTTCTGGTTCGTTTAATTACGGCAAGCAATCCAAAGCTTGGGAGTCTTGATCGATCCGAATACTTAATATTAAGTGAATTACAGCAAAAAGGGCCGATTGGAATTAATGAAATAGCACACCAGCTGCTGTTAAATATCTCAACTGCCAGCAGACAGGTTAGTAATCTCGAAACGAAAGCTTATATTAAAAGATACCCTGATGCGAATAATGGACGGATAAGCCTGATTGAAATAACAGAAGAAGGACTTGAGGTTCTAAAACGAGTGCAAAAGGCACGCCGTACAGTGTATGGGGATATCTTAAAAGACTGGAAACAGGAAGAAATCGGCCAATTGGATAAATTAATTAGTCGCCTTAATGCTGATTTTAAGAAGTGGGGGCAAGATTAAAAGGGATTCTTACAAAGAGTCTCTTTTTTTCTGCCGTAAAAAAAGATTGATTATTTATTTATATATTGTATAATACAACTTGTTGTATACAATATATAAATAACCACAAAAAGGGGGAGGGAAAATGAGTCAGCAAGTTAATACATCTGCATCTGAATCAGAGAAGGTGGCAGTTCCTCCATATTTAATCATTTCCATCTTGACAATATTCGCCATCGGTTCACAGTATTTTTCCAATCTTTCTTATATATTAAACCAAGGTGTGATACAAAATGGTTTGCAGCTTGGAACAAGCAGCCTATTGCTGCCTTCGACCTTATCTAATCTTGGGTTTGCATTTGGTGTGCCTATAGGACCAGTGTTGACAAGGAAATTTGGTTTACGAAAGAACTATTTGCTGTTTACATTTATTTTTCTGATTGGCTCCATTATGGCAGTCCTTACAGAAGATTTATTGTTTCTTATCATCGGGAGGGTTGTCCAAGGAATCAGTGCAGGATTTTTGTTTTTAACGATCTTGCCTGCCAGTCTAAAGTCGTTTCCTAATAAAATCAGGAACACGTTTTTGCTGATGATCATCACAGGTCTGTTCGGTGCTAGCGCTTTAGGTGCTTTATTTGGAGCCGTATCCTTACAGGCCGACGCTTGGCGCTGGCTGTTTGTGCTGAATGTTATAGCTTCTGTTCTGTGTTTATTGGTTGGCTTTTTCGGTTTGCCAAAGCTAGAGCAGAAAGAAGAGCATTTGCCACAGGACAAAACAGGCATATTCCTATGGACGGCTTTGCTAGCGGTGCTTGCCGTTCCATTATGTAATTTAGTGGACAAAGGCTTTTCATCAATCTATGTTTGGCCATTTTTACTAGCAGCTTTCATACTGATGTGCCTATTTATTGTTGTTGATAGAAAGGCCGAAACCCCATTAGTGCCATTTAGAACATTAAAGGCATCAAAGCCTATCTCAGGCACAATCATGGCCATCGCTTCTCATCTGGCATTAGTTTTTGCAATTGCTGGTATTAATGGGTTCTTACGCAATAATTTAGATTTGCCGTTTGTATACTTGTCCCATTTTTATTTCTGGTTTTTCGTCGGTATAGTTGTGACAGCTGTTCTAAAAACGGTTTTATATGACAAATTAGGAGCAGGTATCCTTGGTATTATTGGTTCAATTGCCGTTATTTACGTAAGCATTCAATGGAGAACGATTGATTCAGCAACCTCCTTGCATGAATTATATTTTCAAGTCGCCTGTCTAGGAGCGGGGGTAAGCATGGTATTAGTGGGTGGAGCATTAGGAACTGCTCTTGCAGGAGACATTCACCAAGCCTCCATGCGGTCTGTCACGTTACATTCTATGCGTAACTTTGCCGGTGCCATTGTTTCCCCGTTACTCGCATGGTTTTTAACAAAGCAAAACGCCGTCAATTATGAAATGATTCGCTGGAGCCTGCAAAGTGACAGTTCAGAGTTTAAATTGGAAATGGCAAATTGGACGCGTCGTTTAATGGGGCAGGGGAATTCTGTTGCAGATGCAAAATCATTGGCATCTTATGAACTCGTTGTTCATGCCAAAAAATCTGCTATTTTAGGAGCCTACCATCAGCTTTTCACAATACTGCTAGTTTTAGGTGTAATTATGCTGCTTTCTTCCATCGGTAAAGTTGCCACAGGCAAGGGCAGATCACTTGTTCAAAAACCGTCAAAGGAAGCTGTAAATCACAAGGCGGAAAACATTAGAGTCTAATCAAGATTGGAGAGAAACAGATGAGCAAAGGGAAAATATTATTAATAAACTTCATTGGACTTGTTGTTATATTAGGTCTGATTGCTTTAGGAGCTTATTTTTATTATCAAAACAAAAATTATGTAAAAACAGATGATGCTGTCGTTTCAGCAGATATTACGGAGATTGTGGCGCCAACTTCAGGGGTTCTAACGAGCTGGAACGGGGAAGCTGGAAAAGATATAAATAAAAAGGAATCAGTAGGAAAGGTAAGCAGTGGGAAGACTGCAAGTAACGTAAACAGTATGGAGGCTGGAACGATTATTAAAAATGAAGCAAAGGCAAATGAGCTTGTTCAAGCAGGGCAGGTGCTCGCTCAAACAGCAGATATGGATCATATGTATGTTTTAGCGAATATTAAGGAAACCGAATTAAAAGACATTGAGATTGGTGATAATGTTGATATAACCGTGGACGGTGATTCAGATGTAATGTTTGACGGAAAGATAGAAGATATCAGCTATGCGACAAACTCTGTCTTTTCTGCATTGCCTTCGCAAAATGCAACAGGGAATTATACGAAAGTGACACAAAAAGTCCAAGTGAAAATTTCCATTCAGAATCCGACAAAAAAAGTGCTGCTCGGTATGAATGCAGAGGTAAAGATATCTATTTAAGAAAAAGGGCAAATCCTAAGAAACTAGCTTAGGGTTTGTCCTTTTTCGTTTTCTTAATATAGTAAAATTAACTTGAGGATGCATGTAAAAGATTGGTATTATAGAAGAAGATTATAGAAAGAGAGAATGCTTCGTATGAGTATGCGTCTAAGAGATTGGGATCAGAATTTAAAGATCCGCCTTGCAGGGGAATCTGTTGTTAATATTACATTTTGGATGTTCTTCCCTTTTTTAGCTATATATTTTACTGATTCCTTCGGAAAATCAACAGCTGGCCTGCTGTTAATATTATCTCAAGTTGTTTCCTGTGCAGCCAATTTGCTCGGAGGCTATTATGCAGATAAATACGGCAGGAAAAGAATGATGGTGCTGTCAGCATTTGCCCAAGGAGCTGCATTCACCGTTTTTGCCTTCTCAAGCTCCCCTTGGCTTGACTCAGCACTGCTAGGGTTTGTGTGCTTTACTGTTGTAAGTATGTTCGGTGCAGTGTATTGGCCGGCAAGTCAGGCAATGGTAGCGGATGTAGTGGAAGAGAAGGATCGCAGCGATGTATTTGCGATTTTTTATACGTCGACAAATATTGCAGTCGTGATTGGCCCTATTATTGGCGGTATTTTTTTCGCTGATTACCGATTTGCATTACTGCTGATGGCCGGCGTGCTGAATCTTGTTCTCGGCATTGTTCTTCATTATAAGATCACAGAGACTGCACCCGTTTCCAAAATGGAGGAGAGCGGGCAAGCAAGTAATTGGATTTCTGTGCTCGGCGATCAGCTTAAAGATTATAAGGTAATCATGAATGACCGCATTTTTTTGCTTTTCATCATCGCAGGCGTGCTTGTCGGACAAACCTTCATGCAATTAGATCTCCTGTTTCCAGTGTATATAAATGAAGTGGTGACAGACCAGCCTTTGCTTCAATTCGGTAATTGGTCTTATGTGGTGGAAAGCACACAGGCATTTGGTCTTGTGCTCGCAGAAAACGGCTTGCTAGTCGCTATCTTTACAATTACAGTTACAAGATGGATGAGTAAATACAAAGAACGGAATGTGTTTATCATATCTTCGTTTATTTATGCCGCTTCTGTGCTGTTATTTAGCCAAACTTCATGGATTTGGGGGCTGCTGCTGGCGATGCTTGTGTTTACGCTGGCAGAGTTGATGACAGCTGGCATACAGCAAGGGTTCATTTCCGAGCTTGCACCAGCTGATAAAAGGGGGAAGTATTATGCCGCTGCAAGTCTGCGCTACACCTTCTCGAAAATGATTGCACCATTGTCCATTCCGATGAGTGCATGGGTGGGCTATACGTGGACATTCTTCTTTATCAGCTTGTTAGCCATATTAAGTGGTGTAATTTATTACCGGCTATTTGTTAAATTCGAACAAAGAAAAATGGAAACAGCTCCTAAATGGTAATTTAGGAGCTGTTTTTTATGCTTCTTTTTGAGCAATGACAAGCTTAATATTGTTTTCACTTGCGAATGCCTGATATTCCTTTGGAGGCTCGGCACCTGTTATTAAGTAGTCAATATCATGTAGAGTGCAGTATGTCATTAATGCATATTTATCAAACTTATGATGGTCAACAAGCAAGTAAACCTCAGCACTTCTTTCGACAACATTCTTTTTAATTTCGCTTTCTAATGGGGAGGAGTTTGTGACACCATTACTGATGGAAATCCCTGTTGATGCCATAAAGGCCTTATTGATGTTATAGGATTTGATAACATCTGTGCTTTGGATGCTTGCAAAGGATTTCGTTTTTCTTTCTAGCACACCGCCAAATGTTATAATATGAAGATTTTCATATGGCAGTGCTTTAATGATGAAATCGAGATTATTTGTAATAATGGAAAGCTGTTTTGTTTTAAGGTACTCCAGCATTTCCAATGTGGTTGTGCCTGAATCAATAAAAATTATATCACCGTCTTGAACGAACTCGGCTGCGTTCTTACCAATCAGCATTTTCTCATCCTTATTGCGTATTTGCCGATCGTTAAAAGAAACGAGTGTCGCATGGTTAACGGCAACCCCGCCATAGACTTTTTTAAGCTCTCCTTCTTCAACAAGCTCCTGTATGTCTCTGCGAATCGTATTTTTAGAGACATTAAATACTTCTACCAGTTC
>Ga0268256_1001589_pt1 | contig 13256 bp, 13 predicted proteins | sample AgamicAtAmrz_FD_200247 | JGI IMG/M metagenome (GOLD analysis project Ga0268256, IMG submission 200247) | Agave microbial communities from Guanajuato, Mexico - At.Am.rz (v2) (version 3) | ecosystem: Host-associated > Plants > Roots > Rhizosphere | place: Guanajato, Mexico | collected 2012-06-07
AGCTGGTTTTTTCCCGCAAAAGCGGTAAATCGGTGAATGACGGTGTGGCAGGTCTCTATACGCCGGACGGCTACTGGCAGCATGTGGACAAGCAGATTGGTCCGGTAACGCAGGCGCTTTATCAGGACGATCTCTGGGTGCTGGACGGCGCTGCGCCGCAGCAGAAGAGTGAGCAGACCGATCTCGCGGTGCGCCAGCTCTATGTGCAGGACTACATCCGGCAGTGGGAGCAGTTCCTGAGCGATATCCAGCTCAACAGCAGTGCCGATCTCTCGCAACGTATTAACACCGCGCGCTTGCTGTCGGGCAACCACTCGCCGCTACGCCAGCTGGTCATCAACCTCAGTAACCTGCTGACGCTGAACCGGGCGCAGCCTGATGAGAAAACCGCGCAGGCGGCAAAGCCGTCGGATAACAGCGCCACCCGCACCCTTGAAGCGCTGTTTACCTCGCCTGAAGCGGCTGCGGCGCGTGGACAGGCGGCAGCGCAGGCGTCACCGGAGCAGGCGGTTGCCGTGCATTTTGCGCCCGTGCTTGAGCTGGCCCAGCCGTTACAGCAGGGCAGCAAGGTGCTGGCGGTGGATGATTTCCTGCATCAGATTGACGATCTCTATCGTTACCTCACGGCGGTGCAGGATGCCGCCAACAGCGGGATGCCGCCACCGGCCAGCGATGCGATCAGTCGTTTGCAGGCCAGCGCCGGACGTCTGCCCGGTTCGCTGCAGAATATGGTCTCCAGTATGGCGGTCGGGGCCAGTAGCGATGCGCAGCGCCGCGACATGGATAACGTCCGTAAACGCATCACCATGGAAGTGGGCAGTTTCTGTCGTCAGGCGATAGCCGGCCGTTATCCGCTGGTGCGCTCCGCGCGCAGTGAGGTGACACCCGACGATCTGGCGCGGATGTTCGCCCCCGGCAGCGGCATGATGGACAGCTTCTTCCGCGACAACCTGGCCAGCAAAGTCGACACCACCAACGCCTCATGGCGCTTTACGCCGGGTATCGACGGCAAAACGCTGCCGGGCGGCGAAGCGCTGCTGCGTCCTTTCCAGCAGGCGCAGTCAATCCGCGATGCGTTCTTTGCTAACGGTGCGACCACGCCAGGCTTCCGCGTCACGCTGCGCACCGTAAAAATGGACAACGACATTCTTAACCTGACGCTGGATGTGGATGGACAGCAGTTGCGTTACAGCCACGGGCCGCAGGCGGTACAGATGGTCAGCTGGCCCGGTCCGGGCGGCACCAGCCAGGTACGGATGCAGCTGGGCCTGACCAACGGCACCACCTCAACGCTGGTTACCAGTGGGCCCTGGGCACTCAATCGCTTCTTCGATCGCGCCCGTGTTACCGCGGCTGGCGGCCTGACCCGCGAAGCCACGTTCAGCGTGGAGGGTCATCAGGTCACGCTGTCGTTCACCCCTGGCAGCATTCGTAACCCGTTCCAGCTTCCCGGCTTTAGCTGCCCCTGAAACAGGACCCGACAATGACTCATTACGCTGCACCCTGCTGGTACGGCAAATTGCCCAGCGCGGGTGACTTTGTGAAGCGCCGCTTTCCTGATGTCCTCTATCGCCAATGGTCCAGCTGGTTTCAGGTGGGCCTGCATCACTGGCAGAGCAGTCAGGAGGGGGATAACGCGCCGTCGCGCCCGTTCCTCAACGCGCCGGTCTGGAATTTTGTGGTGCCGCCGATGCTGGGCAGTCAGCTGATCCAGATGGGCTGCCTGATCGCGGCACGGGACAGCGTGGGACGTAACTACCCGCTCTGCGCGCTGCGTCACTTCACCCCCGCCGAGTGGTCGCCAGCGCTGCTGGCACGCTCCGGCGAGTGGTATCAGCAGGTGGGCAATACGCTGCTGCGGGTGGTGCAGGGCGGCGGATCGCCGGAGCAGCTGGATCAGGCGCTAATCAGCATTCCACAGCCGCAACCGCCGCAGGAGACGGGTGACCCGTCAGATATCCTCAACGTTATCGGGCATGGCGACACGCCTTCAACGCTGAACTGGACGCTGCCGGGCGAGAACTTCGACCCGCAGTTTTACACCAGTTTCTGGTGGACCAATCAGAGCGACGGGTTCCCGCTTTATACCCAGGTCCATAGCGGTAACTTCACCGCGCAGCTTTTTTCATTGCTGTTTGATCCGGCCGGTGGGGCAAAGCCGGGACGAAACGGACTTTATCCCCCGATGTTTGAATCCTGAGGCGACACCCATGACGATGAATACAGAGGCTTTGCTGGCTCCGGTCAGTGATGACAATCCCGGTGGCGACAACCTGGAGTACGACGCCGATTTTCAGGCCATGGAGCAGGCCAGTGCCGGTAAAGCGGAACAGCAGTTCGGCAACACCATCATTCCGGCAGAACCCGCCGACTGGAACAAAGTTGAGAAGCTGGCGATAGCGCTGCTGGCCCGCAGTAAAGATTTACGCGTGATGCTGGCGCTGACCCACGCCTGGACGGAGCTGAAAGGGCTGCCGGGCTATGCGCAGGGCCTGAAGCTGATTGAACAGGCGCTGCTGCTCTACTGGGAGCCGCTGTGGCCCCGGCTGGAAGAGTACGGCGAGCAGGACCCGTTCTACCGCATTAATGCCCTGGCACTGCTGGGTGACAAGACTGAACTCAGTGGTGCGGTGCGTCAGTGCTGGCTGCTGCGCTATCCGTCCGACGGTATCTCACTGCGCGATGCGGCCGCCCTGTGCGACGGCAGCAAAACCGAGGTGGCGGACTACCCCGGCGGCCTGCCGCGTCTGATCGACGAACTGGCGCGTGGCGACCAGCCCGGCATTGAGGCGGTGCTGCAGATTCATGAGCGGCTGCAGACCATCTGCGAAACCGTGGCCGAACGGCTGGGCGACGCGGCGGTGCCTGAACTGGCCCTGCTGCGCCGACAGATTGCGCTGATTGCTGAACGCTGCCAGGCCACCGATATCAGCCAGCTGATTCCTGCCGCAGCGGCGGAACAACCCGCAGAAGTGGCGGCCCCGGCGACGGCCGCAACGGCGCCGCGCGCGGCCGCGGACTGGCGCACGGTACAGATCAGTTCCCGCGCCGATGCCCAGCTGATGCTGGAGAAAGTGAAGCTCTACTTCACCCAGCATGAGCCGAGTCATCCGGCCCCGCTGATGATTGACCGGGTACAGCGCTTAATCGAGCGCGACTTCCTGGAAATCATCCGCGAGCTGGCACCCGATGGCGTGCATCAGCTGGAAACCATTTTCGGACGTCGCGACTAAGCAGGCGTGACCCACTCACACAGCGGGACCTGCGCGCCTGCTGTGACACATTATCCGCGCATCATTGATGGAGAAAACCATGGCAACAAGCAAATCCAGTGGGCAGAAGTTCATTGCCCGCAATCGCGCGCCTCGCGTTCAGATTGAATATGACGTGGAAATTTATGGCGCGGAACGCAAAATCCAGCTGCCGTTTGTGATGGGCGTGCTTGCGGATCTGGTGGGTAAACCGCTGGAGCCGCAGCCGGGCATCGACGACCGCAAATTCCTTGAGATCGACATCGACAACTTCGATGAGCGCATGAAAGCGCTTAAACCACGCGCCGCATTCCAGGTAGACAACACGCTGAATGGCGAAGGCAAGCTGAACATCGATCTTACCTTTGACAGCATGGATGACTTCTCGCCGGATGCCGTGGCCCGCAACGTCGAGCCGCTGAGCAAGCTGCTGGAAGCGCGTACCCAGCTGGCGAACCTGCTGACCTATATGGACGGCAAAAACGGTGCGGAAGAGCTGATTGGTAAAGTGCTGCAGGACCCAACGCTGCTGCAGGCTCTGACCCATCTGCCTAAGCAGGATGAGGCCACTGAAGGTAAGGAGCCGCAGGCATGACGCAGACTTCACAACAACCCCAGTCGCAGGGCGCGGCCAGTTTCAGCCAGGATGAGTTCAGCGCGCTGCTGAACAAAGAGTTCCGGCCAAAAAGCGATCAGGCACGCGCGGCGGTCGAAAGTGCGGTAAAAACTCTGGCGCAGCAGGCACTGGAGAACACCGTTACCGTCTCCAGCGACGCCTATCGCACCATTCAGGCATTGATCGCCGAGATCGACGAAAAGCTGTCGCAGCAGGTGAACCAGATTATTCACCATCCGGAGTTCCAGTCGCTGGAAAGCGCCTGGCGCGGCCTGAGCTATCTGGTGAACAACACTGAAACGGACGAGATGCTGAAAATCCGTTTTATGAGCATCTCCAAGCAGGAGCTGGGTCGTACGCTTAAGCGCTATAAAGGTGCTGGCTGGGATCAAAGCCCGCTGTTCAAGAAGATCTATGAGCAGGAGTATGGTCAGTTCGGCGGCGAGCCGTTTGGCTGTCTGGTGGGCGACTACTACTTCGACCACAGCCCGCAGGATGTTGAGCTGCTGGGTGAGATGGCTCGCATCGGTTCGGCGGCACACTGTCCGTTTATCACTGGCACCGCGCCGGAAGTGATGCAGATGGAGTCCTGGCAGGAGCTGGCGAATCCGCGCGATCTGACCAAAATCTTCCAGAACACCGAATATGCCGCCTGGCGCAGCCTGCGTGAGTCGGAAGATGCACGCTATCTGGGCCTGGTGATGCCGCGTTTCCTGGCGCGTCTGCCTTACGGCATTCGTACCAACCCGGTCGACAGCTTCGATTTTGAAGAGCAGACCGACGGTTCCGATCACGGCAACTACACCTGGAGCAATGCGGCGTACGCGATGGCCGCCAACATCAACCGCTCCTTTAAGGAGTATGGCTGGTGTACCGCAATCCGCGGCGTGGAATCGGGCGGAGCCGTTGAGAACCTGCCGTGCCACACCTTCCCGAGCGACGACGGCGGCGTGGACATGAAGTGTCCGACCGAAATCGCCATCAGCGATCGCCGTGAAGCCGAACTGGCGAAAAACGGCTTTATGCCGCTGGTGCATCGCAAAAACTCTGACTTCGCCGCCTTTATTGGCGCGCAGTCACTGCAGAAGCCGACGGAATATCACGACGCCGATGCCACCGCTAATGCCCGTCTGGCCGCGCGTCTGCCTTATCTGTTCGCCTGCTGCCGCTTCGCGCATTACCTGAAGTGCATCGTGCGTGACAAGATCGGCTCCTTCCGCGAGCGCGATGAGATGGAACGCTGGCTGAACGACTGGGTGATGAACTACGTCGATGGCGATCCGGCTAACTCCTCGCAGGAGACCAAGTCTCGTAAGCCGCTGGCCGCTGCCGAGGTGAATGTGGAAGAGCAGGAGGATAATCCAGGCTATTACGCCGCGAAGTTCTTCCTGCGTCCGCACTACCAGCTGGAAGGCCTGACCGTTTCGCTGCGACTGGTCTCTAAGCTGCCGTCACTGAAAAATGATAATGCTTAAGGGCTGAGTCATAAGGTTATCAGGCGCGAAAAGGTATTGCGCCTGATGCCTGAGAGGAAGGTTGCTGAGATAAACGTCAGGGAGGATGACAGCATGCTTAAAAAGGCAGCTCTATACTTGCTGCATTATCTGCTGGTTTTTATTTCCGCGCTTATTTTAATCACCTGTGCAGGTTATTACCTTTTGTTCTTTGACTGGAATATTCCTGTTGTGGGGAAAGTGACTAAATGTGTCCTGATTATTATTTCAGGCACTGTGTTATTTGGTTTTTACTGGGCAGGGCACAAGCTAAGGGAAAGGTATTAATTGCTATTGCGTTCCCTGGCTCCCTGTTCAGTATTCCGATTTTCGTCATGGGAATTTAATACATTGCCCGGTCTGGTGCCCGGCAATGCAATATCTGAAATATGGTTTATGACGATATTTCAGAAGCAAGGCAAAGGTAAAATATGGACTGTTTTATTCAGCCCCATGCTTTTCTTTTTGCCATATCCTTGCTTTTTTGAAAGCAATAATCTCAACCAATAAAGAGTGAAAGATAATGGCTATTGATATGTATTTGAAGGTAGACGGCGTCACAGGTGAATCTAAAGATTCAAATCATACTGGATGGATCGATATTGACTCCTTTTCCTGGGGTGCCAGCCAGCCAGGCAATATGAGCGTAGGCGGTGGTGGCGGTGCGGGTAAAGTTAATTTCAACGACCTGCACATCAACGCCAAAATCGATAAAGCTGTTACCGCGCTGCTGAAGAACTGCGCCAGCGGTAAGCACGTCGCTAAAGTCGAAGTGTCTGTTTGCAAAGCGGGCGGCACACAAATCGAATACACCCGCATCACGTTGGAAGATGTGCTGGTGACTAACGTTCAGTTTGTGGGTTCTGAGCACGACGACACCCTGGGCGTAACTTATGCCTTCCAGGCTTCTAAAGTGAAACAGCAGTACTGGGAGCAGAGCTCTTCCGGTGGTAAAGGCGCAGAAACCAGCGCTGGCTGGGATATTAAAGGCAACAAAGAAGCGTAAGAAGCGATACGCCTCCGCACCGGAGGCGTATTTCTCCTGGCCAGAGAAGGCAGCGTCGTCATGCTCATTCTCCAGCCGGTTTACAAGGACTCTCTGAATCAACAATATTGTGCGGAGATAGTAAATGAGTATTTCTGGCTCGGTTGGTGTCGGTGGCCGTAATCAATACGGCGACGTGAAGACAGTACAGCAGTTGTTACAGCGCAATGGATATCCACAACTTCGTGCGGATGGCCGCATGGGACCGAAAACCATTGAGGCGATTAAGCAGTTTCAATCCCGTTTTATGTCTCGCCCGGATGGTGTTGTCGATATCCATGGCAAGACGTGGAGCAGCCTGATGCGCGGAAACGTACCGGGTAATGCGCCACCAAGGCCAGCAGCGCCGCCAGTTAATAACCCGTCCACCGGGCCGCTGGTGGTGAGTGCCGGACAGGTTACATTCGATGCTGAAGGGGATGACTCTCCGACCAGCCGCTATTTTAGCCGTCATATTCACTGGCCAGAAAAAATGGAGTCCGGTGTGACGCTGGGTCGCGGTTACGATCTGGGATCGCGTTCTGAAGCGAGTATTTCTGCACAACTTCAGGCCGCTGGGTTGCCGGCAAGTCAGGCCGCCATGATCGCCAAAGGCGCAGGTCTTAAAGGTGACCAGGCCCGTCAGTTTGTTCGTAACAACCAGGCCGCTATAGGGACAATCAGTCATCAGCAGCAAATTAACTTATTTGAAGCGATTTATCCGGGCTACGTCGAACGTGCACGGAAGAACTATGACAATTATACTGATAACCAGCCAGGTAAAGTGGCCTGGGAAAATCTCCATCCTGCTATCAGAGACATCATGGTGGACTTCGTTTATCAGGGCTGGACTAAAGGTCCTCGCCCGATGATGGCGGGCATGACCAACGATTTTGATACACTGATCCATTATATTGAAAGCACGCCAGCTATCAGTGCAGGTGAGACTGGCAGGCGTCGTGCAAATTATCTTCGTAAAAATCGTTAACAGGAGTGAGTATGAAGTTAGTACATGGATTGGCTTTCGCGGTTTTCTCTCTTGGCATTAGCGCTTCAGCATTTGCTGACGATACCTGTGCAAAACAGCCTTCAGACGGTGCGTTGTTTCAGTGTACTGTTCAGCAGAAAAAGCTGGCGGAAGATGACCTGAACAAAGAGTACCAGACGGCAAAAAAACGCATTGTGCAGATGTACGGCACGCAGAAAAAACTGGCTGATGACTATGTCGCTACGCTGGTGGATACGCAGCGCAGCTGGCTGAAATATCGTGACGGTCAGTGCAAGCTGGAAGCCTTTGCCGCCGAAGAAGGTAGCAATGCGAATGCGGTGGCGACCAACCTCTGTGTTATCCGCATCGATAAAGAGCGTACTGCTATTCTTAAGCAACTGCCTTACTGATTATATCGTCGTGCTCAGGCTTTACAGGCTGGGCACGATATTCTCTATAAGCTAACCCTCTACATTACGTTGTTATCACGTTAATTCGTTTTCAGTAAATAATTCCGCGTCGATTAAATCTAAGCTGGTTATTCACAATTGATTTTTATAATAATAAACCTCGGGCCTGTTTGAATCATTTGCCTCTTCGGTTCATGGCGAATTAATGTTTTGACGAAGTATCGTCATTAAAGGAAGTAAGGCAGCACTTCTATTTAAATAGATAAATAAACTCAGCAAAAAATAATAAACCCCAACCCCACAATAAACTTTCCCGCTCCCTATACCCCGCGCCTTTCCCCTAGAGGTGCGCGGTATAGATGCCGAACCGCTAACCGCAGGAATCCGTTATGCGCTTTACGATAATAACGACTAAACCCGGCCAACAGCCACCACAGACTCATTGTGATTTCTTCCCGCCCGGCGGCACCATTGGTCGCGGCGTGGATAACAATCTGGTGCTGCCGGATGACGACCGAACGCTCTCCCGGCTGCAGGCCATCGTGCACATCACCGCGAATGGTGAATGTCGTCTGACTAACCGTGGCAATGTGACGCGCGTGCTGCTCAACGATATTCCACTGGAACGCGGTCGTCAGGTTGAGCTGCAGGATGGGGACATTCTGGGCATCGATGATTATCAGCTGCTGGTCAGCGATCTCAACAGTGCACAGCAACCACAGGCTGAAAGGGCGGTTCCGCGTCCGGAGCCGGTCCAGCCTGCCGCGGCTCCTCGTGAACCGGTAGCCGAAAAAGCCAGCACCACCGCTGCCATCCCCAGCGAAATCTGGGACAGCCTGGCGAAAGAGTTTTCGATCTCCGATGACCTCTCCAAACGCAAAGCCGTGCCGGAGATGCCGGATGCCCATCCGCTGACCGCGCCAGCCAGGCCAGACCGGAATCCGGAAGATCCACTGGCACAGCTGATCAACGATGCGCCGCTGGATTATGGTCAGCAGCCCAAAAGCAGCAGCCTGTTTGATGACGGCGATGCGCTCTTTGCGCAGCAGAGCATTTTTGACGACCGCACGCCGAGCACGCTGGCGGCTCAGCAGCACACTACGCCAAAGCAGGCTGAAACGCCCACCGCTGAACTGGATCCACTGAGCCTGTTCGACGGCGAGAGCAGTGCGGATGTGCGCAACCATGATGACCCATTAGGACTGATGATGGGGAACGCGGTGCCGCTGACGCAGCCGGAGCCAGCGAAACCGGCGACGCTGCATGTGCCGCCTCAGCAGGAGGCAAGGCCTGAGCCGGTTGCCGCACGCTCACCTGAGCAGGCTCCCGTCAGCCTCAACGAAATGGATCACTCTCCGCTGTTCAGCGGCATCGACTTACCCGTTGATGACCAGCCTCCTCATAGTGAAGCTCCGCGCCCGACGCTGCTGGCGGATGAAGTGGAATCTGGTCAGACAGATGCGGTCAATCCGCAAAACGACTATGGCGGCATTACGCTGCCGACGCCCCAGGCGGTGCAGCGTGCTCCTTCACCGACGCCCAAAGGGCGGCTGCGCATTGATCCGGTTGCCTCGGGTCACCAGCATGCCGCAGCCGTGCAGCCCTCCACATCCAGTCAGAGCAGCGGCGACGCCCTGAAAGGCGAACTGCTGGACGCGCTGCTGGAAGGCATGGGTCTGCGCGATCTGCAGCCGACGCCGCAGTTTGACCGCGAGCAGATGCTGCAGTTTGGTCAGATGCTCAGCATGTTCTCGCAGGGCACGGTCGCGCTGCTGTCATCGCGCTCGATCCTTAAGCGAGGCGTTAAGGCCGATATGACGGTGATCCTCGACGACGCCAACAACCCGTTCAAGCTGCTGCCATCGGGCAAAACCGTCCTGATGCAGATGTTCGGCAGCCGGATGCCGGGCTTTATGCCACCGCGTCAGGCGGTGCGGGATGCGCTGATTGATTTGCAGGCGCACCAGCTGGGCATGATCGCCGGTATCCGCGCCATCATCGCCTCGATGCTGCAATCCTTTAACCCCGAGCAGCTGGAGGAGGAGGCGCGTCAGGCGGGGTCGGTTTCCCGTATCGGCCTGCCTGGCAGCCGCAAAGCGGCGCTGTGGGAGCACTTTGTTGAGCGCTACGGCGAGACGGCGGGCGAGATCGAAGACGATTTCCACACCCTGTTTGGCGAAGCGTTTCTGCACGCCTATGACCTGGAAGTTAATCAGTACAAAGACTCACAAACCCACACGGATGACGCATGAATATCACTATTGCCTCGACGTCGAATCAGGGCGATCGCGCCAGTAATCAGGATCAGATCGGTGATGTCATCGGTAAGCGCTCCGCCTGCTTTGTGGTGTGCGACGGTGTGGCCGGGTTTCCCGGCGGTGACAGGGCGGCCGCCATCGCCCGCAGCAGCCTGCTCGAAGCGTTCGATGGGGATGCGCACCTCAACGCGCAGTCGATTCGCAACTACGTTAATCACGCGAATCACGCTATCCGGCAGCAGCAGAAAGCCAGCAGCGAGCACAGCCGGATGGGGACAACGCTGGTCAGCCTGTTCATCGACCGCGACTACCACCTTGCCTGCTGGGCGCATGCCGGTGACAGCCGCCTTTATCTGTTCCGCCGCGGCTATCTTTATCTGGTCACCACCGACCACAGCCTGGTGCAGCAGATGAAAGATGCCGGACATCGAACCGAAGGCATCAACAGCAACCTGCTCTATTTTGCGCTGGGGATGGGCGATGAGCAGCGTGACGCCAGCTACAGCGATGTGGTCGGGATTGAGGATGGCGATGCCTTTCTGCTCTGCACCGATGGTTTCTGGCACGGTGTGACGCTGGAGCAGATGCAGCAGTCACTGCACATGGTGAATACGCCGGAAGAGTGGCTGACGCTGATGCAGCAAATCATCAAAAACGATCAGTCAGATCAGGGGCAGCAGGATAACTTCAGCGCACTGGCCGTCTGGATTGGATCGCCCCAGGACACCACTTTACTGCACTCGCTCTCTGAAGCGGCGCAGTTCTTCCCTCTGCGAGATTGAGAACGCCAACATGAAATATGGATTACTGGGTCTGGCTGCGCTGCTGCTCAGCACGCACGCTTATGCTGAAAACTATCGCATCGTTCAGTCCCCGGCACAGAAACTGGATGTCTGGATTGATGACGTCAAAAACAATCAGCTGTCGAGCTGGTGTAACAGTACCATTAACCTGCGCATCGTCACCCTGGGTGAGAAAAACGCGTCGGTGCTGAAAGAGTTTCTGCCACGAGTGGCTGGCCTGATGGCATCGCAGTGTAAACCGCTGCAGCAGCTGCACTGGCAGCTGACCGATCCAGAGGGCAGTGAAATCGCTACCGGCAGTGCCGCCCGGGCGCAGCAGTGGAAAACCGTGGTGACGCCGCCCGCGCCGCCTGCACAGCAGCAGCCCGCTACGGCTGCCGTGCCCGCGGACCCATTGGTCAATGCCGCCCAGGCGGATACCTCGCCGTGGCTGCAGTTCAGTCTGCTCGACGGCTGCCATTTCCGCACCTGGTGGCAGCATCCGGCGCAGGGCAGCGCACTGTTTGTGCCGGCTAAGCAGGGGCTGGTGTGCGGTTCCGATGGCTGGCTCAGCGGACACAGTCGTCTGACGCAGCAGGGTAACGGCGCACCGGCAGCCGTCGGCGTGACTTTCCTGCAGGGCTTCCCGGTGATGGGGCTGAACAGTCAGTCGCCCACCGCCGAACTGCACATCACCACGGTTAATAGCGAGCGCATGGTGCTGAGCAACGAAAAATCCCCGGACAGCTGGCTGGTTCTGCCCTTCAGCAACCGTTTTAACGGCTGGCAGGCGGCCCGTCAGGTGGTGGTGCTGATGCCCGCCAGTGAAGCCGCTGATGAGAGTGCTTTGCAGGCACGTCTGCAGGAAGTCCGCAAAGTCTGGTCACCGTGGGTCAGCGGCAATACCACGCTGAGCGTACAGCTGGTGGAAAAACTGCACCCTGAACTGAAAGATCCCGCCGCTGCGGTCTACCGCACCCTTAACTGACGCAAAAGGAGTTTGCATGCAATCCATACAACATCATCTTGCGAACGCCACGCTCAGCGAGACGCTGGCTGACGTTACCCGCCAGATTCAGGCCAATCCGGCGAACGCCGACCTGCGCGCCGCCTTTGTGCAGCTGCTCTGCCTGTCAGGCAACTGGACACGTGCGCAGACGCAGCTGCAATCCTGGCTGGCGTTAAGCCCGCAGGCACAACCAACCGTGAATCTGTTGCAGCAGGCGATTGCCGGTGAGCTGCAGCGTGATGCCGTGCTGCGTGGTGAGGCACAACCCGTGCTGCCGGGCAGCGCGTGGCACTGGTGCGACACACTGCTGGCCGCATTACAGGCCGAAACCGCGGGTGATGTCGCACGCGGCAGCGCACTGCGTGCCGACGCGCTGGAGCTTGCGGCCGCCAATCCCGGCACCGCGACCGGGCAGGATCAGCCCACCGCTTTCAGCTGGCTGATGGATGGCGACAGCCGTTTCGGGCCGGTGTGTGAAGTGATCAACCAGGGACGTTATTACTGGATCCCGTTCGCCGCCATTCGTGAGATGCAGTTCCAGGCACCCGCCAGCGTCACCGATCTGGTGTGGCGTCATACGCGGGTGCAGCTGGTGGATGGCAGCGAACAGGTGTGTCAGATCCCGGCGCGCTATCCGCTGCTGGCGGGTGCGGACGAGCGTTTTCTGCGCGCCAGCGTCACCGAATGGCAGCCGCTGGGCAACGATCCGGACCAGTTTATCGGCCAGGGACAAAAAATGTGGCTCAGCGACAGCGCGGAGTTCTCGCTGCTGAGCCTGCAGCAGGTCGCGTTTGATAACGTTGAGTCCGCCGATGAGCCATGATTCAGGCGCGCACAACGACGGCTATGCCCAGCTGCATGGCGGCTTTCGTGCGCGCAAAAAGCGCGATGCGCTGACCGCCCGCGACAAGCTGCAATCCTCGCTGCTGGACCGCCTGACCGACAACGCGCCGGACAAACAGCAGGAGCCGGAGAACAGCATGCTGATCAGCCACAGCACGCTGCGCCGCCACGTGCTGCGCGATCTGCAGTGGCTGTTCAACACCATTAATAACGAAGCGCAGCAGGATCTCAGCGGTTTCGATCAGGTGCAGCGCTCGGTCTGGAATTTCGGCGTGGCGCCGCTGGCCGGACAGAACGTCTCCGATATCGAATGGCAGGATATGCAGCGCAAAATGACCAACGCCATCCTGCACTTTGAGCCGCGCATTCTGCCGCAGGGACTCCAGGTGCGCTGCGTCAGCGATCTCGGCTCGCTTAGTCTGCACAACGTACTGTCAATTGAGATCAAAGGGCGGCTCTGGTGCGTGCCTTATCCACTGGCGTTTCTGTTCCGCACTCAGGTTGATCTGGAGAGCGGCCATTTCGAACTTCAGGATGCAGGGTAATCATGGACAGCAATCTGCTCGACTATTACAACCGTGA
>Ga0268256_1001592_pt1 | contig 13248 bp, 11 predicted proteins | sample AgamicAtAmrz_FD_200247 | JGI IMG/M metagenome (GOLD analysis project Ga0268256, IMG submission 200247) | Agave microbial communities from Guanajuato, Mexico - At.Am.rz (v2) (version 3) | ecosystem: Host-associated > Plants > Roots > Rhizosphere | place: Guanajato, Mexico | collected 2012-06-07
TGCATTGCGCGACCGACTGGCAAAACTACGCGGAACAGATGCTCGAAGTGCTGGGCGCGGAGCCGTCGCTGCAGAACACAGTCGACGGCTATGCGCCCCGCCCCGACTACCGCCCGGTGACGAAATTCGAGCGACGCGGCCTGCGGCTCGGTCACGGCGTGTGGGATCTGGTGTTTCGCAAGCGCGAAGGCGAACCCGGGTAAGCGGAACAACCGTTACGCCGGAACATTGCCTGCACGAAGACGCGCGCTCAAAACAGCAAGGTCCGCCTATGTCGCCTGGTAAGCGACGGGCGGACCTTCTTTCATTGCGCCGAAAACCAGCGCGGCGGACTCAATCGGCCCAGCTCAGCGCGCCGCTATAGCCCACCAGCAGGATCAGCAAGCCGAAGCCGATGCGATACCACGCAAACGCGGTGAAATCGTGTCCGGCAACATAGCGAAGCAGCCAGCGCACGCACAGGAACGCACTAACGAACGCAGCCACGAAGCCCAGCGCGAAAACGCCGAGTGCGTCGGCGGACAGCGTGTGCCAGTCTTTGTGCAGCTCATAGGCGGTCGCGCCGAACATGATGGGAATCGCGAGGAAGAACGAAAATTCGGTGGCCACGCGCCGGTCCAGACCAAACAGCATACCGCCGATGATCGTCGAACCCGAACGCGACGTGCCGGGAATCAGCGCAAAGCATTGGGCCAAGCCAACCTTCAGCGCATCCATCGGGGTCATGTCGTCGACATCGTGCACGCGAGCCACCTTGCTCTCGCCTGCCTGGCCGCGCTGTCGCGCCTCGACCCACAGAATGACCACGCCGCCCACCACGAGTGCGAACGCTACCGGCACCGGCGAAAAGAGCGCTGCCTTGATGGACTTTTCGAGCAGCAGCCCCAGCACGATCGCCGGGATGGTGGCGATGATCACGTTCAGCGTGAAGCGCCGTGCTTCGGGACGGCTCGGCAAGCCGGTGACCACGGTCACAATGCGGCGGCGAAACTCCCAGCACACTGCCAGAATCGCGCCCAGCTGAATTACCACGTCGAAGGTTTTCGCGTGAGCGTCGTTGAAGTTGAGCAGACTGCCTGCCACGATCAGATGCCCCGTGCTCGACACCGGCAAGAATTCCGTCAAGCCTTCGACGATGCCGAGAATCAATGCCTTGCAAGCCAATAACCAGTCCATCCGTGCCCCTCATCCCTATAGATTCGATTGTTGGAACTGGCACGGCCAGCGCGACGACGCGCGGCCCTGCCGGCCGCGCGCAGCGTCACTTCTCGACGATTTGCACGCGTATACCGTTTGTAAGGATGGTGATTGTACCGGGTTCATAATTGACTCCGGCAAATTGCAGCTGTTCGGCCTTGAACGTGTAGATCGGGTAGTTGCTGAGCAACTGCGTGGCGAGCACAGCGGCCGCCGCATTGATCTGTTGCGTGTAGGCCTGTGCGCCGCCGCTCACGCTCACGTTGTCCACGTTCGGTGATTTGAGCACGACGGACTTGCTCGCCGCGTCATAGGCGAGTTCGCTCGACAGTGTGAAGACGCCGTCCACCGGTTGCGGCATGAAGGGGCTCGCGAGGTGCGCGTCGAGCTTGACGGCAACGCGGTTCGCCTCGGGCAGGAAGCCGACTATCGGATGGCTCAGCGCGACGTCGAACACTTGGGAGACCGTGCGCTGATACGGGAATTTGCGCTGCACCGCGTCCTGCACCTGCTGCTGCGAGAACGTGTAGTGCGACGGAATGAAGGGAAAGGTCGACGTCGCACATGCGCTGAGCGAGACCATACCAAGCGCGCCTGCGCCTGTCAGCGCGGCGAACAGAAAACGGCGCCGAGCCGGCGCCAACAATCGAGCCATAGGGTTTCTCCAATCGGGTTTCTCCAATCGACCGCGCATGCCGCCTTATCTCTCTGTCTAAGCGCCTGCGTCATGCGACGTCCGGCTGTGTCTGCACTTCGAGTTGCGCGAGCCACAGCAACGCCTCGCCCCGACTGGCGCCGCACATCTCTACCTGCGGCTGCAAGCCCGAACAGCAGGCGGGCCGCTCCGGCTGGCCGAAGATCGCACAACGCAGGTCGTCGCCGAGTTGCACGCAGCGCACGCCCGCCGGCTTGCCTTGTGGCATCCCCGGAATTGGACTCGAAATAGACGGCGCGATACAGCACGCACCGCAATCCGGCCGGCACGCGTGATCCGCCACGTTGAACACAGACTCGCGTCTTGCCACCCGATCGCATGCATCACTCACAACACACTTCCTGAATTGAAACAGAGCGCCACGGCGCCAGACCCGCATTGTGCCACTGTGTCGCGTGCGACCTTTTTACACAATCGCGCGCTCGGCGGCTCCCGTACACTAAATCGAACTCAAGGCCACGCTCACGAAGCGCCGGCGCGCTGCATGCGGTTTTCACGCGGTTTTGACGCGCTCTTCACGCTGCTTTCACACCGTTTCCACGCGGTGAGCAGCAGGACTGCACCAGCAGCACGACCCGCGCCTCCGTCACGGCGGCCATCCATGACGAGCCTCTCATGACTACCGCCAACCCGCTGTTTCGCCCCGACCTGCTCGCCAAGTACAACGCGAACGGCCCACGCTATACGTCCTATCCAACGGCCCTTCAGTTCCGCGACGACTTCGACCCCGGCGCCTATCTGCGCGCCGCAGCCGACCCGGGCGCCTCGGCCCTGGATCTCTCGCTGTACTTCCACATTCCGTTCTGCGACACGGTTTGCTTCTACTGCGGCTGCAACAAGATCGCGACAAAAAACCGCGCGCACGCCCGGCCCTACCTCGAGCGGTTGAAACGCGAAATTGTCTTGCAGGCCGCGTGTTTCGATACGCGCCGGCCGGTGTCGCAATTGCACCTGGGCGGCGGCACGCCAACCTTCATGTCGAACGACGAACTCGCTGAGTTGCTCGCCACGGCGCGCGAGCACTTTGCCTTCGTGCCTGACGACGAGGCCGAATATTCGATAGAAGTCGATCCGCGCGAAGCATCGCCCGAGACCATCGCGCATCTGCGCAAGCTCGGCTTCAATCGGCTGAGCCTCGGCGTGCAGGACTTCGATCCACTCGTGCAGAAGGCCATCAACCGGATTCAGCCGCTCGACATGACCGCCTCGGTCATGCAGGCGGCGCGGCATGCGGGCTTTCATTCGATCGGCGTCGACCTGATTTACGGGCTGCCGCATCAAACTGTGGAGAGCTTCAGCCGCACGCTCGACACAATGATCGAGCTTGCGCCCGATCGACTGTCGGTATTCGCGTACGCGCATATGCCGCAGCTCTTCAAGATGCAGCGCCGGATGGATGCGGCGACGCTGCCCTCGCCTGCCATGCGTCTTGCGATCCTGCAGCGCGTGGTGGAACGCCTGAGCACGGCGGGCTACGTCTATATCGGCATGGATCACTTTGCGCTGCCCACCGACGAACTCGCACGCGCCCAGGCACAGCGTACCTTGCATCGCAACTTCCAGGGCTACAGCACGCGGGCCGAATGCGATCTGATCGGCTTCGGCGCGTCGTCCATCGGCAAGGTGGGCGACGTCTACGCGCAGAACGCGAAGGAGCTGCCCGCCTATGCCGCCGCGATCGACGCCGGCAAACTCGCGATCACGCGCGGCGTGCGTCTGAGCGCCGACGACCGTCTGCGGCGCGACATCATCACGCAGTTGATGTGCAATCTGGAGTTGCGCTTCGACGAATTCGAGGCGATGTACGGCATACACTTCGCCGATACGTTCGAGCCCGAACTGGAACGCTTGCGCGGCTTCGAGCAAGACGGCCTCGTGTCGCTCAGCAATCGCAAGCTCGAAGTGCAGACGGCCGGGCGCATGCTCGTGCGCAACATCGCGATGGTGTTCGATCGCTATCTCGGCCAGCAGACGCTCGAACGGTTTTCGCGCACCGTTTGAACGGGCGGCGATGGCGACTGCAAGTGGCTTGCCCGCCGGCTGATTTTCGGCCATAATCTGCGTCTTCGCCGCGCGAGAGCTTTTGACGCGTGCGCTGCAAGAGCTGCCCAGGTGGTGAAATTGGTAGACGCAGGGGACTCAAAATCCCCCGCCGCAAGGCGTGCCGGTTCGATTCCGGCCCTGGGCACCAAACATTTACGTAGTTAGTTTTGAGAAGTCAGTCTCAAGACGAATTCGCAAACCCGCGCTAGCCAAACGCTTCGCGGGTTTTTTGCTTTGGCGGGCGCAAACGCCGCAGTCTTCGTTGTCGGCCGCAAGCGCAGCGCCACGCCGCGGTTGCACGCTCACCTCTACCGCCCCACCACCCGCGCCGTACCATGCGCGGCTGCACGCCGACGCTTGAACGCATACCCCACCCACATCACCACCAGCCACACCGGAACCAGCAACACCGAAACCGACAGGCCCGGCGTCATCGCAAGAATCACCAGAATCAGCGCCATGAAGGCGAGGCAGATCCAGTTGCTCACGGGAAACCAGAACGACTTGAAAACCAGCGTCTCGCCCGCGGCAACCATCGCCCGACGCGACTTCAAGTGCGTCAAGCTGATCAGCGCCCAGTTCAGGACCAGCGCGGCCACCACGAGCGCCATCAGCAGGCCGAGCGCTTCAGCCGGAATCAGATAATTGACGATCACGCACGTGAACGTGGCAAGCGCCGACAAACCGATCGCCATATACGGCACGCCGCGCCGGTCGACCTTCATCAGCGCGCGCGGCGCGTTGCCCTGTTCCGCGAGGCCGTACAGCATGCGGCTATTCGCATAGACGCCGCTGTTGTACACCGACAGCGCCGCGGTCAGCACCACCACGTTGAGCACGTTGGCGGTGAGCGTCGAACCGATCTGCGAAAAGATCATCACGAAGGGGCTGCCGCCCGCCGCCACCTCGTTCCACGGATACAGCGAAAGCAGCACCGCAAGCGAGCAGATGTAGAAAATCAGAATCCGGTAGATCACCTGATTCACGGCCTTCGGAATGCTCTTTTGCGGCTCGTCCGCCTCCGCCGCGGTAATGCCGATCAGCTCCAGCCCGCCGAACGAAAACATGATGACGGCCAGCATCGTGAAAAGGCCATGAAAGCCATGCGGGAAAAATCCGCCGTGACTCCAGAGATTGCTGATCGACGCCTGCGGTCCACCCTGCCCGCTAAAAAGCAGATAACCGCCGAACACGATCATGCCGATCACGGCCGCCACCTTGATGATCGCAAACCAGAACTCGGTCTCGCCGTATGCCTTGACGTTCGCGAGGTTGATCGCATTGATGCCGGCGAAACAGACCAGCGCCGAGACCCACGTAGGAACGCCCGGCCACCAGTAGTGAACGTACGTGCCGACCGCCGTCAGTTCGGCCATGCTGACGAGCACATACAGCACCCAGTAGTTCCAGCCTGACAGAAAGCCGGGAAAGTCGCCCCAATACTTGTACGCGAAGTGGCTGAACGAGCCCGCCACCGGTTCCTGCGCGACCATTTCGCCCAACTGGCGCATGATCATGAAGGCGATGATGCCGCCGATGGCGTAGCCGAGAATCATCGACGGCCCCGCGGCTTGCAACACGCTCGCCGAGCCGAGAAAGAGACCGGTGCCGATCGCGCCGCCGAGCGCGATGAGTTGGATGTGGCGATTCTTGAGCCCGCGCTTCAGGCCGTCTTGCTGTGGTGCATTGTTCAAATTACGCCCCAGTGTATGGATTTCCGATCGCCCGATCAGACTTGTGGTCCGCCCCGGCAGAACCCAAGATTTTACCGCGACCGATATTGCCCAAATACTGGTGGCAACCCGCGCTTCGTGCTTCGCCGCACCTTGGCCCGCAGATAAGAATTGTCACTGCCGCACCGCTTCGGTATGTTGCCGTAGTCGGTTTTTGTCTCCGGAGATTCAGCATGCCGCTCAAACGTCCGCTTTGCGCCGCCGTCTTGTGTCTCTGTTTCGCGGGGTCTGGCGCGTTCGCGCAGAGTTCCGCGCCCACTGCGGCGCCGCAGACTCCGCCTTCGGCCCCCTCCGCCACCACGCCCGCGCGTGAACCCGCCGCCGCGCCGATGACCGGCCCGGTGCGCAACGTCGTGCTGGTGCACGGCGCATTCGTCGACGGCTCGAGTTGGAACGGCGTCGTCGCGAAACTGCAGCAGAAGGGCTATCGCGTGAGCTCCGTGCAAAACCCGCTCACTTCGCTCGCCGACGACGCCGCCGCTACACGTCGCGTACTCGCCCGTCAGGAAGGGCCGACCATTCTTGTTGGCCATTCGTGGGGCGGCGTGGTCATTACCGAAGTGGGCGCAAATGCGCCGAACGTCGCCGGCCTCGTGTACGTCGCGGCAATTGCGCCGGATCGGAACGAGTCGGCAATGGATCTCATGAAACGCGCCGCGCCGATGCCGGCGGGCGCGGGCATCGCGAAGGATTCGAGCGGTTTTCTATGGCTGGACCGCAGCAAGTATCACGCGGATTTCGCCGCCGACGTCTCGGAAAACGTGACGCGCGTGCTGTCCGCCGCGCAGGTGCCGATCGCTGCGGCTGCGTTCGACGAAACGGTCAGCCAGGTCGCGTGGAAAGAAAAGCCGTCCTGGTATGTGCTGACGACGAAAGACCGCGCGGTGTCGCCGGATGTCGAACGATTCATGGCGGAGCGCATGGGCGCGACCATCGTGCCGATCGCGTCGAGCCATCTCGCACCGGTGTCGCATGCGGGCGCGATTGCCGACGTGATCGACCGCGCCGCACGCGAATTGAGCCGCCAGCAGTAGTGACCGGCTGCGTGCGCTTTCGGCTACCACTTGCGGCCACCACACGGCGACTATACGGCGACTACCGCAGCATGAACGACATCGCCGACAAACAGTTCAGCATGCGCACCGCATGTTCCGCCGACGCCGCGCTAAAGCGCAACGTAACGGCATCGACACGCGTGAGCGTCGGCCATTGACAGAACAGATCGGCGAGCCCGCTTGTCTGCACACGCAGTTCGCACTCGACGGGCTTGGCCGCAGCGCGCGCGGCTTGCGGCGCCCGACCCGCGGCGAGATGCTGCTGCACGACCTCGCGGGCCGCGCTCTGAATAGCCGCGCGAGCACTCGCAGGCGACTGCGTGACACCGCTCGCGTGCCCCGTCGCGCTCTTCGTCACGACAAAGCGTGCGCCCGGAAAACGCGGCGCGGTTTCCTCGGCGAATACATCGTCGCCGGATAAAAGTGCTACCTGTGCGCCATATTCCTCAGCCAGCGCGCCATACAGACCCGCCTCGCCGACCTCGACACCGTTTAGCGAAACGCGCGCGAACGCAAAGCTGTTGATGGTGTGCGCGAGAATGCCGCGCGTTTGCGCCATCGCGTGATAGCCGATCATGAAGACGAGCGCCGCGCCGTATTCGAGGCCCGCCATCATGCCGAGCGTGCGCGGCTTGCCGAGCACCACCTGGGCGCGCTCGTCGAGCAGATCGGGCAGCAGGTTGCGGAAGCCGCCGTGCGAGTCGTTGACCCATACTTGCGTCGCGCCGCCGGCAAATGCGCCTTCGATTGCAGCGTTGGCTTCGAGCGTCATCCAGCGGCGCGCGGCTTCGTATTCGCCATTGCCCGCCCGCGTCTGCTCCGTGTGAAAAACGCCGGCGACGCCTTCGATGTCGGCAGAAATAAGGACTTTCATCAGGAAGTGTGTTCGAGTAGTTGCGCGAGATCGGGAACGCTCTCGCATAGTGACAGGCGCTGGTGGCCGTCGCGTCCGGTCACGGATTCCGCGCTCCACAGCGCATCGAGAATGGCCTGTTCGACGCTGTCGGCGCAGGCCCGAAATAGCGGATCCATGCACTGATCCGCGACGAGCGGCGGCAACTCGACGTACTGCGCGAGATGCGGCACCGTGTAGGCCGTGGAAAATGCGAGCGCTATGTCGCCGCTGCCGTGGCCATATACGGAGCCCGTCCGCGCAAGGCCCGCTGCCGCGCGCAATGAAAGGCGTTTGAGCTGTCGCGTGTCGAGCGGCGCATTGGTGGCGACGATCATGATGATCGAGCCTTGCTCGGGCTTCGTGCGCCCGGCAAGCTCTACTGCATGCGCCGACGGTTGCGCGCCTGCCGTCGCCGCGCGCTGTGCAAGCACGCGCCCTACAGGATGACCGTCGATAACCAGCATCGGCAAGCGCCCAAAGTTCGCGAGCACCATCGCGCCGACCGTATACTCGCGCCCCGCTGCCTGCACCACTCGCGAAGCATTCCCGATGCCGCCCTTCAGATCGAAGCACGACATGCCGCGCCCCGCTCCGACCGAGCCGCTCGCCACGCTCGTACTGGCCGCAGCGCAGGCGTCGTTGTAATGCTGTTCGTCGACGGCAAGCGCCTGAATGTCGTTCAGGTAGCCGTCGTTGCATTCGAACACCAGCGGATTGACGGTCGGCCACTCGCGGCCGATGCTCGGGTTGGCCTGCGTGGCCGAGCGAATCTGCGCCTGCGCCACCGCGGCCACGCTGAACGTATTGGTCAATGCAATCGGCGTTTCGAGCGTGCCGAGTTCGTCGAGTTGCAAGAGCCCGACACTCTTGCCAAAGCCGTTGATCATCGAGGCCGCCGCCGGCACTTTGTCGACAAACGGATCGCCCGCATGCGGACGGATCACGGTCACACCGGTTTGCAGCGCGCCGTGAGCGAGCGTGCAATGCCCGACGCTCACACCGTGGACGTCGGCAATCGTGCCGAGCGGGCCGCCCGGCAATTCGCCGACATGCGGCGGGCGGCGCAACTTCGCCGCGTCATGCGTTGGCGCGAGGGGACTCATGGGCGGTCGAGCTTCGGGTCGAGCGCATCGCGCAAACCATCGCCGAGCAGGTTGAACGCGAGCACCGTGAGGAAAATCGCGAGGCTCGGGAACAGCGCGATATGCGGAGCGGTCACCATGTCCGCACGCGCTTCGTTGAGCATGGCGCCCCACTCGGGCGTGGGCGGCTGAGCGCCGAGTCCGAGAAACGACAGACTCGCGGCCGTGATGATCGAGGTGCCGATGCGCATCGTGAAGTACACGACAACCGACGAGATGGTGCCCGGCAGGATATGACGCACGATGATCGTCCAGTCCGACGCGCCGATACTGCGCGCCGCCTCGATATACGTGAGCTGCTTGAGCATCAGCGTGTTGCCACGCACGAGTCGCGCGAACGCCGGAATACTGAAGATGGCCACCGCGCAGATCACGTTGATCATGCCGTTGCCGAGAATCGCCACCACGCCGATGGCAAGCAGAATGCCCGGAAAAGCGAACAGCACGTCGGCCACGCGCATCGTGATGCGATCCCACCAGCCTTCGTAATAGCCCGCCAGCAAGCCGAAGAACGTGCCGATCACCGCGCCTATCGCAACGGAGAGAAAGCCGGCTTCGAGCGAGATGCGCGAGCCCGCGACGATGCGGCTGAAAATGTCGCGGCCCAATGAGTCGACGCCGAACCAGTGCGCAGCCGAAGGCCCTGCGTTCAACGCGTCATAGTCGAAGAAATTTTCCGGATCGTAGGGCACGATATGCGGCGCGGCAATCGCGACGACGACCAGCAGCAACACGAAAATGCCGGCGGCGAGCGCCACGTGCTGCTTGCGGAATTTGCGCCAGAACTCGCTCCACGGCGTACGGATAGCGCGCTCGGCGCGCACGGGTTTGGCCGCATTCGGCTCGGTGGCTGTCGTGCTCATGCGGGCCTCACTTGAAACGGATAGTCGGATTGATCACGGCGTACAGCACGTCCACGACCAGATTGATGATGATGAATTCCAGCGAGAACAACAGCACCTCCGCCTGAATCACCGGGTAGTCGCGCATCGATACGGCGTCTACCAGCAGGCGCCCGAGCCCCGGCCAGTTGAACACCACTTCGACCACGATCGAGCCGCCGAGCAGAAAGCCGAATTGCAGCCCCATCATCGTGACGACGGGAATCATGGCGTTGCGCAGGCAATGTTTGACGATCACGAGCCGTTCCGGCACGCCCTTCGCGCGCGCGGTACGCACGAAGTCTTCATTCATTACTTCGACGAAGGAGGCGCGCGTGAAGCGCGCCATCACCGCCGCCACAGCCGCGCCTAGTGTGAGCGATGGCAGGATGTAGCTCTGCCATGAACCGTCGCCGACAATGGGCAACCAGCCGAGCTTTACCGAGAAGACCTCCATCAGCAGCATGCCGAGCGCGAACGCGGGAAACGAGATGCCCGACACGGCCAGCGTCATACCGAGCCTGTCCGGCCAGCGATTGCGCCATACCGCCGAGACAATGCCGATGCCCATGCCGAGCACCACCGCCCATACCATGCTTGCGATGGTGAGCAGCAGCGTAGGCATGAAGCGCTCGCCGATCTCCTCGCTGACCGGCCGCTTGCTGCGCGTCGAGGTGCCGAAGTCGCCGTGCGCGATCTTCACGAAAAAGCGCGCGAATTGCTGAGGCATCGGCTTGTCGAGCCCTAGATCGGCACGCACCAGCGCGACGGTCGCCTCGTCGGCATCCGGACCGGCGGCGAGCCGCGCCGGATCGCCCGGTAGCAGATGCACGAATAGAAAGACCAGCACCGCGACGATAAAGAGCGTCGGCAGCAAGCCAAAGAGACGTTTGACGAGGAAGTTCAGCATTAAAGCTCAGTCCGGCAATGATACGGGCAACGAAATATCAGGTACTACGCTCACGCGAACGTGCGACGCCGCCGGTCCTGTCAGGACTTGCAGCGCCACATGCCCGGCTCGTTACTTGATCGCGATTTCGTCGAAGTTGAACGAACCGTCCGGCGCGACGTAAGCACCCGACAGACGTTTGCTGCGCGCATACACGACCTTTTCCTTGACGAGGAAAATCCACGGCGCGTCAGCCCAGATGCGTTTTTGCGCGTCTGTGTAAAGCGCGGCCTTCTTCGTGCGGTCGGTGGTTTCGAGCGCCTGCTTCAGATCGCTGTCGACAGTGTCGTTCTTGTAGTACGCGGTATTGACCATCTTCGGCGGGAACGAGACCGACGCGAGCAGCGGCGTGATCGCCCAGTCAGACTCGCCCGTCGACGACGACCAGCCTGCGTAGTACATACGCACCGGTGCGGTGGCCGCGTCCTGCGCGCTTTCCACCTTGGCGACGCGCTGCCCCGCCTCAAGCGCTTCCACCTGTGCCTTGATGCCGACCTGCGCCAGTTGCTGCTGCACGAACTGAATGACCTTCTGTGCGGTCGAGTAGTTGTACGCGGACCACAGCGTGGTTTCGAAGCCGTTCGGATAGCCCGCTTCCTTCAGCAGCGCGCGCGCCTTGGCCGGATCATACGGCCACGGCCCGAGCTTCACCGCATAGTCGACGCCTTGCGGCACGACGCCGTCAGCCGGCGTCGCGTAACCGGCGAACACGACCTTGGTCAGTGCCTCCTTGTTGACTGCATAGTTCAGCGCCTCGCGCACCTTGGGATTGTCGAACGGCTTCTGGTTCATGTTCAGGCTGATATAGCGCTGAATGATCGACGGCGACGCGATCAGATCGACCTTCGGGCTCTGCTGCAACTGCGCGGCCTGTTCGAACGGCACCTGGAACGCGAAGTCCGCTTCGCCGGTGCGCATGAGCGCGGCGCGCGTATTGTTGTCGACCACCGGCTTCCAGTCGATTGCATCGATCTTCGGGTAGCCCTTTTTCCAGTAACCGGCGAACTTCTTCACCGTCAGGTCGCCTGCCGGGTCCCACTTCACAAATTCGAACGGGCCCGTGCCGACCGGATGGAACGCGATGTCTTTGCCGTATTTCTTCAGCGCGTCCGGCGAAATCATCACCGCCGACGGATGCGCGAGCACGTTGACGAAAGCCGAGAACGGCGCCTTCAGCGTGATCTTCACCGTGTACGGATCGACCACTTCGGTCTTCTCGATCCGGTTGAACATGTTGTAGCGCTTGAGCTTGTTCGCCGGGTCCGTCACGCGGTCGAAGTTCGCCTTCACTGCCGCGGCATTGAAGTCCGTGCCGTCCTGGAACTTCACGCCGTGCCGCAGCTTGAACGTGTAGACGCGGGCGTCGGCGCTCGCTTCATAGCTGTCGGCGAGCACGTTGACGAGCTTCATGTCCTTGTCGAAGCCGAACAGCCCTTGATAGAACGACTTCGCGACCGCTTGCGAGAGCGTGTCATTGGCGTCGTATGGATCGAGCGTCGTGAAGGTCGATGCGACAGCCATCACGGCCGTGGTTTCGGCATGCGCGACGTTGCCCGCGAGCATCGCGAACACGACTGCGCCGCCGCCGAGCAGCGCGCGCAAACGAAACGGAAAAGACGGGACCAGCAGGTTCATGAGTGGGCTCCAGGCTGCAAGTTGAAACAGGTTGGGTTGCGATTCGACCATTGCTCCGGCGGCTTACACCGGCGCTTGTTGTTGACTGCTTTGACCGCTCTTTCAGTACGCGCCTCCCACGCGGTGCTGCGCGACGAAGTGATCCGGGCCGACGGCGACGAGCGGCGCCACAGCGGGTTCATCGCTCAATGCACGGATCGGGCTTGGAATTTCATCGGCGGCAAGCATGCGTTTTGCGTGACGCCGCGCCGGGTCCGCCACCGGCACCGCGCCCATCAGCTTTCTCGTGTACGGATGCTGCGGTGCCTCGAACACCGCGCGCCGCGGGCCGATTTCGACGATCTGGCCGAGATACATGACCGCCACGCGATGACTCACGCGCTCGACCACCGCCATGTCGTGCGAGATGAACAGATAGGCCACGCCCAGTTCGCGCTGCAAATCGAGCATCAGGTTGACGATCTGCGCCTGCACCGAGACGTCGAGTGCGGACACGGACTCGTCGGCGATCACCACTTTCGGGTTCAGCGCGAGCGCACGTGCAATTGCGATGCGTTGCCGTTGCCCGCCGGAAAACTCGTGCGGGTAGCGGCGCGCGGCTTCGGGCGGCAGGCCGACTTTTTCGAGCAGCCACGCGACCCGCGCCTGTGCCTCGGCGCCTTGCGCGACGCCGTGCACGAGGAGCGGCTCCATGATCGAGAAGCCGACCGTCAGGCGCGGATTGAGCGACGCGAACGGGTCCTGAAAAATAAACTGGATGTCGCGGCGCAGCGCCTGCAACGCGGCGCCCGTCAGCGAACTGATTTCCTTGCCGTTGAATTCGATTGAACCGCTCTGGCTTTCCACGAGCCGCAACAGCGAGCGGCCCGTAGTGGACTTGCCGCAGCCCGACTCGCCAACGAGCGCGAGCGTTTCGCCCGGCCGCAAGTCGAAGCTGACTTTCTCGACCGCATGCACGCGCCCCGTGAGGCGGCCAAAGAGACCGCTTCTGACCGGAAAGCGC
>Ga0268256_1001598_pt1 | contig 13172 bp, 12 predicted proteins | sample AgamicAtAmrz_FD_200247 | JGI IMG/M metagenome (GOLD analysis project Ga0268256, IMG submission 200247) | Agave microbial communities from Guanajuato, Mexico - At.Am.rz (v2) (version 3) | ecosystem: Host-associated > Plants > Roots > Rhizosphere | place: Guanajato, Mexico | collected 2012-06-07
GAAACCGTCTGGGGCCGCGGCTATGTTCTGCGCGAGCCGGATGGCGCGACGGAATTCCTCGAAACCGCCTGATCCATTCCGGAACAGGACAGTTTTTAAAAGACCCGCTGGAAACGGCGGGTTTTTTATTGCGATTTTCTCTCCCTCATTCCTGTGCTTGTCACAGGAATGAGGGAGAAAGACCTAGCCACGCATCGCCAGAGGACGACGGCAGATGAACCACCCCATCCCTACCCTCAGGACCGAACGCCTGACGCTGCGCCCGCTGGCGATCACGGATTTTCCCGCCTATCGGGATTTCATGACGTCACTGCGCTCCATCGGTGTCGGCGGTCCTTACGACCTGCCCTCGACATGGGGCGTGTTCTGCCACGATCAGGCCAACTGGTACTTTTTCGGCCATGGCGCACTGATGATCGAGCTTGATGCAACGGGGCAATGTGTCGGCCAGGTCGGCATCAACCACGGTCCGCTGTTTCCGGAAAAGGAACTGGGCTGGCTGCTTTACGAAGGCCATGAAGGGCGCGGCTATGCGGCGGAAGCCGCCTCGGCGCTGCGCAACTGGGCCTTCAAGACCCTGAACCTGCCCACGCTTGTCAGCTACGTCTCGCCGCAGAACCGCAAATCCGCGGCCGTCGCCGAACGAATCGGCGGCAGGCTCGACCCGGCAGCGCCCCGTTCCGATCCCGAAGATCTCGTTTATCGGCACAATCCGGCAAACGCCGTTTGAAAAACGGACGCCTCAGGACCATCCCGGCCACGAGGCGTCCGGAAAATCCGACCTAGCGCATTTCCGCTTTCAGAAAGCCGAGGATTGCCTCCGCGATCTGCGCATGGATGGCCGCGCGGTCCCTGCCGCCGCCATCCCGGCAGACGAAACCTTCGCCCGGTGAAAGCTCTTCCACGATCTTTTCGCCGTTCGGCCTGCAAATCTGCATGAAGCTGAAATGGCTGGCATCCGGTATTTCCCGATAAACGGTCGTCGCCTTTGGCAGATGCCGGGCGATATAATCGGAATCGGCTTTGATGGCGGCGATCTCCGGTGTTTCCACACCCGCGGCCAGAACCAGAACCGGCACGCCGACGGCTTGCAGCGTCTCCGGCAGGAAACCGGCGGCCGGCCCGAGATCGAGCGCAATGGCGGCGCGGATGCGGGTATCCTTCAAATCCATCGAAAGCCGCGGATCGGCCCTGCCGTTACCGACAACCCCGACTTTGGCGAGCAGCCGCGGAGCCTTGCATTGCGGCGGGCGCTTCTCCCCGCGGCAATCCTTCAGGGCAAGATCGGCGCTGTATCGCGCGCCAACCAGCTCCATTGCGGTCCAGCCGCCGAGGGAATGGCCGATTACGGCGATGCGGGTCGCGTCGATGCTGCCGGCGAATCGGTCATCGCCGAGCAATGCGGTCAGCGTTCTGCTGATGTCGCGCGGCCGTTCCCACAATGGAACGATCTCGGTCGCATTTTCTTCGGTGAACGATTCGCCGCCGTGATCCGGGGCGGCCACGACATAACCTTCCCGAACAAGCTCGCCGGCAATCCAGTTCAGATTGCGCCAGCTTCCGCCGAAACCGTGCGACAGCAATATGAGAGGGCGTGAGCCGTCAAGAAGGGACGCGCCCGGTTGAACCTCAAGGCCGTAAAAGGCGGCATTTTCGCCGACGATCTCGCTTTTGCCCGACGGCGCGGCCGGGTACCACAATGAAACGGCTAGCGTTCTCGAACCGGCCTCATCCGGCAATTCGATCTGTTTAAAGCCGATGCCGCTTTCCGCCGCTGCGGACTGGACAGTGGAAAAAATGACGATGACCGCCAGAAGAAGATAGCGCATGGGATGTTCCGGAGTTGATATGGACCAACTCCTGGTTCAATCCGCCGCCCGCCGAGACCTCAAACGGGTTTCAGGTCGTCCTGAAACGCGATTCGAGACAGCAACACCGGGCGCTGGAGAAAACCGCGTCGCACTCTTGCGGGAAATGCTCTGCCTCTTTGTTTTCACGCATTTTCCGGACGTAAAACCGCTTCGCACTTTTACTGGAAATGCTCTAGATATCCGCGATCCGCTCGAAAAGCCGAACGGGACTGTCGCGGAACGCCGTATCACGAAATGGCCGGAAGCCGAATCGGGCGGCTATGGCCAGCGACGGGCTGTTGAGCGGATTGATCATGCAGACGGTCCGCTGCGAAATCCCGCGACCGTCGAACCATCGCAGCGCCGCCGCGACCGCCTCGGTCGCGACACCCTTGCCCACCAGCGCCCCGTCGATTTTCCACATCGCCTCGGGCACGCCGTCGAAATCCTCACCGTTGCCACGGCGCATATGGGCAAAGCCCACTTCGCCCACGATGCGCCCCGTGGCAAGCTCTTCCACCACAAAGGGGCCGAAACCGAAAGCGGACCAATGGCCCAGAAAACGCAAAAGCCGGGCGAAGGCGAGTTCCGGGTCCAGCGGCGCAATCGATACGACCCCTTCGATCTGCGGAACATCTGCGCCCCAGAAGGCGCGATAAAGCGCTTCATCCGCGATGGCATGCGGCCGCAGGACAAGGCGAGCGGTTGTCAGACGGGTCATGAACATGCTCCCCAAACGAAAAAGGCCGGCGCGTCGGCAGACGCGGTCCCGGCCCTTCACAAATTCAGATCGGCGATTGAACGGTCACTCGGCAACCGTCTTGGCGGTAAACACGATGCGGTCGTCATGCACCTTGTATTCCACCGCCATATTGGCCTCCTCGGCCAGAAGCAGCGTGTAATAGGGCTGGACGGAATGGGCGTCGACCGCCTCTTCCAGCCTGCCTTCGTAAATTTCCACGAACTTGGCCGGCACGCGCATCATCCGGCCTTTGACGGTGATTTCGAACCTGGCGTCGCCGTCGGGGCTTTCCAGCAGCACATCCACATTGCCGCCGCGCGGAATGGCGCCATAAGCCACGAGGAAGAGATTGAGCAGAAGTTTGACACGATTCTTCGCAACGATGGCGCGCGGGCCGTTCCAGCTCACCTCCGCCTTCTTTTCAGCAGCGGCGAAATCCTGGGCGGCTTTTTCGGCCTCGCCGGTGTCGATGGACGCGCCGGCGGAGCCGGAAGCGCCGAAAGCAAGGCGGGCGAACTTCAGCCGCACGGATGCGTTAAGGGCTGACGTGCGGATGAGATCGAGCGCATCGTCATCCGTGCCGCCCTCGTCCAGGAGTTCGAGGCCGTTATTGATGGCGCCAACAGGAGAAATCACATCATGGCACACACGGCTGCACAGAAGAGCCGCCAGATCGGGACCGGACAGCGTGATATTGAGTTTGCTGGTCATAAAATTCTCTCCTGCGCAAGGGAGGCGCGGACGGTGTGGAAATTGTTAAGCCATAATGACACCATATTTGGTAAACCGATTGTTAATAGGATGGTTTCAAAATGCCAAATGCCTTAACAGGCCACACTGGAGCCCCGTGTATCCGCCAGGATGCGCGAAACATGCTGTAGAACTTTGACTCTGCGCGTCGGCCCTTTCGAAACCGATTCGGATTTTCGAACCGACGCGCTAACGAAACAGACGGACGGACATGACGATGCGCCTTAAGAAAACCCGCACCATTGCACGCCTCGGACTGGGAAAGATCGTCGCGCTCCTCGCGAGCCTGCTGATATGGGTCGCACCGGCCGCGGCCCAGAACAGCGATCAATATTCTTTCCAGGAAGTCGTGGATGCAGGCCACGGATTCTTCGGCGAAACCACCGGCGGCCTTGCCAAGGTGGTGGAGCGCGCCTTCCAGCAATACGGTCTTCCGAACGGTTACATTCTCGGCCAGGAGGGCTCCGGCGCCTTCGTTGCCGGCCTCACCTATGGCGAGGGCACGCTTTACACCAAGAATGCCGGCCAGCACCCCGTCTTCTGGCAGGGACCGTCGCTCGGCCTCGATTACGGCGGCCAGGGCACCCGCGCCATGATGCTGGTCTACAATCTGCCCTCGGTTGATTCGCTCTATCGCCGTTACGGCGGCGTCAGCGGCTCCGCTTTCATCGTCGCCGGCGTCGGCATGACCTATCTGAAAAGCAGCGAAGTCACGCTCGCCCCCATCCGCACCGGCATCGGCGCACGCCTCGGCATCAATGTCGGTTACCTGAAGCTCACCCAGCAGCCGACCTGGAACCCCTTCTGATTCGCTGAGGTCTAACCGGAGCTAACGGTGGTCTATAGGATGAGGCATTGCGGCAGCTTTCTTCTCCCCGCCGGGGAGAAGGTGGCCCGAAGGGTCGGATGAGCGGGCAACCTTGCCGTATCTCATAACTCTCGCCCCCTCATACCGCTGCCGCGGACTTCTCCCCCTCGGGGAGAAGAAACAAGCGGCAAGGTCCCGCCCACGAATTGCCAAAGGGAAACCCCTCCCCACGGTTGCAATAATAGCGTAACGTGTTTTCGCGCCCCTCTTTCCGAATGCGCGCGTATCTGAGTTTCGGAGACTGTAAAGCGTGATCGAATATGCCATTCTCTTCGGATTGGGTTTTCTCACCGCAACACTGCTGGCCCTGTTGATCGCACCTGCGATCCACCGCCGCATCGTCGCTTATACGGAAAACCGCATACGCGCGACAATGCCCATCAGCCCGCAGGAAGTCCGCGCCCAGAAGGACATGGCGCGTGCGCTCTACGCCGCCGAAAACGCCAAGGTCCGCCAGGAACTGGAAACGGAGCGGGAAAAGAACACCTCGCTCCGCCTCGCCAACGAGGCCGCTTCCAGCGATGCCTATCGCCTCGGCGAGCAGAACCGCAGCTTTTCCCTGAAGATCGAAGAGCTGACGCTGGAGATCGGCGAATTGCGCGCCGCACTTGACGCCAGCGAAGAGCGCGCCGGCATCATCCAGGCCAACCTCCTGCAGCAGGAGCAGGCTGCCAATGAGCGCGCCAGCCAGATGTCCGATCTCACCGCCCGCCTCACCAACCTGACGCGCGAACTTGATGATTCGAAAATCCTCGCCGCCACCCGCGATCTCGAAGCCGAACAGGCCAAACAAAGCGCCACACGCTTCCGAAAGGAAGGCGAGACCGTCACCCGCGAGCTTCAGGATATCGCCAGCCGCAACCGGGAAGCGATGGAAGCCGTGGCGCGCGAAAGCCGCAAGGTAACGAGGCTTGAGGAGCAACTGGCCAGCACCATCGCCAAAAACGCCGACCTCGACACGATGCTGACCCTGCGCAACCAGGAGGTCGCGCGCCTCAAGGAACAGTTGGCCGCAACCGGCGGCCGCAGCAACGACATGATCATCCGCCTGCCGAACCCCGCTGTTCCCGCCGAAAAGCCGGTTGAGCGGCAGCAAGCCGCAGCGCCGGCCCCTGCCGCCACGCTCGAAACCGCGCCCACCATCGAGACGGACGCACAACAGACGGTAGCCCCAGAGGATGCCGCCCCGGCCTCCCCGCCAGAGGAGCCGGGCGCACAGCCGGGCGCATCGGCACCGGAAGGTCTGGCACAGGAAATCGAGGATATCCGCAATCAGGGCACCGCGCTCACCGAGCGCCTGTTGAATGTGCGTGGTACCGGTAATGACGAGCCCATCCGCCGCGAAATCGCGAGGATCGCCGCCGAGATGATCGCGCTGACAGCCGCGCAGGAGGGTGAGGCATCGCCTATTCCGGGGCTGCTGGCCAAGGCGTCTGGTTCATCGGGGCGGGAGAGCCTTGCGAAGCGGGCGAAGGTGGTGATGGAGAAGCGGAAGCGTTAGGTACTCGGTGTATGCCGCTTCACCCCCCTCTGCCCTGCCGGGCATCTCCCCCACAGGTGGGGAGATCGATATGCGGCAAGGTTTTGCCCATCTCAACGTTAGAGAATGAAGTGGCGATATCGCGTCTTGCCGATCTCCCTCCTTGTGGGGGAGATGTCCGGCAGGACAGAGGGGGGTAAACCCCACCCACCAAGGCAAGCGTAAACTTCATCCGCAAAGATGGCGTTAAGCACTCCTCACACCCGCCCGATCACCCCCGCCATCTGATAAAGCGCCAGCCCCGAAGCCGTCCCCGCATTCAAGCTATCCAGCTGCGGCGACTGCGCAATCCGCGCCGTATGAAACCGCGACAGCACCGATTGCGGCAACCCGTCGCCTTCCGTGCCGATGACGAGCGCCATGCGTTCAGCGCGGGGAATATCGCGGATTTCGGTCTCGCCACCGGGCGAAAGGCTCCAGATCGCAAAACCGGCTGCCGCGAGCCGCTCCAGCATCTCCACTGCCCCGCCGCCGCGATGATAGGGAACCGACAGCACCGACCCCACGGAAACCCGCAGCGCCTTGCGATAGAGCGGGTCGCAGCACGTCTCGTCCAGCAGCACCGCATCGGCATAAAAGGCTGCGGCGTTGCGAAACATCGCGCCGAGATTATCGTGGTTGGAAATGCCGCAGCCAACGAGCACCAGGGAGGACGCAGGAAGTGCTGCCGTCATCTCTTCCAGGCCGTCATCGCGCACCCGCCGCCCGAGCGCCAGAATGCCGCGATGCAGGTGGAAACCGACGATACCATCCAGCACCGGCGCTTCGGCCACATAAACGGGCACATCTTCGGGGAAATCGGAAAGAATATCCGCAACGCCGGAAAGCCGGTTGCGCAGGATCAGGATGCTCTCCGCCGCAAAGGCCCCACCCGCCTTGTGGGCGGCGGCCAGCATGCGCAGCACCACCGTGCCTTCGGCGATGAAACGCCCCTGCCGGCCGGTGAGATCACGCTCGCGAATATCGCGAAAGGCGGCAATGCGCGGATCGGCCGGGTCATCGACCGGAATCAGCGCCCGCCCATCCAGCAGGTTATTGACCTCACTGGCCATCAACAGTCACGTCGGCCAGGAACCGGCCGCTGGCGACGTTGAAGACCAGCGCCTTGCGCGTGCCGTTGGCCAGCCGGCCGTAAAACAGCATGTCACCGCCGGAATAGCTGACATTGTCGATCGTGAAGCCCTGCGGCAGGCTGGCGGTGACGGCCATCGGGCCACTACCAGTGGGAACGGCGAGGTTCGGCGCTTCCGTCTGCGTCTGAACGGCCTTCGACGGCCCCATCGCCTTGTAGACAACCGCACCGAAGACAGCCATAAGGCTGATAAACATCACGGAGCCCGACACGATCTGCAAACGGATCATCTTGCGGCGAACTTTTTCCATGGCCGGATCAAGCGGCTTGTCTTCCTGTTCGTCTTGCTCGATCTGCGTCATCGGGTTCCCTGAAATGCTGATGGATCGGAAAAATAAGAATGAACGACCCCTTTAAACAAGGCGGAGACGCAAGGAAAGTCCTGATTGCCGGGGAAGATGCCGAAGGCCGTCTCGATTCCTGGCTGGCAGGCGAAGTGGGCGGCGACTTCTCCCGCAGCCGCTTGAAAGCGCTGATCGAGCAGGGCGCGGTCTCCATCAACGGCCAGCCGGTGACGGAGCCGAAAAAGAAGGTGCATCCGAAGGACCGCATCGAAATCGTCATGCCCGAGCCGGAAGACCCGGAACCCAAGGGCGAGGACATTCCGCTCGACGTGGAATATGAGGATGAAGACCTGATCGTGCTCATCAAGCCCGCCGGTCTCGTCGTGCATCCGGGCGCCGGCAACTGGACCGGCACGCTGGTCAACGCCCTCATCCACCATTGCGGCGACAGCCTCTCCGGCATTGGCGGCGTCAGGCGGCCGGGCATCGTGCACCGGCTGGACAAGGAAACCTCCGGCGTCATGGTCGTGGCGAAGAACGACAATGCCCACCGCCATCTCGCCGCGCAATTTGCCGATCATGGCCGCACCGGGCCGCTGGAGCGCGCCTACAAGGCCGTTGTCTGGGGCCGCCCGCGCACCCTGCGCGGCACCATCGACGCCGCACTCGGCCGCAGCGCCGACCGCACCAAACGCGCCGTCAAGCACGAGGATTCGGACGATGCCCGCGAGGCGATCACCCATTACGAGGTGATGGAGCGTTACCATGAACGGCCGGACGCCACCTGCCTCGCCTCCATGGTGGAATGCCGGCTGGAAACCGGCCGCACCCACCAGATCCGCGTTCACATGGCCCATATCGGCCATCCGCTGATCGGCGATCCCGAATATGGCGCGGCCTTCCGCACCAAGGCGAACCTTCTCGAAGAACCGGCCAAAAGCATCGTCAGAGGCTTTCCGCGCCAGGCCCTGCATGCCTATCTGCTCGCTTTCGAACATCCGCGCACCGGCGAGGTGATGGAATTCGAAACCGACCTGCCGGATGACATGGAAGCGCTGACCGCCGCATTGCGTGGCTGAAAACCTGCATGGCGCGGTCAAAAAAACTGCGCCATGTATTTCGCCGGAAGCCCCGGATAATAAAAAAAGATTAGCGGATAGCGATATTCCGCAGTCGGTCCTTTTTATAGACCGCCCCAATTTCGCTTCAATCGTCACACCTCCTCGGCCCCGAAAAGCCTGAAATCGCCGCCGTTAAACCGTGCCGATTTCAAGTCTGCCAAATAAAACCGCAGGGACGCCATCCGTTCGATCCGCCCCCGAACGGAACCGGCATGATGACGGGATCTATCGCATGAATATCGAAGACCGCCGGTTTATCTTTCAGGAGTTGCGCAGCGTCGAAGGCTATATCGACCCGCCCGATGCGCTCGTCTTCAAGGCGCTGTTGCAGGCCCAGACAAAAAGCGGCCTCCATGGCGGCATGGCGGAAATCGGCGTTTATTACGGCCGCTCCTATTTCCTGCTGCGCAAATTCGCCGGGAGGCAGGAAAAGGTGCTGGGCGTCGATCTCTTCGATCTCGATCCGCCCGAAGATGGCAGCCTCGACCAATATGAACGCCTGATGGAAAACGGCCGCCGGCTGGGTTTCGCCATGGATGAAGAGCTGATCATCAGGGGCGACAGCACGCAGCTGGCGCCCGCCGATATCACCTCCCGCATCGGTCCCGCCCGCTTCTTCAGCATCGATGGCGGCCACAACCTGCACCACGTGCTGGCCGATGCGAAACTGGCGATGGAGGTGATCGCGCCGCATGGCGTCATCGTCTTCGACGACACCTTCAACCCCGCCTGGCCGGAGGTGACGGTCGGCGTCGCCGATTTCCTGCGCACCCACGGCCACAGCCTCGTCTGCTTCGGCATGACGAAATACAAAACCTATGTCTGCCGCCGGGAATTTCACGCGACCTATGCGGACGCGATTGCCGCCGATCCCGATCTGCAGGCGCTTGCCCATGTCGAGACGCAGTTCCTTGGCTCCAAGGTTGTGCGCCTGCACAATCCCATGCGCCGGCGGGTGATGTATGAGCTGATGGTGCGCTCCGGCCTCGGCGGTTTTTCGGAACGAATCTACCGTTCGAAAGTTAAACAGGTCAAAGAAGGTGTCACTGGAACATAACGCATGTGTGAACGCAGCGTTCGCTTGAAACGCGGCGGGCGCGTACATATCTGTCACATGGGTTCGTGCGGGGTCGGTAACGACCCGCAGCTTACGGTGTGCCTCCGGCGGGTCAGTCGCCGATCAAAGAGGGTGCCGTTCCAGACCATAGATAAGGGGGTGCTTTATGGCCCGCAATAGTTTGCCTACGATTACAGCCGGCGAAGCCGGTCTCAATAGATATCTCGACGAAATCCGTAAATTTCCGATGCTGGAGCCGCAGGAAGAATACATGCTTGGCAAGCGTTATGCCGAGCATGGCGACCGCGACGCCGCGCATAAACTCGTCACCAGCCACCTGCGTCTCGTGGCCAAGATCGCCATGGGTTATCGCGGTTACGGCCTGCCCATCGGCGAAGTCGTCTCCGAAGGCAATGTCGGCCTGATGCAGGCGGTAAAGAAGTTCGATCCGGAACGCGGTTTCCGTCTGGCCACCTATGCCATGTGGTGGATCAAGGCCTCGATCCAGGAATATATCCTGCGCTCCTGGTCGCTGGTGAAGATGGGCACGACCGCCAACCAGAAGCGCCTGTTCTTCAACCTGCGCCGTCTGAAGGGCCGCATCCAGGCGATTGACGATGGCGATCTGAAGCCGGAGCATGTCAAGGAAATCGCCACGAAGCTTCAGGTGTCGGAAGAAGAAGTCATCTCGATGAACCGCCGCCTGCATGGCGACGCCTCGCTGAATGCGCCGATCAAGGCGTCCGAAGGCGAGTCCGGCCAATGGCAGGACTGGCTGGTGGACGACCATGACAGCCAGGAAGACGTGCTGATCGAACAGGACGAGCTGGAAACCCGTCGCCGCATGCTGGCGAAAGCCATGGGCGTGCTGAACGACCGCGAACGCCGCATCTTCGAGGCTCGTCGTCTGGCGGAAGACCCGGTGACGCTGGAGGAACTCTCCTCCGAGTTCGACATCAGCCGCGAGCGCGTGCGCCAGATCGAGGTTCGCGCCTTCGAGAAGGTGCAGGAAGCGGTGCAGAAGGAAGCGCTGGAAGCTGCGCGCGCCTTGCGCGTGGTGGATGCGTAAAGCATATCCAGCAAAAGTGCGAAGCGGTTTTGCGTCCGTGCCATGGATCATCCTCGGCCCTCGGCCGGGGATTTTTTGTTGGTAAAAGGCTGACGACTGGAAATGGCCTGCCATCCGAGACCGGCGATTGCGCTGGAGGAAAACCGGCAGGAAAAATATCCATGCTTCGGGGGATGCCGCTCACCCCCCTCTGCCCCGCCGGGCATCTCCCCCACAAGGAGGGAGATCGGCAAGACGTTCTACCGCCGCTTCATCCTCGACCGTTGAGTTGGTCGAAACCTCGCGGCATATCGATCTCCCCCCTTGTGGGGGAGATGCCCGGCAGGGCAGAGGGGGGTGAGCCACACCCACCAGCACCAACTAACCCACCCATCACCCGACAAACGCAAAGACACCGCCGTAGCCATATAACGAAAAGGGCGACCCGAGCCGCCCTTTCAATCCTTATTGACCGCCGGCAGCAGGTGCCGCCGCCGCCCATTCGCTAAGCGCCTTGTCAAAGGCGGCGATGCCGTCATTGCCCTTTTGCAGGGTCAGCAGCGCACGCCGGCCGTTACGATAGGACACCGGAATATCGATCCAGTTGCGGCTCTTCAGAAGCTCCAGATTGGTCTTCATCGCATCCGGGAAGTCGTTGAGCGCGATCATGTGGAAATCGTCGGTGATCTTGGCCGGAACCGCGATCAGCGCGTTGCCGCGATCCTGCTCGGTGCTCTTCATCGCGATGCGCTGGACGCTGTCGATAGCGCCGCCTTCGAAGCCGGGCGAAACCGAGAAGACGATCTCGATCAGATGGCTGGCCGGCAGCGACGGGTCGGTATTGCGCTTGAAGGTGATCAGCGCGCTGAGGCCACGACCGGGAACGGTGATCTGGCCCTGCACGGTCGGAGAAGGCTTGCCTTCACCGTCATTTTCCTGCTGCAACGACCAGGAAACACTGCCCTGAATGGCGGTCGGCACCGTCTGGCCCAGCACTTCCTCATAAAGGAACATGCGGTCGCCGGCAGCGGCGGCAGGCTGCTGCGCCGGCGGCGTGCCAGCAGGTGTTCCAGCAGGCGCACCGGCATTGTTGGCCGGAGCCTCGCCCGCAGGCGGCGGCGCGACATTCTGCTCATAGACCGACTGGCCTTCGGCAGTGACCGGCTGGCCGTTCGCACCGGCGGCAGGTCCCTCGTCACGCTCGGTGCCGTCGGCCAGAAGCCGCTGGGTGAACTTGGTGCCGGTGACGGAGCCGTCATCGCCATGGGTCGGGGCCTGATGGTTGGTCGGGGTTGTCGGCTGCTGCCCCGTGGCGGGCGGCTGCTGGGTCGCCGGCGGTGTCGAAGTCTGCGCCTCACCCGTGCCGTTCGAAGCAGTCTGGCTGGTGCCGCCGTTCTGTGCGGAACTGACCAGCCCGCCGACCATATCGTTCAGCGCATCACGGTTCATCCACACGGCATAACCGCCGCCGGCAAGCAGCGCCACGCCTACAAGAGCCAGAACCAGCGACGCATAATTGCGGCGCGGCTTCTTCTTGACCATATAGGCGGGCGTTGCGGCGGCAGCGCCCACGCCATTCGTTTCGCCCGAAGCCTGACGGGTGGAGGACGACGCGCCGTCATAACCGATCAGCTCGTCCAGATCGTCCCAGGGCGTGCGTTCCTTGTTGTCCTTTGCCGCTGCCTGATCGCCGAAGAGATCGTTATCCGCGCGCGGCAGCGCCGGCGCGTCCTTGGCGGGAATGGCAATATCCGCATCCTGGAAATAGGACGAGAAATCCTCGACCACGGCCGCCTTTTTCGGAGCCTGCTCTTCCGGCTGGCGATGGTCGTCAAAATCGTGCCGGCCGCCAAACGCCGGAGCATGCTCCACGGCGGCGGGGCCGAAATGGTCGTCCGCCTCGCGCCGCTCATCCTTTTCGTAAGGGGCGGGCTCGAAACTTACTTCCGGCTCCTGGTAATGCTGGGCGGCATAACCGGCAACGAGCGGACGTTCGTCGGTCTCGTTGCGAACCTTTTCATATTCCTCGGCGGCCGGACGCACATCGTCGTCCTGCGCTTCATCGAGCTTGCGCCAGTCATCCTCATCCACCGGCTGCGCCCAATGGGAAGGAACGGAATCATCGGCAGCGCCGAGCGCCGTTTCAGGCTCCGGCTGGTGAGCGGGCTCTTCATCCGCCCGTGTGAAATAGGTGCCGACGGCTTCGTCGGAACCGGGTGCCGGGGCGGGAGCGGCATGAACCGTTTCCGGCGCATCATAAAGCTCTTCCGGCGCGCGGTCGCCATGATGCTGCTCCTCATCGGCAGCGGTGTCAGCGTGCCGGGGCTCTTCCTCTTCGGCCGCGTCTTCGTAAGCCGGCTCCGATTGCGCGGGTTCAGCGGATGCCGGCTCTTCGTAGGCCGGCTCGTGCCGCGCCTCTTCCCGGTCGGCATCCTCTGCCGGCTCGGCGGCGCGGGCCTCGTCTTCGTCGGCAGCATCCTGCTGGTAGTAGGATGCCGCCGTCTCTTCCGCAGCGGGAGAGACAGCGTCATCTTCCTCCAGCGCCGGAAGCGCCTCGGCATATTCGCTGTCCACCTCGGCTATGGCGGCGTCCAGTTTGGCGATCTGCCGGCGCAACAATTCTTCCGGCGGACGTGGCTTCATATTCTCGAGTTGGCGCACAACCGCACTGCGCGCCTTGTCGTAAACCTTCGCCCGGTTTTCGGGAGTATTGTTCGCCAAGCCATCCACGGCCTTGCGAATGACTGCTACAAAATCCGCCATAAGCACTTTCTCGTCGT
>Ga0268256_1001609_pt1 | contig 13109 bp, 10 predicted proteins | sample AgamicAtAmrz_FD_200247 | JGI IMG/M metagenome (GOLD analysis project Ga0268256, IMG submission 200247) | Agave microbial communities from Guanajuato, Mexico - At.Am.rz (v2) (version 3) | ecosystem: Host-associated > Plants > Roots > Rhizosphere | place: Guanajato, Mexico | collected 2012-06-07
AACGCCTTCAGGCTGCTGGCGCGCGGCAGGCCGGCGGCATCCGCCAGCGCCAGCGCCGCGAGGGCGTTGGTGTAATTGTGCTGACCTACCAGCGTCATCTCTTTGACGTTCAGGACTTTCTCGCCCTTTACCCGCAGCCAGGTCTCGCCCTGCTGGCGGTTGAGGTGATAGTCGCCCACGTCGATGCCGAAGCTGATGCAGCGCTCATCCGCGCCGCGCACCGGCATGGTCAGGGCATCATCCGCGTTCACCACGCAGGTGGTGGCGTTTTCATAGATGCGTAGTTTCGCACCGCGATACTGCTGCAGTCCGAACGGGTAGCGATCCATATGATCTTCGGTCACGTTGAGAATGGTGGCCGCTACCGCTTTCAGGCTGCTGGTGGTTTCCAGCTGGAAGCTGGAAAGCTCCAGCACGTAAAGCTCACGGCCCGGCTCGAGCAGCATCAGGGCTGGCAGGCCAATATTGCCGCCGATGCCAACGTTGACGCCTGCCGCTTTCGCCATCTCGCCGACCAGCGTGGTAACGGTGCTTTTGCCGTTAGAGCCGGTGATCGCCACGATGGGAGCCTGTGCCTCACGGCAAAACAGCTCGATATCGCCAACGATCTCCACGCCCGCCTCCGCCGCAGCACTCAGCGACGGGTGTGCCAGCGCCATACCAGGGCTTGCGACAATCAGATCCGCCGCCAGCAGCCAGTCATCGTTCAGGCTGCCGAGGTGGCGCTCGACCGTTTCCGGCAGCTTATCCAGCCCTGGTGGCGTCAGGCGCGTGTCCATGACGCGCGGCGTTACGCCACGCGCGAGGAAGTAATCCACGCAGGACAGCCCGGTCAGACCCAGTCCAATAATGACGACGTTTTTGCCCTGGTAAGCAGACATAGTTAACGCACCTTCAGGGTTGCCAGGCCAATCAGCACCAGCATCAGCGAAATAATCCAGAAGCGCACGATGACGCGCGGCTCCGGCCAGCCTTTCAGTTCATAGTGGTGATGAATCGGCGCCATACGGAAAATACGCTGGCCGCGCAGCTTGAACGAGCCAACCTGCAGGATCACCGACAGGGTTTCCACCACGAAGACGCCGCCCATGATCAGCAGCAGGAACTCCTGACGCAGCAGTACGGCGATGATGCCAAGCGCGCCGCCCAGCGCCAGCGAGCCGACATCGCCCATAAATACCTGCGCCGGATAGGTGTTGAACCACAGGAAGCCAAGCCCTGCCCCGACAATGGCGGTACAGACAATCACCAGTTCGCCAGCGTGACGCAGATAAGGGATGTGCAAATAGTTGGCGAAGTTCATGTTACCCGTCGCCCAGGCCACCAGCGCAAAGCCCGCCGCGACCAGCACGGTCGGCATAATCGCCAGGCCATCAAGACCGTCGGTCAGGTTGACCGCGTTACCGGTGCCAACAATCACGAAGTAAGCCAGCAGGATGTAGAAGATGCCGAGCTGGGGCATCACGTCCTTGAAGAATGGCACCACCAGTTCTGTCGCGGGGGTATCTTTTCCGACCAGATAGAGCGCAAAGGCCACCACCAGCGCGATGACCGACATCCAGAAATACTTCCAGCGCGCGATCAGGCCTTTAGTGTCTTTGCGCACCACTTTGCGATAGTCATCAACGAAGCCAATCGCGCCGTAGCCTACCAGCACGAACAGCACGCACCAGACGTACGGGTTGGATGGGTAGGCCCACAGCAGCACCGACACCACGATAGAGAACAGGATCAGGATGCCGCCCATGGTCGGCGTGCCGCGCTTGCTGAAGTGCGACTCCGGACCATCGTTACGCACCACCTGACCAAAAGAGAGCTCCTGCAGGCGCGCAATCAGGCGCGGCCCCAGCCACAGAGAGATAAACAGCGCGGTCAGCAGGCTGACAATGGCCCTGAACGTCAGATAGGAAAAGACGTTAAAGCCGGAATAATATTTGACCAGATGTTCGGCCAGCCACACTAACATGTCCTGTTCTCCTGTAATGCGTGTACTACCTCTTCCATGGCGGCACTGCGTGAGCCCTTCACTAAAATGACGATCGGGGAATGTTCAGCGATAAGCTGCTGTAAACGCGCGATTAACGCGCCTTTTTCTTTGAAATGTTCGCCAGCCAGGCTGGCACTGCTGATAGCTTCACTCAGCGTACCGACGCTCAGCACCAGGTCAACGCCTGCGGCTTTTGCCGCCTCGCCCACCTGACGGTGGCACTCCAGCGCGTCGTCGCCCAGCTCCGCCATATCGCCAACCACCATCACGCGCATGCCGGGCATTTCGCTCAGCACCTGCGCGGCGGCGGTCATCGAGCCGACGTTAGCGTTATAGGAATCATCCAGCAGCAGCTGGTTTTCACTTAGCGGGATCGGGAACAGACGGCCCGGTACGGCTTTGAGCGTGGCGAGACCGGCTTTCACCGCGTCGAGCGATGCGCCTACCGCCATTGCCAGCGAGGTTGCTGCCAGCGCATTAGCAATGTTGTGGCGACCCGGCAGCGGCAGCGTGACGTCGATATTGCCGACCGGGGTCTGCAGCGTGAATTCAGTTCCGTGCGCGGTCATGCGCACGTTAGTGGCGGTGAAGTTGCTCTGTGTCGCGTTGGGTGAGAAGCGCCAGATTTTGCGCTCGCCAATGACGCTCTGCCAGTTCAGCCAGTCGTTATTGTCAGCGTTGATAATGGCAATGCCGTTAGCGGGCAGGCCGGTAAAGATTTCGCCTTTCGCTTTGGCAACCCCGGCAAGCGAGCCGAAGCCTTCGAGATGCGCTGCCGCCAGGTTATTGACCAGCGCCGCTTCCGGACGCGTCAGGCTGACGGTCCAGGCGATCTCGCCCTGGTGATTCGCACCCAGCTCAATGACGGCATAGTCGTGCTCCGGGGTGAGGCGCAGCAGCGTCATCGGCACGCCGATGTCGTTGTTGAGGTTACCGGCGGTATAGAGCGTATTGCCGCACTGATTCAGGATCGAGGCGGTCATCTCTTTTACCGAGGTTTTACCGGAGGAGCCGGTCAGCGCAACCACGCGGGTTGGCACCTGCTGGCGCACCCAGGCACCCAGCTCGCCAAACGCCAGCCGCGTGTCTTCCACGACCAGCTGCGGCAGATCGGTCTCCAGCAAACGGCTCACCAGCAGCGCGCCCGCGCCGCGCTCTTTCGCCTGCTGTGCAAAATCGTGCGCGTCAAAACGCTCGCCCTTCAGCGCGACAAACAGGCAGCCGGGGGTGATTTTGCGCGTGTCGGTGGTCACGTCGTCGATAGTGATATCTGCGCCGTGATGGTCGGCGCGCAGAATACCGGCGAGCTGGCTCAGTGAGACGCGGATCATGCTACCACCCCCAGCAAGCGCGCTGCGGTAACGCGATCGGAATAGTCGAGACGGCGATTACCGACAATCTGGTAATCCTCATGCCCTTTACCGGCGATCAGCACGACGTCGTTTTCCTGCGCCTGCATAATGGCGTTGGTCACCGCTTCGGCACGGCCTTCAACGGCGCGCGCGCGGCCTGCATCCAGCATGCCCGCGAGAATATCAGTGATAATCGCTTTCGGATCTTCGGTGCGCGGATTGTCGTCGGTCACGATCACCACGTCAGAGAATTCTTCAGCAATCGCGCCCATCAGCGGACGTTTGCCTTTGTCACGATCCCCGCCGCAGCCGAACACGCACCAGAGCTTGCCAGCGCAGTGCAGGCGCGCGGCCTGCAGTGCTTTCTCCAGCGCGTCAGGAGTATGGGCATAATCCACCACGACGGTAGGTTTGCCCGGTGCGCTGAACACTTCCATCCGGCCACAGACCGGCTGCAGGCGGGAAGCGGTTTTCAGCAGCGCGTCGAGCGGATACTCCAGCGCCAGCAGCGTAGCCAGGGCCAGCAGCAGATTACTGACGTTAAACGCGCCCATCAGGCGGCTTTCGATCTCGCCGTCGCCCCATGACGAGGAGAAACGAATAGTGGCCCCGCTGTCGTGGTACTCCACCGCGTCGGCACGCAGCCAGCGGCCAAGACAACCAGGATTGATGTTGTTTTCCATCGACACCGCAACGGCGTCCGGCAGACTCGCCAGCCAGCGGTTACCGACTTCATCGTCGGCATTAACGATTGCCTGCCCATAGTGATGGCTGGAGAACAGCTGCCATTTCGCGGCTTCGTACTGCTCCATGTCCCCGTGGTAATCGAGGTGGTCGCGGCTGAGGTTAGTAAATACTGACGCGGCGAACTTCAGTGCCGCTACGCGATGCTGCACCAGGCCATGCGAAGAGACTTCCATCGCCGCCAGCGTTGCGCCCTGGTCTGCCAGATTAGCAAGTACTTGCTGTACGTCTACCGCCGAGCCGGTGGTATTTTCGGTGGGGCTGACTTTACCCAGCAGACCATTGCCGACGGTACCCATCACGGCGCTGGTTTCGCCCAGCAGCTGCGCCCACTGCGCCAGCAACTGGGTGGTGGTTGTTTTACCGTTGGTCCCGGTCACACCGACCAGACGTAGCCGGTCGGAAGGCTCATGGTAAAAACGGCCTGCCAGCGCGGACAGACGCTCCGTCAGCTGGCTGAGATAGATAACCGGCACGCCATGCATTTCGCGCACTTCACCATCGGTCGCCTCGCCCTGAGCGTCCGCAATAATGGCTGCGACACCCTGCGCGATTGCCTGCGGGATATAACGACGCCCGTCCGCCTGATGACCGACCACTGCTACAAAAAGATCGCCTGCGGCAGCCACACGGCTGTCGAGGATCATCTCGCGTAGCGCTCGCGCAGGTAGCCCGGCTACCCACGGAGCAAGAAGGTCGCGCAAATTACGATCTGCCACCTGTTGCCTCATCTCGATTAATCACGAATTCGTTTTTCTCACCCGTTGCCAGCGCGTCCGGTTCGATATTCATGGTGCGCAGTACGCCGCCCATGATGGCCCCGAATACCGGCGCTGAAACGGCACCGCCGTAATATTTACCTGCCTGCGGATCGTTAATCACCACCACCAGCGCAAAACGCGGCTGGCTGGCTGGCGCAACGCCCGCGGTGTAAGCAATGTATTTGTTGATGTACTTCCCGTCCGGACCGACTTTTTTCGCGGTACCGGTTTTAATCGCAATACGGTAGCCCTTGATGGCTGCCTTCACCCCGCCGCCGCCCGGCAGCGCCACGCTCTCCATCATATGGACCACGGAGCGCACCAGCGATTCAGGGAACACGCGTTCACCCGGTACCGGTGGGTCGACTTTGGTTATCGACAGCGGACGGTAGATGCCGTAGCTGCCAATGGTTGCGTAGACACGCGCTAACTGTAACGGCGTTACCATTAGCCCGTAGCCGAAAGAGAAGGTGGCCCTCTCTATGTCAGACCACCGTTGTTTTTGAGGATATAAGCCACTGCGTTCTCCGACCAACCCCAAATTGGTCGCTTTTCCCAGTCCAAAACGTGAGTAAGTATCTACTAACGCTGAGGACGGCATCGCTAACGCCAGCTTGGAAACGCCGACGTTACTCGACTTCTGCAATACCCCAGTCAGGGTTAATTCGCTGTAACGCGCCACGTCTTTGATTTCATGGCCGTTAATTCGGTAAGGAACGGTATTCAGTACGGTATTCTCACGCACCACGCCGCGCTGCAACGCCGTCATCACGACCATGGGTTTGACCGTGGAACCGGGTTCAAACACGTCGGTAATGGTGCGGTTACGCATGACATCTTTCGGAGTGCCGGAAATATTGTTTGGGTTGTACGAGGGGCTATTAGCCATCGCCAGCACTTCGCCGGTGTTGACGTCCACCAGCACAGCGCTGCCCGATTCCGCCTTGTTAAAGGCGACAGCGTTGCTTAGTTCGCGGTAAACCAGCGCCTGAAGACGCTCATCAATACTGAGGGCAAGATTATGCGCGGCCTGGCTGTCGGTAGAAGAGATATCTTCAATGACCCGACCGTAGCGGTCTTTACGGACGATACGCTCGCCCGGTTGGCCGGTAAGCCACTTGTCGAAGCTTTTCTCCACGCCTTCAAGCCCCTGGCTATCGACGTTGGTAAAGCCGATGAGGTGAGCGGTTACTTCGCCTGACGGATAATAACGACGAGATTCCTGACGTAAGTGAATGCCAGGAAGCTTCAGTTTTTTAATGTATTCCCCGATATCCGGGTTGACCTGACGGGCAAGATAGATAAAGCGGCCTTTCGGGTTGGCGTTTACCCGCGCAGAGAGTTGGTCCAGCGGCAGTTTGAGCGCATCAGATAACGCCTTCCAGCGGTTATCGAGCGTGATGCCGCCAGCGTCATGCAGCTCTTTCGGGTCTGCCCAGATAGCGTTAACCGGCACGCTCACCGCGAGCGGCCTGCCTGAACGGTCCGTTATCATGCCGCGGGAGGTAGACACTTCCTGTACGCGCAGGGAACGCATGTCGCCCTGGCGCACCAGCATATCGGGATTGATAATCTGAAGCCACGCCACGCGCCCTAACAGGAATGCCAGCGCCAGCAAAATACAGCCGCAAAGCAACGCAAAACGCCAGCTTACAAAGCTGGCCTGATCTTCCTGGCGTTTCGGTTTAAGCGATTTTGCCGCTGCTTTCATTCGTCGCGTTAATCCTTATTTCTGTACCACAATATTTTCCTGCGAGGGATCGACGTGCTGCAGTTGCAGCTTCTCGGTCGCTATCCGCTCCACCCGGCTGTGATCGCCCAGGGCGTTTTCTTCAAGGATCAGGTTTCGCCATTCAATATCCAGCGCGTCGCGCTCTACCGCCAGCTGTTCGCGCTGCGCCGTTAAAAGGCGTGTGTGATGCGCGGTGGTGACCACCATCACGGCGGTGATAATAATGGCGACAAACAGGCAGAGTGGCAGTTTCCCGTGACGCAACAGATCGCCGCCAATTACGCCAGGCAGGGCATGGCGCTCGGTACCGGAAAGCGAGCCGGTGACTCTGTTGAAGGTCTCTGTCACTCTGCTGATCATGCGCTGGTCCTTTCTGCAATACGCAGCACTGAACTACGGGCACGTGGGTTTTCCGCCACTTCTTCTTCGCCCGGCATCAACTTACCTAGCGCACGTAACTCCCGCCCGCCCAGTTTGCGCAACTGTTCTTCCGTCATTGGGATCCCCGCCGGCACCTGCGGGCCACGGCTTTGCTCGCGCATAAAGCGCTTCACCAGACGGTCTTCAAGCGAGTGGAAACTGATAATAGAAAGGCGCCCGCCTGGAGCCAGCGCCGTCAAAGAACCTTTGAGCGCTTGCTCAATCTCTTCGAGTTCACTGTTCACCCAGATGCGCACCGCCTGGAAAGTACGGGTCGCTGGATGCTTAAACTTATCTTTTACCGGCGTAGCGGCAGCCACCACTTCAGCCAGCTCTTTGGTGCGGGTCATCGGCTGCTCGCGATTACGCTCGACGATTGCGCGCGCAATGCGCTTAGCGAAACGCTCTTCGCCGTAGGTTTTCAGCACCCAGGCGATATCCGCCTCGTCCGCCGTCAGCAACCACTCGGCGGCAGACTGGCCGCGGGTGGGATCCATACGCATATCCAGCGGGCCGTCGCGCATAAAGGAAAAACCGCGTTCTGGGTCGTCTAATTGCGGCGATGAAACGCCGAGATCGAGCAAAATGCCGTCTATCTTGCCAGTCAGATCGCGCTCCTGCACGTAGTCAGCCAGCGCGGAGAAAGGTCCATGTACAAAAGAAAAGCGAGGATCGTCAATGGTTTCCGCCACGGCAATAGCCTGCGGATCGCGATCGATCGCCAATAACCGCCCCTGGGGTCCGAGGCGGGAAAGAATAAGACGTGAGTGACCGCCGCGACCAAAAGTGCCATCAATATAGATGCCATCTGGACGAATATTCAGGCCATTGACGGCTTCATCAAGCAATACCGTCGTGTGTTTATAATTTTCCATCATCTTTATAAAGACAAATCCTGCAGTCGTTCTGACAACGTATCCGAAGACGACTGCTCAGCGTCGATGTCTTCCCTGACTCGTTGATACCAGGTCGTTTCGTCCCACAGCTCAAACTTATTGAACTGCCCAACCAGCATCACTTCTTTGGTCAACCCGGCATGTTGGCGCAATACGGGTGCCAGCAACAATCGGCCGGCGTTGTCCATCTGGCATTCGCTGGCATGCCCCAGTAGCAGGCGCTGAACGCGACGTTCCACGGGGTTCATGCTCGACAGACGAGACAACTTATGTTCGATAATTTCCCATTCGGGGAGTGTATAAAGCAGCAGACAGGGATGGTGGATATCAATAGTGCATACCATCTGGCCTGATGCGGCTTCGATTAATTTTTCCCGATAGCGGGTCGGGACGGATAAACGCCCTTTGCTGTCGAGATTAACTAACGTCGCGCCACGGAACATACCTGCCTCATCCGGTTATGCTCATTCCCACCACTTTATCCCACAAATTACCACCAACGCGAGTTTACGGAGCGGAGGAAAAGCTTGTCAAGCCAGCGCGCAGGCAGGCACAGACAAAACATCTCACCTCATTGCTTAAGCCGGAGCGGAGAAAAAACCAGGCAGGTAATTCCCTTGAAATTAAGGCTATGAATATTTGTAAAAAAATAACGGCTATTCGCAGCGTGATAAAATTGGCTTCATTCAAGCCGTGGGGCTAACTCCGTATGGAGTTTGCGACACGGGCGGCATTTTAAGGCAAAACTTCTTTTGGTAACAGCGAGAGTTAGCGTAGCGGCCCATGCCAGTAATCGCGGGCTTGTGACAAAAAGAGGCAAAGCGATGTCACGCTGATAAACGAAACGGCTGTAACAAAATAATACATAATAAGCAGGTGCTTATCATTGCACGCGCATTTTATAAAAAAGCAAATAGTCGGCGGCCTTCATTCGTAATCGCATTTTCCAGGGTGACTGGATAAATCCGAATAATAAAAAAAGGCGGTCTGGGCCGCCTTTCATCATTACCGACTTAAGCTGCCGCGCCGGTAAAGGTTACGCTTAATGCGCGTCAAGCCAGGTTTGGGTTTGCGCGGTTCATCCAGACTCGCCAGCACCAGCTCCAGTACGCGTTCCGCCACATCGCGATGACGCTGGGCGACCGCAAGGACGGGGCATTGCAGGAAATCCAGCAGCTCATTATCACCGAAAGTCGCAATAGCCAGATTCTCAGGCAAACGCCCTTCTCTGCGCAGCGTTACATCCATAACGCCCTGCAGCAATGCGAAAGAGGTGGTGAACAACGCCTGCGGCATGGGGTGCTGCTCCAGCCATTTCTCAAACAGCTGGCCGGCCGCTTCGCGTTCGTAGCTGTTAGCGTAAAGGAAGTGCACTTCGCGCGGGTCATCTTTCCATGCCTGGCGGAAACCCTGCTCGCGCAGAAAACTGACGGAAAGTTCCGGCAACGCGCCCAGGTAAAGTACGGTTTCAGCAGGAAACTTACGAAGCTCGCTGGCCAACATCTCGGCATCATCCTGATCGGCGCCGACGACGCTTGTAAAATGTTCGCGATCGAGTGCGCGATCCAGTGCGACGATGGGGAAGGAATCACGGGCCCAGCGCTGATAAAAAGGATGCTCTGGCGGTAAGGAAGTCGAAACGATAATGGCATCGACCTGCCGTTGCAGAAGATGCTCAATACAGCGCATTTCGTTGTCGGGTTGGTCTTCCGAACAGGCAATCAACAACTGATAACCCCGCTGGCGCGCCTGACGTTCAAGATAGTTGGCGATACGGGTATAACTGGTGTTTTCCAGATCCGGGATAACCAGACCGATAGAGCGGGTGCGTCCGGCCCGAAGCCCGGCGGCAACGGCGTTAGGGTGATAATTGTGCTCTCGTACCACCGCCATCACTTTTTCAACAGTTTTGTCACTGACCCGATACTGTTTAGCTTTTCCATTGATGACATAGCTCGCCGTGGTGCGCGACACGCCAGCCAGCCGCGCGATTTCATCCAGTTTCACGATTGCCCCTTAATAAAAATGTTACTCCATAACCTTTGCAGGGTTATAAGTTAAAATCCTTAACATCTAAGCGCAGAACAGTAACCTGGGCAACTGCTTTTATAGGCACATGCCTGAGCGGCTGCAAAAAAAAAGCCCGAGCGGATGCATCGGGCTAATAAAGAGGCAACTTTAGTGACTAGCGCATAATCTTTTCGCCGCGGGCAAGGCCCACCACGCCGGAACGCGCGACTTCAACAATTTTGGCTACATCGCGCAGCGTAGCGAGGAAAGCATCCAGCTTTTCGCTGGTGCCCGCCAACTGAACGGTATAGAGCGACGGGGTGACATCAATAATCTGGCCGCGGAAGATTTCAGTATTACGTTTTACCTCTTCCCGCCCATAACCGCTCGCCTGGATCTTAACCAGCATAATCTCGCGCTCAACGTGCGCGCCCTGCCCCAGTTCACTGACGCGAAGCACGTCAACTAACTTGTGCAACTGCTTTTCAATTTGCTCCAGCACCTTTTCATCGCCCACCGTCTGGATGGTCATACGTGAAAGGGTGGGATCATCGGTCGGTGCGACCGTCAGGCTTTCAATGTTGTAGCCGCGCTGGGAGAAAAGCCCAATGACCCGGGACAACGCGCCCGACTCGTTTTCCAGTAAGACAGATAATATCCGGCGCATAGTCAGGTTCTCTCCGTTTTGCTTAACCACATTTCATCCATACTGCCGCCGCGGACCTGCATAGGATAAACGTGCTCAGTGCCATCCACCGTCACATCCACAAAGACCAGGCGGTTATTGCGTACATGTTCCAGCGCTTCGCTAAGCTTGCTTTCAAGCTCCTCCGGTTTGGTGATGCCGATGCCCACGTGGCCATAAGCCTGCGCGAGACGAACAAAATCCGGCAGCGATTCCATATAAGACTGCGAGTGGCGGCCGGAATAGATCATATCCTGCCACTGCTTCACCATGCCGAGATAGCGGTTGTTCAGGTTGAGCACCAGTACCGGCAACTCATACTGTAGCGCGGTGGAGAGTTCCTGAATGTTCATCTGGATGCTGCCGTCGCCCGTAACGCAGACGACGGTTTCGTCCGGCAAGGCAAGCTTAACGCCCAGCGCCGCAGGCAAGCCAAACCCCATGGTGCCGAGGCCGCCGGAATTAATCCAACGACGCGGCTTATCAAAGGTGTAGTGCAGCGCGGCGAACATCTGGTGCTGACCTACATCGGAAGTGACGTAGGCGTCGCCATGGGTTAAACGGTGCAGCGTCTCAATCACCGCCTGCGGCTTAATGCTGCCGCTGTCGCGGTCATAGTTCAGACACTGACGCGCGCGCCATTGTTCTATCTGCTGCCACCAGTCGCGGATATCATCGAGCGGCTGCTGAGCCTCTTCTTGCTCCAGCAGTTCCAGCATTTGCTGCAGCACCTGACGAGCATCACCCACGATAGGGATATCTGCCGACACGGTTTTGGAAATGGAAGTCGGGTCGATATCGATGTGCAGTACCGTCGCATTCGGACAATATTTTGCAAGATTATTGGTAGTGCGATCGTCAAAACGCACGCCCACTGCAAAAATCACGTCTGAATGATGCATCGTCATATTGGCTTCATAGGTACCGTGCATGCCTAACATGCCAAGCGCCTGGCGATGCGATCCCGGAAAAGCGCCAAGCCCCATTAAAGAAGAAGCAACGGGAATATTCAGCTTTTCCGCTACGGCGCGCAGTTCCGTTTCGCAAGCGGCATTAATCGCCCCGCCGCCTACATACATAACCGGCTTTTTCGCCGCAACCAGCGTTTGCAGGGCGCGCTTGATCTGTCCCTTATGCCCCTGCGTAGTGGGATTATAAGAACGCATGCTGACGGATTCAGGCCAAACGTAGGGCAGCTTTTTCGCCGGATTGAGAATATCCTTCGGCAGATCCACCACTACAGGTCCGGGACGACCGCTTGCAGCGAGCCAGAACGCTTTTTTCAGTACGGTTGGAATATCTTCCGTTTGCTTAACCAGAAAGCTGTGTTTTACCACCGGGCGGGAGATCCCCACCATGTCACATTCCTGAAAAGCATCATAACCAATAAGAGAAGTCGCCACCTGGCCGGATAGCACCACCAGCGGAATGGAGTCCATATAAGCCGTCGCGATACCGGTAATCGCATTAGTGGCGCCAGGACCGGATGTCACCAGCACAACGCCCACTTCGCCTGTTGCACGGGCAAGCCCATCGGCCATATGCACCGCCGCTTGTTCATGACGCACCAGCACATGATCGATACCGCCGACGGTATGAAGCGCGTCATAAATATCCAGCACCGCCCCTCCGGGATAACCGAATATCTGTTTTACGCCCTGATCGATAAGCGATCGGACGACCATCTCGGCTCCTGATAACATCTCCATGGTTTGCCTCCAGGCTTGTGTTTATAGGCTGACGGCAGAAATCATTTCCACCCTGTCATTGTCACAGGTAAGCGTGCCCTGTCATTTTTATCATTTGAGTAATGGCCCTAACATAACCGTTGAAAATGAGGCAATCAAATGGCGAAGGCAGGTCAAAGGCCAGCCGTAGCGGTGAACACAATGATAAAAACCGAGGCGATACGGTAAGAAACACTAAATATAAGCAAAAGCGATGAATGGAAATGTTGTCAGAGGGTCAATTTGCAGCGTTAAATCAAATTAATGTCGTTTTTAACGAAACAAGACCTCGGATAGCGACCCTGACAGTCGAATATGCTGAAAAAAACCTTAAAAGCAGAAAAACCGGGCAGCGTAAACCACCCGGTTTTTCTCTGGCTGAAATTAACTACGCTGGCAAATAGAAACCAGCAACTCTTCCATCCATTGGTGGCCTTTATCTCTACCCGCAGCCTCATGCCAGCAAAGATAACACGTGCGGTTATTCAGTACTAAAGGCAACGGCAGTACGGCTAAATTCCATGTTTGCTCATATTCTTCCGCCAGCCAGCGCGGAGCAATAGTGACGAGATTCGTGCGTGACACAACGTTTAAGACGCTGGTCATCGCCATTCCCTGATAAGCGATGCAGGCTTCTTTTTCAGGCGTGTTATACCAGGGCGCGCTGAACGAACCATAGCGGTCCAGCACCACAACGGCATGCTGCTCCTGGTAGATATTTGATTCAAGCGTCAGCTCGTTTTGACGCGGATGGTTTTTACTACACACTAATACCATCTCATCTTTAAAGAGCGG
>Ga0268256_1001610_pt1 | contig 13092 bp, 13 predicted proteins | sample AgamicAtAmrz_FD_200247 | JGI IMG/M metagenome (GOLD analysis project Ga0268256, IMG submission 200247) | Agave microbial communities from Guanajuato, Mexico - At.Am.rz (v2) (version 3) | ecosystem: Host-associated > Plants > Roots > Rhizosphere | place: Guanajato, Mexico | collected 2012-06-07
CGTGAAACGAGCCCAATCGTGCGATTCCCGCTCCGGCAAGCACCATCTGTTTCATGGTCTCGCCATTGTTCACGACCAGGTTTCCCGTGACCGCCTGTGCGATGTCCTGCCCTTGCCATCGGAACGGCCAGGATGGTCGAGCCCGGCGAAAATTGAAGGTCAGGCAGTCATGGCGTTCGAGATCCGCGGGCGCTTCAGGCCGCCCTTTGCGCTGGAGATAGGAGGGAGCGGCGCAGACGACGCGTCGGCTCTGCCCAAGCTTTTTTGCGATCAGGCTGCTGTCCGGCAGATTGCCCATTCGGATCGCGACGTCTGCCTTGTCAGCGACGAGATCGACGATGCCATCGGTAAAGCTCAGGTCGACAATCAGATCAGGATTGCGTGCGAGAAAGGCGGGCATGGCCGGAGCCACGAACATGGTGCCAAACGGAATGGTAGTGTTCACCCGAAGCCGTCCACGCACCGCGCCGCCGGCTGCCTCCTGATCGGCATCGTTCAGATCCTGCAATATCTTGAGTGTGGCATGATGATAAGCCTCGCCTTCCTCTGTCAGTGTCAACGCACGCGTTGTGCGCACCAGAAGGCGTGCGCCAAGCCTCGCTTCGAGACGTGCGATCAGCTTGCTGACGGCTGATGGCGTGAGGTCGAGGCTGCGCGCCGCCGCCGAGAAGCCTCCTTCCTGGACGACGCGAGCAAACACTTCCATCTCGCCGGACCGTTCCATAAGAATGCGCGGCAATGATGATCTCCATTCATAGGTGCTTGTCTAATTCTGGCAATAGTGCCCTCTATTCTTAGATCATAGCTTAACTCCGGAAACAATCTGGAGAAGCATCATGGATTTGCAACTGACCAACAAGACTGCCCTTGTGACCGGCGCGACCGCAGGGATCGGGCTCGCCATAGCCAAGGCGCTCGCCGTCGAAGGCGCCCGCGTCATTCTGACTGGCCGCGACCAGTCCAAGCTCGACGCCGCGATCACCACCATCAGCGCAACGGGTGGCGAGGCCGTCAGCAGCATTTTGGCGGACGCCGCGACCGCCGAAGGCGCCGCGACCATCGCCAAAGCCGCCTCGTCGATCGATGTTCTCGTCAACAATCTCGGCATTTACGAAAGCAAGGCCTTCGGTGATATCGCCGATGCGGATTGGACGAACCTCTTCGACGTGAACGTCATGAGCGGCGTGCGTCTGTCGCGCGCTTATCTGCCGGGCATGCTGGAGCGGAACTGGGGCCGGATCATTTTCATCTCGAGCGAGTCCGGGCTGGCCATTCCCCCGTGACATGATCCACTACGCGACCACCAAGACGGCGCAACTCTCGGTCTCGCGTGGCCTGGCACAACTGACGCGCGGCACCAACGTCACGGTCAACGCCGTGATGCCGGGACCGACCCGCTCCGAGGGCATCGAAGCCTTCCTGCGTAGCCAGGCCAGCGATCCTTCTGCCCCGATCAAGGAGATCGAGACCGAATTTTTCGCAACAGCCCGCTCCGCATCGATCCTGCAGCGCATGGTGGAAGCCGATGAGGTCGCTAATCTCGTCGCCTATCTCGCCAGCCCCCGTTCATCGGCCACGAACGGCGCAGCCCTGCGCGCCGAAGGCGGCCTCGTCAACACCATCGCCTGAGAAAGCCATTTCATGTCCAACGCTCCCCTTACCGTCATCGCCATCACCACAGCCAAACCGGGCAAGGAGGCGGCGCTCAGCGCCGCCCAGGAAAAGCTCGTCGGAGAAACGCTCCTGGAAGATGGCTGCCTGCGCTACGAATTGCACCAGTCCCTCGATGACGGCCGTGTTCGCATCTTTGTCGAGACGTGGGAAAGCGAAGCCCAGTGGCGCGCCCATATGGAGGGCGCGGCCATGCAGCGGTTTCAGGCCAGCGGCGTCGGCGACTACTTCGCCGACTTCGCCCTGCATCGTTTGGTAAAGGTGGCGGGCTGACCAGCCGCATCCCCATTTTTCACACCATGATTTCCAACATCCGGAGATATACCGATGAAACGCCTTCGTAACCTCGCTGTCGCCCTCGTGCTCAGCTTGGGCGCCCCCAGTGCTCACGCCGCGAATGTCCTGATCGTCCTGTCCGATTCCGACCATCTCGATCTGAAGGACGGAAAGGTTTTTCAGACGGGTTTTTACCTCAACGAACTGATGCAGCCGGTAAAAGCCCTTCGCGACGCCGGTCATGACATCACCTTCGCCACACCGAGGGGCACCGCGCCGTCCGTCGACAAGACCTCGATCGACAAGATGTATTTCGGCGGCGACCAAGCCGCGATGAAAGCGAGCCAAACGCAGCTCGACGAACTCGGCCTGTTGTCGAGCACCGCATCGCCCGTGGTCAGCCTCTCGCGGGTCGAGCAGATCGGTTACGATCATTTCGATGCGGTCTATGTGCCCGGCGGTCATGCCCCGATGCAAGATCTTCTTGTGAGCCCAGAACTCGGCAAATTGCTTACCTACTTCCATGAGAAAGGCAGGACGACCGCGCTGGCTTGCCACGGGCCGATCGCGCTCATCTCAACGCTTCAGGATGCGAAGGGCTTCACCGCTCAGCTTGAAAGGACGGGCGCAGCCAACGCGGATGGAGAATGGATCTATGCTGGTTACAAGCTCACGGTCATCAGCAATCGAGAAGAAGAAATGGCCAAGGGGCTGCTGAATGGCGGCCAGATGAAGTTCTATCCGCAGACGGCACTTGAGCAAGCGGGCGGCGAATTCAGCAAGGCCGATGAGCCTTTCGCCGCATACGTCGTGACCGACCGAGAACTGATTACCGGCCAGAACCCAGCCTCGGCGCCTCTCGTCGCCCAAGAGCTTCTGAAGCGGCTGCAATAATTCACGTAAGACAAAGCCAGAAAGCGCGCGTTGCGAACTCCGGTTAACGATGCGCGCCTTGTCCGTTGTCCGGCTTGGCAAAACATCAGCCAGATGTCGCATCAGCGGACCCCAAACGTAACGCGAGCAGCGTGTCGGAGGCTACAAGTCCCTGCGCGTTCGGGCTCCCGCTCCGGCGAGCCACTTCATACGAGCAGACGTTCCCTCGAGGCGAGTTTCCCCACCCGCGCTACTCGCCTATACTGGAAAGCAATTCGTCGAGCTGCTCCAACTGCTCCGGCAATGCGACTGCCGAGCTCTGCAGGGCTTCCTCCAGCGCCTCCTTGGACGGATAGACTTCATGGAATGTCAGTAGTGTCCTCCCGCCTTGGTCCTCGAAGGTCACGGTCGTGATCGCGCCATCTTCGCTCTCGTCGTTGGTCCAGACGATGCGCGCGTTCGGCACTACCTCGAGATACTTGCCATAGAAGGCCATGGTGTCAGAATCGCCGGCTCCGAATTCCAGCCGATATTTGCCGCCGGTACGGACGTCCATTTCGCACGATACGAGCGAAACGCCGGATACCGATTTTGGCACCCACCAGCGCTGGAACAGCTCGGGCCGGCTCCACGCCTTGTAAACCGTGCTTGGCGGCGCATTGAATATCCGCGTTACGACGAGTTCGCGATCCCCTCTGCGCTCGACTGACGTGCGGTTCTGCGCCCCACCTGTATTGTTAACTTGCTCAGTCATCGCTTCCCTCCCGTTTTATTTCGCTAGTGATTTCGTCCAATGCTTCGAAGCGGGCCTCGAAGAGCTTGCGATGCGCCTCGATCCACTCGGCCTCCGCCGAAAGGCCGCGTTTCCTAAGCTTGCAGGTTCTCACTCGTCCGACCTTCTGCGTGACGACGAGCCCCGCGCGCTCGAGAACCTGGACGTGCTTCTTCATGCCCGTCAGCGTCATCTGGAACTTGTCCGCAAGACTGGTGATCGACGCGTCTCCTCGCCCAAGCTGAGCGATGATCCCGCGGCGGGTCGCATCGGACAACGCCGCAAATGAGAGATCGAGAGCAGGACTTAAATACTGAACCATCTAGTTCAGTGTATAAGGTACTCGCAGGAAGCGCAAGTATCTCCATGGAGTTAGACCGGTCATCCGCGCTCATACACCGCGGCTGCCGCAACAAAAAAAGCATCTGCTGCGAGGCAAAAGCGGCCCTTCTAGTCTAACCGATCGCCCAGTTTGGAGCGCCGATCAAAAACCCAAACCGCCCCCCGATCATCGTAGGTTCCGTCATTATCCATTTGGAAGAAGGTCGTCTGTCGCCCGGATCGCCGCTGTCGCGTATTTAATCAGCACGCTCACTGCTATCGCTAACGGCCAGAAACAGAGCAAGTTCGAGGGTCTCCTGCAGTGGAGCTCCCTTCAGGGTTTTAGTGCCCAAAAGGTTCTCTCGGCCCACAGCGGACTTTGCATCGTAGGCTAAAACAGTTTCCGCAAAAAGATTCGATCATGTGTATCGGGGGGATATCGTTCCAGCCTACCGAACACAGAGTATCCTTGCTTTTCATAGAAGCCTGGAGCCTGAAAACTGAATGTGTCAAGCCAAATCCCGACGCAGCTTTGTTCTTTGGCCCATTGCTCCGCCTGAGCCAGAAGCCTCGCCCCTAATTGCTGGCCCCTCATAACCTCGGGAACAAAAAGCAGCTCGACGAATAGCCAGCCATAATAGCATTTCGCCCATAAGCCACCTTGGGTTACTCCCTCATCATCGCGGAGCAAAATTGCGAGCGGCTTGTAATCATCCTGTCCGGCCCTCGAATCATTAAAGGCCAACAGAGGATTTAGAATTGCCTCACGGTCATTTTCGTCAGGGTCGAGCTTCACTTCCAAAACGGGCATGTCTCATCTCCGTCAACCCTTTCCATCTGCGTAGCCGGTGTAACAGACACGTCATTTTGTCGCCATAGTCGAATGACCACGAAAGGCGCGAAGCAACCGTACTGCTTAACTCATCTCGCCAAGGTGCGCCCGGTGTAACGCTTACGCCTTTCGCAATTTTCTAGCGGACATTTATTTGTGCGTCCCGTGCGCTCTACCGCAGCCCTCAGAATGTCGACTTTCTGAAGCGAACGCCGACACCGCCACCATTTTCGGGGATAAATTCAATTCCGGCTTCTTGAAATGCGGTCATGATGCTGGAAAGATTGTTGCTAATGGGCATATGCGCCCCACGTTCAAAATCAGCGACAGTTTGGCGAGAGACGTTTGCTGCCTTTGCAAGCTCTGCTTGGCTCCAGCCCAACATAGCTCGTGCTCCTCGACATTGTTCCACTGTAAGAAGATCCCTGCTCAAAATAAACTTTCTGATTGACTTCTATCATTTTGTAGGAAAGATTGACGGATAGCGATCGAATAGGTGCTGGAACACCTACTCGATCTAACCACAACCAAGCTGTCAGGAGCTCGGATCATGGCTGATTCCGACAATAGCAGAACTTTGTCTCCGGTCACGCGGGCAGACCTCTATTCCTTCGTCATGGAGTCTTTACCCACAAATCCGGAGCTTGCCGCCCGACTGACCGCACCACTCGACATCTTCAATGACGATCTGGCCTTCACGGTCTGGCGCGAATGGTGCGCGGCCCGGCAGCGGCTGATAGAAACGTGCCTGCGCCAGCAAGGGCTCGAAACCAGGCTCGTTTCCATGGTGGGCTCGCCATTGTCCGCGCCGGAAGCATGGAGCGCCGCCGACGAGGAAGTCGGGCATAGCTCTGCGCTCAGGGAAGAGCGGCGGGCATCCGCCGCCGAGGACGAGGTGGCGGCAATCCTGTGGGAAACGCCGGCGCGATCGACTGCCGGCGTAGCCGCGAAGCTCCATGCCATCGTCACCAAGGGGCAACCCTGTGTCACCAGCGACGAGTATCCCTGGCCGCAAATCCGCGCCGTCATCGCCGATCTGCTGAAGATTGACGCAAAAACCCCCACGCCGCCTTCGAACACACTGATGTAGGAGCGGTCAACGTCTGCTGTCGGTGCAGACTGCTTTGCGGGCGACTGGGGTTTCAGTCTTACCATCCTCAGGTCTCGTGCGGGATGTTCCGGAGCGAATTGCCCGGAATAATTGCACCACAGAGCACATTCATCTGCAGCGTATACTCTACAAAATGCTGCGGACCGGATCTCTGAGGACATCGTTTCGGTGAGGAATTCGGGACGAAGTCCTTCCTACCGTGTTGGCGCCGGCCGCGACAAAAAATCAAAAAGGGAACTTCATAATGAAATCAGGAAGTCCATTTCGTCCGTTTCTCCTAGCCATGCTGGTGATTTTGCTAGTGGTAGCGAGCGTTCCAGCAGGGCCAGTGAGGGCACAGGAGCTTCGGATCGCGACAGCGTACAAGCTGATGACGCTCGATCCGCATTACGCCAACCTGAATGAAAATACCTCTCTGCTCTCCCACATCTATGAGCGGCTGGTCTATCAGGATGAGTACCTCAATCTGAAGCCTGGTCTCGCCATTTCCTGGCGCGCAACGTCCGACACGCAGTGGGAATTCAAGCTTCGGCCAAATGTCCGCTTTCACGACGGTTCGGCATTCACCGCAGACGATGTCGTCTACACGATCGAGCGCATCCGGGATTTCCTTAAACCGCCAAGCGGCGGCTTTCGCTCCTATGTGAGCGAGATCAAAGCCATCTCGGCGCCGGATCCTTTGACCCTGGTCATCGATACGAACGGCAATGTTCCCAACCTGCCACTGTCGCTTTCCTCGATCTTTGTAATGCATCGGACGGGGCAGGAGTTTCAGACGACAGACGAACTCAACGCCGGCAGCCCTCCCGTCGGCACCGGTCCCTACAGGTTTCAGAGCTGGAGCTCCGGCGAGATGCTGAAGCTCGTCCGAAACGATGACTATTGGGGCGGAAGAGGCGCCTGGCCGCAGGTTACCTTCCGGGTGATCGAAAGCCCCGCCGCCCGCGTAGCGGCTCTGGCCACCGGCGCGGTCGATGTCGCGGATGCCATTCCGGCACGTGACGTCGCCTCTCTGAAGCAGCGCGGCGCCAGGATCGCCAGCATCAGCGCGGCGCGCATCAACTTCCTGCAATTCGACGTGGGAAGAGAGACGCTCGCCGGCGTCACGGATAAATCAGGTATGCCCATTCCCAATCCCTTCAAGAATCCCTCAGTGCGGCGCGCACTTGCGATGGCGACGGATCGCGGAGTTTTGGTCGACAAGATCCTTGCCGGCTATGCCACGGCCGCGGCGCAGGTTTTCCCAGGCGGCTTGCCGGGCACTTCGGCAGATCTGCAGGTTTCGCCTCCGAACTATGATGAGGCGAAAGCCCTTCTCGCAAAAGCGGGTTTTCCAGATGGCTTCAACGTCGTTCTCGCCGGGCCTGCCGGCCGTTATCCCGGCGACGGCGAGAGCCTTCAGGCGATCGCGCAAAGCTGGGCTCGTATCGGCGTGAGCGTCCAGCCGGCTGCCTATCCGTTCTCTGTCTTCAACACCAAGCGTGCCTCGGGCGACTTCGCCCTCTGGTACGGCGGCACTTCCGGCGAAGCAGTCGACATCATTCTCCATGCGCTGCTCGCGTCGCCAAATCCGGACCGCGGAACCGGTGCCTTGAATTTCGGGCACTATCGCAACGCTGCCTTTGACGCGATGCTGGCAAAGGCGGAGAGCGTCCCGGACGGCCCGGAGCGGAACAAGGCACTTGCCGACGCGACGGATTTCGTGATGGCCGATCAGCCGATCATCCCTCTCTATCACTTCCATCACATCGTCGGTTACGGTCCGCGGGTTGGTTCTTACGTGATGCACCCGCGCGGCTGGACGACCGCGATGCAGACGCTGCCCGCGACGGAGTAGGGACCATGGCCTTGATTTCAGTTGCACTTGGAAGGCTGTCTCAATCCGTCCTTCTCCTTCTCGCCATGTCCGTGATCGGCTTTATTGGCATTCACAGCATTGGCAATCCGGTCTTCAACATCGTCAATATCGAAACCGCCACGCCCGACGATATCCATCGTGCGACGGTCGCGCTGGGACTGGATCAACCGATCTGGCGCCAATACGTCCTTTTCCTCGACAACGTCATCCAGGGAAACTTCGGAACCTCATACATCTACCATCAGCCGGCCCTTGCGCTGGTCATGAGCAAGCTTCCCGCGACGCTCGAGCTCGCATGTGTCGCGATGCTCGTCGCGGCTCCGGCCGGAACAGGAGTGGGGCTCCTGGCCGGCCGGAGGAAGGGCGGGCTATTCGACTGCGCCGCCCTTAGATCGAGTGTGTTCGCGCTGAGCATTCCGTCCTTCTGGCTGAGCATGATGCTGATCCTCCTCGGCGCCATCCTGACGGGCTGGTTTCCATCGGGCGGACGGGGCGCGACGACAAGCGTCCTCAGGCTGGAATGGAGCGTGCTGACCAGGGACGGCCTGTGGCACATGATCCTTCCGGCGCTCGCGCTCGCGATACCGAACATCGCCTTGATCGCCCGGCTTTCTCGATCGGGCACGATCGAGGTCGAAAGCCTGGACTTCACGCGGTTTTGCCGTGCGAAAGGGCTTTCGCCGCGACGGATCTTGTTCCGCCACACGCTTCCAAACATCAGCGTGCCGATCATGACGATCATCGGCCTGCAATTTGGCGGCATGCTCGCTTTCGCGGTGGTCGTAGAATCGATTTTCTCGTGGCCAGGCGTCGGAAAGCTCTTGATCGACTCGATCCAGCTCCTCGATCGACCAGTGGTGATGGCAACGCTGACCTTTATCTCGGTCGCCTTCGTCGCCCTGAATGCCTTTGTCGACCTCTTCCATGCCGTGCTCGATCCGCGCGTGCGCCTGGCCTCATAAAGGTGAACCGCCATGAAAGCTGAACTTCTCCGGGTGCTAAACAAGCGCCCCCCGCCGCGGATGCTCACGCCGTCCATGCTTCTGATTGCAACCTATATTCTGCTGGCCCTGGCTGCGCCGGTGATTGCGCCGCAAAATCCGTACGACCCGCTGCAGATCTATGCATGGGAGGCATCCTCTCCTCCCGGCACGGCGGGCAGCGGCGGTTTTCTCTATCTGCTCGGAACCGACGGCCTTGGTCGGGATATCGTCAGCTGTATCCTCTACGGCCTGCGCATCAGCCTGGTGGTGTCGATCACAAGCGCGGCCATCGCCGCCCTGATCGGGCTGACGGCTGGCGTCAGCGCCGCCTATTTTGGCAAGTGGGCCGATGTGGCGATCATGCGGCTGGTGGATCTTCAGCTCAGCCTCCCCACGATCCTCGTCGCCTTGATCGCGATCGTCACACTCGGGCCTGGGATAGACCGGATAATTCTCGCGTTGATCATCGCTCAATGGGCGACCTATGCGAGATTGGCGCGCAGTGTCGCGTTGAGCGAGACGAGAAAGTCCTACATGGACGCAGCCCGGCTGATGCGGCTGCCGACATCCAGGATCCTCTTCCGCCACCTGCTTCCGAACAGCATCGCGCCAGCCATCACCTTGATACCCATCGAAGTCGGTCATGCCGTCGCGCTGGAAGCGACCTTGTCCTTTCTTGGCCTGGGCGTTCCGATCGACAAGCCGTCCCTCGGCTCCACGGTCGCAAACGGGTTTCAGTACCTTTTGACCGGCCAGTATTGGATCAGCCTTTTCCCCGGTCTCGCCCTCTTCGGTCTGATCGCAAGCATCAACTTCGTCGGAGAAGACGTTCGACGCCGTCTCGATCCAAGGAGCCGTTCTGTATGACATGTGAACCTGGAAAAACACCGCTGCTTCGGGTGACGAAGCTTGGTCTTCGCCACCTCTCTGCCTCCGGACCGGCGGCTATCCTGACGGATGTGAGCTTCGAGCTTGGACGCGGCGAGATCCTCGGCGTCATCGGCGAGTCAGGTGCCGGAAAATCGACATTGGGCAATGCCATCCTCGGCCTGCTTCCCCCTGAGTTTCAACGAACGTCCGGCTCGATCGAATTCGCGGGCAAGCCGATGGACATCATGGCAGGCGAAGGGGACGATCTCCGGGGGCGGAGGATATCCGCCATCTTCCAAGACCATACCGCTTCGCTCGATCCTCTGATGAGTGTCGGTGCACAGGTGGAGGAAACAATCCTGGCGCTCGACGGATCCGTTCCGAGGCATGAGGCTCGCGCACGCGCTGTCGAGCTTCTGGCGCGCGTCGGAATTCCAGAGCCACGGAACCGGTATGGCAATTATCCTCATCAATTCTCTGGAGGACAAAGACAGCGGGCGGTCATCGCGATCGCACTTGCGGGATCGCCCGACATCATCATTGCCGACGAACCGACCTCGGCGCTGGACGCCACGGTCCAGAAGCAGATTCTCACGCTCCTTCGAACCCTCGTCGATGAGACGGGTGTCTCCATCATCCTGGTCACCCACGACATGGGCGTGGTTTCGGAGATAACCGACCGCGTGCTGGTCATGAGAAGAGGCCAGGTGGTGGAACAGGACCGCACCACGGCCATTCTCGACGCGCCGGCAGCCGACTATACGCGCAGCCTGGTTGCAGCGGTCCCGCGGCTTCGAATCTCGAGGCCCACGGAGGAGGGGCAAGCGAGCGCCGACCGCACCGTTTCCACGGACGCAGGGGAGGGCGACGACGTGCTTCTCGTCGCGAAAGGTGTTTCAAAAACCTTCTCTCGGCAGGGTTTTGCGCGGATTCTTGGCCAGAATGCACCCAAGTTCGCCTTGCGCGACGTCAGCATAAGACTGCCGCGTGGCACGATCACCGGCATTGTCGGCGAGAGCGGAAGCGGAAAGACGACGATCGGCCGGATCATTGCCGGCCTGGATGCTGCGTCTACGGGAAAGGTCACGATCGCCGGCAACGAATTTGATGTTTCGAGGAGCGGTCGCCGCAATCGACTTCTCGGCCGCGTTCAGATGCTCTTTCAGGATCCTGCCGTATCGCTCAATCCGAGGATGACCATCGGCGAGACATTGCGCGAAAGCCTCCGCTTTAGCGCAAATGCGCGCTCCGAGGACGAACCGGCCGACATCGCGGCGATGATGGATCGGCTCGGCCTATCCTGCGCCTTGCTAACCCGTCATCCACATCAGCTGTCGGGCGGGCAGAAGCAGCGCGTTTGTATCGCGCGGGCGCTGCTGGCGAGGCCGCAGATCATCATCGCGGACGAGCCGACGTCGGCGCTCGACGTGTCGGTACAGGCCGAAATCGTCAAACTACTGAAAGACAGCGTCATTGAGCAGAACATGACGATGCTCTTTATCTCCCATGACCTTGCTGTCGTGCAGCAGCTTTGCAGTTCCGTCTACATCTTCAAGGATGGCCGTATCGAGGATGTCGGACCCTCCGACTTCATCTTCTCCTATTCGCAAAATCTCTACACCCGCTCCCTCATCGACGCCCGGCCCCGCCGGTTCGTCAGCTGAAGGTTGCCGGCCGCTACGGCTCGGTCTCGACCATTTCGGTGCGAGACATCCGCGGCTCTTTACTGCCACGAAAGGTGACACATGAATGACAGGTTCACATTGGCCGTCACGGGCCAATCGCTCATTAAATATGATATCCGCGCCATCCGCGCTCCGGCGTTTCAGGAGGTCCAGGCCTTGCTTCGCCAGGCTGATCTTTCGTTCACCAACTTCGAAGGGACGATCCTCGGAAGCCATGGCGGCTGGCCGCTCAAAGGATCGTTCTTCGGCTGCAGCGAGCCGGTTGTCCTTGATGCACTTCAGGCGATGGGGTTTGGGGCACTTTCCCTTTCGAACAATCATGCCTTCGATCTCGGCCCGTCCGGTGTGCTTTCGACTTTGGAAGAAGTTGAAAGGCGGGGCTTCCTTCATGCGGGGCTCGGCCGCAACCAGACCGAGGCCTCGCGAGCGAGCATTGGGACCATGGCGGGGCGGCGGGTCGCCATCGTGGCGATGGATGGCGGCCCTGGTCCGGATTTCATGTACGCGGGGAATGCGGACGTTGATCGCCCCGCGCGTCCCGGCGTGAACAGGCTTCGCTTGTCACAGGTCATTGAGGTTGACGAGGCCGCCTTCGATCAACTTTGCTCGGTTCGAGAGAAGGTTGGCTACACCGCGATCGATCTTACCAATGACAGCCAACCGGACGATCCCCGGCTTCTGGATCCGCACCAGGAGATCGCGATCGCACGCGCCATCTTCAAGCGATCGGCAAGTTTCGGCCGGAGCGTCAAGATCGATGAAAACGATATTGCGCGAAACCTAAGGTCAATTGATGCTGCCGCAAGTGAGGGCTGCCTTACCATCGCCTACCTGCACCACCACCACTGGGCTTCCGACTGGTATCAGGTGCCGGAATGGGTCAGCGCCGTTGCGAGGCAGTGCATCGATGCCGGCGCGGCGATGTTCGTCAGCCACGGCGCCCCCGTTCTTCAACCCGTGGAGATCTATCGCCGTCGACCGATCTTTTACAGCCTTGGCAATTTCATCTTCCATGTGAGATCGGAGAAATCGACCTGGAAGGCGCCCGAAGTGTGGGAGAGTGTTGTCGGCATGTGCTCTTACGCGCAGGATAATACCCTGATCGACATCCGCTTCTATCCGATCGTGATTGGTGGGGAGGAGGGCTTAAAGGATCGATTGCTTGAGGGGCGGTTGGTCCCACACCTTGCGGCTGGGGACGCCGCAAAGAGAATCCTGCAAAGATTTAGGGAGCAGTCGGCGAAGCTCGGCGTGGAAATTGAACTGAAAGACGACATTGCCGTTCTCCGCGTCTGAGCGGCGTGCCGGATTGCGAGTGACATCGGGGAATGTGGAGGCGTCCCTGACCGGCAGAGCTGGGGCAGAGGCAGGGAAAGATAAGAATTGGCGCTGGAGGCTTAAAGCCAGCGGCCACTTTGCTCGTTGCGAGCATCACATAGAGGAAATCGAATGTATTCGATTGAACAAGAGACGACAGGCGTTCGTGACGAGCTTGTCGGCCGGTTTTTGCGTTACGTTGCCATAGAAAGTCAGAGCAACGCGGCTGCAACGCATTTACCCTCTTCGCCGGGCCAGCTTGAACTTGCCAGCATGCTGGCAGGGGAACTGTGCGGCCTTGGCGTTGATGACGTCGTCATCGATGAGCATGCCATCGTGACGGGCGTAAAGCGTGGCAACCGCCCAGGCGCTCCACGCATCGGTTTCATCGCCCATCTCGATACGGTCGACGTCGGCCTCTCCCCAGTCATTCGACCGCAGATCAAGCGTTTTGACGGGCACGACGTGTGCCTCAATACGCAAAAAGACATCTGGTTGCGGGTGGCGGATCATCCGGAAATTT
>Ga0268256_1001614_pt1 | contig 13065 bp, 14 predicted proteins | sample AgamicAtAmrz_FD_200247 | JGI IMG/M metagenome (GOLD analysis project Ga0268256, IMG submission 200247) | Agave microbial communities from Guanajuato, Mexico - At.Am.rz (v2) (version 3) | ecosystem: Host-associated > Plants > Roots > Rhizosphere | place: Guanajato, Mexico | collected 2012-06-07
GGCCCGCCGCCAGTCATCTGGTAGATGTGGTCGAAGACCTTGAACGAGCCGATCGTGGTGATGACCATGATGACCAGCGTCGCCGGCGCTAGCAGCGGCCAGGTGATCATGCGGAAGACCTGCCAGCGCGAAGCACCCTCCAAGAGGGCAGCTTCTTCGTAATCACGCGGGATGGCCTGCAGGGCGGCGATGTAGAGGATCATGTTCAGGCCGACCATCTTGATGACGCGGGTGACGATCACGGCCGCCATCGCCCAGTTCGGCTCGCGCAGCCAGTTCGGCCCCGTGATGCCGACCAACGCCAGCACCTGATTGATGAAGCCCCCCTCCCCCTGGAGGATGAATTTCCAGACGATCGCCCAGGCGATCGCCGAGGTGATGACGGGGGCAAAGAAGACGGTGCGGAAGAACACGACGCCGAAGAAGGGGCGCGAAAGTGCTAGAGCGAGCGCTAGGGCAAGCGCCATGTTGAGCGGTACCAGCCCCAGAGCGAAGATGACGGAGTTTCGCACGACATGCCAGAAATCCGGGTTTTCTACCAGTGCGTTCTGAAAGTTCTGCAGCCCGACGAACGTCGCCTGCTGGGTGAGCAGGTTCCATTCCGTCATCGAATAGTAGACGACGGCGCAGAGCGGCCCCAGGAAGAAGATGAGGAAGCCTATAAGAGTGGGGCTGACGAACAGCCACGCCTCCATCGTCTCCCTAATCTTCAGCGTGAGCCAAGGCCGCTCCCCGCTTTGCTTCGTGCCGCTTGCTATCTCGGTCATGATCTGTCGCTTAGAGCAGGGGTTGAATCGCCGCGCAGATGCCCTTGATGGCGGCATCCACATCGGCATCGGGCTTCCACAGCGCGTCGACACGCGGCGCCATTGCCGCCTGGATCTGCGGCGCCTTTTCATGCGCGGGGTGGACACGACCCTTGGCGATGGCGTCCGCCACGTACTTCATCTGCTGGGCCGAGACGAGCTTGTTGCTGTTGACGAAAGCATCGCTGGCGAGAACGCTCTTGCGCGCCGGCGGGAAGAACTGTGCCATCGTGGCGACGTTCTCCTTGTTGGTCATGTAGGCGACGAACTGCGCGGCAATCTCGGTGTTCTTGCCCGAGGCGAAGACAACGAGACCGGCCTGCCCGATAACAGGAGATTCACCCGCTGGCCCTGCCGGCAGCGGTGCCAGACCCCACTTGAAGCCGGCTTCCGGCATCTTCGATGCGCGCGAGATCTGGTTGATCGTCATCGCCGAATTGCCGGAGAAATAGTCGCCCTGCTCACCGGGCGGCACGATCGACTTGTCCTTGAAGACCATGTCATGCAGCTGCTTGATCGCCTTGACGGCTTCCGGTTTATCGAAGCCGCACTGCTTGTTGGACCAGATGTCGCCGCCATAGGCGCGGATCGGCGGCAGGAAGGCGTGGGTCATGCGCGAGGCATAGCCTTCGCCGTCCTTGAACTCGAAGCCCCATTTGCCCGGGTTGGCCTGGGCAAGCTTCTTGGCGACTTCCTGGAACTTGTCCATGTTCCACTCGCCCTTGGCATAAAGCTGTTCGGGATCCTCGATGCCGGCTTTGTCGAACATGTCCTTGTTGTAGTAGATCAGGAAGGGTGACGTCGAAAACGGAATGCCGTAGACCGTTTCGTCCTTCTGCCAGAGCCCCATGGCCGGCTCGGAGAAGTCGGCAAAATCATAGCCTTCGGTCGCCTTGAGGGTGGGGCCGAGATCCATCAAAAGGTTGGCGTTTTCGAAGGCAGGCGCTGCGTCTTCCATCATCCAGGCGATATCGGGCGCGTTGCCGCCGGCGATCTGGAAGGTGAGCTTCTGGGTATAGTCGTTGACCGGCACGGTCTCGAACCGGACATTGACGTCGGGGTGGGTTTTCTTGAAGCCTTCGGCGATGCCGTTCAGCATCTTCAGATGCGCGTCGTTACCCGTCCACACGGTCATGCGCAGATCGGTCGCGAATGCCGCGGTCGTCGTCAACAACAGTGTCAGTGCAGATGCGGCAATACCTGCTAGTGCGGCCTTCATGGTTTCCTCCCTTGGTCAATGGGTTGTCAGGCTGTCCGGGCGATTGGTTTCAAAGGCCGGACTGCCGCGGCAGAGCGTTCTGCCTGCTTGTCTTTTCTCTCCTCATGCCGTCCCCGGAAGCGAACCGGGTGCATCGCCAATCGACCATCCTCCGTCGACGGGAATGTTGGCGCCGGTAATGTAGCTTGCGGCATCGCTGCACAGAAAGACGAATGCTCCGACCAGATCCTCCGGCTGACCATGCCGGCCGACGGGAATCTTGGCGGCAACCGCCTTGCGAAACGCGGCATCGCCATAGCGCTCTGCATTCGCCTCGATCTCGATCGCCCCAGGGGAGACGACATTGAGCGTCACTCCATTGGAACCGACATCGCGCGCAATTGCCTGGACAGCCGTCAGCTGCGCCGCTTTTAGCGAGGCGTAGACGAGCGTCTCGGCACGTGGCCTTGCAGCCATGACGCTGCCCGTCGCGACCACCCGTCCCCAGCCACGTTCGGCCATCGGCGGAACCAGTTTGCCGGCGAGCGAAATCAGCGTCGCGAAATTCGCGGTCATATGCTGGGTGATCTGCGCCATATCGACATCCGTCCATGGCATGCGCCGCTCGATTGCCGCATTGGCGATCAGGATGTCGATCGGGCCGCAGTCACGCAGCGCCTTTTCTGCAAGAGCTTCCGCCGCGCCGGGCATTGTGAAATCCGCCTCCAGGATCGGCACATTGCCGCCGATTTCAGCCGCGGTTTTCCGCGCACCCTCCGCATTGCCGAAGTGGTGCAGGACGACCTCGGCGCCGTGCTGAGCAAGGCCGAGCGCGACGGCCTGCCCGATGCCCGAACTAGCGCCCGTCACCAGCGCGCGTCTCTTCGCCAGGGAGAAGCGCGCCGCCGTCATGCCGGATCACCCGAAAGCTTGTCGGCGACCTCGAGCGAAGCGATATCCGCGGCGTCGAAATGCGCCCGGATTTTCTCCTCGGCAAGATTGGCGTCACCGGCCGCGATCGCATCATAGATCGCCTGATGGCGGGCGATCGTGGCACGCCAGTCGGCATCGCTGCGGTTGGCGCGCCGCGAGAACAGCTCGGACACTTCCCGCTGAACGGAGCGCATGCCTTCCATCTGCACCCGGATCATGAAGTTGCCGGTCGCCATGGCAAGACCGAGATGAAAGAGAATATCGGCGTCCGTAAAGCCGGCCGGATCGAGAAGCGAAGCCGACATCTGGGTAAGGCCCTGGCGCATGGCGGACAGGCCATCGGCGTCGCGCCGCTCGGCGGCTAGACGCGCAATGCCGGTCTCCACGACGCGACGCATCTCATTGGCCTCCTGCAGCCGCTTCAGGCTGGAGCGGACTGCGTAGCCATAGATCTTGTCCATCGGCTCGCCGCTCAGCGTCTTTGCCCGGGCGACCTTGCCCTGCTGCGTGAAGATCAGGCCAGCCGCCGTCAGCTGCCGTAGCGCTTCGCGGGCGATCGGCTTTGATACCCCGAACTCCTTTGCGATCTCGCCTTCCGGCGGCAACGGCTCGCCGGGTGAGATACGGCCATCGAAAAGTGCGGCCGCGATCGCGTCGGAAACGCCATCCGCAAGGCGCGAGGGGCTGGCTGGCTTGGCAGCAAACACGGTTTTCCGTCCCTGGTTTTCTGTCATTTTGTCCTCATCAACCTCAACGCTATCATTCAGTCTCCAACTTAGCAACTAGGTTTATCAGTTGCCAAGATGAAGATCTGTGGCTAGAACTAACAGAGACAGCCGGAAGCGGCTAGAAAAACATCAAGCGAGCAGGCCAATGGACGACGGGAACATCGGCATGACCAGCGCGATCCGCATTACCGATGTGATCGCCCATCCCCTGACGCAGACGCTGCCAAAGCCGACCGTCACCTCGTGGGGCACCTACAATCAGGTGTCGATTGTGCTGGTGGAAGTCCGCACCGCGGACGGCATCGTCGGCATCGGCGAGACGCTGGCGCGGTTTTCCCCCAAAGCCTATGCGGACCTGATCGACACTTCGCTGAAGCCCAGGCTCGTCGGGCAGGACGCGCGCAATATCGGTGCGCTGTGGCAATCCATGCGCCGCGCTCTTTCAGGACGCGCCGGCGGGATGCTGATCGAGGCGATTGCAGGTGTCGACATCGCGCTCTGGGACATTCTCGGAAAATCTGCAGGCCTGCCGGTCGCCAAGCTTCTGGGCGGTATCGGCCGCGAGCGGATCGATGTCTATGCCGCAGCCATCAACTGGGTGGAGGATGCCGAAGCCGACCGGGAGCTCGAACGCTATACGGGCGAAGGTTTCCCACGCATCAAGGTGAAGATGGCAAAACCCGTCAAGGAGGCGTGCCGCCGGATCGAGAGACTGAGAAAGCGCGCCGGGGACGACCTTGCCCTCTGCGTCGATGCCAACTGGGCCTATACGCTGGACGAGGCCGTCGAAGTCGGCCGGGCGCTTTCGGCCAATGGCTATTTCTGGTTCGAGGAGCCGCTCGCGCCTGAAAACGAACTGGGCTACGAGGAACTTCGCAAACGCTGCGACGTGCCGCTCGCAGCCGGCGAGAGCAATTTCACCGCCGATCAGGTGCAGCGCCTCGTGGCAAACCGCACGCTGTCGATATTGCAGCCGGATGTCGCGCGCGCCGGCGGGATCAGCGAAACGAGGCGGATGGCGGACTTTGCCAGCCTGCACTATGTCGCTTATGCACCGCATATCGGTATGTCCGGCATCATCTGCGAGACGGCCAGCATTCATCTGGCAGCGGCGATGCCAAACTTCCTGCTGATGGAATGCGAATGCGATCTCAGCCCCTTCAAGCGTGATCTCGCAAATCTCGCACCGGGCTGCCTGCGCCAGAAGAACGGGACGCTCGATGTCCCTTCCGGGCCGGGCCTCGGCATCGAAATCGATTGGGACGCCGTCAAGCGGCTCCGCATCCAGTGAGGACCTGAAACAATGGCCACATCCACTTTTCCGACGGCGGCCGAGATGACCGAGGCGATGCGGCTTGCCATGCTACGTGCAGACCCGGCGCTCAGCCGCTTCGATCCCTTGCCACGCATCGTATCGTTCGACGATTTCGCGCGCGGCCACTGCGGCTGGTCGCAACTTGTCGGCAATTACGAGGATACGCTGGATTCGATGCTGCCCGGTTATGCCCAGCACTCGAGCGCAATGCTTTCGACGCTTGGCCATTGGGACGCCGGTTCGCATGGCGGCATGGATTCGTCCTATGCGCTGAAGATCGCCACGAAGCCGAAGCCGGGCGCCCAGAATGTCGCAATAAAGCGCCACACGTTTCGCGCTCGCGGGCCCATCCGCTTTGAAGTGTTCTTCACGTTCAAGCCAGAGGCGACGGAGCTGAAGCTTTCCGAGACCGATGTTCGCTCGGTCGGTTTCCTGTTCGATCTGCAATGTGGTGACCGGGATGGCGACGGCGAACGCGTCATGCCGCACCTTCGTTTTCTCAATGCCGAGAATGGCAGACATATCCAGAAGTGGCAGTACAAGCGCGAGACCACAGCCTTGAAGCCGATTGGCAATGAAGAGAAGACCGTCAGCCATTACCACCTTGCGCCTGAGGGATGGCTGGACCTGCCCGGCGGAGACCAGCGGCTCTGTTATAATGAGATCCCGACCAAGGTGAACTGGAGCTATCTGCGCTTCGACTTCGATCTGGCCACGATGAAAGCCACCGACTTTCAGTGCAACGATCGCCGCTTCGATCTGTCCGGCTTCGATTCCATCCGCATTCCAGCCATGAAAAATCTCTGGTGTATGCTCAATTTTTGCATGTTCGCGGAAACAGACGCGGCCAAGCGCGCCTTTCTCTATGTTGATTCCGTCTGCATTTCAGGGGATTTCTGATGCTGCCCGAAAATATTACCGCCATCATTGCCCGAAACGAGCGCTGGAGCGGCGAAGCGGCGAGCGAACCCTACGAAGCGGGCTGGGCGCGCGAGGCGGTGTTTTTCCTGCGTGCGCTCAAGGCGCCCATTGGTCGGCCGGGCAAGGCTTTCGTCGAGATCTCGCCCGACGGAATGCGCTGGGTTCGCGAAGGGACGGAATTCGACATGCCATCGGAGATCGACGGCCTTGCGGCGGCCCGCATCGCCCATTTCGGTAACTGGCTCCGCGTCGCCGCTCGTTTCGAAGACGGCGCCGAATGCACCGTCCTTTTAACGCTGCACCTGAAGGCTTGAGCGAGCTGCGGTGCAATCGCCCAGGCGAAGCTGCTATCAGCCGAGATAGGCGCCTTGCGCCAGGAGTTCTCTCCTGAGATCGGCATAGTCCACGTGCCGCGGGCTAGCCCGGTTGCCGATCGAGAGCGCCGCGCCCACGCCTGCCGCCTGGCCCAGCGCGAAGCAGGGCGGCATAACCCTGATGGCGCTCAAAGCTTCATGCGTCGCCGAGACCGCCCGGCCGGACACCAGCAGACCCTCGTGATGACGAGGTACCATCACGCGGTAAGGAATTTGGTAGGCGTTTGCGGTCGCCGGTGCATCGCCGCCAGTGCCGCCGCCCGATCCCGTCGGATCATGAATGTCGAGCGGATAACCACACAGGGCGACCACATCATCGAAGGCACGACCACTGCGCAGGTCTTCGAGCGTCAGCTCGTAATCACCCTCGATGCGCCGGGTCTCGCGCACGCCGATCTGCGTCGCCGTGTCCCTGAGCTCGACATTTTCGAAACCCGGCAGATTGTTGCGGAAGAAATCGAGAAGCGCCACCGTCTGCTCACGGCCCTCCATCTCGGCAAGCGTAAGCTCCTGCGCGTCCGCTCCGTTGCGGCGAAGCACGCGGCCGGTGTTGATACGCCAGACACCAGGCTCCATCGTCTTGTAGAGCCCGATGCCGCGCCGGGGCGCAGGAAACCGTCCCTCGGCCGTCGCCTTTGCAACGATCGAGGCGAATGGGCGGTAGTCGTCAGGGTGGGAGCGCACATAGTCCTCAACCACCTGGTCATCGACATTCTGCACCCGGAAGAACAGGGTCTGCGGCTGCGCGAGTCCGTCGCTGTCGCGGCCGTGCCGCGTATGGACGCCGGCAAAATGCGCAACATCCCCGTCAGCAGAGCAATCGACCACGACCCTCGAGCGGGCCGCCTTCAGCCCGCCTTTACCGGCGCAGACAACGCCGAGCACTCTCGGATTTCCCGCCTCATGATCGACGATCGCATCAACGGCCATCGTATGCAGCAGAAGATCCACCCCTGCCTCGACGCACATGCGCTGTGCCACCACCTTCGCCGCTTCGGGTTCGAAGGGCGTGACCTTGTCGTGACCATAGACGATAAAGCCGCAATAGGCCGACCCGGCGGGGATGGTGCTCGGGTGCATCGCGCCACCGAGGGCCATCATCCGGTGCACGAATTCCTCGTAGATGCCGCGGATCAGCTGCTGACTGCCGTCGAGCGAGTAAGAGGTCATGCAGGGTCCGACGAGCCCTGCGGTGAGATTGCCGCCGAGAAAGCCGTAGCGTTCGACGAGCCTGACCTTTACGCCGAGACGCGCAGCAGCAACAGCAGCTGATAGGCCCGACGGTCCGCCACCGACGACGAGAACGTCGACGTCATCGTACTCAGGAATATCGGCCGCATAGGAATAACGCCGCTTTGTCTCCGTCATCGTATATCCTCCCTAGCGGAACATCGAGCCGCCATCGACATCGAGCGCAGCGCCATAGACGAAGCTTGCCGCATCGGAGCAGAGAAACATGATGCCAGCTGCCATGTCGTCCGGCCTGCCCATGCGGCGCATCGGGAGGTTCCCGGCAATCCGGTCCTTCAGTGACTGGTCGATATGCGAATGCATCGGCGAATCCGTCGGCCCCGGGTTGAGGCTATTGATGCGAACCTTCTTGCCGGCAAGCTCGCGAGCGACCGATTTGACCATCGAAAGCGTGGCAGCTTTCGAGGCCGCGTAAGCCGTATCGGCGATTAACCCACCTCCCCCATGAACACCGGCGTCGGACGCAACGCAGACGATGTTTCCACCGTCCGGGTTATCAAGCATGCGTTTGACGCCTGCCTGAACGGTAAAGAAGGTTCCGAGCAGATTGATGTTCAGCACCTTCTGCCAATGCACCCAGTCCTGTTCGAACATCCGTTTCGCCGTAATGATCGCTGCGCAAGTGACCACGTTGTCCAGCCTGGCGAGATTGGTGTCGCAGTAGTCAAAGAGCTTGCCAATGCTCGCCTGGTCGGAGATATCGACCGGCACCGCATGCACATTCGCGCCACCATCCAGCAATTCGCGGGAATGCCGTTCGAGACCTTCCTTATCGCGATCGGCCATGACGACTTCCGCACTTTTGGAGGCAAAGGCACGTGACGTTTCCAGCCCCATGCCGCTGGCAGCGCCGGTGACGAGCACCGTTTTTCCAGCGAAAGCGTCATCTGCGAAGACGGAGTAATTCGGAGACATTAGCGATGTCCTTGCGTGTCAGCGGGAGAGAGACCGCGATCTAAACACAGACAAGACAGCTTAGCAACTATGTTTAAATGTCTTGAAGAATTTCAGCGTCTGTTGGAAGGAATGTGCAATGGAGGATACCCAAGCTCTTGATGGGATACGAACCGATGATCTATGACAAGCGTTAGCTGCTATCTCACTGACAAGACTGTCAGATTTGATAAGGCACTCGAATGTCCGGCATTTCCCGTGGGAAATCCTTGGTGTTTCGGGTGATCAGCAACATCGAGTGGACATTGGCCGTTGCCCAGATAATAGCATCTGGGAGCTTGATGCGATGCAGTTGTCTTAAAGATACCGCTCGTTCGGCTATAGCGCCGTCGACAGCTACGACCGCAAAATCCGCCAAGAATGCACGCGTTCCGATCGCCACCTCTGGCTTAGCGCCTACGAGAATCTCCATCCAGGTAATAATGCTAATCGCCTTTTCGCGATATCTTGTCAGTTCGTCGCGCGCTTGCGGTACGGCATTAAGATAGTCGATCAAGATATTGGTATCGAAGAGAGACTTTACCATTCGCCGCGCATGTTCTCCTGATACGCCAAGCCATCGATCTGTCGATCACCCCAGAGCCCGAATGCATCCGCTGCGCTTTCCGTACTGTTCCTAGCTAGAAAATCATTGATCGCCTTACGGATCAGGGCCGCCCTTGACACTTTTTCCCTCTGTGCCAGTCGGTCCAACGCTTTGACTTCTGGGTCGCCGATATCCACCAACGTTCTCATGAGAAACTCCGATATATGATATCAGCAATATATATCATTCTTGATAGCTCTCTTCAATGGCAAAGCGTGTCCATTTACGTTGGGATTTCACCTAGCTTTGTATTTCGCTATGACCCTTCGCGGCGATTGAATGGATTAATATCAGCGGCTTTAAGCGGCAGCGCATCCAGAGCCTCTTCGCGGTGAACGCAGCTAGGTTTATCCAATAGACTTGGCTGCGAATGCCAGTGCAAACGCATGCAGTGACGTGCTCCAAGTTGGATCGAAAACTACGGGCGTCTCTTTTGAAATGCCGACGCTTCAGAGAGCGTTAAGCCTACACCAAACTAGTGCGTTCTCCTTCTTCCCAAGTCTAGCAATAAAACATTCGACATCACTAATATAATCAGAAGTGGCAATTTCTCGAGCACGGGAGATGTGGTGATTTGGCGCTTCCGCAGGGAGAGCTGGGCGCGATCGCTAGCTTTCACTTCGCGACCGCCGGAATTGACGCGCCCTTTGATGCCTGGCGGTCCCTCCTCTCGATAATTTTCGAAAGCGCCCCGTCGAAGGCCAGTTCGCCGAGCAATTTTCACGCAGATCTCATGGTCCATCATTTCGGGTCTTTCCTTCTGTGTCGGACCGTCACCGGCAGTGGACGATACAGGCGTACGGAAACGACCCAAATTCGAGATGATATCGATCATATCGTCATTTCCTCCTGCGTGCGCGGTGTCATTGCTCTCGCCGATCCCGCTTCTCGGCGCCTACGGCAGGGTGACGTCGCGATATTCGATCTATCCGCGCCAGCGGCTTTTGCAATGACTGCCGCCGAAGGCATTCATCTGATCTTACCTCGGACCCTGCTGCCAGCCTCCTTGGCGCCGGTGTATCCGACTGCCTGCCGCATTCTGGCTCGAGATACCGCCATGGCGATTTTCATTCGCGGAATTCTAGATGCTTTGATGAGCGCGGTCTCGCGATTGACATCCGCAGAAGCAATCGCGCTTGGAGGGTCTGTGCCGAATCTGCTTGCGTCCTGCCTTGGACCGGCAGCACCTTCAGCGGAGACTAAAGGCGATCTCGGGCGACGACTGCGTCGCCATATCGAGGACAATCTGCATCACAGCGATCTCACCCTATCACGCCTGACGCGGGATCTCGGCGTTTCGCGCAGCCAGCTTTATCGACAATTCGGAGCAACAGGCGGTGTCGAGGCTTATATCCGCCGGCGTCGCCTACGCCGCTGCCTCCTCATTTTGTGCGATGCGCGCCACGCCGACAGGCGAATTGGAGACATTGCCTACGAGATGGGATTCACCGACGAGGCCCATTTCAGCCGGCTGTTTCGACGATTGTTTGGATTATCGCCTCGCAGTGCGCGCAATGCGGCTCGCGGTGATTCATCTGATTTGAGCGGTTTGCTCTGGCCCGCCGGTGGTGGTTCCTTTGGCAGCTGGCTTACCTCGCTTACCACCGGTTGAGATCGCACGGCTTGGGACGGTCGTCCAAGTTTCTGGAACGCTCGCCTCAGGACGACCGCCATGAATATTAGTAGTCTCAAATGCACATAACACGGGAAATCTAATAGAAATACACGCGAGACTGGAACCAAGCCCAGCGAAAGGAAGCATGCCGATGTCGATACAAATGACGAACTCAGGTTCCGATGCTCCGCAGGACACTTCGCCGGCGACGACCGGGACTGCTTTCACGCTGTCTGCCGCCAACGGATCAACCGTACCGGGTGTTCAGTACTTCAATGTGTTTCCGCCAGCGCTGAAAAGCCCTTCGGCAAAATTTCAAATCCTCACGGCCCTGGTGTCGGATCCGACACCGCAGAATGCCACGGCGACTCTGACATGGACCGGCGGAGCCAATGCGCTGACTTTGTTTGCCCTCGTCGATGGCAAGAGCCCCATCAACGTCCAGGGAACGCCGGTGACATTGGGGGATACGGTTGCCGTGGCCTGGGCCGATGGTGTGTTTACAATTACACCGGCCACTGGCGGTCCGGCCGGCGCAATCGAAGTCACGTTTGCTGCGGGTGTGCCGGTCGAGAGTCAGATCGGCCTGGTCGTCGGCCCCGCACCCATCCTCGTCCCCATCCCCATCGGATTGTCGCCTTTAACGCTCGAGCCGGATCTGTCGCCGGCCGTCACGGTGAATTTCGGTACTGCTTTTCAACTGCCCAAACCCGACGAGTACGACCTCAGCAAGGCCGCGACCATCACTTTCGTGGACGATACCTCGGCATCTCCCGGTCCAGCCTTCGTCGCTCAGATCAAGGTCGGGCTGGATAACCAGATCGTTGAAGTCCCCTGACATTCAACGAGCATGCCCGGCAACCGTCACGCCCATGCCGGGCGCCCCTCGCTGCTCCAAAATCTCTCCTCAACGACGAGCGGCGAGGGGCACAGGCCCGCACGTTTCATCCCCGGAGGCGATGCGGGCCTTCAACACTCCCGGGAACCTCAAGAGAAAGGCAAAGACAATGACGACCTATTCCCTGACATGCGTCAACAATTCCCAACTCTCCGGCAGCTTCGCTGTCTTCCAAAAGGCTCCGCCGATGACCGTTCCCGGGAACGTGTTTTCGCTGGCCTGGTTTGCCCGACCGACTGCGCCGGGCAGCCGCGTAACCTTCACTTGGAGCCTCGACTACAGCTTCCTGTGGTCGGAAACGGGCCTGCTTCAGCCGGGCATCAATTTTGCGGCCACCCAGGTTCTGCCGGCCGATCCGAACGGCCAGAACCTGATCCAGCTGACGCAGGACAAATATGGCGCGACAACCTTCGTCAATCAGAGCAGCACGGGCGCCCTCGGTTCGCTGACTATCCAGCAATTGTCCAACGTCGCACCGGCCAAGACTTCCGTCGGCATCGGCATGGCCGGTTCGGGTACCTTCGCCGTCCAGGCGGCTCCGAACATGACGGCGGTCTTCACCCCGCATCCAAACTACTGGGTGATGTTTGGCAACTACGAGACGGGCGACGTCATCGACATCGAGGACGTAACCGGCGCTGTCGAAGCCACCTATGGCGGCGCCTTGACCTCGCGGACCGCGACGCTCGGCCTCGACAACCTGATCAGCGTCGCCTGACGCCCTTGACGGCGGCTGACACGGCCGCCGTCTCTTCTCCCAAGACCGTAGGAGGCAGCAATGCAGGAATACACGCTTACCTGTATCAACAATTCCGAACTGCATGGAAGCTTCGCACTTTATCAGGTCCCGCCTCAGGCACGTGGACCAACAGGGCCTGCTAGCCTCGTTTGGCTGGCGCGACCGGCAGCACCGGGCACTCATGTGCGTTTTTCCTGGTCCACTGAAATAGGCTTCATCTGGGGCGAACGCGGCACCTTCCGCGGGCAAACGACCTTTACCGCCTACCAGTACGTTGCCGCCGACCCCGACCGTGAGAATGTCATCGACCTGACGGCGGACAATTTCGGAGCGCCGACATTCCAGAATCTGCGCATCGGCAGTCCGCAGGGAACGATGACCGTCCGCCAGCTCAGCGTCACCTTCGATTTCCCAGTTCACCTTGGCGTCGCACTCGGAAAATCGCCGATCTATACCGTCGATTTCAACGCGAACGTCCTCAGCACTTTCATCCCGCATCGCGATCGCTGCTGGGTCGCATTCGGCAGCTACACCGCTGGTGAAGCGCTCGACGTCGGGGCACTCACCAATGTCCAGGTCGTTGATTTCAGCTCGACGTCGCCATCCCAGGAAGTGATCCTAACCCCGCAAAACATCCTGCGCAAGGCCACGGCACGGAACGTTAGCCGGCCTTTCGCCTGAATGATGGAGGCGGCATAAGCGCGCCTTCTTGAACACACACAGACACGGCGGACGGCGCGATTTCGC